>Ga0207733_100110_pt1 | contig 79539 bp, 81 predicted proteins | sample A23P3SouthBayCA_FD_187735 | JGI IMG/M metagenome (GOLD analysis project Ga0207733, IMG submission 187735) | Aerobic enrichment media microbial communities from Eden Landing Ponds, California, USA - A23 P3 (SPAdes) | ecosystem: Environmental > Aquatic > Marine > Unclassified | place: Emeryville...
CTCGCCGAGGGCGGCGAGATGCACGCCATCCAGCGGGCGTTCCAGGAGGAACACGGGCTCCAGTGCGGCTACTGCACGCCCGGCATGATGATGACCTCCGTGGAGATCCTGAAGGAGAACCCCGACCCCACCCGCGAGGAGATCCGCGAGGGACTGGAGGGGAACCTCTGTCGGTGTACCGGCTATCAGAACATCGTCAACGCCGTTCAGAACGCCGCCGAGTCGATGGGATCGGGCGCCGTCGCCGACGGCGGCACACCCGACGAGGGGAGACCCGCCGCCGACGGGCCAGCGACCGACGGGGGGACGGTCGTCGAGGCCTGCGACGCGCCGGGAGGGTGCGGCTGTGTCGACGGCGACGTCGCCGACGGCGGGGGTGAGACTCGATGACCGTCGAGTCGCTCGACCCGGACGAGGTGACCGCGGCGGACATCCTCGGGTCGGCCATCGAGCGTCGGGAGGACCCGGCGCTCATCACCGGCGACGCGGAGTACACCGACGACATTCAACTGGCCGACATGGCGCACATGTCGGTCGTCCGCAGTCGGTACGGTCACGCCCGGATCGAGGACGTCGACACGAGCGAGGCCGAGGAGATGCCCGGCGTGGTCGGCGTGTACACCCACGACGACCTCCACCGCGAGGACACGCCCGGCGGCGGCTCCTTCGAGCTCCCGACGGGCTGGCTGCTCCCGAGCCTCAATCAGGTCTCACACCCGATCCTCGCGGACGACCGCGTCCGCTATCAGGGCGACGCCGTCGCCGTCGTCGTCGCCGAGGACCGCTATCAGGCGGCCGACGCGGCGAAGGCAGTCGACGTGGACTACGACCGCCTCGACGCGGTGACGAACCCCGACGAGGCGCTCGGCGAGGACGCCCCCGAACTCCACGACGACGCCGAGGGCAACGTCGCGTTCGACTGGGAGATCGGCGACGAGGAGAAGACCGCGGCGGCGTTCGAGTCGGCCGCGCACACGACGAGCATCGAGGTCACGAACCAGCTGGTGATCCCGAACGCGATGGAGCCGCGGGCGGCGGTCGCCGACTACAGCCCGGGGACCGACGAGCTGGACCTGTTCATGACGACCCAGAACCCGCACCTCCACCGCCTGCTCATGTCGGGGGTGATCGGCCATCCCGAGCACAAGCTCAGCATCACGGCGCCGGAGGTCGGCGGCGGGTTCGGCTCCAAGATCCACCACTACGGCGACGAGGCGCTCGTCTCGTGGTGTTCGAAGCTCCTCGAACGCCCGATCAAGTGGACGGCGACGCGCTCGGAGACGTATCTCACGGACGCGCCCGGCCGCGGCCACGAGACCGACGCCGAGATCGCGATGAACGACGACGGCGACGTGATCGGCCTGCGCGTCGACACCCGCGCCAACCTCGGGGCGTACCTCTCGACGTTCGCGCCGGCGGTTCCGACGTACCTCTACGGCACGCTCCTGTCCGGCCAGTACGACATTCCCGCGATCTACGGTCACGTCACCGGCGCGTTCACGAACGTCCCGCCGGTCGACGCCTACCGCGGCGCTGGCCGCCCTGAGGCGTCGTTCCTCGTCGAGCGACTGATGAACCGCGCGGCAAAGAAGGTGGGGATGGACCCGGTCGAGTTCCGGAAGCGGAACTTCGTCCCGGACGACGCGTTCCCCTACGAGACGGAGGTCGCCGTCGTCTACGACAGCGGCGAGTACGAGAAGCCGATGAACGAGGCGCTGGACCTCCTCGACTACGAAAACTTCCGCGAGCGCCAGCAGCAGGCCCGCGAGGAGGGGCGCTACCTCGGGATCGGCTTCTCCTGCTACATCGAGGCGTGCGGGCTCGCACCCTCCGAACTGGCGGGACAACTCGGCGCACAGGCGGGGCTGTGGGAGTCGAGCGTCGTTCGCTTCCACCCGTCGGGCACCGTCACCGCGTTCTGCGGGACCTCGGGGCACGGGCAGGGCCACTCGACGACGTACGCGCAGATCGTCGCCAACGAGCTCGGCGTCGACTACGACGACGTGGAGATCGTCGAGGGCGACACCGACGAGATCCCCCACGGGATGGGGACGTACGGCTCACGGTCGGCCGCGGTCGGCGGGAGTTCGCTCGTGATGAGCGCTCGGAAGGTGGTGGACAAGGCGAAGGAGATCGCCGCCCACCAGCTGGAGGCCGACCCAGATGACATCGAGTTCGCGGACGGGGAGTTCACGGTCGCCGGCGTTCCCGACCGAGGGATGACCATCCAGGAGGTCGCGACCCAGTCGTACCTCGCTCACGACATGCCCGACGACACGGAGCCGGGGCTGGAGGCGACCTCCTTCTACGACCCGGACAACTTCGTGTTCCCGTTCGGAACCCACGCCGCGATCGTCGAGGTCGACCCCGACACCGGCGAGATCTCCTTCGAGAAGTACGTCGCCGTCGACGACGTGGGCAACCAGATCAACCCCAAGATCGTCGAGGGGCAGATCCACGGCGGCATCGCGCAGGGCGTCGGTCAGGCGCTGTACGAGGGCGCCGAGTACGACGACAACGGGACGCTGCTGACGGGATCGATGCAGGACTACGCCGTGCCGAAGGCCGAGCACGTCCCCGAGATGACGACCGACTCGACCGTCACCCCCAGCCCGCACAACCCGCTCGGGGTGAAAGGCGTCGGCGAGGCGGGCACCATCGCCGCCCCGCAGGCGATCGTCAACGCGGTCACGGACGCGCTGGAGCCGTTCGGCGTCGAGGGCGTGGAGATGCCGATGACGCCCGAGCGGGTGTGGTCGGCCGTCAACGAGGGCGCGACCGCCGACGGCGGGAGCGAGGTCGAGCGCGAGCGAGACCTCGATTCGAGCGGGGAACAAAGTGACCCGCGAGACGCAGCCTCGGACGGCGGGAGCGAGGTCGAGCGCGAGCGAGACCTCGATTCGAGCGGGGAACGGAGTGACCCGCGAGACCCCGATCCGGACGCCGACGCGACCGACGGGGGTGAGCGCTGATGTTCCCCGACGAGTTCGACTACTACGCGGCCGAGAGCGTCCCCGAGGCGCTGGAGCTGCTTGCGGAGCACTCGGGCGCGGAAACCGAACTGCTCGCGGGCGGGCACAGCCTGCTTCCGGCGATGAAAAGCGGGCTGTCGAGCCCGGACGTGCTCGTCGACGTGAGCGGGATCGACAGGCTCCACGGCGTCTCCCTCGAGGGCGACACGCTGTCGATCGGCGCGATGACGACCTACAGCGACCTGCTCGACGTGGACGCCGCCCACGAACACGCCCCGGCGTTCACCGCCGCGGTGGAGCAGGTCGGCGACGAGCAGGTCAGGAACCGCGGCACCGTCGGCGGCAACCTCGCGCACGCGGACCCGGCCTCGGACCTCCCGGGAGCGGCGCTCGCGTCGGATGCGACCGTCGTCGCCGAGGGGCCGGACGGGGAGCGCGAGATCCCGATCGACGACTACTTCCTCGGGATGTACGCCACGGCGTTGGGTCCCGAGGAACTCGTCACGCGCGTCGAGATCCCGTCGGCCGCCGGCGCCGCGGGGGCGTACGCGAAGAAGCCGTCGCCCTCCTCGGGCTACGCGATGGTCGGCGTCGCCGCGCTCGTCGAGACCGACGGCGACACCGTCACCGCCGCCCGCGTCGGCGCCAACGGCGTGCTCGACCACGGCGTCCGACTGGAGCCCGTCGAGGAGGCGCTCGTGGGCTCGACGCTCGACGACGACGCGGCAGAGGCGGCGTCGGCGGTCGCGACCGACGGCGTCGACGAGGTGATGATGATGAGCGACCTGCAGGCGTCCGCCGAGTTCCGCGCGACGCTGCTCGAGGCGTACACCGAACGCGCGCTCGCGGCGGTCGCCGACACGGCGACGCCGCGGGCGGCCGACTGACGTGGCTCACCCCGGTCCGCGACCGTGGGCACGCACGCGGGCCGGGGGTCACGCAGCCATCCAGTTCAGCATGTATTCCGAACACGACAACCGATGACCGAGAGACGGCCGACGGCCTTCGCCGACGTGACCGACGAGCGGCTCCGAGGCCTGTTCGACGACCAGTCGTACGTCGCCGAGGACGAGCTCGTGACGACCGTGTTGCTCGCGCTCCGACTGGGCAAGCCGCTCCTCGTGGAGGGAGAACCCGGCGCCGGCAAGACGGAGCTGGCGAAGGTGCTCGCGGCGGGGTTCGACACCGACCTCGTCCGACTCCAGTGTTACGAGGGGTTGACCGCCGAGAGCGCGCTGTACGAGTGGAACTACACGAGACAGCTGCTCGCGGTGCAGTCGGGCGACGACGACGCCTCCGTGTTCACGGAGGAGTACCTGCTCGACCGGCCGTTGTTGCGGGCGCTCCGTCACGACGGCGACACGCCGCCGGTCCTGCTGATCGACGAGGTCGACCGGGCGGACGAGGAGTTCGAGGCGCTGCTGTTGGAGGTGTTGAGCGACTTCCAGGTGTCGGTGCCGGAGCTGGGGACGGTCCGCGCGGAGACGCCGCCGGTCGTGATCGTCACCTCGAACCGGACGCGGGCCCTGAGCGACGCGCTCAAGCGCCGCTGTCTGTACCTGCACGTCGAGCCGCCCTCCTTCGAGAAGGAGCGGTCGATCCTCGCGCGGAAGGTGCCGGAACTCGACGCCGCCGTCGCAACCGAGCTGTGCGCGATGACCGACCGACTCCGCGAGGAGCCGCTGCGCAACCCACCCGGCGCCGCCGAGACGATCGACTGGGCTCGCGCCGTGGCGACGCTCCGTGACGACGACGCCGGTTCCCTCTCGCTCGCGGAGATCCGTGAGACGCTCGGCTGCCTGCTCAAGGAGGTCGAGGACATCGAGCGCGTCGACGAATCGCTCCTGGAGGCGCTCGCCGAGGCCGCCGCCGAGGCGCGTGCGGAGGCGGCACGGTGACTCCCGGACCCGACGACGACGACACCGACTCCCCGGCAGTCGATCGGGACGACCACGCCGCGGACGAGTCCGACGGAGCGGTCGCCGCCAACCGGCCAGCGGCGTCCGACCCGCCCGCGTTCCGTGCGGTCCGCGATCACGTTCGCGAGGAGATCGTCCGCTTCGCCCGGGCGCTCCGTCGGGAGGGAGTCGGGGTTCCGGCGAACGCCAGCACGACCGCGGCGCGGGCGATCGTCGTGGTCGGCTTCGACGACGAGGCGACCGTGCGGGCGGCGCTTCGGGCGTGTCTCGTCACGGACGCGGAATCGATCCCGACGTTCGACCGCCTGTTCCCCGAGTTCTGGCGTCGGCTCACGGCTGGGCTCGACACCGACGGACCGGCCCCGCGCGGCGACGACGGCCCGGAGGGCGCGCTCGCGCCGCTGGGTGACGCCGGCGCCGGGGAGGCCGGTGCCGGAGCGGAGCCCGAGTCCGATGCCGGCCAGCCGGGCGATGGCGACGACGGCGACGATCCGGACCCGACGTCGGTCGCGAAGGCGTCCCTGGGGTCGGTCATCGCGGACTCCGGCGTCGACGTCGACACCGAGCGCGTCGAGGGCGGGTGGTACAGCCCGACCGGGAGCCCGACTCGGATGGACGCGATCGCGGGCGTCGCTGACGGCGGCCCGTCCATCGCGGCGGCGTTCGACGATCTGACCGACGGGCTCGCGACGGTCCGGGGTCGCCGATGGCGACCCGGGGACGAGCGGGCCGACGTTCGGCGGTCGCTCCGCGCGAGCGTCGCCACCGGCGGCACCGTCGTCTCGCTCCCGCGGCGCGAGCGCGAGCCGAGCGACGTGCGGGCGGTGTGGCTCGTCGACGTGAGTCGCTCGGTGCTGGACACCGTCGACCGGGCGTTCCTCTTGGCGACGCTCCGGCGCGCTCGGGCGACGTGGCGCGACTGCCGGGTCGTGTTCTTCGACGAGACGGCCCGGGAGGTCTCGGACGCGTTCGACGAGCCGAGCGCGGCGGCGGCGGTGGACGCGCTCGCTCGCGCCGAGACGGCGTGGGGCGGAGGCACCCGGATCGGCGCGTCGCTGTCGACGTTCCTCGCGGCGTCGCCGGCGGCGTTCGACCGACGGACGGTCGCGTTCGTCGTCAGCGACGGCTTGGACCGCGGCGACGTGGCCGACCTCGAACGGACGATGGCGCGGCTGTCGCGGCGGACCGCGGGGATCGTCTGGCTCAACCCGCTGGCGTCGGTGCCGGGGTACGAGCCGACGGCACGCGGGATGGAGCGCGCGCTCCCGTTCGTGACCGGGCTGTTCGCGTTCGGCGGTCCGGCCGACCTCGCCGAGGTCGGCCGTCAGATCCGGCGTCACGGGCTGGGCGGCCGTATCGGCTACGAGTACGACCCACGGCGGGGGGTCACTGACACCCGCTCTGAATCAGCGTGAACTCTATGGACACGAACGAGTGGAGCCTCCCGGGGACCGAACTGTTCGACCGCATCCGTGCCGCCCTCGAGGCCGGCGAGGACGCCGTCCTCGCGACCGTCGTCGACGTCGAGGGGAGCCCGTACCGACGGCCGGGCGCGAGGACCGCGACCCGTCCCGACGGCGGCGACCGTCCCGTCGACCGCGAGGGATCGACCCTCGACCGCGCCGAGGCGGACGCGCCGTGACCGACGACGACGGCGGGCCGGGGACGATGCGCCACCGGCGGTGGACGATCGCGGCGGCGTTCCACGACCCAGAGACGTACGGGATACCGACGGCCCCACGCTTCGAGGGACGGGTCGACGACGACGGGGTGTTGCGCCTCTCCGACGGCGACGGGCGGCTCGTGTTGACCGCGGGGCGGCCGGTTCGCGCCAGACGGTGACGGCCGGTTCCCTGACCCGGGCGGCAGAGACACCCCCTCCCCCGGATCCTGCCGGCGACGGTCACCCGGCGGCCTAGACATATGGTCGTGGAGTTCGTCCGTTGTGTCGATCATGGGACAACGACCCGCGCGTCGCGGCCGGGACCGCCGATCGAGACGATGACGGGAAGTCAACACACGCGGCGACGACTGCTCGCGACGCTCGGCTGTGCGGCGACCGCGGGGCTCGCCGGGTGCGGCGGCGCGGGCGGCGGGCCGACCGCCGGGTCCGATACGTCCACGGCGGGGACCGCCGGAACCGCGACGGATCCGGGGGCCGTGACGGAGACTGCGACCCAGACGGCGGCGCCGGCGTACGAGGCGTGTATGGAGCCGGTGGGCTGTCTCTCGTTCGAGGAGCCCCCGGAGACGTGGGTCGCCAACGCCGGCATCTACTGCGACATCGGCGTCGCGCTCGGGCTGACCGACCGCCTCGCGGCGATCGGGTCGCCGCGGCGCTACTACACCGGCTACTACGAGGAGTTGCCGGGCGTCTCGCTGGACAAGCGCCAGTACCCGGTGCTCTCCCGCGGCACGCGGATGCCCAAGGAGTCGTTCTACGCCGCCGACGCGGACCTCCACGTCATCGATCCGGTGTGGATGGTGAACACCTTCGGGTGGACGGAGGCCGACGTCGAGGAGATCGCGACGAACGTCGGCCCGTTCTTCGGGAACTACATCCGCGAACAGCAGGACGCGTGGCACACCTACGGATACCCGACGCTGTCGGAGGCGTTCGGCAACGTCGCGGCGCTGTTCGGTCGTCGCGACCGCTACGAGCGGATCGAACAGGTCCGCACGGAGTTGGCCGAGACGATCCGCTCGCGGCTGCCCGAGGAGCGCACCGAGGTGTTGCTCCTGCGCCCCCAGGGGATCCCGCCGACCTCCTTCTTTCCGCAGTACATGGACGACTCCGTCTCGGACCTGCAGTGGCAGGTCGTCGCGGTCGAGGACGCCCTGGCGGGCAGCGATATCCCCGAGTGGGGCGTCCGCATCGACTACGAGACGGTCGCGCGGCTCGACCCCGAGGTGATCGTCATGGAGACGCAGTTCGCCGACGACTTCGTGCTCGACGGGGAGTCCTTCCGGGAGTTCACGCTGAACGCCATGCGCGACCACCCGGTCGCGCGCGACGTGACCGCCGTCGAGAACGGCCGCGTCCACGCCGGCGGCATCAACTACCAGGGGCCGCTCATCTCGCTGTTCCAGACCGAGCACGCCGCGCAGGTGGCCTACCCCGACGAGTTCGGCGACGAGGCGTTGTTCGACCGCGAGCGCGTCGCGGGGATCGTCACCGGCGACGGATGAGCGGTCCCGGTTCACGAACGCGGGCCAACCGGTCGACACTGCTACTGGGATGGACAGCCCTGTCCGGCGGGACGCCGGCCGACCGGCCGACACGACGACGTTCGGGGTGTCCCGATGTCCGGTGAGATCCGCGAGCCGCCCGGAGCGGCCGCAGATACACGGCTTGGATGGGTGAACCGCCAGCTCGTCGCGGTCGTCGTCGGCAGCGTCGCGGTCGTCGTCACCGCGGCGACGCTCCAGTTGAGCTTCGGGGCGTATCCGGTGTCCCCGCTCGGCGCGTGGCGCGCGCTCGCGGACCCCGAGGTGCTCCTCAGCGCGGCGGCGTGGCGGGCGTTCCTGCTCGGCGGGCGGGTGCCGAACTACGAGACGGCGACGCTCGTCGTGTGGACGATCCGGCTCCCGCGCGTGCTCGTGGCGGTGCTGGTCGGCGCGAACCTCGCCGTCTCGGGCGCTATACTCCAGGCGATCACCCGCAACGAGCTCGCGAGCCCGTTCGTGCTCGGGGTGTCCTCGGGCGCCGGGCTCGCGGTGCTGCTCACGGTCGTCGTGTTCACCGGACTGCTTCCGTTGCTCCCGCTGTTCGCGGCCGTCGGCGGCGGGGTCGCGTTCCTGCTCGTGTACGCCATCGCGTGGCAGGGCGGCACCAACCCCGTGCGGCTGGTGCTCGCGGGCGTCATCGTCTCCAGCGTGTTCGGATCGGTACAGACGGGGCTGTTCCTGCTCATCGAGGACATCGGGCTCGTGCAAAGCGTCGTCGCGTGGACGACTGGCTCGCTCGTGGGGGCGGACTGGGCGCAGGTCCGGATGCTGCTCCCGTGGTCGGTCGCCGCGGTCGGGGCCGCACTGCTGGGCGCCCGCGAGCTGAACGTCCTGACGCTGGGCGAGGAGACGGCCGCCTCGCTCGGGCTCTCCGTCGAGCGGGTGCGGTTTCTCCTCTCGGGGGTCGCGGTGCTGGCGGCGGCCACGAGTGTCGCCGCCGCGGGCATCGTCGGCTTCGTCGGCCTCGTCGTCCCGCACATCGTGCGGCGAAGCGTCGGCACCGACCACAAGCGACTGCTCGTCGGTTGTGTCTTCGCCGGCCCCGCGTTGCTGCTCGCCGCCGACGCGGGCGCCCGGCTCGCGCTCTCGCCCGCACAGGTCCCCGTCGGCATCGTCACCGGGATCCTCGGCGGCCCGTACTTCCTGTATCTCATGCGCAAACACGGCGACTTCGGGGGGTTCCGATGACCGACGGCTCCGACCGCCCCGCCCGTGACGGAGTCCTCGCCGCCGAGGAGCTCGTGTTGGAGTATCCGGAGTCGGACGGACCGGTGATCGACGGCGTGAGCCACGCGGTCACCGAAGGACGGGTCACCGCGCTCGTCGGACCGAACGGGAGCGGCAAGAGCACGCTGCTGCGCGGACTCTCCGGGCGGCTCGCGCCTCGCTCGGGGAGCGTGACGCTTCGGGGCCGTCCGCTCGACGAGTACGGGGACCGGGAACGTGCCCGCGAGCTCGCTCGGCTCCCGCAGGAGCCGGCCGCCCCCGACGGGATAACCGTCGAGGAGCTGGCCTACCACGGCCGCTATCCGCATCGGGGGTTCCTCGATACGGTCGACGACGCGGACGTGGCGGCGGTCGACCGCGCCCTGCGGCTCGTCGGCATCGACCGCCTCCGCGACCGACCGTTGGCGGACCTCAGCGGGGGCCAGCGCCGGCTCGCGTGGGTTGCGATGGTGCTCGCACAGGACGCCGACGTGCTCCTGCTGGACGAGCCGACGACGTTCCTCGATCTGCGCCACCAATTGGCCGTGATGGACGTGGTGCGGACGCTGCGCGAGGACGACGAGACGACGGTCGTGCTCGTCCTCCACGACATCGAACAGGCCGCCCGCTACGCCGACGAGATGGTGGTGTTACGCGATGGGGGCGTCCACGCGACCGGCCCGCCGGCATCGGTGCTGGAGCCGGCGCTGCTCGCAGAGGTGTTCGGCATCGAGGCCGAGGTCGACCCCGGACGCTTCGGTCCGCGGATCACGCCGATCGGGCCGGCCGATCCGACGACGGGGTCGTAGTGATCCGCGTCCGCTCCCGTGGGCGACGACCGCCACCTCAGCATCTTCGAAGTGGAGCCCCCGACCTCAAGGGGTGAACAGAGTAAGCGAGCAGGTCGGGGAGAAAACCGACATGGTACGACACAACCGTCACACTGCGACCGACCGACTCCCAAGTGTATAAGTACCGTTGAGTACTCCCTGAAGGCATGGGCGTGCGTCGAACCGCCGTCGTGAAACTCGCCGTTTCCGACGAGCAACGCGACGCACTCCACCAAGCGGCCGAGCAATACCTGTACTGCGCGAACCGAACCGCCGACTACTGTTGGTCCGACATCTCCTACATCGAGTGTAAGACCAACAAGCGAGAGGTTCGTGACGCGCTCTACTCCGAACTTCGAGAGGAGACAGACCTACAGGCCCAACTTGTCCAAGCTGCTATCAAACGGGCTGTCGAAGCCGTCAAAGCGTGTGTCGAACGCTGGAAGAAGGGACAGCGCGTCTCTCAACCCACGTTCACCGCTGAGACGATGGACTACGACACGCGGAGCGCGACCTTCTACCGGAACAAGGTGTCGTTGGCAACTGTTGAGGGCCGAGTCGAACCATCGTTCGTTCTCCCGGCAGACAGTCCGACGCCCTACGAGCGGTACGTACTCTCCGAGAACTACGAGTTCCGCGAGAGTACGCTTCGGTACGACACGGACACTGACGAGTTCTATCTCAACATTTCAACGCGGCGGACTGACGGTGACGATGAGGTTTCGGAAGATACCGGGCACCCCGATCAAACGGTCCTCGGTATCGACCTCGGCGTCAATAGCCTCGCTGTATCCTCAACCGGCACGTTTTGGCAGGGAGACGACTATGACCATTGGTGTCGTGAGTTCGAGAAGCGACGTGGCGAGATGCAACGGCGCGGCACGCAGGCCGCACACAAGGCCCTGCTTCGCCTCGGCAAGCGCGAAGAAGCCTGGCGCAAACAGTACATCCACACGATCGCCAACGAGATTGTCTCGGAAGCCGTCGAACACGACTGCGATGTGATCGCGTTCGAGGACTTGAGCGACATTCGAGAGCGGCTTCCACACGCGAAGTGGCACCACGTCTGGGCGTTTCGACGCCTGTTTGAGTACGTCTCCTACAAAGCCCCTGAACAGAGTGTCTCCGTGGAACAGGTCGAGCCGAACCACACATCCCAACGCTGTTCTCGAACGGGCTGTGGGTTCACACACGATGGTAATCGCCATGGAGAACACTTCCGTTGCCAGAAGTGTGGGTATGAGGTGAACGCGGATTACAACGGTGCGAAGAATATCGGGCTACGGTATGCTCGAAAGCGGACGCACAGACTCCGTTCCTCGCCCAAGCCGGGGAGCGGAGACGCACAAGTAGACGTGCGTATAACTGGTGGGACGTTGAACGGCAAGAGTTACCAGCCTATTGCTGGCAACTGATTGCCGGGAGCCTACATCAAAGCCCCACCCTCAAGGACCGAGGCGCGGAGCGCCGAGGGATTAGTGTGGGGTAGTTTACAACTCGTCGATCACCGGGATGCCGACGGTCCCGAAGTCGGTCATCGCCGACAGCTTGTCGTTCACGTCGTCCAGCGACACCGTCTCGCTGATGACGGCACTGGGGTCGAGTTTGTCGCGGGCGACCATCCGGAAGATCTCGTCGTAGCGCGTCGGCGGCAGGCCCAACGAGCCCACGAACTCGATCTCCTTCATCACCATCGCGTCCGTCGGGAGGCTCACCATCCCCTCGTCCTCGGACGTGGTGAGGCCGATCTGGACGTGCGTGCCACGCGTCCCGAGGCTGAGCACGGAGTTACGACACGTCTCGGCGATTCCGAGGGCGTCGACGGAGACGTGACAGCCGCCGCCCGCGAGCGCCTGCACCGCCCCCGGAACGTTGTCGGCGTCGCCGGCGTTGACGGTCTCGGCTGCGCCCAGTTCCTCGGCTTTCGAGAGCTTCTCCTCGTCGAGATCGACGGCGACGACGTTCGCGCCGAGGGCGTCGGCGACGTGGACCGCCGAGAGGCCCACCCCGCCGCAGCCGTGGACGGCGACCCAGTCGCCAGCCTCGACGGGCGCCCGATGTGCCAAGCCGTGGAATGCCGTCATGAACCGACAGCCCAGCCCCGCCATGTCGACGGAGCTCACGCCGTCGGGCAGGTGCACGAGGTTGTGGTCGGCCGCGGGCACGTGGACCAACTCGGCGAAGGCGCCGGGGACCGGCTCGACGAACCCCAGCGGCATGGGGTTCTCGCAGGTGTTCCCGTGGCCGGTTCGGCACTGCATGCACGTGCCGTCACCGAGGTTGAACGGGACGGCGACGTGGTCGCCCTCGGCGACGTTCGTCACGTCCTCGCCGACGGCGGCGACGCGGCCGGCGGGCTCGTGGCCCAGGATCTGCCCCGGCTGTGGCTGGATGCCTAGCCAGTCCCAGTCGCCCTGCCAGCCGTGCCAGTCGGACCGACAGATCCCGCAGGCCTCGACCTCGACGACCACGCCCGTCGGCTCCGGCTCCGGGTCGTCGACATCGGTAACGTCGAGCGGTTCCCCGTGTTCACGCAGGACTGCTGCTCGCATCTCGTGCGATAGTCGACTACATCTGACATAATTGTTCGTGTCGGTTCGGGGAGCGGTAGCCGGCAGCGTACGCGAGCGGATCGCCCCGGCTCACGTGGTCGGCAGATCGAGTGCGATCACCGTCCCGTCCTCGTCTGCCGACACCAGCCGCAGGTCGCCACCGTGCATGTCGGAGACCCACTGCACCAGCCACAGCCCCAACCCCGAGGCGTGTTGGAGCTGCGTTATCTCGCGGTCGCCGGCGACGACCGACCACTCCGTATCGGGGATCCCCGGGCCGTCGTCGACGACGGCGATCCGGACCGTCCCGTCGTCCAGATCGGTCACCCTGATCTCGACGGTCGACTCCGGCTCCGGCGTGCCGAACTCGATGGCGTTGTCGAGCAGCTCCGTGACGGCCCGGTGGGTCGCGCCGTCGTACGGAACGGGTCCGACCGCCTCGACGTCGATCCGAACGTCCGTTTCCGGAGCCAACGACCCGGCGAGCCGCCGGAGCCGCTCCTCGAGTGTCGCCGCCGACACCGTGGTTCCCCCGACCTCGCCGTCGTTGTCGCGGAGCGTCCGCTGGATCGCCTGGGCCGTCTCGCTCGTCTCGACGAGCGAACTGCTGGCCTCCTCGATCGCCTCGGCGTGGTCCGCGGCGTCCGCGAGGTCCTCCGCCGTCCGGACCAGCCCCGCCCGCCCGAGGATCACGTTCGTCTGGTTTCGGAGGTTGTGCCGCAACAGCCGGTGAAGCACCCGCAGGTGGGTCTCCTGCTGTTTGACCTCCGTGACGTCGGTCAGCACGACGAACGCCCGCGCGACGCCGTCGTCGCGGTACGGCACGTTCCGGAACAGGTACGATCGACGGCCGCGGGGCGTCTGCACGTCGATCTCTCGCTCGACCGTCCCCTCGGCGCCGCCGAGTTCCGCGAGGGCGTCGGCGACCGACGGGGGGATCGACGCTCGGGCCGTCGACAGCGGCGCGTCCCGGAGGGTCGAGGCGTCCACGTCGGTCATGGCGACGAAGCGGTCGTTGACCGCGCGGATCGTCGCCTCGTCGCCGTCGAAGCTCAGCTCCACTAGGGGGTCGGTGAGCGTCTCGAACAGTTCGGTGAACCGGCGGCGCTGTCGGGAGGCCTCCGCCTTCGCCGTCCGGAGCTCCCGGATGTCCTGGACCGTCCCGACGACGCCGTCCCCGCCGTCGCCGTCGATCGAGGACACGACGATCCGGGCGGGGATCGTCTCCCCCTCCCGGGAGCGGAGTTCGGTCTCCGTCACCGCGGACGGGGGACCGGTCGGCGGGTCGAGGAGCTCCTCCGCGACCGCCTCCTCCGCGAGCACGTCGGCGACGTGCGTCCCGACGAGCTCCGCCGGGGTCGTCCCGAGCATCGTCGCGAGCGTGTCGGTGACGAGCGTGAACTCGCCGTCGTCGTCGAGCGTGAACAGCATGTCGTCGGCGGCCTCCACGGCGGCCTGATACCGTCGCCGCTCCCGGTCCCGGTCGACCCGTTCGAAGACCGACGCCGCGGTCGCCGCCAACAGCTCGAGGAACCGCAGTCCGTCGCTCGAGAACTCCTCGTCGTCGCGATGGCCGACGCTCAGGGTACGCCTGTCGCCGATCGGCAGGTACGTGCCGGTCACGTCGATGTCGGCGTCCATGTGGCCGAGGTCGTCGGTCCTGACGACCCGGTTCTCCGTGAACGCCGTCCCGACGGGACCCTCGTCGGCGTCGTATCGCGGGCGGTCCCCCATCTGCTCGCGGACGGCGTCGGGGACCGCGATCGGCACGAGCTCGTTCGTCTCGGGGTCGTGCTCCCGGACGACGGCGCTCTCGGCCTCGATCGTGTTCATCGCGACGTCGACGACCCGCTCGGCGACGCCCGCGGCCGTCTCCTCGCCCACCATCTCCTGGGTCGTCCGCAGGAGGTTGTTCAGGATCCGTTCGCGCCGCCGCTGCTGACTCACGTCGCGAAGCGTCCCGACCGTCCCGGAGAACGAGCCGTCCTCGTGGGGTCTGAGCGTCATTCGGTCGGTGCACGGGACCCGCCGACCGTCCTTTCTGACGAGCTCGACGTCGAGTTTCGCGATCGACAGTTCACCGTCCTCGTTCCCGGAGTAGTCCCTGAGCAGGTCCCGAAGCGCGTCCTCGGCCTCCTCGACCGTCTCGTCGTCCTTGATCCGGTGTACCGACGCTCCCAGCAGCTCCTCCCGGTCGTACCCCGTCATCTCGCACAGCGCGTCGTTGACGAACGTGAACCGCCCCTCCTCGTCGAGGATGTACACCGCGTCGCCGACGGTCTTGACGAGGTACTCGTAGAGCGCGTCGTCGTGTTCATCGCCGACGAGCGTCGCGGCCTCGTCGTCCGCCGATTCACGTTCGAGTGCCACCGGCGGCTCGGCGTCGTGCTCCCCCGTCGCCCCCTCGGACGTCGAGAGTCGATCGAGCTTCGCCGCGAGCAGATCGATGTCCTCGCCCGGTTTCCAGACGATCGCGTCCGTGGCGCCCGCGTCGATGGCCGCCCCAGCGACCCCCGGATCCGGCGTCACCCAGATCACCGGTCGGTCGACGCCCGCGGGGATCGGGTCGATCTCGGTCGCGAAGACCACGGCGGGCGCGTCGGTCTCCTCGGCCGTGTCGGCGCCGAACTCGTCGAGCTCCCGGAGGGTGCCGAGCGGGACGCCGGCGTCAGTCGAGAGGCGGTCCACCGTCGCCTCGAGTTCGTCCCGCCGGTCTCCGAACCCGTCCCCGTAGAACGGAGTGACGGGGGACGCCGCGGTACGGGATCGGTTCTTCATTCGGTGAACGGACGGTTCGCCGGCACTTGATAGTTCGTATATCCGAGGTGCTTCGAGCCGATCCCAGCGGTCCCGGTGCCCATCGCGACCATGCGGGATCGACGCTCGGCGGTCGGCTTCGTATCGGCCATCGGCGGCGGCGCCGGTCACTCGACGTCCGAGATCTCGAACCGTGCACCGCCGTCGTCGCTCTCGGCCACCGTCACGTCCCAGCCGTGGGCGTCGGCGATCTGTGTGACGATCGTGAGTCCGAAGCCCGTCCCGTCCTCCGCCGTGGAGTAGCCGTGATCGAGTATTCGCTCCCGCTCGGCCGGCGGGATCCCCGAGCCGTCGTCCTCGACGAAGAAGCCCGACCCGTCGGACAACTCCCCGACGCGGATGGCAACGTCGCCGCCGCCGTGGTCGATCGCGTTGCGAAAGAGGTTCTCGAACAGCTGTTGCAGCCGGCCGCCGTCGGCGGTGATCCGGCGGTCGATCTCCACCGTCAGCGTCGCCCCCTCGGCCGCAACGAACGACCAGCAGTCGTTCGCCACCTCGCCCACGTCGACGGACTCCGTCTCGGCGATCGGCTCGCCCTCCCGGGCCAACACCAGCAGGTCCTCGATCAGGGTCTCCATCCGATCGAGCGCGTCCCGGCACCGATCGAAGTGGTCCGGGTCCCCCGTCTCCTCCGCGAGATCCAGGTAGCCCTGCACCACGCTGAGCGGGTTCCGGAGGTCGTGGGAGACGACCTTGGCGAACTCCTCCAACTGGTCGCGCTGTCGCTCGATCCGCTCGGTCGCCTGTTGCTGGAAGAGTTCGTAGCTCACCCACTCGGCCATCAGCTCCACGAACGTCGACTCCGGCTCGGTGAAGGGGTCCTCCCGCGGTTCGGTGTCGGCGAAGCAGAACGTCCCGTAGGTGTCGCCGTCGACGATCACCTCGGCCCCGACGTACGACTCCAGCCCGAACTGCTCGTACGCCGAGTCACCCTCCCAGCCCTCGACCTCGGCGTGCTGGACGATGAGGGGGCCGTCGTGTGACAGCGTCCGCCGGCAGTAGCTCTTCTCGAGGGGACACGACTTCCCCGGCTGCAACAGCGGGTGATCGCCGTTGGCATTGACGATGAACTGTTCGTCGTCCGAGATCTCCGTGAGGAATCCGGCCTGCACCCCGAGGTACGCCCGACCGAGATCCAACAGGTCCGACACCTTCGTGTCGAAGGACCGCTCGTAGTCGGCGGTGATCCGGTACATCCGCCTGATGGCGCCCAGATCGGAGATGTTCTCTTGGCCGGATGTCCCGTCCATTGTACCGGATCAGCGCTACAGGAAGTATAATGTTGGTGTGCCGTCCGATATCCACACCAGTTCCGGATCCTCTGTGACGCTCCGCCGATCGTCGAACGGTCACGAAGATGGCCATCCTGAACACGTCCGTGTGCGGTTTCCGTTCCCGCTCGCGACGGTCACTCGCCGGCGGACTCGTCGACGCGGGTCCGGGCGCCCCCGCCGCGGTGTAACGCCAGCCTGACCGCGACGGCGACGCCGACGAACAGGAACACGTCGCCGACCGGCGTCAACAACGGACCCGTGGGGTCCCAGAGATCGAGCGGGCGGGCGGGAGGAGCGCGGGTACCGCCTCCGTCGTCGACTGCACCCCCACGATGACGGCGATACCCTTGGCGAGGTCGCGCGGGCCGACGCGCGATCCGGTGACGAACGCAACCGCGAGGAGGAACGACGCCTCGAACAGCCACTCGACCGGGAACTGCGACGGCGGAATCCCCACGTTCCAGGCCCAGGCTCCCGAGACTGTGACGGAGATCGAGTCGCCCGCCCCCGAACGTGTTGCCGCCCGGAGCAGGTCTCCGATCCCGTTCGCCGCCACAAGCCCTCCCGCGCCGACGATCCCCCCCGCTCCCGCCGCCACGAGTCCCCGTTGAACTGACAGCCTCGGGCCGAGGGATCTCCCGGAGACGATGGCGAACAGCGGGTGTTGGTCGGCGCCCTCGACGGCCGCGGCGAGTCGGTCGTAGCCGCCGTGACGAGCGATCCACACGGCGACGGCGATCCCGAGGAGGCTCGCGACGGTCGGAAGCGGGACGGCGAGCACGACGGGGCCGATCGAGCCCGGGAAGCCGGACACCAGCGCCCCGCCGAGCCCCGTGACGAGACCCACCCCGTACACGAGGGCGCTCCCGCCGGCGACGACGCGCGGAGAGGGGCGCGCGACGACGCAGATGACGGCCAGCAGGAACGGCGCGAACGTCGCGGCGGCCACGACGGTTTCGAGCGCGACGGCGGCGACGATGCCGACGGGATCGGGGAGCGCACTGCCCGTCAGAGACAGCCGAAGCCAGCCGAACGCGACGAACGCGAGCGCGACCAGCGATCCCGATCCGAGCGCGGCACCCAGGGCTCGACGACCGACGAGTTCGTCGGGGAGGGCCATGTCAGCACGTCGACCAGTGCCCGAATAAACGTTCTCCCGCGGACGCTCGGCGACGTCCTCGCGGAGATCGATTACGCCGCCGAGGGAGCGAACGGCGAGAGCGACCCGGAACTGGGAGCCGGACGAGTCGACGCCCACAGGACGCCCGAACGACTGCACTGACCGCGCGACCCGCCGAGCCGGTCCGGCTCGAACCGGCGGGGCTCGATCGCGCGATCGACGCATCGCTTATCCGCCGCGCACGACTACTCCTGTCAATGACACCGACACCGAACGGCCGCGACCCCGATCCCGGGGACACGCCCGCGTTGGCCGTTCAGGGACTCTCCAAGCGGTTCGGCTCCGGCGACGACGCGGTCACCGCGGTCGACGACGTCTCGTTCACCATCGAGCGCGGGTCGGTCGTCGGCTTACTCGGTCCCAACGGCGCGGGGAAGACGACGCTGATCAAGTCGATCCTCGGAACCATCATCCCGGACGCGGGAACGGTCCGCGTCCTCGGCCGGGACGCGACCGACGGGCGGCGCGCCGCCTACGCGGACGTCGACGCGATGCTTGAGGGCGCGCGAAACGACTACTGGCGGCTGACGGTCCGGGAGAACCTCCGGTACTTCGCGACGATCGGCGGAGTCGCCCCCGACTCGGTCGCCGACCGCCACGACCGCCTGCTCGACCGGCTCGAGCTGGCCGACAGGGCCGACACGCCCGTTCGAGAGCTGTCGCGGGGAATGAAGCAGAAGGTGTCGCTGGCGAGCGTGCTCGCGGGCGGGGCGGAGCTGGTGTTCCTCGACGAGCCGACGCTGGGGCTCGACGTGGAGGGGTCGCGGACGCTCCGCCGGGAGATCCGCCGGCTCGCCGAGGAGGAGGACCTCACGGTCGTCGTGAGCAGCCACGACATGCGGGTGATCGAGGACGTCTGTGACCGCGTGATCGTCATGTCGGAGGGGTCGGTCGTCGCCGACGACGCCGTCGAGCGACTGCTCGGCACGGTCGAGGAGTACCGCGTGCGCGTCGCGAGCGACGACCTCTCGGCGGCGACGATCGACGACCTGCGCGGCCGGTTCAACCTCACCGACGCGGACGCCGGCGCGGACCCGCCGTCCCTGGAGGTCGTCACCGACGGCGACGCGGTGTACGACCTGTTCGACGCGCTGCGGGCCGCCGGCGTGACGCTCGACCGCGTCGAGACGGTCGAGCCGACGCTCGAGGACGTGTTCGTCCGTCTGACCGGCGACCGGGGCGCGACGAAGCCGACCCCGTCCGCGGCGGGTCGGGAGCCCGGGGGAGCGACGAACCGGCCCGCAGCCGCGGTCGGTGACGAGGGGAGCGCACAGTGACCGCCGCGAACACGGGGATCGACGACGGCGCCGCCGGCGACGACCCGCGTCCGGCGACGTACCTGGACCTCGCTCGGGCGGTCCTCTATCGGGAGTTCCTGATCTTCGTCCGGTATCCGGCGAACGCCATCGGCGGGATCGTCATCTCGCTGGTGTTCTTCGGGCTGCTGTTCTTCGGGGGCCGGCTGCTTGCGGGGCAGGCGCTCGCCGACTCGCTGTCGGGGATCGTCGTCGGCTACTTCCTGTGGACGCTCGCGGTCGGCGCGTACTCGTCGGTGTCCAACGACATCGCCAGCGAGGTGCAGTGGGGGACGTTGGAGCGGCACGTCACCACACCGTTCGGCTTCGCCCCCGTCGCGCTGCTGAAGGGCGTCGCGAAGGTGATCCGGACGTTCCTCACCTCGGCGGTCGTGCTCGCGGTGATGCTCCTCGCGACGGGCACGACGCTGCAGATCGCGCCCGTGACGGTCGTCGTCATCGCTGGGCTTGCGATCGTCTCCGTGCTCGGGTTGGGCTTCGCCGCGGGCGGCGTCACTGTCCTGTACAAGCGAGTCGGCAACTGGCTGAACCTCCTGCAGTTCGGCTTCGTCGTCCTCGTCTCCGCGCCGGTGCTCGACCAGCCGTGGCTGCGGGCGCTGCCACTGGCCCACGGGAGCGCGATGCTCCAGCGGGCGATGGTCGACGGCATCCGCCTGTGGGAGTTCCCGATCGCTGACCTCGCACTGCTGGTCGCTGTCGCCGCGGGTTACCTCGCGGGCGGCTACGTCGTCTTCCACTACGCGACGCGACGGGCGCGCCGGCTCGGCGTGCTCGGCGACTACTGACCGGGCGCAACGTTCAGGCCCGCCCGGCCACTCGGTACGGGCACCCGTGACGCCTGACCCCGATTCCGGCCCCGACGCCGACGCTGACACCTCGGACGGGGCCGACGACGCCGGGACGGGGCCCACCGGAGGCGGACGCGTGTTCTTCGGTCGGACGCTCTCGGATCTGACGGTGAACGCGGTCCCCGTCGCGATGCTCGTCGCGTTCGTCGTCGGGTTCGGCGTGCTCGCCCCCGGCGACCTCGACTCGGACCCGCTGCTCGGCTTCCACGCCGCGCTGATCGCCGGCGTCGTCCTCGTCAGCGCCGTCGCCGCCCGTGCCGTCGTCCGCGCCGGCGGCGACCTCGACGGCGAACGGGAGGGCCGACTGTACGGGACCGACGACCGCGACGACGCCGACGGTTCCGGCGACGCGGATACCGACGGACCCGGCGAACGCGACGACTCGGGGGACGCTCCCGAACCCGACGATCCCGGCAGTGGGACCGACGCTCCCGACGACGATCGTTCCCGGCGCAACCCCTAACATGGTCGGGCCGGTACGGGACGTACTGTGACTTTTGACCCGACCGATCAGGGGATCGATGCCGAAGCGGCCCACGAGCGCACGGCCGACGCGATCGCCGACAACGAGGTGGTGTTGTTCATGAAGGGCAACGCGCGGATGCCTCAGTGCGGCTACTCGAAGCGTGCGATCGGACTGATCAGCCGGTACCGCGACGACGTGGCGACGGTGGACGCGCTGAAGAACCTCGACGCCTACCGCGAGGCGCTGGAGGCCGAGAGCGGCTGGGAGACGATCCCGCAGACGTTCGTCGACGGCGAGTTCGTCGGCGGCAGCGACGTCCTCGCGGAGCTGGAGGAGCGGGGCGAACTCGCGGAGACGCTCAACGCCGACGGGGAGGCAGTCGCCTCCGACGACGCCGACGGCGTGGGCCCCGAAGCCCCGTTCTAGGGCCGTTTCGGGCGCTGTAGCGCGTCTTACGGCCGTTCGTCGGTTCGAACGGCAACGCTCTCGAACATCGCACACACCCCGGCGGTAGCCGTGACGGTCCCGTCCGTCGCCCCAGATACACCGTATCGCGCGATACAAAACTATCGAACACGTTCACGTTCTCGTCAAAACCTCCGAAGAATCGCTGCAAAACGCACGGGATGTGTTATTTAGTCCGTCCTATCAACAGGACTGTCTCGGGTCGCTCCGCCACGAACTCGATTTTGAACCCGTACTCGCGGAGTGCGGGCCTCGGCGGCCGAGAACCGCTCGCCGACCGGCGGTCCGTGGGTACCGCTTCCGGTGGCTGATCAATCAGCGATGACAGCACATCCGGGCACACCGTGAGGATCTGATCACGTTTGCCCTCGACCTGCTCGCCGTCGACACGGCAAATCCGCCGGGCGACACCCGCGAAATCGTCACGGAGATCGAGCGGTTCCTCGAGCGGGTCTCAGTCGATGTCAAGCGTGTCGTGGCCGACCCGGCGAAGCCGAACCTCCTCGTACGGGTTCCAGGGCAGGCGGACCAGACGCTGTTGTACAACGGCCATCTCGACACGGTTCCATTCGATGCTGACGCGTGGACACACGATCCCCTCGGCGAACATGTTGATGGCCGTGTCTACGGACGTGGTGCGACCGACATGAAAGGGGCCGTGGCGTCGATGCTGTTCGCGATCCAGGCATTTGCAGCTGCCGACGCCGATCCGCCTGCCACTCTCCTGTTCGCGTTCGTCAGCGACGAGGAAGTGGGTGGTGACGCCGGGCTGCCAGCGTTGCTGGCGGGCGGCCAACTCGTCGCAGACGCCTGCGTGATAGGCGAGCCGACCTGCGAGGCAGGCCGGCACTCAGTGACGGTCGCCGATCGGGGGAGCATCTGGTTGACGCTCGAAGCGAGCGGTGAGGGAGCCCACGGCTCCCGCCCACCACTCGGCGTGAACGCGATCGACCGACTCTACGATGCGGTCGAAACCGTGCGTGAACGGTTCGGCTCCGACCGACTCGAGATAGCCGCCGACGTAGCTCCGATCATCGAGGAATCGGTCGAGTATTATGCCCCGTCGATGGGCGAGGATGTCGCTCGCGAACTGTTCTGGTATCCATCGATCAATCTCGGTATCCTCGAAGGTGGCGACGCCATCAATAGTGTCCCGCAGTCTGCCCGCGCTGAGATCGACGTGCGGCTGGCAGCCGGTGTCCACACTCCAGACGTGCTCGCGGGGATTCGGGAGTGCGTTGCCGACTGCGAGGGAATCACGATCGCCGATGTCTCTTGGAGCGTCGGTACGGCCGAAGCACCCGACAGCCCACTCGTCGAAGCCGTTGCGTCGATCGCGGAGGAGGCCACGGGTGATCGCGTCTTCCGGCGGAGCGCTACGGGCGGGGGTGACGCCAAGAAACTCCGGAATGCGGGTATCCCGACCGTCGAGTTCGCGCTAGGAACCGACACTGTCCACGCGGCGGATGAGTACGTTCCGGTCGACGTACTCGTCGACAACGCCGTCGTCTACGCTCAGCTACCAACACGGTGGCAGTCCCAGACCGGTTAGTAACGCCTCCCGGCTGGCGGTTGTGCCAGATCGCTTGGGCGGTGAGGAGAAGTCGTCGGGAAAGACTTAGGTGATAGTATAGCGTATTTGTGGGTATGAAGAACAATATTGGTGCGACGGACAGACGGATCCGGATCGGTATCGGGCTGGGTTTGGCTGCTGTCGGAGTGGCCTCACTCGGGGGGTTGCTCGGAGTTGGGACGGTGGTCGGCACAGTGCTGACGCTGTTGGGTCTCGCTCTCGCCGGGACTGGATTCGTTCGAGTCTGTCTCCTGTACCGCCTGCTGGGAGTGGACACGTCGAGGCCCCGCTAGGGATGGAGCGCTTCCAGAATACCGGCCAGCCCGACTGGAACTGGTGGAGTAAACTCTGGCCGACCCCCGGCGCGACGCTCCGGGAACTCGGCGTCGAATCCGGCGAGTCGGTCGCCGAAGTCGGCTGTGGGAGCGGCTACTTTGCGCTTCCGGCCGCTCGAATTATCGAACCGAAGCCCGTTTACGCCATCGACCTGGATGCGTCACTGCTCGATGAACTCGATGAGCTCGCCGAGCAGCAGGACATCGAGAACGTCGTCCCGGTTCTCGGTGACGCCCGGAACCTGACTGGCGTCCTCCCCGACCCAGTCAGCACGCTCGTCGTGGCAAACACGTTCCACGGCGTCGACGACCAGTCGAGGTTGGTCGAGCAAGCGCTCCAGGTGATCGAACCTGGCGGAAGCCTGGTCATCGTCAACTGGCATGACCGCCCACGTGAAACGACGACTGTCGGAACTGAACCCCGCGGACCTCCGACACAACTTCGGATGACGCCGAGAGAAACTGAAGACGCCGTGCTTCCGGTCACAGCGTTCACGCTCACCCGGCAGGTCGAGTTGCCGCCGTACCACTACGCGCTCGTATTCGAGCGGTAGACTCCCCTGTTCTGCGATATCGCTACTACCTCTCGGTCGCCTATCCCAGACTCGCAGGTTTTCAGAATCTTGGAACTATAATACAATACTAATACGAGACAGTTCCAACTGTCGCCCGTGAGCTCTCTATGACCGACATCGAGCCTGACGACACCGTCGATGCCAGAGGCGCAGCATGCCCCGGCCCGTTGATGGACCTCATCGGAACGATTCGGAGCGCCGAATCGGGAGACGTGATCCGCCTGCTGAGCGACAACGACCAGTCGCTCACCGACGTTCCCGAGTGGGCTGAGGAAGCCGGCACCGAGCTACTCGCGGTCGAAGAACACGACGACCACAACACGTTCTACGTGGAGAAAGCATGACCGAGCACGTCGTCATCGTCGGCGGCGGGACCGGCGGCGCCGTTCTCGCAAACGACCTCGCCGACCGACTCGAACCCGAACTCGACGCCGGCGACGTCCGGGTCACGCTCGTCAACGACGACCCCGACCACGTCTACAAGCCGGTCTGGCTGTACGTGCCGTTCGGCCAACGCGAACCCGACGACGGCCGTCGCCCGCTCGACGACCTCGTCGACGACGCAATCGACCTCCGGATCGACCGCGTGTCGGACATCGACACCGAGGCCCAGCGGCTCCAGTTCCACGAGAGGGCCACACCAGTCAGCTACGATCACCTCGTGCTGGCGACCGGCTCGACGCTGGAGCCCGACCGGATCCCGGGTCTCACGGAGGGCGGTCACAACTACTACAGCGAGTCGGGCGCGACCGATTTGCGCGACGACCTGCTGGAGTTCACCGAGGGCGACCTCGTGTTGAGCGTCATCGGGACGCCCCACATGTGTCCGGCGGCCCCCCTGGAGTTCGTCTTCATGGCCGACGACTGGCTCCGCGAGCGTGGCCTCCGGGAGGACATCGACATCACGTACACGTACCCGATCCAGCGCGTTCACGGTAACCCCCACATCGCGGAGTGGGCACGCCCCATCATGGAGGAACGGGACATCCAAGTGGAGACGTTCTTCAACGCCGAGTCGGTCGACCCGGAGGCGGAGACCGTCACGTCAATGGAGGGGACCGAACTCGACTACGACCTCCTCGTGACGATTCCGCCCCACGGCGGCGTCGACCTGATCGAGGAGGCGGGGCTCGGCGACGACGGCTGGGTGGACGTCGACAAGCACACACTCGAGGCCGAGGCCGCCGAGACTGTCTACGCGCTCGGGGACACCGCCGACGCCGGCGTCCCGAACGCGGGCAGCGTCGCCCACTACCAGGCCGGCGTCGTCGGGCAGCGTCTCGCCAGCGAGGTCCGCGGCCGCCCGCCGACGGCGACGTACGACGGGAAGACACTGTGTTTCATCGAGACGGGGATGGACGCGGCGTCGTTCGTCGAGTTCGACTACGAGAATCCACCGTCGCCGGCGCCGCCCTCGGAGAAGCTCCACTGGTCGAAGCTGGCGTACAACGAGTCCTATTGGCTGACTGCACGAGGACTGCTCTGACCATGTCCGAACAGCAGAACGCCGAGCAGTCCGAACTGGAGGCGGCCATCGAACAGGACCCCGAGGCGGTCGCCGAGTTCGTGGAGCGCCTCGACGCCGTCAACGAGCTGCTGGACGTGCTCTCGCTGGGTGAGAGCGCGCTCGACGACGGGATGGTCCGCGAGCTCTCGGCGACTGGGTCGACGCTGGCGGAGTCCGCGGACGGACTGGCGACCGACGAGACCGTGGCGCTGGCCGAGGCGGTCGGAGCGAACGGCGACGACCTGCGGGAGGCACTCGACACGCTGCTCGAACTCCAGCGCAGCGGTACGCTCGACGAGCTGGCCGAGCTCGCGGAAGTCGGGTCGCTGGCGACCGCGGCCCTCGACGACGAGATGGTCACGTCGCTGGCCGGCACCGGCGCCGCGCTCGGTGAGGTCGCGCAGACGGCGTCCGACGACGACACCCGCGAAGGCATCGAGACGCTGCTGGAGAGCGTCGGTGAAGCGGAGCAGAGCTCCCCCGAGCAGGTCGGGGCGGTTGGTCTGCTTCGCGGATTACGCGAACCGGATGTCCAGTACGGACTGGGCTACCTGCTGGCGCTTGCAGGGGCGCTCGGCCGTGCGAAATCCACCGAGAAGTCACACTAACCGCTCCCTCCGAGTCGGGCCACTCTCCCAGTCGATATAGACGGGGGGAGTGACCAAACTGTATTGTATTGTGAAGTGATCCTAACACTACCAAACATACAGTGCGTAGAGCCTGGTAATGGCAACACGGATAGCGGAGACGGACCGCGTGATCTCGCGCGGTGACGACGACATCGTGACCACGAGACGCGAATCCAACTGCGAGGTCAGACGCCGTCGAATCCCCGACCACGCCTTCTACTGTATCCGGATCGACGACCTCGGCTAGCGGCGGATCGAGTGTGACCGGCTCGGCGCCCTCCCCTCGGCGACGGCATCGACGACCCGGGGAATCGGGTTCTCGAATCTGTTCACCGGAGTTCAGACGAGAAGCTGGATATCGGCGTCGGCCATGTCTTGGAGGGCGGTCGCCGCGCCGACGCCAGTGGTGACACCGTCGTAGAAGTCGTCCTCGTCGTAGTCCATCAGATCGATGGTCATCTGGCAGGCCTGGAACTCCACGCCCATGTCCAGGCTCGTCTCCAGCAACTCCTCGATGGAGGCGGTGTCGTTGTCCGCGATCCTCTTCTCCATCATTCTCGTCGTCATCCGGTCCATGCCAGGGAGCGCGGCGACGGCGTTCGGCACGGGCATGTTGGGGTTGCCGACGGAACTGAGCTTGAGGTTCTTCGAACGCTCCTCGTGGAGGATGTCCAGTCCCCAGAACGTGTGGAAGACCGTCACGTCGTAGCCGAACGCGGCCGCGGTGCTGGCGAGGATGAGCGGCGGGTACGCCATGTCGAGGGTGCCCTTCGTCGCGATGATACTCATCTTCTTGGCGTCGTCCTCGTCAGTTGCCTCGGCGAGCGCGTCCTCCAGTTCGTCAACGCGTGCAGCCAGCTCCACACGGGACGGCGTGTCATCGGCCGGCGTGTCGGGTGTGTCCGTGCTCATCGTCACTCCGTCTTGCGGACGTAGTGTTTGTACACGTCGTCGCCTTCCGCTTGGTCGACGAGCTCGACGCCCTTGGTGCCGGACGCCCACCCGTCGATGTCACTCACACTCCCCGGATCGGTCGCCACCACTTCGAGGACCTCACCTTCGGCAAGGTCATCGATGGCGGACTTCGTCTTTACAACTGGCATGGGGCACGATGCACCTTTGACGTCGAGCGTCTCCGTGATGTCGAATTCAGCACTCATTGGTTATCTGCTCCGTTAGCCTGTATTGGAGCTAACGCACAATACCCGCTGCCTAAGTAAAAGATTGTCGGTACTTGTGGAGACTACAAACTACTATCTACCCGAACATCCGGTTCGACGGGTCCTAAACCATTAGCTGTGGGCGAGGAGGATTTCTGAGGCGATATCCGAGTGAAGTAGTATTGTTTAAAATTGGAATTACTATGAGAATGCTTTTGTACGTCCACCCGGTACAACAGCCTGCACAACATGAACGCCGACGACTTCCCGACTCCGGACGTCGACGTGGAATCCGTCGACCCCGCGGCGCTGAAGGACCGTATCGACGCCGGCGAGGACGTGACGCTCCTTGACGCGCGCATGCAATCGGACTACGAAGAGTGGCGCATCGACGGCGAGACCGTCACGTCGATCAACGTCCCGTACTTCGAGTTCCTCGAGGACGACATCGACGAGGGTGTCCTCGCCCGAATTCCCGACGACCGTGGAGTGACCGTCCTGTGTGCGAAGGGCGGCGCCAGCGAGTACGTCGCGGGCACGCTCGCCGAGCGTGGCTACGACGTCGACCACCTCGAGGAGGGGATGAACGGCTGGGCGAGCATCTACGAGGCCGTCGAAGTCGAGCGTTACGACGGCGCCGGAACGCTGCTGCAGTACCAGCGGCCCTCTTCGGGCTGTCTCGGCTACCTGCTGTACGGCGACGGCGAGGCGGCGATCATCGACCCGCTACGGGCGTTCACTGACCGGTACCTCGCCGATGCTGACGACCTCGGTGTCGACCTGCAGTACGCGCTGGACACGCACGTCCACGCCGACCACATCTCGGGCGTGCGCGACCTCGACGACGACGGTGTCGAGGCCGTCATCCCCGAGGCTGCTGTCGACCGTGGTGTCACGTACGCGGACGATCTGACCACGGCCGCGGACGGTGACACCGTCCAGGTCGGCGACGCCACCATCGAGGTCGTCTACACGCCCGGTCATACGACCGGAATGACCTCGTACCTCGTCGACGACAGTCTGCTCGCGACCGGCGACGGGCTGTTCGTCGAGAGCGTCGCCCGCCCGGACCTCGAGGAGGGCGACGACGGCGCCCCGGACGCCGCGCGCATGCTCTACGAGTCGCTGCAGGAGCGCGTGCTGACGCTGCCCGACGACACGCTCGTCGGCGGTGCGCACTTCAGCGACGCCGCCGAACCCGCGGCCGACGGCACCTACACCGCGCCCATCGGCGAACTCCTCGAAGAGATGGATGCACTCACCATGGACGAGGACGCGTTCGTGGACCTGATCCTCTCGGACATGCCGCCGCGACCGGCCAACTACGAGGAGATCATCGCGACGAACCTCGGCCAGAACGCCGTCGACGACGAGGAAGCGTTCACGCTGGAGCTCGGCCCGAACAACTGCGCAGCCAGCCAGGACTCCCTCGCGGGTGACTGAAGACGCCGATGGTCACTGACCCAGTACTGCTCCAAGCGGCTGCCGACCTGTTCCCCAACGGGATCAGTCGGTACGCCGTCGGCGGACTGCTTGTCGGTCTCGGAACCGTTCTGATCTACATCGGAACGGGAATCCCAGCCGGGGCGAGTACGTTCCTGGAGTCGACGCTGTCGTACGTCTCCGACCAGTCCCGCTTCCAGCAGTACGTCGGCTCGCGTGACTGGCGGGTCGTGTTCACCGCGGGCATCATCCTGGGCGGGCTGTTGTTCGCGGCGACGTTCCAGTCCGGGCTGGTCACGAGTTCGCTGTACGAGCCGGGGACGACCGGCCAACTGTACGAGGTTGCCGGCGTGACGCTCTGGACGACCGACGTCCAGCCGTGGCGACTGTTCGGCGGCGGCATCCTCGTCGGCATCGGAACTCGGATCGGCAAGGGCTGTACGTCCGGGCACGGCGTCTGCGGCGTCGGTTCGGCGTCGAAGACGTCGCTGGTCGGCGTGCTGACGTTCCTGACCGTGGCGATCGGCACCGCACAGGTCGTCGCCGCGCTGGGGGTGAGCCCGTGAGCGACCGCCACCCGCTGTTCAAGCCGCTGATATTCGTCGGCGGCATCGTGTTCGGGTTCGGGCTCGGATTCAGCCACATGGCGCGACCGGAGGTCGTGCTGAACTTCCTCCAGTTCGACGACCTCGGCCTCCCGTTCGTGATGTTCGGGGGCGCCATCGTCTCTGGAATCGCGTTCGCGCTGCTGCCCCGCATCCGGGACGCCGCGCCGCTCACGGGCGATCCCTACGAACGCCGGCTGAAGCCGTTCGACCGGAACGTCCTGGTCGGCGGCGCCGTCTTCGGCGTCGGCTGGGGGTTGTCCGGCATCTGCCCGGGCGCCGCCTACGCCAGCCTCGGCGTCGGCAACGTCACGATCCTCTGGGCGCTCGCCGGAATGTTCATCGGCGCATACGCGCAGGGCTACTGGCGGAGCCGGCGTCAGGCGCGTGACACCGCCGCGACGGGTGCAGACTAGCCCAGTCAATGGACCCCGCTCTGATCGCCCTCTTCGTCGGTGCAGCGCTCGCCAGCCTGTTCATGGCGTGGGTCATCGGCGCCGGATCGAGCGGCGCCACGCCGTTCGCCCCTGCTGTCGGCGCGAACGCGATCGCGACGATGCGCGCCGCGCTGCTCGTCGGGATCTTCGGCTTCGCCGGCGCCGTCACACAGGGCGGCACCGTCTCGGAAGCCGTCGGGAGCGGTCTCGTCGGCGGCATCAGCCTGCCGGTCGCCGGCGTCATCCTCGTGCTCGTGTTGGGTGCGGGGCTGATGGCGGTCGGTATCACGACCGGCTATCCGATCGCGACGGCGTTCACCGTCACTGGCGCCGTCATCGGTGTCGGCCTCGCGCTCGGCGGGACACCGGTTTGGTCGAAATACCAGCAGATCGCCGCCGTCTGGGTGCTGACGCCGTTCGTCGGCGGCGGTATCGCGTTTACCATCGCCAGCGTCCTCCCGCGTTCCGACGTTCCCGAGCGGTACAGCATTCCTGCCCTTGCCGGCCTCGTTGGTGCCGTCCTGGTGAACGTTCAGTTCAGCTTCCTGGGCGAGGGGAACGCGGCAGGAACCGTTCGCGGTCTCGGACAGCAAGTGCTGGCAGCCGACGGACTCGTCGCAGCAGTCGGGATCACCGCCTTCGCATCGCTGGCCGTCGCGGCCGTCGTCTGGTGGGATGTCAGTCGGGACGAGCGCGGCGGCCTGCGGCGCGTGCTGCTCGCGCTCGGGTCGCTCGTGGCGTTCTCCGCGGGCGGCAGCCAGGTCGGGCTCGCCGTCGGGCCGCTGCTCCCGCTGCTTGACGAAGTGGGGATCGTGTCGACGTTCGCCGTGCTCGTCGGCGGCGGGCTCGGAATGCTCGTCGGGTCATGGACGGGCTCGCCACGGATGATCAAGTCGCTCGCCCAGGACTACTCGTCGCTCGGGCCACGCCGCTCCATCTCGGCGCTCGTTCCGTCATTCCTGATTGCACAACTGGCCGTGTTACTCGGCGTCCCGGTCTCGTTCAACGAGATCGTCGTCAGTGCCATCATCGGAAGCGGTGCCGCTGTCGGCGGTCGAGAGGCAGTGGACGCCCGGAAGATCGGCATGACGGTGGGGGCGTGGGCAGGGTCGTTCCTCCTCTCCTTCGCGCTCGCGTACGGCGCCGCGCTCCTCCTACTGTAACCCACAAACGAACCTACTGAACTCGAGAACCAATGACTCATCTCGGCTTCCGTACAGGAGCCACCCGCGACTGCGGCCTTCGATCGGTGATCGGACCGTCGAAAGCTCTTCTCCTTCGACGGCATCTGCGATTCCTTCCGGACCCTCACTTTGCTGTTCACCCACTCATGTTCCATCGATAAGTTACGGATCGCCGCCGGAGATAGTATTGTGTATACGTCCCAAAAGCGTTAATAGACACTACCGGTTACGGGGCCGTGTGCAGAAAAGTACGCTACGCACAATTCCGTTCCGTGAGGGTGGACAGCGATGATTATCGACGCGCTGTCGGTCTCGCCGATCGTACGAGCAGTCGGACTGATCGGCCTCGTATTGCTCGAAGCGATGGTCCTCCACGTCAGCTACGGCGTCGTTACGAACACGCTGGGCCCGAACGTGAAGCGGGCGCTCGGAGGTGAGTAAGCTGTGGAACTGCTCGGGATGAGTCTGCTGCTCGCCGGCTTCTTCGTCGGATTCGGACTGCTCATCGGGATCCTGTTCGGGTTCTTCGGGATGGGCGGGTCGTTCCTCGTCACGCCCGCGCTTCTCGTGATGGGCTACCCGTCGCGGGTCGCGGTCGGCAGCGGGCTCGCGTTCGTGTTCGGGACGAGCGTCATCGGGGCGCTCCGCCACCGAGATCACGGCCACGTCGACTACAAGCTCGCAGTGATCATGACCGTCGCGATGACACTCGGCATCGAGGCCGGCAAGCGCGTCGTCGACGCACTCCACGCGGCAGGAACCGCCGACCTCGTCATCAGCGTCGCGTACGTCAGTCTGCTGGCAACGGTTGGCCTGTTCACGTTCCGTGACGCCCGCAGTACTGACACCACAACGAGTGTCGACCTCTCCGAACGTGTCCAAGCACTGGAGATCCCGCCGATGGTGACCCTCCGCGGGGATGTCCGAGTGTCCGCGAGCATCATCTTCGGCATCGGACTGGTCGTCGGCGTCCTCTCCGGCCTCCTCGGCGTCGGCGGGGGCTTCCTGCTGATGCCCGCAATGATGTACGGGCTGGGCGTCCCAGCGGCCATCGCCGTCGGGACGGATATTCTCCAAATCACGATCTCGGGTGCCTTCGGCGCGTTCGTCTACGCCCGCGACGGATTCGTCGCACTGCCGGTCGTCGCAACCCTGCTCGCCGGCAGCGCGCTCGGCGCGCGCATCGGTGCCGGGGTCTCGGAACTGGTCGACGAGGACGACATCAAGGGGTACTTCGCGACGATGCTACTGGCCGGTAGCGTCGCCGTTGCCGCCAAACGCGTCGGCACCGCCTATGACATTGGCGTGCTCAACACCGCGAGTATCGCGCTTATTTTCGGCGCGACCGTCGTCGTGAGTGGGGCGATCCTGCTGGCAGCTGTGTGCCAGCTTCGCGACGACAACACCGGCTTCTGGTGTCGTTTGTCGACGACGTAACGCTCGGCCGCGGGGAGAGTCAGTCGCCCGTTCTCTCGCCCGCGATAGCGCGAAATTGTGCATTCTATACAAAAGTCTTATCCTTGCACAGTCCGTCCTTCTGAGCGATACCAATGCCAGATTCGATGTCTGAACAACTCCGTAATGACATGGAGTGCGAGGGGCTGCTGGAGTGCTTCCACGGCCTCAAGCAGCTCGACAAGGAGTGTTTCCAGGCGGTCGTCGGGGCTGAAGAACCACTCACTGTCGACGAGATCGCCGTCGCAGTCGATCGCGAACGCTCGACCGCCTACCGCGCCGTCCAGCGCTTGCTACAGACCGGTTTCATCGAGAAGAACCAGATCAACTACGACCAGGGCGGCTACTACCACGTCTACTCGCCGACGGACCCCTCCAAGATCGCGGACGACATGCAGCGCCTGCTCAACGACTGGTACGCGAAAACGGGCCAGCTCATCCAGGAGTTCGAAACGACGTACGAACGGTCCGAGACTGCGGCTCCAGCGGCCGAAAGCTAGTTTCTCTTCGCTCCCTCGTGTTCTGATACTTCTCGGAAAGCAGATTCTCACGTGCTACGGCGTTGCGACCGCTTTTTCTCTCCGACAGTCGATATTGGGTAGAATTGTATATATTATACAAAAGTCTTAATTAGCACTGGTGCGTACGTACTGGTGATGGCAACCGATACTACGTCCGACGCTGGCACCGCGTCCACGAACGGGTTGCTCTACGTTGACGGGCAGTCCCAACTCGACGAGGTTGTCGCAGAGAACGACGTCGTCCTCACGGACTTCTACGCTGACTGGTGTGGGCCGTGCCAGATGCTCGAACCGATCGTCGAGACGCTCGCCGCCGAGACCGACGCGACTGTCGCGAAGGTCGACGTTGATGCCAACCAGCAACTCGCCACCGCCTACGGCGTCCGGGGGGTTCCCACCCTCGTCCTGTTCGCCGGCGGCGAACCGGTTGAGGAAATTGTCGGTCTCCAGGGAGAGGACCAACTCCGAACGCTCATCGAGACCTACACCGAGTAACTGTCTCGGGATATCTCCCTGTGACGGCGGTTCAGCAGCGACGTCGATGTCTTGCGACCAGGTACCGGCCGACATGTCGCTGGATTGGAGGCGCCACTCGTCACCTTCGAGCTCTTCAGGCAGTCTTCTGCGAACTCCTTGTAGTGAATCGATACGTCGCTACCGGGGGCACTGCGAGCGATCTCGACAGCCGATCCGCTACCCACAGGTTTGACGTCCTGAACAAGCCCTGCGGACCTGAATGTCGACGGCACAACGTCGACTGTAACGCCGTAGTCTCGTACTATCGCCGTGGTCCGCTGTCCGACGGCACGCACCGTTGTATCCTTCGGATGTCAGTCCTGTTCTATCGTTATCTGTACTCCGGTCCAGTTCGTGACAATACAATAGTCCGCTGTGGCCGCCGTTTCGCCAGTCGGTCGGACTGTGAGCATGGAACTGCTACGGGTGATACTCCACGTGACTGAAGGTACTCATCTGCCTCGGTGATACGATCGTCATCGGGTCGGAGGACTCCGATAGTCGGCTTAGTAATACTTCAGGAAGTGACGCTCCTGAATGTGTCCGTACTGGAATTCGTACGTAGCTGTCCGCCAACCTATCCTCTTCTGGACTCTACACCGCTCCGAGTCCAGCAAGCCACGTCAGGATGGGTCCAACTGTGACCCGGACTGTAGCTGCGCCGAACCCGAACGCGATGGGACCCATCAAGAGGACATATTCAGTGTTGGCACCCTTTAGGCTCGCAAAATGAGTGAGTACCGTGAGCGACCCGGAGACCAGACAGATGAGTCCCCCGGTGAGAAAGCCCAGAATCATGAATACGGGATCTGAGAAACTCAGTAATGCGAACGGGGGCGTATAGATGCCGGATACATGGAGAACACTACCAATACAGAGATACCCGATGAAGCCGGCCACTGACACTACGCTCCCAACTACTCCCAGCCGGAACACCCGATACAGCCCTCGCTCAAGCGGCGTTGATAGGTGCCACGCTTGTGAAGGGAACGGGTGGGGCATCCGACTACGGCCACAACCCGCGTGCTTCGTGCGCCTCAGCGATGCGAGATAGTGCGACGATGTAGGCTGCATCACGCCAAGTGACGTCGCGTTGCTCGAACGCTGATCGAACCGCATCCCATGCGGCCTGCATCTCCGTTTCGAGTTCGTCGTTCACCCGTTCGAGCGACCAGGCTCGCCGATTGATGTCCTGTAGCCACTCGAAGTAGCTAACCGTGACACCGCCAGCGTTGGCCAAAATATCGGGGACGACCGCGACATCTCGCTCGGCGAGGATCGAGTCAGCCGTGGATGTCGTCGGGCCGTTCGCACCCTCGACGACGAAATCCGCGGCGATCGCTTCCGCGTTCTCCTCGGTGATCACGTTTCCGAGCGCGGCTGGGATGAGCACATCGACGTCGAGTGTGAGCAGTTCCTCGTTCGCGATGACGTTGTCGGCGTACGTTGTGACCGCTTCCGGCTCCTCGTCGTGCGATGGGACGGCAGCCGTGTCGATTCCCTCGGGATTGTACATGGCTCCGTTCACGTCACTGATCGCCACGACTGTCGCCCCCCATTCGTCGAGGAGTCGGGCGGCGTTTGCACCGACACTCCCGTAGCCCTGCACTGCGACCGTCGTTTCCTCGAGTTGGTGGTTGTAGTACTCGCAGAGCAATTGGGTGATGATCGCGACGCTTCGGCCAGGAGCTTCCTCACGGCCTTCGCTGCCGCCGACCACCGGTGGCTTGCCGGTTACGACCCCTGGTGTCGTCTCGCCTTCCTGCATCGAGTAGGCGTCCATCAACCACGCCATCGTCTGTGGATCCGTTCCCATGTCCGGAGCGGGGATGTCCTGGTTTGGTCCGATACCGTCGCGTATCTCCTGTGTGAACCGGCGAGTGAGTCGCTCCTTTTCGGTCGAACTCAGCTCCTTCGGGTTGACGGCAATCCCACCTTTGGCCCCGCCGAACGGGAGGTCCATCACTGCGCACTTCCAGGTCATCCACATCCCGAGACCGACGCACTCGTCTCTGGTTACGTCTGGGTGGTACCGAAGTCCACCCTTAAATGGCCCTCTGACACTATCGTGTTGAGCCCGGTAGCCGGTGAACACCTCGACCGAGCCGTCGTCCCGCTCGATCGGAATCGTGACCTCGTGGACCTTTTTCGGATATCTGAGCCTCTCGAGGATGTGATGGTCGATATCGAGATGGTTGGCGGCGTGGTACAGCTGGCGGCGGGCAGTTTCGAGTGCGGACTCGAGTTCGGCCGAACTCCCCGCCTCCTCGCCCGACTCGCTGTGGCTGTCCTCGGTTTTCGATGCCATGGTTATTCGAGCGGCGTTCGGCGATTTCGCATCGGCCCGCTACAGTCGGGACACTGGCCGGGACTGTTCTCTGCGATGACGATGTTGCCACAGGCGAAGCACTCGTATGGAGTTTCTTCGTCGAATTCAGGGTCGACGTCTTTCATAGTGGGTTCACGAGTGCCAGCAGGGTATCCCGGGCACTCTCTGAATGAGTAATATGTGTATTAGGGAGTATCCAGTTGTTAACAACCAAACTGCGCGCGGATTCTCTGGTTAGTTATTGAACCTCTGCGGTTCCCGGAATTGAGACGTTGTGCTCCTCGAAGAGCGTTTCAAACAATTTCCGCTGGACGGTCCGAGAGTGTGTATAGAACGCCGGCGGGGAGATCCCGAGTGTCTCCGCCACGTCCTCGCCGGTACTTTCGCGCGGCGACTCGAAGAACCCGCTGTAGTATGCCGTCTGGATCACCTCGAGTTGCCGCTCGGTCAGCTTCCCGAGGAACTTCGAGTACAAGTCGCGTTCTACGGACTGATCGAGCGTCTGCTTCGAACGGAGTTCGACAGTGGAGAACGTCTCTCGAACGAGTTGGGTGATCGTCCGGACGTCGATACTATCCGGAATGTCGATGACGAGGGTTGTGGACGTCGGGTCGGCGGTTGCCTCGCGGAAGACGGCACCATGATCGGCCAGCTCCAGGGCGAGGAACGGCTGTGTGAGCCGCAGCCGTAGAACACCTCCCTCACCGTCCGCACTGATCTGTAACACCTCATCGATCCCGACCAGCTGTGAGGCAGCGTTTACGACGTCAGTTACCGCTCCGTCGTCGACAGTCACGAACACATCGCTTCCCTCCGTGGATTGTTGGACCCCGCCCTGATACGAGAGTGTACACGCTGCGTCTCGAGCGAGCCGCGAGAGAATGAATGCCGGATCGTCGATGACGAACTCAACACGCGTCATCGACGTCGTGAGTAGTGCGTTCTTTCGTTCGATAGCACTGAGTGCGGACGCGATAGTCTCACCGAGTTCAGCGAGAACGGCTGTCGTCGTGTCGTCGAACGAGTCTTGGGTCGGTGCGTAGACAGTTACCACCCCGTGTGTGAGATCATTGTAGACGAGAGGGATGCTCAATACAGAGAGGTAGTCACGAGCGAGCGCATCCTTCCGCCACGGCTCCTCTCGGAGCTCGGCGGCGACGTTTGTCACCATCGTCACGTCGCCAGTGGCCGCAGTTTGGGCGGCTGGCTCCCTACGCGACGCATCGATGGCGAACGTTTGGCTATCCAGATACCCCTGTTCGCTGCCTGCCCAGGCACGGGGATCGACGGTGTCGGTTGTCCGGTCGATCGTGCCGATCCAAGCGAACCGGAATCGATCCTCGCCCGTCAACAGCTCACAGACCGTCTGATCGATCTGCTCTCTCGTCTCGGCTTGCACCAGGGCTTGATCGATCTCTCGAATCGTCTCGTTGATCCGATTCAGGGCGGTGAGCTGCTCGTTTTGCTCCTGGAGTGTGCGGTCCTGTTCACGAAGTTGAGACTCCCGTGCAACGCGGTCCAGGGCGGCCTCGGCGGTTGCAGCGAGGAGATCAGCCAGTTCTCGGGTTACGTCGTCGAAGACGCCAACCCGATCTGAGCCAGCGACGAACACGCCGTGGTTCCCGAGTGGAATGTAGGTCGCACTGCGAAGATCTGTCGCTCGATTCTCGAGCCGGTCCGCCTCGTGCACGTCGTCGAAGAACAGCGCTTCGTCCTCGACGAAACTATAACTCGGCAGCGTTTCACCGTCGACGTGAACGGTGGGGAGTGGTCCGTTGACTTCTCTCATCGTCGCCGAACGGGCCGCGGGTCGAAGGTCGTTGGTATCGGCATCGAAGAGATAGACCGCACTCGCATCCAGATCGAGGACTCCGGGTGTGTCGTCGACGATATGCTGGGCGATCTCCTGATGTGTTTCTGCGTACAGGAAATCACGGGCGGTCTCCTGGAGGGTCGCGAGCGCCTCCTCGCGTTGTTTGCGTTTCGTGATATCTCGACAGCTGAAGAGGAGCGTCCCGTCTTGGATCGAGACTTCACGAACATTGACCAGGAGCGTGTGCTCACGACCCGCCTTGTCCGTTGCGGTCGTCTCAATGTTCTTGAGGACGCCGCGCTCTGTGAGCTCCTCCCGGTCGAAGAGATCGGTCCCGAGGAGTTCGTCGATCGTCCCCTGCCCGTGGATCTCCTCGGCTGTGTAGCCGAAGATGAAGTGGACATTCGGACAGACGTAGGTGTACTCGCCGGCTCCGTCCGTGATCAGGACGGTGTCGGTCATGTTGTTGAGCGTGACCCGATGGAGTTCCTCTGATTGGCGCAGGTCGCGTTCCAGGTCGACGCGCTCGGTGATGTCGACACCCTCCACGACGATCGAGACGATGGCACCGCGTTCGTTCTCGACTGGGCGAACGGAGAGATCGATGACGCGTGGATCCTCGACATGTGGGGGCTGAGTAACGACCGCGTTGCCGAATTCACCATCGAGTGCCTTCTCAACGATCTGTTGTACGTCCGCGTTTGTTGAATCGGGCTTCGTCCACCACGGAAGCGTCCAGAAGGGTTCACCGACGATCGGTTCGAGGTCTGCGTCGACCATCTCCCGGGCCGTCTCATTCACACGCGCAAGCGTACCGTCCGGATCGAGCACCCACGTGGCGGTCCGCGAGTCGTTGAATATGGCGTCGAACTGTCTGGCCCGCTCCCGTTGCGTGTTCGACCGCTGTGCGGTCCGGATCGCCCGTTCAGCTCGCTCGACGAGTTCGTCGGTCATCTGTTCGGCCGGGTCGGTGAGCGCGATGTAATCGGTGGCATCGGCTCCGATCGCCTCGCTAGCGATGTTTTCGCTCCCGGCGGCGGTACAGAGTAGTACGGGAAGCGTTGTGGTTTCAGTCCGGATCTCTCTGAGAAGTTCGAGTCCGGTCGCGTCTTCGAGTGTATACTCGCTAATGAGGCAGTCAGTGGTCCGCTCTCGAACGAGCTCAAGCGCTTCCACCTTGCTTTCGACTGTCTGCACCGTTGCTTCGCTCCGAGTCGCAAGCGTCGCAGCGAATCGCGTCAGCCAGTCGTCCCTTCCGGCGAGCAGTACCGTTGACGAATCGAGGACGGATTGGGAAGCGACCATCATTCGACCACCGTGGTACAGGGTCCGCTTCTCTCGGTGCCCATTCGAGTTTGCCTCCAACTCTGTTGCTGACCCAGGTCGGAATACGCGTTCATAGCCAGTTTAACACCAAACCATCCAGCCGAAAAGGCGTTTGCCGTCTAACCCACAGCGGTACAGAGATCGGTACGTAAAACGAAAGCACGATTCTCGGGACTCGCCGCAGTTGTCTATCACTCCCCGACTTCCACGCCCAACCATCCGACTACATGTCCGAGAAATGACTACCCAGCCGACCACCCACCCCGAAGAGTCCACTAGCACCGAACCGCAACAGACGCATCAGTCGACGTGGGGGATTGTCGCTGGCGTGCGTCTCATGTCGACGGGGGTAGCTGCCCATGAGAGTGTTCCAGCAAGCGTCACTCCGCTCGTTCGCGAGTCGCTGCATATCGGTCCTGTCACTTGCAATGAGTCGGCTCTTGGTGGCTGTGTTCCCAGCGATCGGGGTCGTCTCCGGGATTCGTAGCGGCCTGCTGTCTGGCCGAGTCTTCGATGGTCGCCGCCAACCCACCGTTTTCGGGTCATTCGCAGTTGCAGCTCCGCCCGTGCTGGTTTTCACCCAGTTACGGTCACTTCGAGTAGTTGTTGCGTCCTGCTGCTCACTGGGTGTGCGGTTCAGCTCACACTAGGTCTTTCCTTCACGTCCGTCCGGGGGGTTGTCGATCCACGGGTCGCCGCGACAGCCGTCGCGTTACAGATCCGTACTCAGCCGAGCGATTTCAGGGGAAGCGGTTGATTATGTTATCATTATTGATATCTGAATGGCTGGTTATTTGGGCGGGCGGCGACTCAGTCCACCCATGGTTTCACAGACGACCGAGCGGACCCTCCAAGGAACAACGGGGCTGTGAGCGACGACGCGAACACGACTGTCCTCCTCGTCGACGACGAGGAGTCGCTAGTTACGCTGTACAGTGCGTATCTCGAACGACGATACGAGGTCAGGACGGCGACCGACGGCGAGGAGGCGCTGTCGGTCGCGGACGACGCGGTCGACGTGGCGCTGCTCGACCGTCGGATGCCGGGAATGAACGGCGAGGAAGTGCTCCGCGAGCTTCGCGCCGCCGAGGTCGACTGCCGCATCGCGATGCTCACCGCGGTCGAGCCGACGGTCGACATCGTCGACATGCCGTTCGACGACTATCGCACGAAGCCGGTCGACGAGCCCGAGCTGGTCGGGCTCGTCGAGGTACTGGTCGAGCGGGCCTCCTACGACGAGCGCAGCCAGGAGTTCTTCGCGCTCGCGTCGAAGAAGGCGGCGCTGGAGGTCGCCGACGAGACGTCGACCGACGAGTACGACGCCCTGTGCGACGACATCGAGTCGGTGCGGACCGACCTGGACGGGCATCTGGACGCGGTCGGGGCGGAGGCGGCGTTCAGCGACCTCGCGTGACTGTCCACGGTCAACGCGCCGGGGTGACGGCCGTCCGATCGCCCTCCGACCCGTCCCGTCGGTTCCGACCGGCCCTGACTCGCGTCCGTCCCGGGCGCGTCCGGCGATAGCCGACCGAGCAATTATACCGATACGGCCCGTGATACGGAAGATGACAGTTCAGGACGCGAGACCGTGCGCGCGTCGACCGAACGCGTCCGCCGGTCCCGCCCGCAGCACCTCGGCCGTATCGAGGGCGTGGTGACTCGTGTCGGGACGGACGGTGTACTTCACCGGCCCCCGAGAGGTGGCGGTGCGCGACACGAGCGTGTCCGACCCGGGACCCGGCGAACTCGTCGTCGAGGCCACGGTGTCGGCGATCAGCCCCGGAACGGAACTGCTGTTGTACCGCGGCGAGATGAGCCCGGGGACCGCCGTCGACGAGACGCTCCCCTCGCTGTCGGGGTCGTTCTCGTACCCGTTCCCGTACGGCTACGCCACCGTCGGCACCGTCACCGCCGTCGGCCCCGAGGTGGACCCGGCGTGGCACGGCGAGACGGTCCTCGCGTTCCACCCGCACGCGAGCGAGTTCGTCGTCGACGTCGACGCGGTCAGCCGCGTGCCCGACGGCGTCCCGCCGGAGCGGGCAGTGTTCCTCCCGAACGTCGAGACGGCGGTGACGCTGACCCTCGACGGCGAGCCCGCGATCGGCGAGCGCGCGGTCGTGTTCGGACAGGGTGTCATCGGACTGCTCACGACGGCGCTGCTGTCGTCGTTTCCGCTTTCGGAGTTGGTGACCGTCGACCCGCTCGCGAGTCGACGTGACCGCTCGGAGGCGATGGGCGCCGACCGGAGCGTCGATCCGGACGCGGTCGACCCCACGTCCCTGTTTGCGGACGGGTGGACGGGCGACGGAGCGGGCGGTCCGTCCGCCGCCCAGTCGGACTCGGTGACGGCGACGCCGCAGACGGGAGCCGACGACCGCGACGAGTCGCGCTGGCCCGGCCGCGCCGATCTGACCTACGAGCTGTCGGGCGACCCGGCGGCGCTCGACGACGCCGTCGACGCGACGGGGTACGACGGCCGCGTCGTCGTCGGGTCGTGGTACGGCACCAAGCCGACGGAGCTGTCGCTCGACGGGCGGTTCCACCGCAGCCGGATCGACATCCGCGCCAGTCAGGTGAGCACGCTCGCGCCCGAGCGTCGCGGACGGTGGACGGTGGGGCGACGCCTCGCGACCGCGTGGCGCCGCCTGCGCGGGATCGAGACCGACCGACTCGTCACCCACCGGCTCCCGGTGACGGAGGCGCCGGACGCGTACGAGCTCCTCGACCGTCGGCCGGCGGAGGCGGTGCAGGTGTTGCTGACGTACTGAGGGGCCCCGCCCTCCCGACGATCCTGCGGTCCGATCGACGACGCTCGACCGGCGGCCGCCCCGCCGGCGTCGAAATCTCTTAACCGGGGCACGCGCTACCGGATCACAACGTGGACAGACGGACGTTGGTCACCGCGGCGTTGGCCCTCCTCGCGGTGCTGGCGCTCGGCGTCGCCGCCGCGACGCTGGACTCGGCGACGACGAGCGCCGCCGGCGGGTTCGGGGCCGGCTCCGAACCGGACGACGCGGGCATCGGAGCGGACAGCGACGGCGCCGTTGACCTCGGGGGCGACGAGCCTTCCGAGGAGGCTCGGGTACGGATGAACGTCTGCGTCGAGTTCCTCACGCGACCGGGGGTACAGCTCGCCCTCCTCGCCGGCGTCGGGCTGTTCCTCGCGTCGATGTACCGGACGACCCGGTCGTGGCTCATCAGCGGGCTGTTCGTCGCGTCGGCGCTGTTCCCGCTGGGCGTGTTGTACCTCGCGCTCGTCTCGTGCGGGGCGAGCCCGACGGCGGTCGCCATCGGCGCCGCCGAGTCGGCCGCCGAGAACTCCTCGCTGCTCCCCGCCGGCGGGGGGTCCTCGGGAGCCAACGCGGCCGGCGAGGCGCTCTCGGCGCCGACGGCCCTCGTCGGGCTGTTGTTGGTCGTCGCGATCCTCGGGAGCGTCCTCCTGCTGTTCGTCTCCACGGGCGACGACGAGGACGAGCTCGCCGGGGAGGGGCCGGAGCCGCCCGCCCCCGAGCGCCGGCGGGCGGTCGGGGCCCGCGCGGGGGAGGCCGCCGACAGGCTGGAGTCCGACGCCGACCTGGAGAACGAGGTGTACCGCGCGTGGCGCGAGATGACGGGCGCGCTGGCGGTCGACAACCCCCGGTCGACGACGCCAGCCGAGTTCGCGGCCGCCGCCGTCGACGCGGGGATGGCCCGCGAGGACGTGACCACGCTCACCGAGGCGTTCGAGGCGGTACGCTACGGCGACGAGCCGGCGACCGCCGAGCGCGAACGCGAGGCCGTCGCCGCGCTCCGGCGGATCGAGGAGACGTACGCCGACGGGGAGCCGCCGGACGCGACGGGGCCGACGGACGGCGGCTCCGCCGCCGGCGATCGCGGGGGGGAGGACGGATGAGGGCCGTCGCCGCGGTCGGCGTCGCCGCCGTCGCGTTCGGCTTCGTGGTCGTCGTCCAGCGGGGGCTCGCGGGGCTGTTCGACCTGACGTACGTGTTCGTCACCGGCGCGGGCGTGCTCGCGCTCGTCCAGGGGCTCCGGTACGCCAACGACGCGCGGACGGCCGATCACCGCGCGATCGAGACGGGGGATCCTGAGGACCGCTACGAGGTGCCCGTCCCCGGCGACGCCGACGACGAACTGATCACCCGACGGGGCTATTCCCGCGCCAGTATCAAGCGCCGTCGGGAGTTCCATCAGCACCTCCGGCGAGTCGCCGAGGAGACGCTGCGCGCCCGCGGCGACTACGGCGACGGCGAGGTCTCGGCCGCCGTCGACGACGGCGGCTGGACCGACGACCCCGTCGCCGCGTGGTTCCTCGGCTCGGACGTGCCGCCGCCGCCCGGGGCGCGCCTGCGGCGGCTGCTCGGCACGGACGCGGAGTTCCGGTACGGGGTCGTCCACGCCGTCGACGCGCTGTCGGCCGCCAGAGCGGACGCCGACGGCCTCCCGGTCGGCGACGCCGACGGCGCCGTCCCGGACGCGACGGGGGACGGACGCGTCGGAAGCGTCCCCCGGCACGTCCTCGGCGGCGTCCGCCGGGCGGGTCGCCGCCGGCTCGACGCCGCCCGCGACGCGCTCGCGGAGGTGCGCCGGTGACGGACGGCGCCGCCGGCGGTCGGGAGCCGGCCGACGGGTCGACCGGCGCCAACGGACGCAACGTCGACCCGCTCGAACGGATCCGACCGAGGGGCGTCGTGCCCACGGGACGGTGGACGGGGATGGCGGCGCTGGCGCTCGTCCCGGTCGGCCTCGGCGTTCTCCTTCGACACCCGCCGCTCGTGCTGGTGGGCGCGCTGGGAGTCGCGTTCGCGGGGTACGCCCGCGGCGACACCGCCCCCGATCTCGACGTGACGATCGAACGCGAACTCTCGGATCCGACCCCCGACCCTGGCGACGAGGTGACGGTCACGCTGCGGATCCGCAACGACGGCGACGGCGTGCTGCCGGACCTCCGGGCGGTCGACGGCGTCCCCGCGGCGCTCGCGACGGACGACCCTGCGCGGCTCGGGACGGCGCTCCGACCGGGACGGACGGCGACGTTCAGCTACCGCGTGACGGCGATCCGTGGCGCCCACGAGTGGGACCCCGTCCACGTACTCGCACGCAATCCGAGCGGATCCAGGGAGCGAGACGCCCGCATCGACGCCGAGGGCGCGACGACGCTGCGGTGTGCGCCGGAACTGGAGGCGACGGCGTCGCTCCCCCTGCGGGGCCTCACGACCGTCTACTCGGGGCGGGTGCCCACGGACGTCGGCGGCGCCGGGATCGAGTTCCACTCGACGCGGGAGTACCGTCACGGCGACCCCGCGAAGCGGGTGAACTGGGCTCGGTACGCCCGGACCGGCGAGCTGTCGACGCTCGAGTTCCGCGAGGAGCGCGCGGCGACGGTCGTCGTCTGCATCGACGCCCGCGAGGGGGCGTACCTCGCGCCGGATCCGGAGTCGCCCAACGCCGTCGAGCGGAGCGTCGAGGCGGCCGCACAGGCGGTGCCGGCCCTGCTCGACAGCGGCGACCGGGTCGGCGTCGCGGCGTTCGCCCCCGGGGACTGCCGGCTCGACCCCGGCGTCGGCGACGACCACGCCGCCCGCGCCCGCGAGCTGCTGGCGACCCACCCGTCGCTGGCGCCGACGCCGAGCGACGAGCGCTTCCTCCCGACCACGTGGGTGCGTCGCTTCCGGCGGTGGCTCCCCGCGGACGCGCAGGTGCTGTTCTGCACGCCGCTGCCCGACGACTACGCCGCGACCGTCGCTCGACGGCTTGACGCGTACGGACACGCGGTGACGGTGATCTCCCCGGACCCGACGGCCGACGACACGCCGGGCCACCGGCTCGCGGGCATCGAGCGGGCGAACCGCGTCTCGCGGCTCCGATCGGCCGGGATCCGCGTGCTCGACTGGGGCGAGGAGTCGCTGGCGACCGAACTGGAGCGCGCGGACGCGCGGTGGTCGCGGTGACGGTCACGCGCACGCCGCCCCGGCTCGGGGTCGCGCTCGCGGCGCTGTCGGCCGCGGTGGGCGCGGCGGCGCTCGGGCTCGTCTCCCCGCCCGGCGGCGGCGTCGCGGCCCTGGGCGTCCTGCTCGTCACGATCGGCACGCTGGTCGGATCCCGCCGCGCGCTCGGCGCGGGGGCGACGGCGCTGGCCGCGGGCGTCCTGCTGGCCGGCGGGCTCTCGAACGGCGGCCCGGGACCGCTTCTCGTCGGTGGGCTCGCGGCGGCGCTGTCGTGGGACCTGGGCGAGCACGCGGTCGGGCTCGGCGAGCAGCTCGGCCGCGAGACCGACGCGACCAGAAACGTCGCGACCCACGCCGCCGGCTCCGTCGCCGTCGGCGCGGTCGCCGCGGCGGTGTCGTTCGGGGTGTACGCGGCGGCCGCGGGCGGACAGCCGGTCGTCGCGTTGGTCTTCCTGCTGATCGGGGCGATCGCGTTGGTGAGCGCGGTGCGGTGAGCGTGGCCGGGTCGCCCCGACTACTCCGCCGCCTCGGCCTCGGGGTCGCGAACGGTCGGCACCTCGACGTGGTCGAGAACGGCCCGGAGCACGTCGACCTTCGCCACGTCGTCGACGCTCGCGTCCGGGGTGAGCACCAGCCGGTGTGCGAGCACCGGGACCGCGACGCGCTTCACGTCGTCGGGCGTGACGAACGCCCGCCCGTCGAGCGTCGCCGCGGCGCGGGCCGCCTCGAGGAGCCGCTGGGTCCCGCGCGGCGACACGCCGACCTCGACGCGGCGGTCCTCCCGGGTGGCGCGCGTGACCGCCGCCATGTACTCCAGCAGGTCGTCGTGGATGCGGACGGACTCGGGCGCCTCGCGGGCGCCGAGCACCCGCCCCTCGTCGAGCACCGGATCGACGCTGGGGTCCTGTTCGCCACGTCCGGCCCGCCTGCGCAGGAGTTCGATCTCCCCGTCGAGATCGGGGTAGCCCATCGAGGTCTTCACGGTGAAGCGGTCGAGCTGTGCCTCCGGGAGCGGGAAGTTGCCGGCCTGCTCGACGGGGTTCTGGGTCGCGATGAGGAAGAACGGCTCCGGAAGCTCGTGGGTGGTACCGTCGACGGTCACCTGCTCCTCCTCCATCGCCTCCAACAGCGCCGCCTGCGTCTTCGGCGGCGCGCGGTTGATCTCGTCGGCGAGGACGACGTTCGCGAAGATCGGCCCCTCGGAGAACTCGAACTCGCCGGTCCCCTCGTCGTAGACGGTGGTGCCCGTCACGTCGGAGGGGAGCAGGTCCGGGGTGAACTGCACGCGCGAGAACGACAGCCCCAGCGCGGTCGCCATCGACCGTGCAGTGAGCGTCTTGCCCGTGCCGGGCACGTCCTCGATGAGCACGTGTCCGCGGGAGAGCAGGCCGAGGAGGATGTCCTCGAAGAAGGTGTCCTCGGCGACGATGGCGGCGCGGAGGGTGTCGAGCACGTCCGCACAGGCCGCGCTCGCGTCGGGAACGTCCATACCCCGTTGGAGCGTTCGACCGGCAAGAAGCCTCGGGGTTCGCGACGCAATGGCACGCCGTCGTCCGAACCGAAACGGTTTACATGATGACCGCCCGACCTGAGAGTGAGCCGAGGTAGCCTAGCCTGGCCAAGGCGGCAGATTCGAAATCTGCTGTCCATTCGGACTCGGGAGTTCAAATCTCTCCCTCGGCGCTTCTGGCGGCACAACGCGACGAACGGTGAGCGGCGCGACCGGTTCGGGGTGTTCGGGTCCCCGATTCACCGGCCCCAGTCGGTCGCTGCGGCCGGGTGGTCCCGGAAAAAACGAGCCGACGGACTCGCGATCCCCTCCGCCCCATCTCGGCCTCGGACGCCGGCCCTCAGGCGTCCTCGGCGGCCGACAGAAGCTCCCCGTAGTCGGGTTCGTTCGTCGGGTCGTCGGCCTCCCACGCGTACGTCACGGTCCCGTCGTCGTCGAGGACGAACACCGCGCGGTTGGCGATACCGTACAGGCCGAGATCGGGGATCTCCATCGAGAGGCCGTACGCCTCGATGGCGTCGCCGGCCATGTCGCTGACGAGGTCGAACCCGAGGTCGTACTCGTCGGCGAACGCGCCCAGCGAGAACGCCGAGTCTGCGCTGACGCCGAACAGCGTCGCGCCGGCGGCCGCGAAGTCGTCGTGGTGCTGCTGCAGCGCCACCATCTCGTTGGAACACGGCGGCGTGAACGCGCCGGGGAAGAAGGCGAGCACGACCGGCCCGTCACCGAGGTGGTCCGTGAGGTCGAACGTCTCGTGGTCGCTGCCCTTGTACGTCGCAGTGAACGTCGGTGCGGTGTCTCCGACTGAAACCATGGACGGACGTACCGACGCTTGGATAGTAAACCCCCGGCGGCTGTGCGCGCGGGACCGTCACTCCCCGCCGTCGGCGTACGCGTCGAGCGTCCCCGGGTCGCCGCCGTCGTCGCCGCGGAGGCGTCGCCGTCGCTTGTCGTACGCGCCGTCGAGGTCGAGCAGCTGACGTTGGCGGGAGACGAGGTAGCCGTCGGCGTCGCTGCGGTCGGCGGGGTGGGCGGCGTGGATCCACACCGGCCGGTCGGCGCCCGTCGAGAGCCCCTCGGCCCACGCCTCGGCGGCGTCGCGGTCGCCGAACTCCCGGCGAACGCCCTCGTACAGTACGGCGTGGCCCACCGCTGCGTTCGCCTTGCGTGCGGACGGTTTCACCTCCACGACGTAGCTCACGCGAGGCGCTTGGGCCGCATCGGATAAATACTCCCGGAGACCCGACGCCCCGGTCGCCTGGACGCGGGCGTGAGCAGGGAGCGTGCGGGGGTGTGACCGAGAACGTGGACGCCGGCGTCACCGACGGCCGCGGTCACAACAGGTGCGAGAAGTTCCACAGCCCGATCAGCCCGAACCACGTCGCGCAGCCGAGATACACCGCCGCGCGCAGTCGCGGCACGTACCGGTCCGGCGTCTCGCCGCCGGCGAGGCGGTCGATGAGGACCCCCGACTCCGCCAGCAGCCCGACCACGACCATCGTGAGCACGGTGAGCACCGCCATCCCTCCGGCGGGCCCGAGCCACGCCATCAGCGCCCGCGACAGCGGCACCGACTCGCGCACGGAGTCGGAGAGCCGGAGCACGACCACCGTCGAGACGGCGTCGAGCGCCTTCCCGACGAGCAGCGCTCCGGCCAGCGTGGTTCGGCGCATGGCCGCGACTATGAGATGATCCGACATAACGTACCCGACCGCGACGCAGTCCACGCTTCGCCACGGTCCCGGAGCCCGCGCGACCGCTACTCGACGATCTCGACGGTGTCTCCGGGTTCAACGCCGTCGGCGGCGCCGGCCGGCAGTTCGATCACCGTGTCGGCGGTCCCCCAGCCGAGCCCGATCCACGGGCGGAGCCGTTTCACCTTCGACACCTCACCGTCGACGAGCCAGATCGCGTCGATGGCGAACGGGACGAACGCCATGTGGAGGCTCTGCGAGTCGGGCTCCTCGAACCGGAACACGAGCGCGTAGTCGTCGGGGACCGACCGACGGAACATCAGTCCCCGCGCCTGCGACAGGAACGAGTCGGCCACCTCGACGTCGTCGGCGAGGACGCGTTCGCTCGGCGTCGACGGCGACCCGTCCTCGGGGTCGATGGCCCCGGACCGGTGAATCACTCGCACGGGGGGTGGTGGACGGCCCTCGGTATGAACGTGTCCGTTTCAGCGACCCCGATCGCTCACTCGAACGCGCTCCCGGCCTCGCCGACCCCTCGATCGCGCCCGCGGATCGTCTTCCCGTCGCGACCGGTCTCGCGACTCGGTTCGCCACAACGACACGCACCCGACCCGGCCGCATGTCGTGGGTTCTGTTCATTCGAAGTCGAGCTCTCGAACCGAACGACGGCAGCGCGGAACGGAGAACTATCCGGACGAGTGCCGTCCACGATGGAGACGGCGAGGACGGCGGCGACCGACAGCCGCGAGGGTGCACGTTTTTGTCGATCCCGACGGGAGCGATCCCATGGAGCGGACGCCAGACGGGACGCCGGTCGGCGTCGACGACCCCTACGAGTTCGCCGGCCGCTGTGATCACCTCACCGGCGACGGGCGCTGCCGGTTCGCGCTCGACCGCGCCGGCGACGACCCAGCGTTCGCCGCGGACCGTCGTCGCGCGGACTACGCCTGCGTCGCCGCCGACGAGGACGCGGACTGGCGTGACTGTCCCCACTACCGGTCGACGACCGACGCCAAGGAGTGCGCGCGGTGTGGGCTGGAGGAGGTCCGTATCGCCCACGACGAGCGCCGGCCGCTCGTGGAGGAACACCACCTCTCGTACGGCGAGGGGGCGAGCGATGCGGGGGGCGGCCGAGGATCGCAGGACGGAGAGCCGGATCGGAGCACATCCCACGAGATCACGGTGGGGCTGTGCCGGTGGTGCCACACGAAGGTCCACCGGTCGTTCGCCCGCGTCGACGACGACGCGAGCCCGGACCCGGAGGCGGTCGCCGAACGCGAGAGCCGTCGCAGCGCCGAACTCGGCGAACTGGGGTTCTCGACCGCCAGCGACCGTTACGGCGACAATGGCTGAGACCCCCGGCGCCGACGGGCCACGGATACACACGTCCGTGCATCCCTCGAGAAGAAGCGGGCCGTTTTTCACCACGTCCGCGCAATCCGGTGTATGAGCGAGCCGCGCATCGTGGTCATCGACAACCACGGACAGTTCACCCACCTCGAGGGACGGGCGCTTCGTGACGTGGGAGTCGACACGGAGATCCTCGACAACGACACCGACCCCGCCGACATCGACGCCGACGGACTCGTCCTCTCGGGGGGGCCCAGCATGGACCGCGTCGGCCGCTGCGCCGACTACCTCGATCTGGACGTGCCAGTCTTCGGCATCTGCCTGGGACTGCAGTTCATCGCCGATGAGCTCGGCGGCCGCGTCGAGTCCGGCGACTACGGTGGTTACGCCGACGTTGACGTGCAGATCTTGGACGAGGACGACCCCATCGTCGGGTCGCTCGCGCCGGAGACGCGCACCTGGGCCAGCCACGCCGACGAGGTCGTCGAGGCGCCGGAGGGGTTCGCCGTCACCGCCGACAGCGACGTGTGCGGCGTCGAGGCGATGAGCGACACCGACCGCGACCTCTACGGCGTCCAGTGGCACCCCGAGGTGAGCCACACCGAGCGCGGCGAGGAAGTGTTCGAGAACTTCGTCGATATCTGCGAGTAGTACGACCTGGCAGGTTCTCCGATCCCGAACCGAGTCTTGCGATTCGTACTGTATCTGGAGAACCTGAAGAACCGGGGCACAGGGCCGGAATCAGAGAGCGACCGTGGACAACTCGCCGGGTTCGTGTGCCCGGCGCCCCGGTTCGTCCTCCCGCGTCGGCGGTCGTCGCGGGTGGTACCGCGGGCGGGCGCCGCGGTCAGTTCGTCCCCTTTTTACCGGGCGACCACGTTCTCCACCGGCAACGCGTATGACTGCGACCCAGAGCAACCTCGCCGGCCTCTCGCGGTTCATCTTCCGCGCGCCGTCGTGGTACACGTCGGTCGCGTTCGCCCTCCTGCTGGCCGCCGTCGCCGGCGTCGGCGCGTTCGAGCGCCCGGAGACGTCGGCCGTGTGGCAGGGCGTGCTGTTCGTCGGGCGCGACGCCTGGGAGGGCGTCTTCTTCATCGGGGTCCCGACGGTCGTCGCCGGGCTCGCCACCGCCTGGGTCGACCGGCTCGTCGGCGGGAAGCTCACGCCGAACCGCTCGTCGCTGCTCGCGCTGGTGTGTGAGGTCGTCATCGTCGCCTTCCTCGCGGTGGGCGGGCTCGTGGCGTACCTGACCCCGCTGTCCCAGCGGTTCGTCTTCGACGTCCTCGTCGTCGCGCTGGCGTCGGTGTTCGCCGTCCGCCTGCTCGTGATCATGGCCGTCTCGCGGTCGTCGCTCCCCGTGGCGGCGGTGCCCGCGAGCATCCAGACCGCCGTCGCGGCGGTGCTACTGTTCGTCTACAGCGGCACTCTCAGACTGCTCGAGGTGGGCGGTCCGCTGCTCGACACGTTCCTCATGCCGTATCTCGCACGTCCGGAGGAGGCCCCCCCCGAGCTGTCGGCGATCAACCCGGATCACTTCCTCGTGCTCGGGCTGACGTGTGCGCTGTATGCGACGGCGGTGTGGACGTTCCTCTACGTCGTGGACCGGCCGTGGCGCAACACGCTCGGCGTCTCGGTGCTCGACTTCCTCCAGGGGTTCATCGGCCACGTCGCCGAGGGGAGCCGGGAGCTGGAGGACTTCTTCGAGCAACTGGGCGAGGAGGCGGTCGTCCCCGTCACCGTCCTCGCGTTCCGCACGCCCGGCGGCGAGGAGAAGGCTCGCTGGGTGCTGCCGATGATCCACCCCGGGCCGATGGGGGAGATCGGCGGCGGCAACCTCCCGGTCCGGGTCGCGGCCGCGACCGACGGGCTCGCGTTCCCCCCGCACGCGACGGCCGGACACGACTTCAACCTCGTCACCGAGCGCGAGGTCGACACCGTCATCGAGGCCGTCGACCGCGCCTACGAGCGGCTCACCTACTCCTCGGAGGCGACCGAGAGCGTCCGCGCGACGGCCGGCGAGGCGTCGATCCTGGGGCAGGCGTTCGACGACGACGCCGTCCTCGTCTCGACGTTCGCACCCGGGTTCGCCGACGACGTGGAGTACGCCGTCGGGCTGTCGACGGCCGCGGAGGCGCGTACTGAGGGGCTCGACGATGTGCTGCTCGTCGACGCCCACAACTCCAACAACGGCCTCGAGGGGCCCGACCTGGGCCACGTGACGCCGGGATCGACGCGGTCGTTCGACATGATCCGGGCGGCGCGCCGTGCCGCCGAGCGCCTCGCGGTCGCGCCGCGGGGAGAGCTCTCGGCGGGCGTCGCTTGGGAGCGAACCGAGTGGACCCCCGAGGACGGGGTCGGTCCGCTCGGCGTTCGTGCGATGGTGACGGAGGTGGACGTGGACGGGGGCGGCGACCCGCAGACGACGGCCTACGTGCTCGTCGACGGGAACAACATGGAGCCGGGACTGCGCGATCACCTGGTCGACGCCGTCGTCGAGGCGGTCGACGCCGACGAGGCGGAGGTGATGACCACGGACACCCACATCGTCAACACCGTCGAGGCCGACAACCAAGTCGGCGCGGCGATCGACCGGGGGGAACTCACCGACGTGGTGGTGGACGTGGCCACCAGGGCGGCCGCGGACACCGAACCCGTCGAGGCGGGGATGGCGACCGAGCACGCCGAGGTGACGGTGTTCGGGAACGACCGCACCGAGTCGCTCGCGAGCCACGCCAACGCCGCCGTCTCGATGGGCGGCGCGCTCGCGGCCGCGGTCATCCTCGCGTCGCTGGCCATCTCGATGCTGTTGTTCTTCGTCACCGGGGCGTGACGCGGCCGTCCCGGCCCGCGCGGAACGGCTGTCAGTCGACCCGGATCTCGGTCCCGTCGTCGCCGTGGACGAACCGGCCGTCGACGGCCGTAACCCCGCCGTCGACGGACGGGTCGGCGCCGACGTGGACGAGATCCGCGGGGTGGACTCCCAGCGCGTCGGCGACGCGCTCGAACGCCCGCCCGTCCGGCTTGCGCCACCCGCAGGCGACGCTGCTCACGATCGCGTCGAAGTCGTCGCGTGCGAGATCGGAGCGCACGAGCACGCGGCCGACGAGTTCGGGCACCGCGCAGTTCGCGAGCAACCCGACCGGCCCGTCCTCGCGTGCGCGGGCGACCGCCTCGACCGCCCCGTCGCGAGTCCGAACGGTCGGGTCGAACGCGGCGACGACGGCCCGTCGGGCGGCGTTCCCGGTAGCGTCGACGCCACGTGACGCGAGCGCCCGACTCACGTGCGCCGGGAGCGGGATCTCCGCGCCCGCCGGCGCATCGACGTGCGTCTCGCGATAGGCGTCCGTCCAGTCCTCCGGCACGTCGACGCCGCGGTCCCGCAGTTCGTCGCCGACGGTCGCCGGCGGGTCCTCAGGGAGATCAGCGTCGACGAGGGTGTCGAAGAGGGCGAAGGAAACGGCGCTCACGCACGCCGGTGCCCGGGGCGGCGACATGAATGTATCGAGGCGGATCCGCGATTCGATATCGCGGATAGTGGTATATAGACGATCGCGCCTCCCGTCGCTCCGCGGTTCGAGATATCGCGACGGACCGATAGAACGGCGTTCCAGCGGTTTCCGTGGCGGACCGCTATCGGATGACGTTCGACTCCAGATCCCGCGGGAAGTAGGTGAGCCACTCGACGCCGCTCTCGGTGATCGCGATGGTGTCCGAGTGCCGGTAGCCGTACTCGTCGGTGTAGATCCCCGGTTCGATAGTGTAGATCTGGCCGGGGGCCATCGCGGCGTCTCCCTCGTCGACGTGCTCGTAGTCGTCCCAGCCGCGGTCGATGTACGGCGGCTCGTGGCCACCCAGCCCGATGTTGTGGCCGACGTGGTGCTGGGCGGTGTCCTCGATGCCCTGCTCCACGAAGTAGTCGTGAACCGCCTCGTCGACGCCGGCGATCGACTGGCCCGGGCCGAGCGCGTCGATCGCGATGTCCTGTGCCTCCAGCATCAGCTCGAAGTAGTGGACCTGCTCGTCGGTCGGCTCGCCGACGAACATCGTCCGCTCCAGTTCCGAGTGGTAGCCGTCGACGTTCGCGGACGCGCCCGTGATCAACACGTCGCCCTCCGAGAGCCGCTCGTTCGGGGTGTGGCCGTGTGGAAGGGCGGTCTCCTCGCCCGAAATGTAGCCCGCGTGGACCGGGCCGCTTCCCCGAGTCCGCACCGCGTATCGATCCCCGAGCGTGTCGAGCATCGCGCGCGAGGCGTCCGTCGTGGCTCGTTGACTCACCGTCACCGGGTGGGCGCCGACCTCGGTGTAGTCCGCGAGGTGACGGTGCGCGAGGTTCGCCCACTTCGCCGACTCGCGCACGAGGTCGACCTCCGCGTCGGTCTTCTCCCAGCGCATGCGATCGACCCACGACTGCGAGTCGACCTCGACGAACTCCGAGAGCGAGGGGCCCTCGTACCCCATCACCCCGGGCGCGCCGTCGGCGTCGGAGACGACCGAGTCGACGCCCATGCCGTCAAGCATCGCCGCCGCCGTCTCGATCGGCTTCCCCTGCGGGTAGTCGAAGTAGTGATGGACGGCGTCGATCCGTGGGTTGGGATCCACGCGCTCGACCTCCAAGCGCGGGACCGTGATCTCCATGCGGTCGTCGGTCACCGCGAGGACGACCGGCCGCTCGGTCTGGATGTGGTGAAACCCCGAGAGGTACTCGATACTCGTCGCGCCGAGGAACGTCGCCGCGTCCGCGTCGGTGTCCGCGAGCCGCCCGCGCACCTCCGCGAGTCGTGCGTCGAACTCCGATTCGGGGAGTTTCGTTGCCATGGCTTCGGGGTTCGCCGCTCGCGAAATAAGCCTCGGGGAAGCGGCGCCGGGTGCTGCTGTGTCGGTTGGATCTATGAACTAAATCGAATATCGCTATATCAAATGTCCGTATCGCGCGATCGCGCGGTTCCGTCGTCGGCGTCGATGCCGTCGAGTTCGGGTGCGCCGTCGTCGTCGTGGGCCTCGCGGAGCTTGCCGACCGCGACGGCGACGACGTAGATCGCGACGGCGACGAGGACGATGACGCCGCCGGCGGTCGCCTCGCCGTAGTAGGAGAACCCGATGCCGAGGAGGACGGCGAGTTCGGCGAGGACGACCGAGGTGAGCAGCGATCCGGTGAAGCTCCGCGACACCTGCGTCGCGCCCGCGACGGGGACGACGAGCATCGCGGCGACGAGGATGACGCCCATGATCTGCATCGCGCCGACGACCACGAGCGCCGTGAGCATCACCATCACGCGGTTGTACCAGTTCACGTGGATACCTGACACCTCGGCGGCCGTCTCGTCGAAGGTGACGTACAACAGTTGGTTACGCGTGAGCGCGACGGTTGCGACGATTATCCCGAACAGAACGAGGAGGATCGCGGCGTTCTCCGCCGACACCGTCGCGAGGTTGCCGAAGAGGTACTGGTTGATCCCGACCGCGAGGCCGCCGGCGTTCAGGCTGATCAGCACCGTCCCGAGGGCGAACCCCGTCGAGAGGACGATCGCCATCGATACGTCGTTGTACGCGTCGGTCACCTCCGAGATCACCTCGATCAGGAGCGCGGCGATCACCGCGACCACGACGGCCGTGAGGTACGGGGAGACGCCGAGACTGAGGACGCCGTTGAGGAACAGTCCGACGGCGACGCCCGCGAACGCCGTGTGCGCGAGCGCGTCGCCGATGAGCGCCAGCTGCCGGTGGACGAGGAACGTCCCGATGAGCGGCGCCATCACGCCGATGCACAGTCCGACGAGGATCGCGCGGTGCATGAAGCCGTACTGGAGCAGCTCCAATCCGGTCGCGTCCCCGAGCGCGGCCATCAGCAGCGACCAGAGCTCGAGGAGGACGTAGATCGGTGCGAGGACGGGATCGAGGGGGCTCCCGCCGGACTGCAGGACGGCCGCCGCCGGCGACGCCGTCGTGGGGCGTGCGACGACCGAAGCGAGCGTCACGGCGGCCCCGGTCGGAAGCGTCATTGTCCGCCTCCGAGGGCCCCGCCGCCGGTGCCGAACGCCCGCGCGAGGGCGTCGCTCCCGACGAACTCGTCGGTCGGTCCGTCGAAGTACACCTCGCGGTTGAGACAGACGACGCGGTCGGCGTGGTCGACGACCGCCCCGAGGTCGTGCTCGATGAGCAGGACGGTGATGCCGTCGCCGTTGAGCGCCTCGAGCAGGTCGTAGAACGCCTCCACGGACTCGGCGTCGACGCCGACGGTCGGCTCGTCGAGCACGAGCAGGTCGGCCTCGCCCGCCAACGCTCGGGCGATGAACGCCCGCTGGCGCTGGCCGCCCGAGAGCTTCGTGATCCGGCGGTCCGCGAACGCGCTCATCCCGACCGTCGCCAGCGCCTCGTCGACGACGGCCCAGTCGTCGCCCGACAGGAGGCCGAAGCCGACGTGGGCGAACCGCCCCATCTTCACCACCTCACGGACGGTGATGGGCATCTCCTTGGCGGCGCTGGCGTGCTGGGAGACGTAGCCGACGCGCTCCCCGTCGTCGAAGGCGTGAGACGGCTCGCCGAACAGGCTGGCCCCGCCCTCGTCCGGGCGGAGCAGGCCGAGCATGAGCTTCATCAGCGTCGACTTGCCCGAGCCGTTCGGCCCGACGACGGCGACGTACTCCCCCGCCTCGATCGCCAGGTCCACGTCCTCGATCACCGGCGCGGCGGTGTAGCCGAACGTCACGTCGGACAGCTCGATCACCGTGTCGCACTCGCCGGCGACACGCCCCGAGTTCTCGCCGGTCGTCACTCGAAGTTCCTCCACGCCTCGTTCCATCCGTCGTCGCCGGCCTCCTCGGGCGGCGTGTTCCCGAGGACGACCTCGAAGGTGGGCATGTTGATGTTGTACGCGATCTCCTCGTAGCCCCATCCGCTCTCGACCCAGTCCTCACGCACGCCCGCGTACGGTGTCACCGGGTAGTACGCCTCGACCGACGTCTCCGCGAGGAGCTGTCTCGCGGGGCGGCGCGTCTCGAAGACGCCCGCGCCGATGTACTCGATGTCGTTCTCGTCGATGACGCGCTCGGCCTCGGTGATGTCCGACGGCTTCACGTCGCCGCTCGCGGCGAGGTTGACGACGAGCGGACGCATCCGCACGCCGTAGCGGTCGGCGACGTACTGGAACGCGTTGTGTGCGGCCAACTGGACTACGTCGCGCTCGGCGGCGTCGAAGATCGCCTCGTAGTCGGCGTCGATACGGTCGAGCACCTCCCGCTTGTACGTCTCGGCGTTGGCACGGAGCACGTCCTCGTGGCCGGGAGCCAGCTCGACGAGTCCCTCGACGACGTTGTCGACGGCGGCCTTCGCGCGTCGCGGGTCGAGCCAGAAGTGGGGGTCCATCCCGCGTCCCTCCCCGACGCCCTCCTCGTCGCTGTCGAGACTCTGGGCCAGCGGGACGAGCTCGATCCCCTCGCGAACGTTGATGAGCTGCGTGTCCACGTCGTCGTCCCGTAGCGTCCGTATCGCGCGGTCGGCCCAGGGCTGGAAGCCCTTCCCGACGTGGATGAACGCGTCGGCGTCGACGATGTCGCGGGTGACGCTCGCGTCCGGCTCCCACCCGTGGCCGTGTAGCCCGGTGGGAACGAGGTTCCGAACCGCGATCGGCGTGTCCGCCGCCACCTTCCGCGCGAAGTCGTAGAAGCTGAAGAAGGAGGCGACGGCCGTCGGCCCGTCGTCGCGTCCCTCGCCGTCGCTCCCTCCGGTGTCGCCGCCGCTTCCCGCCGCGTCGCCCAGGCAGCCGGCGAGTCCCGCTGCGGCGAGGCCGGCGCCCCCCACGAGAACCTGCCGTCTGGTCGCACCCGGCGACCCCGCCGGGTCGCGTGTGTCGGTCATACTCACTCGCACGAGTGCGACCGAACTGTATAGTTGTTATGCCCAAAAACAAAAATTAGACTCGTCTAATCACCACCGATCGTGGACGTGTTCCGCCACGTGCTCCTCGTACACGTCGCGGACGGCGCCGTGGAGTCGGTGCGGGAGGGGATCGAGGTCCGCGGCGGCGACGTTGCTCTCGATGTGCTCCGGGGAGGTGGAGCCGGGGATGACCGTCGAGACGGCGTCGAAGTCGAGGATCCATCGGAGGGTGAACTGCGGGAGCGTCGTTCCCTCCGGGACGTGCGGTTCCAGCGCCTCGACGGCGTCGACGCCGGCGTCGAGGGGAACGCCGGCGAACGTCTCGCCCACGTCGAACGCCTCGCCGTCGCGGTTGAAGTTGCGGTGGTCGTTCTCGGGGAACTCCGTGTCGCGGTCGATCGTTCCGGTGAGCAGTCCGGAGGCGAGCGGCACGCGGACGATGACGCCCACGTCGCGCCGGGCGGCCTCCTCGAAGAACAGCTCCGCCGGGCGCTGCCGGAACGGGTTGAAGATCAGCTGCACCGTCTCGACGCCGGGGTACTCGATCGCCTTCAGTCCCTCCTCGACGCGCTCGACGCTGACGCCGTAGTGATCCACCTTCCCGCGTGCGCGCAGGTCCGCGAGCGCCTCGAACGTCGCGGGATCGTAGTACACGTCCGTCGGCGGGCAGTGAAGCTGGAGGAGGTCCAGGGTGTCCTCAGCGAGGTTCTCCCGGGAGCGGTCGACGAACCGCTCCAGGTTCTCGGCAGTGTATCGCTCCGCCGTGTGCGGGTCGAGCCGGCGCCCGGCCTTCGTCGCGACTGTCACCTCGTCGTGGGCGTCGCGCTCGTCCAGCACGTGTCCGATGTGGCGCTCGCTGCGGCCGTCGCCGTACACGTCGGCCGTGTCGAGGAAGTCGACGCCGGCGTCGAGGGCGGCCCGGACGGCCTCACGGCCCGCCTCGTCGGACACGTCGCCCCAGTCGCCGCCGATGTTCCACGTACCGAGTCCGACCTCGGTCACTGCTCCCACGTCGCCGAGTTCGCGGTGTCGCATACACCCGAGCGGTCGACGGCGACGCGTAAGACGGCTGGGATCGTGGCACCCGCAACGGCAGCGGCGGACGCCGCACGCGGTGAGCATGCGTCCGTCTTACGCGTGTCGAGAGCCCCGGCCAATCCGTGGGATAGATTGATATGCGTCCTGTCGGAACGAAACGGACATGAGCAAGATAACCTTCCGCGCGGACGCGGACCTCGTCGACCGCCTCGAGGCACTCGAGGGGTCGAAGAGCGAGGTCATGCGGGAGGCGCTCCGTGAGTACCTCGACGACACCGAGGAGCGGAGCGGCGGCGCCGACGCCGCCGATACACCGAACGCGGGCACCCCCAGTCCGTCCGGGACCGACACCGTCGGATCGCTCGACGACGCGCTCGCGGCTCGCGTCGACGAACTGGTGACGGCCCGGCTCGACGAGGAGTTCGGGGCGCGCCGGAGCGACGCCACGGCGGTCGGCGGCCCCCGTCCGTTCGGCGTCCCCGGCGAGGCCCGCGACTGCGTCCCGTCGGTGAACCTCACGGTGAACGTCGACGGGGCCGGCGCCGCCGTCGACCCGTCCTCCGACGCGTCACAGCGGGCGGCCCCGGCGGCGGACACGCAAGCGGGGGCGGCCAACGCGTCGCGTTCGGCGGACGCGGCGCCCGATGCGTCGGACGAGGAGGCGCGAGGCTGCGCGCAGTGCGGCGAGGACCTGTCCGACGATCACGTCTTCTGCCCCAACTGCGGCGAGAAGGCGACGCGCCGCCTCTTCTGTGAGTGCGGCGACGAGGTCCGCTCCGACTGGGGATTCTGCCCGGGATGCGGGCGTCGGACGCCGGCAGCGGACGTGCTCGACGCGCCGTAAGACGACCCGGCGGTTCGACCGTCACCGCCGTCCGACGTAAGACAAGTCGCCGGAATCGGTCTTACAATCGCCGATATATTTATATACAATCGGTATATTGGTACTGGTGCGTAAGACGACCTGTCTTACAGGGGCGTCGGAGCGGGGAAACTCCGACGCCGGCTGGGGGCCACGCATGTGCGTGCCGTCGTCTTACCGGGGGAATGAACCAATGGAGCGTGTGACACTACGAATCCCGAAACAGCAGATCGAGGAGGTCGAACAGATGGTCGAGACGGGAGAGTTCCCGAATCGCAGCGAGGCGATCCGGTCCGCCGTCCGCGACATGCTCAACGAGCAGGCCGACACGTCCGGCGAGCGCACGCGCGGCGAGCGCAGTAAGCGCAGCTGGGCCAAGGTGTAAACGATGCAGGACATCGTTCAGGACGCGCTGGCGAACGCGGAGGCCGAGCAGCGCGACATGTCGGCGGTCGGCGACGACGACGAGTTCGGGGAGCCCCGGATCGTCATCGTCGGCGCGGGCGGCGCGGGGAACAACACGATCAACCGGCTGTACAACATCGGCGTCGACGGCGCCGAGACGGTCGCGATCAACACCGACAAGCAGCACCTCAAGATGATCGAGGCCGACACGAAGATCCTCGTCGGCAAGTCCCTCACGCAGGGGCTCGGGGCGGGCGGCGACCCCTCGATGGGCGAGCGCGCCACCGAGATGGCGCAGGGGACGATCAAGGAGGTGCTCGGCGACGCGGACCTCGTGTTCGTCACCGCCGGGATGGGCGGCGGGACCGGCACCGGCGCGGCGCCGGTCATCTCGAAGATCGCCAAGGAGCAGGGCGCCATCGTCGTCGGCATGGTGTCGACGCCGTTCAACGTCGAGCGCGCCCGCACGGTGAAAGCCGAGGAGGGCCTCGAGGAGCTCCGCAACGAGGCGGACTCCATCATCGTCCTCGACAACAACCGCCTCCTCGATTACGTCCCGAACCTGCCGATCGGGAAGGCGTTCTCGGTGATGGACCAGATCATCGCCGAGACCGTCAAGGGCATCTCCGAGACCATCACCCAGCCCAGCCTGATCAACCTGGACTACGCGGACATGTCCACGATCATGAATCAGGGCGGCGTCGCGGTGATGCTCGTCGGCGAGACCCAGGACAAGAACAAGACCCAGGAGGTGGTCAACGACGCGATGAACCACCCGCTGCTGGACGTCGACTACCGCGGCGCCTCCGGCGGTCTCGTCCACATCACCGGCGGTCCCGACCTCACGCTGAAGGAGGCGGAGGGCATCGCCGACAACATCACCGAGCGGCTCGAGGCGAGCGCGAACGTGATCTGGGGCGCACGCATCCAGGAGGAGTACAAGGGGAAGGTCCGCGTCATGGCGATCATGACCGGCGTCCAGAGCGCGCAGGTGCTCGGCCCGAGCACGCAGAAGCAGGCCGACAAGTCGCGCCAGAGCATCGAGGGCGGGGAGGCCTCGGAGCTCGACTTCGACGCGAAGGCCAACGCGGACGCCGGCAACGGCCAGGAGGCCGCCTGGCAGTCCGACGGCGGCCGCGAGGAGACCACCGAGCGGAGCAACGGTCTCGACGTCATCCGCTGACGGCGACGCCGACGCGTCCGCCGTGGGAACCGGCGGCGGCAACGAGACGCGACCGACGGGACGGCGAACCGGGCCGGCCGGGAACGGCCGCGTTCCCGATCGATGTCGACTCTCATCGCTTTTCACGCGTGACAGCGACCGCCATCGACTCGTGACGGTCCTCCCTTTCACCCGACCGAGACGGCGTTCGCGAGCGGTTACGCCGCCCCGATCGCGTCGACCAACTCACACTTCCTGCACACGTCGCGGGCGGTCTCCGACCCGCAGCGCTCGCACGGCGACAGGGCGGGTCCCTCGCCGTCGTCGTCGCGGTACTCGCCGGCGAGCACGCCGGACAGCTCCTCGTAGCCCGCCATGATCGAGTGACGCACGCCCGGGTGCCGCTCCTCCATGTCGAGCAGGAGCTCCTGGATCTCCCCGCGGTACGCCTCGCTGGCGTGGGGACACTCGGCCATGTGCGACGGGAGCTCTCGGAGGTGGCAGTACAGCGCGACCTCCTTCTCGGGCACGTCGCGCAGGGGCTTCGCCCGCGGAACGAAGTGATCGCTCTCGCGGCGCTCGGGGAACGGGCCGATCGAGGCGTCGAAGTGTTTGGCCATCTGGGCGACGTCGCCCTCGAAGAAGTTCATCAGCGCCGTCTGGGCCTCGTCGTCGAGGTTGTGGCCCGTGAGGAGCTTGTCCGCGCCCAGGTCCTCGGCGTACGTCTCCAGCAGGTCGCGGCGGAACACGCCGCAGTAGGCACAGGCGGCCATGTTCTCCGGGTCGTCCTCGACCACGTCGTCCATGCGGACGCCGAGTTCCTCCTCGTAGCTCACCACCTCGTGGCGCATGTCGAGGTCGGCGGCGAGTTCCTCGCACGCCTCCAGCGACTCGTCGCGGTAGCCCTCGATCCCCTCGTGGATCGAGAGGGCGACCAGCTCGATCCGCGGGTCCTCGGCGAACGTCTCGTCGAGGATCGTCGCGAGGACGACGCTGTCCTTCCCGCCGGAGAGGCCGATCACCCAGCGTTCGGGGTCGTCGGGGGTCGCGTCGTCGGGGAGCAGGTCGTCCTCGCGGACGCGACGGCGGACCCGCCGCTCGACCGACTCCCGGAAGTGCGACTCACAGAGGTGTGCTCCCGAGTAGGCGGCGTGCATCACCGCGTCGGCCCCGCACCTGTCGCAGTCCATTGCCGGCAGGTTGCGGCGGCGCGGGCATACCCGTTTCGCACGGATGGCGTCGGGGCCGGCGCCGCTCGGTGGAACGGGACGGACGGGGCGGCGCCGGAGCGCCCGCCGGTTCAGGGCGCGACCGTCGCTTCGCCGTACAGCGGCACGGTGAACACGAGCAGGACCAGCGCGCCGCCGACCGCGACCGCGCCGGCCGCGATACGCACGGCCGTCGGGCGGGAGACGACCGCGTGGCCGGCGGCGAGGATCAACACGAGACGCGCCAGCAGTTCGGCGTTGCCGCCGACGGTGCCGAGGCCGCCGACGCGAACCACCGACACCGCGGCCGCGACGGAGGCGACCGCGACGGTCGCCGCCAGCGCCGTCCGACGTCGGTCGCCCCACGAGGCGGTGGCGACGAGGGCGACGAGCGCGGCGTTCGAGGCGGCGACGAGGGCGACGAACCCGGCGATCGCGGCCGGCGAGGACCAGTTCGGGAACAGGGGCTCGAACACGGTCGTGGTCACGCGGCCCGTTCACTTCATCGCTCGGCCGGCCGGCGCGGACGGCGGACCGGTCCCCGTTCGACGCCGGACGCGACGCGTAAGACGCTTCACCGGCGCGCGCCGAGGCGAGGACATGGAGCGCGAGGCGGCCCTCGACCGAGTGGAGGCGATCATCGACGCCGTCGACGAGGGCCCGATGCCGGTGCCCGTCCGCGAGGTGTGGGTGTACGGGGACGTGGCGCTCGGCCTCGATCCGATCGAGCGGCTGGACGTGTACGTGACCAAGGACCTGCTCATGCGGAGCGACGACCCCGAGGCCGCCGAGGAGTTCGAGCGATCCCACGGCGTGAAGGGGGTCGGGAGGTCCGTCTCCGCCGAGTGGGCGCGCGAGTTCCCCGAGCACATCCGCGCCAACGACAACGGCCACGCCGCGCCCGAGAAGTGCCTCGCGGCGCATCTCCTGCCCGAGGACGAGCCGATCCACCTGGAGGTGTGCAACGCGCCGTTCGACCGGAACGTCAGACAGCGCCTGCGGAGCGCGCTCGACCGCGGGGCGTACGAGCAGGTGCTCGACCCGCGCGGCGTGCAGTTGTACGGGGAGGGGCAGCGCGCGGCGGAGACGATGGCGAAACTCCGGAACGGGGAACTCCCGTTCCCGACGCTGTCGGGCGCGCTGGAGATGCTCGAGGTCGACGAGGGCGAGGCCGCCGAGATCGCCGAGGCGATGGCGTCGTATCGCGAGCGACAGGAGGGCGCGACCGTCCGCGGCGACGTGGTGTGAGACGGCCGTCGTCGCCCCGAACGACGCGTGACGCGGCAGTTCAGACCCGTCCCACAGTCACGTCGAACGGCACCGTCTCGACGCGTTCGTACTCCCGGTTCTGCGCCTGCCGTGCCGCTTCGCGACCCATCTCGCGCCACGCGCCCCGGAGCGCGTCGTAGCCGTTCCTGCCACCGTCTCCGTTCCTCCCCGGTTCCCCGTTTCCGGACCTCGCCCCGTTCCCGTCGTCGCCGTCGAGCGCTCGTCGGAGCTCCGTCTCGTGGTCGGCGAGGCCGGCGCCGCTGGCCTTCCTGGCGATGTCAGTGAGGTCGGCCTCCGAATACGGGGGTTCGACGCGCTTCTCGTGGCGGTACCGTCGCGACTCGACGCCCGAGACCCCCGCCTCGGCGAACACCTCGCACACGCGGTCGCCCATCGCCACGTCCGTCTCGACGCCGGCGATGTACGCCTCGCGGACGCGCGCCTCGAGCGAGGGCTCGCTGTTGACGGTCGAGGTCACCTCCACGTCGGCGTTGTCGGGTTCGACGGCGGCGACCAGATCCGAGGAGACGCGCGCGAACTCCCGCACCGCGGCCACGGGATCGGGGAGGTTGATCAGGAGGGCCTGACAGACGACGAGGTCGAACGCCCCGTCCGGGAACGGGAGCCGTGTCGCGTCGCCGGCGCAGTAGTCGATGTCGCGGCCGACCCGGTCGCTCCCCCGACCGCCCTCCGGATCGCTGCGGTCGTCGGGGGCCCCCCCGTCGCCCGCGTCGCGGGCGGTCGCGAGCAGGTCCGCGTCGGCGTCGACGCCGACGACTGCCGCCTCCGGCGACTCCTCGGCGAGCACGCGGGTGAGTTCGCCCGTCCCACACCCCACGTCGAGGACCCGGCGTCGACCGTCGAGATCGAGCGGCGCGAGCGCCTCACGCGACTCCCACATCCCGCGGCGCGTTCGTTCGAGGTAGTCCGCGGTGAACCGACGCATCGACTGTTCGTCCGTTGCTGGCGGGCCGGGGATGATAAGTCAGGGGATCGCCCCCGCGGTCGCCAGCGGGGTTCATGTCGAGTGCACGCGTATCGACGCCGATGACTCACGAGACGCAGCACGAGCGAGCGGAGGCGTTTCGCGCGCTCCACCACGCCGACGACGGGCCGCTCGTCCTCCCCAACGCGTGGGACGCCGCGAGCGCGATCGTCCTCGCCGACGCCGGGTTCGACGCGATCGGAACCACGAGCGCCGGCATCGCAGCCTCCCGGGGCGTGCCGGACGGCGAAGTCCTCCCGCGCGCGGAGATGGTCTCGGTCGTCGCCGGGATCGCCGACGCCGTCGCGCTCCCGGTCACCGCCGACATCGAGGCCGGCTACGGCGACACGGCGGCGGCGGTGTACGACACCGTCTCGGCCGCCATCGACGCCGGCGCCGTCGGCGCCAACCTCGAGGACGGCACCGGCGACCCGGACGATCCGCTCGCGCCCGTCGACGACCACGCCGCGGCGATCCGGGCCGCGCGCGACGCCGCCGAGGACGCGGGGGTCCCGGTCGTCGTCAACGGCCGCACGGACGTGTTCTGGCTCGGCGTCGGCGACGAGGACGACCGCCTCGACCGCGCGGTCGACCGCGCGAACGCCTACGCCGACGCCGGGAGCGACTGTCTGTTCGTGCCCGGCGTCTCAGACATCGGGACGATCCGGGCGCTCGTCGACCGTCTCGACGCCCCGCTGAACGTCCTCGGAGGGCCGGGGGCACCGCCTGTCGACGCGCTGGCGGAGGCGGGCGTCGCGCGGGTGTCGGTCGGATCCGGTCCGATGCGCGCGACGCTTGGACTGCTCGGGAACGTCGCCGCCGAACTGCGCGAGGAGGGGACCTACGAGTCGATGGCCGGCGGCATCCCGTACGACGAGTTGCGGGAACTGTTGGAGGCGGCGGCCGCCGACCGGACGACCTGACTGGGCGACCGCCAGCCGGGGGCGTGAGAGCGTTCGTGCCGTTCGTGGATCAGTCCGGAGCGGGGGAGCCGATCAGACCGACTCCTCGAGGTCGTACAGGTCGCCGTACTTCGTCCGCACGTAGTCGACGAAGTAGTCGGCGGTGAAGTCCTCGCCGGTGGCCTCGCGGACCAGCTCGTTCGTCTCGTAGCGACTCCCGTGTTCGTGGACGTTCTCGCGGAGCCACTCCTGCAGGGCCTCGAAGTCGCCGTCGCGAACCGACCCGTAGATGTTTCCGATGTCGTCCTCGGCGGCGTTGAACAGTTGGCTCGCCAGCACGGAGCCGAGCGAGTACGTCGGGAAGTAGCCGAAGTTGCCGTGGCTCCAGTGGATGTCCTGCAGGCAGCCGTCGGCGTCGGTGTCCGGGCGGAGCCCGAGGTACTCCTCGTACTTGTCGTTCCAGACCTCCGGCACGTCCTCGACGTCCAACTCGCCCGAGATGAGGGCCTTCTCGATCTCGAAGCGGATGACGATGTGGAGGTGGTAGGTGAGCTCGTCCGCCTCGACGCGGATGAGGTTGTCCTCGTACACCTGATTGGCCGACTCGTACGCCTCGCGGGCGCCGGCGTCGGTGTCGAAGCGCTCCGTGAACTTCGGGGTCACCAGCTCCCAGAACGCCGGCGAGCGGCCGACGTGGTTCTCCCAGAGGCGCGACTGGCTCTCGTGGACCGAGAGGTCGCGCGACTCGCCCAGCGGCGTGCCGAAGTGCTCCTCGGGCAGGCCGAGGTTGTAGAACGCGTGGCCGAACTCGTGGACGGTGGCCATCAGGCCGCCGAGGGGGTCGGACTCGTCGTAGCGGGTCGTGACGCGGCAGTCGTACACGTTGCCGGAGGTGAACGGATGCGAGGAGGGGTCGAGGCGCCCGCGATCCCAGTCGTAGCCGAGCGTCGAGAGCACGTCACGCGAGAGATCCTCCTGTGCGTCGGCGGCGAACTCGCCGTCGAAGGCGTCGGTGGTCACGTCCGCGTCGGACTCGCGGATCTCGTCGATCATCGGGACGAGCGTCTCCTTCAGCGTCTCGAGGACCTCCTCGGCCCGCTCCAGCGACAGGTACGGCTCGTAGTCCTCGAACAGTACCTCGTAGGGGTCGCGGTCGGGGTCGATGTGCTCGGCGTACTCGCGCCGCAGCTCGACGAGCTCCTCCAGGTACGGCGCGAACTGCTCGAAGTCGTCCTCGGCCCGGGCCTGCTCCCACGCGCCCAGCGCCTCCGTCGAGGTCTCGGAGATCTCCTCGACCAGTTCGGTCGGGACCGCGTTCGCGCGCTCGAACTCGCGGCGGGCCTCGCGGAGCAGCGCCTTCTGGTCGCCGTCCAGATCCATCGCTCCGACCTCGTCGAGCAGCTCCGCGGTGCGGTCGTCGGTGAGCAGCTCGTGGCTCAGCGACGAGAGCACCGACAGCTGCTTCGAGCGAGCGGGCGTGCCGCCCTCCGGCATCATCACCTGCTGGTCCCAGCCGAGGACGCCCGCGGCGCCCTGCACGCCGTTGATCCGCTCGAATCGCTCCACCAGCTCCGCGTACGCGTCGGCCGTCTCGGCCTCGCCTCCGCTTGCGTCGGTAGCCATCGCGCAAACCTTGCCGCCGATCCGCCTTCAACCAACCGTTACGCGAACACGCTCGCCGCCCCACGCGAACACGCTCGCCGCCCCACGCGAACACGCTCGCCGCCCCACGCGAACACGCTCGCCGCCCCACGCGAACGCGCCCGTGGCTCACACGAACGCGCTTGCGTCCTCGGCGACCTCGCGGTAGATCCGATAGCACCGGTCGAGCACCTCGGCGGACACGCTCTCGGTGTCGGTGTGTGCCTCGCCGGTCTCGGCGGCGCCGCAGATCACGCAGGCGGTGCCGGCGTCCGCCAGCCAGCCGGCGTCGGTCGCATGCGGCTTCACGACGTGTTCCGGCGCTCCCGACTGGGCGGCGCGGGCGGCCGCGAGCACCGCGTCCGCGAACGCGTCGTCCGAGCAGGCCATCGGCGGGAGGTCCTGCTCGACCGTCCACTCGACGCCCTCGATGGACTCGGCGCGCTCCAGCGGCGCGCGCTCGCCCGGGACCGTCCGCTCGTCGACCGTCACCTCGCAGCGGTCCGGCACCACGTTCCACGCCGTCCCGCCGTCGATCTCGGTGACGGCGACGCTCCCACGCACGCGCTCGCCCATGACGGTCGTCTCGGGGAAGTCGAACTCCCGGACCACGTCGACGGCGTCGCAGGCGCGGTAGACGGCGTTCGTCCCCTCCTCGGGGATGCTCGCGTGCGTGCTCTCGCCGGCGGCGACGAGCGTGCTCGCGCGCCGACCCTTGTGCGCGACGACCACGTCGGTGACGCCCTCGCCGGAGTAGTTCGTCGACCCCTCGCCGACGACGGCGAACTCCGGGGCGAAGCCGTCCTCGATGGCCGCGCGGGCGCCGACGCCGCCCAGCTCCTCGCCGACGAACGAGGCGAAACACAGCTCCACCCCGTCGGGGTCGGCGTCCCGGAGGGCGCACATCGCGGCGGCGACGGCGCCCTTCATGTCCGCGGTGCCGCGGCCGTACAGCCGACCGTCGCGCTCCTCGAGCACGTACGACTCGGTTCCGTCCTCCGCCGTCTCGACCTGTGCGTCGCCCGGCGGGACCACGTCGTGGTGGCCGACGAGCGCCACCGTCGGCGCGTCCGGGTCGCCGGTCCGGGCGAACACGTTGCCGTGGTCGTCGCGCTCGACGGCGGCGTCCGTCTCCGCGCGCAGCCACGACTCGATCGCGTCGCCGGCCGCCGTCGGGTCGTCGTGGCTCGGGATCGACACCAGCTTCCGCGTGAGCGGGCGGAGGCCGTCGGTCGCCGGCGGGTTCGTACCGTGGTGAGGATCGCCGCTCGCGTCGTTGTCGCTCATACCAGTCCGACCGGCCGGCGCGAGCATAACTCCGGCGTCGCTGCGTTCGGTCGCGATCCGGCCGACCGACCGCGTGCAAGCAGTCTTAAACCGCTCCCGACCCCACAGCCGGTATGAACGTCGTGCCGGACACGAGCGCGGTCATCGACGGCCGCGTGTCGGAGCGGGTCGCGGACGGGGACTACGAGGGGGCGACGGTGTTCGTCCCGGAGGCCGTCGTCGGCGAGTTGGAGGCGCAGGCCAACGCCGGCCACGACACCGGCTGGGACGGGATCGGCGAACTCCAGCGCATCGCCGAGCTCGCCGACGAGGGGACGATCACCGCCGAGTTCGTCGGCCGTCGCCCGACCGTCGCCGAACAGGAGGGCGCCGGCGAGGGCGACATCGACGCGTTGATCCGGGAGCTGGCGGTCGAACACGACGCCGTCCTGCTCACCTCCGACTTCGTGCAGGCGGAGGCCGGGAAGGCGACCGGCCTCGACGTGGAGTACGTCGAGCCGGTACCCCGTGGCGTCACGGAGGACGACGGGCTCGACATCGAGCGCTTCTTCACCGACGACACGATGTCCGTCCACCTCAAGACGGGCACCCACCCGAAGGCGAAGCGCGGCGACATCGCGGACCTCCACTACGTCCGCATCGACGAGGCTGACGGGCCCAGCGACGAGGAACGGATGGAGCAGTGGGCCGACGAGATCGAGGCGACCGCCCGGACGTCGACGCAGGGGTTCATCGAGCTGTCCGAGCCGGGGATGACGATCGTCCAGTACCGCAACTACCGGATCGCGGTCGCCCGGCCGCCGTTCTCGGACGCCGTCGAGATCACGGCGGTTCGGCCGATCGCGAAGACGACGCTGGACGACTACGAGTTCGCCGACGAACTTCGCGACCGCTTCACCGAGCGCCAGCGCGGCGTGCTCATCTCGGGGGCGCCCGGCGCCGGGAAGTCAACGTTCGCGCAGGCGGTCGCGGAGTTCCTCAACGACAGCGACTACGCGGTGAAGACGATGGAGAAGCCGCGCGACCTACAGGTCTCCGACGAGATCACCCAGTACACCGCCCTCGGCGGCGACATGGCCAATACCGCGGACTCGCTGCTGCTCGTCCGCCCCGATTACACCATCTACGACGAGGTGCGAAAGACGCACGACTTCGAGGTGTTCGCGGACATGCGGCTCGCGGGCGTCGGGATGGTGGGCGTCACGCACGCGACGCGCGCCATCGACGCCCTCCAGCGGTTCGTCGGTCGCGTCGAGTTGGGGATGATCCCGCAGGTCGTCGACACCGTCGTGTTCATCGAGGCCGGCGCCGTCGACACCGTCTACGACGTGACGACCCAGGTGAAGGTCCCCGAGGGGCTGACCGCCGAGGACCTCTCGCGTCCAGTTATCCAGGTCGTCAACTTCGAGACCGGCGTTCCCGAGTACGAGATCTACACGTTCAACAACCAGGTCGTCACGGTGCCGCTCGACGGCGCCGAGGGCGACCGGAGCGAGACGGGCGTCGACCGGATCGCCAGACAGGAGATCGAACGCGAGATCCGCTCGGTCGCGCGCGGTCACGTCGACGTGGAGATCCAGGGGCAGAACGACGCCGTCGTCTACGTCGAGGAGGACGACATCAGCTACGTGATCGGCAAAGGCGGCGGGCGGATCACCGACATCGAGAACCGTCTCGGCATCGACATCGACGTGCGCACCCACGCCGACCGTCCCGGCGGGGCGGGGAGCGCCGGCGGCGGCGCCGGCGCGGACGGCCCCGCGTCGACGCCGAGGCCGCAGGGCGAGACCGTCCAGCCGGAGATCACGAGCCGTCACGTCGTGATCCGGATGGACGAGCACGTCGGCGAGACGGTCGAGGTCCGCGCCGACGACGAGTACCTGTTCACCGCGACTGTCGGCCGCGGCGGCGACATCCAGGTCTCGCGCGGCAGCGCCATCGCCGAGGAGCTGGAGGACGCCATCGACCGCAAGCGGACGATCACCGTCGTCCCGGCCTGACGCAGGCGCGGTCGCCCGAGTCTCGGACAGCGTCTCAGGGGTTGACACCGGGACCAACCGGGGTTACACGCCGTCTGGTCCCGGGGTTTCGCGGGACGGCGCGCGGTCGTCGTCACCGCACGGAACGGGGTGGCCGCGGCTTCCGACATGAACCTTCGTCGCCGTCGCTCCCGGTCGGAATCGGATCGAGAAGACTGGATCGCGCGGATACGGCTGTCGCGGGGTTACCTCACTCGGCGCAGGTGGCTTCCTGGCCGCCGTCTGCCTCCGCCTTCTGGGGACCGTCGAGCTGGTAGAGGTTCTGGCGGGCGTCGGCGAAGTAGACGTCCTCGTCGACGATACCGATGTTTTCGAGCCGCTCGAGAGCGTAGCGGACGGTTCGGGCGGACAGCATCGACTCCTCGACGATGCCTTTCTGCGTCAACGGTCCGTTGTACTCCAGTACCTTGAACACGAGCTTCGCGCTGGGAGGGAGATCGTCGAGGGACTCCTCGTCAGTTCCGGCCATCGTTACGATTCGAAACACCGGGTACTGATAAAGGTTCACCGAACATTATTCGGTGTCCACCTCCGGCACCGACCAAGCGAACCCCTTTTGTCGCCGGCTGGCCCACCTACGGCCATGGCTACGGAAACAGCTTCGGGGCTCTCCGACCACATGCGCGGGGTGACCGTCACCACCGTCGCGTGTCTGGCGGGGATCGCCGCGGCGCTCCTCTCGGCCTCCCTCCCGTTCCTCGGGGTCGGCGTCGACGCCGCGACGAGCCGGCTCGCCCTTCTGGTGGTCGCGGCCGCGGTCTTCGTGGAGATACCGCTTCTGAAGCTCCTCGGGGTGGCGATCGAGGACTTCGGCATCAAGGATAACCTGTACGTGGCGTTCATGACGTTCACGCTGTGGTTCATCTCCTACGGGGTCATCCTCTCGGCGAACCTCGCGTAAGATGGCCGACGACAGCATCGCGGTCGTCGACCTCGACCGGTGTCAGCCCGACCGGTGCAACTACGAGTGCGCGAACTTCTGTCCGCCCAACCGCACCGGGAAGGACTGCATCGTCGAGCGAGGCGACCACTACGCGGAGGGTGAGCCGTACGACGGCGGCCCCGACCAGGTGTGGATCTCCGAGGAGATCTGTCTGGGCGAGACGTGCGGGATCTGCGTCGAGAAGTGCCCGTTCGACGCCATCGAGATCATCAACCTCCCGTCGGAACTGGAGAACGACCCGGTCCACCGTTACGGGGACAACGCGTTCGGGCTGTACGGCCTTCCGGTGCCCGAGCCCGGCTCCGTGACGGGGATCCTCGGCCCCAACGGGATCGGGAAGTCGACCGCGGTGAAGATGCTCTCCGGGGAGCTGACACCGAACCTCGGCGACCACGCGGACGAGGCGACGTGGGACGCGGTCCTGGAGCGGTTCAAGGGGACGGAGCTCCAGAACTACATCGAGCGCGTCATCGAGGGGGAAGTCGAGGTCGCCCGCAAGCCGCAGTACGTCGACCAGATCCCCAAGCAGTTCGACGGTAACACTCGAGAGCTGCTCGAACGGACCGACGAGCGCGGCGTGCTCGACTCCCTCGTGGAGCGGCTCTCGATCGGCCCGGTGATGGATCAGGACATCGACTCCATCTCCGGCGGCGAGCTCCAGCGCGTCGCGCTGGCGGCGACGCTCGCGCGCGACGCGGACTTCTACTTCCTCGACGAGATCACGCCGTATCTGGACATCGGCCAGCGCATGACCGCCGCGCGGCTCATCCGCGAGCTCGCCGACGACGGCGAGCGCTCGATGATGGTCGTCGAGCACGACCTCGCGATCCTCGACCTGCTGGCGGACACGCTGCACGTCACCTACGGCGAGCCGGGCGCGTACGGCGTCGTCACCGACCCCAAGTCCACCCGCAACGGCATCAACGAGTACCTGAAGGGGTATCTCGACAACGAGAACATGCGGATCCGGCCGGACTCGATCACCTTCGACGAGCACGCGCCCCGCGAGATCACGCGCTCGCAGGTGCTGTTCGAGTACCCCGACATCGAGAAGTCGTACGGCGACGGGGAGTTCTCGCTGGCGATCGACGGCGGCGCGGTCCACGAGTCGGAGGTGCTCGGCATCGTCGGTCCCAACGGGATCGGGAAGTCGACGATGGCGAAGCTGTTCGCCGGCCAGCTCGAGCCCGACGAGGGTGAACTCGACGTCGACCTCGACATCGCGTACAAGCCGCAGTACATCGAGATAGACCAGCCCATGCGCGTCGACGCGTTCCTCTCGTCGATCGCCGACGACTTCGGCTCCTCCTACTGGGACACCGAGATCGCCCGGCCGCTCCAGCTCAACCCGATCATGGAGCAGTCCCTCACCGACCTCTCGGGCGGGGAGCGCCAGCGCGTCGCCATCGCGGCGTGCCTCTCCGAGGACGCCGACCTCTACCTGCTCGACGAGCCGTCGGCGCACCTCGACGTGGAACAGCGCGTGCAGGCGACGACCGCGATCCGCCGGTACGCCGAGAACCACGACGCGACGGTGATGGTCATCGACCACGACATCTACATGATCGACCTGCTGGCGGACCGCCTGATGGTGTTCGACGGCGAGCCCGCCGTGCACGGGCACGCGAGCCGGCCTCAGGGGATGCGCTCGGGGATGAACGACTTCCTCGGCGACCTGGACATCACGTTCCGCCGCGACGAGCGAACGGGGCGCCCGCGGATCAACAAGCCCGGCTCGCAGCTCGACCGCCAGCAGAAGAGCGACGGCGAGTACTACTACTCCCCGTAGACCGCCTCGACTCGCTTGCCCGGTTCGCGGTTGTCCGCCGATCCGGAGCGAGCCTTCCCGCTGTGGCGACGCCGGCTAGTCCCGCTTGTACTCCTTGCGGTACCCCTTGAACTCCGTCCGGTGAGCCTCCTCATCCGAGAGGATCGTCACCGCGAGGTCCTCGGTGACGGGGTCGTTCGCCGCTTCCGCCGCGTCGATGAGGTCGCGGTACAGCGAGATGGCTCCCTCCTCGGCGTCGATGACGCCCTCGATCACCGACAGCACGTCCGTGGAGTCCTCGGGCGGCTGCAGCGACTCCTGGCTCGCGGTGAACTCAGCCGACCCGGGCGGCCGCGCGTCGAGCTGCTTCAGCCGGTTGCCGAGCTGTTCGGCGTGGGTCAGCTCCTCCTGGATGTCCGTCTGTAGGCTCTCTTTGATCTCCTCGGCGCGCACGCCGTCGAGGACGATGGCGTTCGTCTGGTAGTTCATCACCGTCTCCATCTCGTCGCCGTACGCCTCGCGCAGCAGGTCGATGACTTTCTCGGACATGACGACTCGACGTCGTCGCCCCGCGGCAATATAGCTGTCCGCCGGAGCGGGACCGTCGGAACGGGAGGGGAATCGAGCCGGCGGAACGGAACGTCCCAACCGGTCGGGGAGGGGAAGCGACGAACTGTAGCTACAGGTACTCGCGGGAGCAGGTGCCACAGAGGTGCTCCTCCTTCACGTCGACCTCACGGACCGTCGGGGAGAAGGACATCACGCACTTGCTGTTGTCGCAGTGCTCCAGGCCGAGCGTGTGGCCGATCTCGTGGACGATCTCCTTGCGGACGCGGTCGGCGAACACCTCCGAGGAGGGCTTCGAGGTGACGCCGCCGTCCGAGGAGGTCTGGAGGCGGTAGGTGGAGACGACCGAGCCGTTGCCGTTGAGATACGCGAGCCCGAACACGTAGTTACGACGACGGTAGTACAGGTCCTGCGGGGTGATTCCGATGTTCTTCTCGCCGCTGCCGGTCCGCGAGACGAGCTCGATGAACTGCTCGGCCCGGTACTGGTTTCGGCTGCGGTCGTACGCGCCCTCCGGGATCGACTGCTCGTCGTGAACCGTCACGTCGCAGTCGTACACCGAGCGGAGACCCGCCGACGCCTCCCGCTTCACCTGGGCGGAGACGTCCCCGATGGGCACGATGTCGACATGCATGGACGTGCTTATGACGGGTGCAAACATAAGTTACCCGCCCGTGTCAGACGATCGCCGCGCCGCAGTCCGCCGAGCGCTCGCCGGGTTCGACCGGGTCTGTGAGGTCGGGATCGGCACCCGCCACGAGGTGGCCGCCGGCCTCGCCAGCGACGACCGCGCGGTGACTGCGACGGACGTGGTCGATCGGGACGCCCCCGAGGGCGTCGCGTTCGTCCGCGACGACGTCGTCGTCGCCGCGGACCGCGAGGACCCGGGCGAGCACTATCGCGTCGACTGCGTCTACGCGCTCAACTCCCCGCCCGAACTGCATCGGCCGCTCGTCCGAGTCGCCGGCGCGGTCGGGGCGGCCTGCTGTTTCACGACGCTCGGCGGCGACCCGCCCGCCGTCGACGCGACGCCGCTGGCGCTGTCCGGCGGCGACACGCTGTACGTCGCCCGCGACCCCGAGGGCGAACTCGTCGAGTGAGACGCTCGGTGCCGTGTTCGGCGATCGCGACGCCCGGCGCCGCGGCGGCTCCGTCGCGTGGAGTCGCAACGCCCATACCCCGCCCACTCCCTCCCGTTCGTATGCGAGTCGACACGGTCGTGTTGGACGTCGACGGCGTGCTCGTCGACGTGGCGGATTCGTACCGGCGGGCGGTCGTCGAGAGCGTCGAACGGCTGTACGGCGACACGCTCGACCGCGGGGACCTCCAGCCGTTCAAGGACGCCGGCGGCTTCAACAACGACTGGGAGCTGAGCGACGCCGTCGCGCTGTACGTGCTCGCCCGCGAGCGCGGGCTCGACGACGACGTCGCGGGCTTCACCGACGCGATCGCCGCGAACGGCACCGGCCTCGCGGGCGCTCGCGAGGCGATCCGCGACGCCCTCGGGGACGACGCGGCCGACGGGACCGAGGACGAGTGGGACCCCGACGCGCTGCGCGAGACGTTCCAGGCGCTGTACCTCGGGGACGACCTGTACCGCGATATCGAGGGCGATGAGCCGCCGTTCGAGGCGCCGGGGTTCATCCACGACGAGCCGGTGATCCTGACGGAGCCGACCCGCCAAGCGCTCACGGAACGCTACCCGGTGTGCGTCCTCACGGGCCGGCCCGCCGCGGAGGCCGACATCGCGCTCGACCGCGTCGGCCTCGACGTGGCCGCGAACCGTCGCTTCACCATGGACGACTGGGCGGAGGGCAAGCCGCACCCCCGGGCGCTCGTGACGCTGGCCGAGCGCACCGACGCCGACACGGTCGCGTTCGTCGGCGACACCCTCGACGACGTTCGCACTGCGGTCAACGCCGACGCCGCGGACGGTTCGACCGCCTACTACGGGATCGGCGTCCTCACGGGCGGGCTCTCCGGCGACGACGGCCGCGCGAAGTACGCCGACGCCGGTGCAAGCGCGGTGATCGAGAGCGTGAACGACCTGCCGGATCTGCTGGAGTGACGTGTGAGTCGGCGTGACGGCGACGGAGGGGAGGCTGACGGACCGGACGACGGCGAGCGGAGCGACGACCGGCCGGAGGGCGACGACCGACGAACGCGGCTCGCGCGGCTCGTTCGGTTCCTCACGTTCGTGGCGATGCTGGACCTGCTGGCGCTGGCGCTCGCGACGCAGTTCGTTCCGCCGGACCGTCTGACGCTTGCGCTCTCGGTCGGGCCGATGCTGGTGGTGTCGCCGGTGCTGGCGTACTGGTTCGTGTACGAGCGCGGCGGCGCGATCGAGGGATAGCCGACGGTCGCGGTCGTCGCCGGGGCCCCGGAGCCGCCGCGATCACTCCTCGAGCGACAGCAGTCGCGTCCGTCCCCCGGGATCGAACACCGAGGGGTCGCCGCCGGCGGCGCGCGACCGATCGCGGAGCGCCCGCGCGAGCGAGACGGCCTCCGCCCGCTCGTCGTCGGAGCGAAACGCCAGCCGGACGTCCTCGTCCCGACCGTCGACGCGGAGGTGGAGCGAGAAGCCGGTCGGCCGCACGAACGGCGCGAGTCCCGTGAGGTCGCCGTAGCGGACCCGGAGCGTCTCCGGGTCGTGGACCGCCTCGGTTCGGGAGACTGCGTGTGGGTCGTACAGTCCGAGCGACTCGGGGAGGTGAGCGAACAGTCCGTTCACGGTGCCGGCGACGAACCGCGCGAGCCTCCCGTGGCGAGTCGGCGCCAGCAGGAGCTCGTCGTCGCCGAGGAACGCGCGCCCCGGGCGGGCGCGCTCGTCGGGCGTCACACGGAGGAGGACAGCGACGCCGTCGGTGGGAGCCATGGCTCGAGCTGTTTGCCCGCCCCCATCAACGCGGCGGCCGACTCGACGGGGCCCTCGGGGGTACCGTCATCCCTGTCCGGTCACGCAACCCTTACTCCCGGCCCGCCCACAGACTCGTCCATGCGAATCGCGCTACTCGGCGGCACCGGCGACATCGGCGAGGGGCTCGCCGTGCGCTGGGGTCGCGACACGGACCACGAACTGCTCGTCGGCTCCCGGGACCCCGAGCGGGCCCGCGCCGCCGCGGACGACTACGTCGAGACGGTCGCCGACGCCGGCGGCGACGCGACGGTCAAGGGGTTCGACAACGCGATGGCGGCCGACCGTGCCGACGTGGTCGTGCTCGCGGTGCCGCCGTACCACGTCGCCGACACGGTCGAGGCGGTCGAGTCGAGCCTCGACGCCGAGGACGTGGTCGTCACGCCGGCCGCGGGCATGAAACGCGAGGACGACGGCTTCCACTACCATCCCCCGAGCGCGGGCAGCGTGACCGCGCTCGTGCGCGACGCCGTCCCCGACGAGGTGTCGGTCGTCGGCGCGTTCCACAACCTCGCGGCCGGGCGGCTCTCGGACCTCTCACAGGAGCTGGGCATCGACACGCTCGTCCTCGCCGACGACGACGCGGCCGCAGACACCGTCTCGCGGCTGGCCGAGGAGATCGAGGGACTGCGCGCGCTGTCGGGCGGGAGCCTGTCGAACGCCGCCGAGGTGGAGTCGGTGACGCCGCTGTTGATCAACGTCGCGTCGAACAACGACGACCTCCACGACCTGGGCGTCCGGTTCGACTGAGACCCGATCCCGGGCCGGCACGTTGGTGGGAGCGCCCCGACACCGCGACAACCCTACGATTCGACACCTCGACGCCGCGACTACCCCGACTGCCGGTCGAGATAGCCGTTGACCAGCAGCGGCGCGACCACGCCGACGCCGATCACGACGACCCCGCCGACCCATGCCGGTCGTTCGCCCAGGAGCGTCGTCGCGTACAGGAGCACCACCGCTGCGGCGATGAACACGGCGATGACGGTGTTCTCGCGGGAGACCATTGCTCGGTGTGTCAGGGCGTGGAGGTGAAACCCTGTCGGCCGGTCGGAACGGACGCTCCCGCGTTACCCGTCCGCCTCGGCGACCTTCACCACCTGCTTGCCGACGTTCTCGCCCTCGAACAGGCCGAGGAACGCGTCGGGCGCGTTCTCCAGCCCCTCGGTCACCGTCTCGCTGTACTGGAGGTCGCCGGTGGCGACCAGTTTCGCGAGGTGTTCGGTCGCCTCGCGGAAGCGGGGCGCGAAGTCGCGCACGAGCAGCCCCTCCACCCGAGCGCGCGTCTCGACGAGCTTGGAGAGCTTCCGCGGGCCGGTGGGGAGTTCCTCGTCGTTGTAGAGGGCGATCTGCCCGCAGATCGCGACGCGGGCGTCGACGTTCAGCCGCCCCCAGACGGCGTCCGTGACCGGTCCGCCGACGTTGTCGTAGTACACGTCGACGCCGTCGGCGACCTCGTCGAGGCGGGCGCCCACGTCCTCCCGCTTGTAGTTGATCGCGGCCGTGAAGCCCAGATCCTCGGTCAGCCAGTCGCACTTCTCGTCGGAACCGGCGATCCCGACGACGTTCGCGCCCTGCAACTCGCCGAGTTGGCCGACCACCGAGCCGACCGCGCCGGCGGCGCCGGAGACGACCAGCCAGTCGTCGGCCTTCGGCTCGGCGACCTCGCGGGTGCCGAAGTAGGCGGTGCGGCCGGGCATCCCGAGCACGCCCAGCGCCGTCGAGACGGGGAGGCCGCCGGTGTCGACCGGCGTGAGGTCCGACCCGCTCGCGGTCGCGTACTCGGCCCACGGGAGATTGCCGACGACCGTGTCGCCGGGCTCGAACCCGGCGCCGTTGGACTCGACGACCTCGCAGACGGCGCCGCCGCGGAGCGGGTCGCCCACCTCCCACGGGTCGGCGTACGACTCGCCGGCGCGCATCCGGTCGCGCATGTACGGGTCGACCGAGAGGTACAGCACGCGCACGAGCGCCTCGCCGGGATCCGGATCGGGCCGGTCAGTCTCGCGGAGGTCGAACGTGTCTGTGCTCGGGACGCCTTCCGGTCGCTTCGCGAGGTGGAAGCGTCTGTTGTCGGACATGGACGACGCGACGGGCGCCCGGCGCCTAACCCTTCGGGAACGGGAGACGACGCGCCGGCGGTTTCCACCGGTGGTCCGTCGCGGACGGGCCGCGGCCGAGCGGACCGCCGGTCGAACGTCGCGGTCGGCCGACCCGTGTCAGCGGTCGACCTCACCCATGATCGTGTCCAAGCTCCCGAGGGTCGCGATGAGGTCGGGAACGTGTTCCCCCTCGGCCATCTCGGGCAGCGCCTGGAGGTTCGAGAACGACGGTCCCCGGATCTTGAACCGCGCGGGCTCGTCCGTCCCGTCGGCGCGGACGTAGATCCCGAGTTCGCCCTTCGCCGCCTCGACGGCGGTGTACACTTCGGTGTCGTCGTCGGGTTTGATCGTTCTCGGGACGTTCGCCTGCACCGAGCGATCCGCCTCCGGCCACCCCTCGAGGAGATCGAGACACTGCTCGATGATCCTCGCGGACTCCTCCATCTCCCGAAGCCGGACCTGTAGCCGGGCGAAGTTGTCGCCGGACTCCTGGGTGACGACGCCCCAGTCGAGCTCGTCGTAGTAGCCGTACGGGTCGTCGCGGCGGAGGTCGTAGTCGACGCCGGAGCCACGGAGGACCGGCCCCGTGCAGCCGTAGTCCTTCGCGACCTCCGGCGGCAGCACGCCCGTGTCGACGGTGCGCATCTGGATGATCTCGTTGCCCGTGAGCAGGTCGTGGAACTCCGCGAGTCGGCGGGGGAACCCGTCGAGGAAGTCGCGGGTCCGCTCGAAGAACTCCTCGCGGGGCTCGGGCAGGTCCCACGCGACGCCGCCGAGGCGGAAGTAGTTGAACATGAGTCGCTGCCCGGTCAGGTCCTCGAGGACGTTCTGCACCGTCTCGCGCTCGGTGATCGCGTACATGAACGTCGCGGTGAAGTCGCCGGCGACGTCGAGCGCGTACGCGCCCACCGCAAGCAGGTGCGAGAGGATGCGCGACAGCTCCGCGCCCATCGTCCGGACGACCTGCGCGTACTCCGGCACCTCGATGTCGGCGAGCGTTTCGGCGACCCGGGCGTACGCCCACTCGTTGAGTAGACCGCCGCCGCCCCAGTCCCAGCGGTCCGGATACGGCATGATCTGGTGACGGTACGTGCCGCTCTGGCACATCTGTTCCTCGCAGCGGTGGATGTAGCCGATGTCTGGCTCCACGTCGACGACCTGCTCGCCGTCCAGCGTCGCCTCCAGATGCATCACCCCGTGGGTCGCGGGATGGTGCGGCCCGATGTTGAGCATCATCGTGTCCGTGTCCCGCTCGGAGCGGGTGTCCGATTCGAGGGGGTTGGCGTTCTCGTCGAACCTGACGATCTGCGGACGGGTCCGGTCGTACTCGAGCGACAACGGATGCCCCTGCCACGTTTCGGGCAGGAGAATGCGGCGCAGGTCGGGATGGTCGTCGTAGTCGATACCGATCAGATCGTACGCCTCGCGTTCGTGCCAGTCTGCCGTCCGGAAGACGGGTTCCGCGGACTCGCTTCGGGGCGATCCCGTGTCCGTGGGGACGACGACGCTGACCTCCTGGGTCGGGTCGTCGAACTTCTTCAGGTGGTAGATGGACTCGTAGCGGTCCTCGTACTCCTGGGCGGTGACACACG
>Ga0207733_100111_pt1 | contig 79195 bp, 68 predicted proteins | sample A23P3SouthBayCA_FD_187735 | JGI IMG/M metagenome (GOLD analysis project Ga0207733, IMG submission 187735) | Aerobic enrichment media microbial communities from Eden Landing Ponds, California, USA - A23 P3 (SPAdes) | ecosystem: Environmental > Aquatic > Marine > Unclassified | place: Emeryville...
TCGTGCTTCCAAACAGGCTCGGGTGCCAGGCGTTGTCGTCGATCACCTCCTGTGCGTACTCCTGGTCGCCCGCCGGTTCGAGGCTGCCGCGCACGACGACGCTACACCAATCGAAGCGCGATCGGACGTCAAGCACGGTAAGGGTCGCCAGCCCGGTCGACTCGGCGGCGGCAAGCTTCTCGCTGTCCTCGCCGAACCGGATCAGGTACAGGTAGACGCCGTCGCCGTCGTAGCCGAACGAGACCGGCACCCCGTACGCGTCCCCGTCTCGAGCCAAGGACAGTGTTCCGTAGCCGATCTGTGTGAGTGCCTCGTCGATCCGGCCGTCAGCCATCGCGGCTCCGTCGTTCGGTGTCGTATCTGATCCCATACCGACTGATGGTGAACACCGTCCCAAAACACGGCTCGTCAGTATCACCGCGCGGGAACGGTCAGGTAATTTATAAGATGTTCATATCGGACCACAAACCGGGTGAGCTTCTCCGATTCTGTGACTTTCGGAGGACGCTACTCCTCGATGTCGAGTTGGACGGCCACCCAGTGGTCGCGCGCCTCAAGAACCAGTTCTTCCTCGTCATCGAAGACCGTGTGTTCGGCGACGAACGAGTCCCACGTGCCATCAGGGATCAGTTCCAGCTCGGCCGCCGAGTCAGCTTCGGAGGGGCTGGCTGCGATCAGCTCGTCGAACGTGTCGAACTCCGTATTCGCGCTCACGAACTCATCATCGAACACGTCTGTTACGTCGATATCTTCCGAACGCGGGGCATCGGCCGCACGTGCCCGCAACTCCTCGGCTGGCTCCTGACGCTCCTCTAAGTCGTCTGCTAACACCATACTCTCTAGTGCCATCCGTTCGGTGATAAAGCCCGTCGTTGACGGATCTCAGACTGCTATCGCCACCGCGGTCGCTTCAGTTGATTGGTTGGAACTTCAAGAAGATCGTCGGTGCAGCAGGTATCCTTGATGAGTGCGATGACCGGTTGGAACAACTCGCTGGCGAACAAAGCGTCTACTTCCCCCCAGCGGGCCGTAGTAAGTTCGGGGTGAGGAAGTGGTTGGTTCGGACGCTTGTGGCCGAATTCGCCGCCTCAACGGGTCTACCGAATGGATAGACTTGGAGGTTGTGGAACGAGAGCGGACACCCGAGCAGGTCTCTGAAGTCGATATTCAACTTCGCATTGCTGGTCTGTCGCTTTCGAATACCAAACAGTATGTTGATGGGTTGGGTGTCGAGGGCAATGGTCCAGCGATTCATAACTGGATCCAGAAGGCTGATCTACAACCGGTTGGCGGTGGAGTTCCGAATCAGATCGCGGTAGACGAGACGGTGATTCGGATCACTGATGAACGCCACTGGCTGTACGCTGCTGTTCATCCTGAAACGAATGAATACCTTCACTTCTGGCTGTTTCAGACGAGAAACACGCAACGCACCGTGCTGTTTCTTCGTGAACTCCGCGAGAAACAGCAGGTCGAGCAAGCGACGGTTCTCGTCGATGGAGCGCAGTATCTCACAGCCGCACTGGAGCGGTTCGGACTCCGATCTCAGATGTCTCACCACGGAAATCGGAACAGCATGGAACGTGTTTTTCGTGAGGGAAAACGGCGAACCTCTTCGTTTTCAAATACGTTCGACAACGTGGAGTCACCGACGGCAGAATCGTGGCTCTAAGCCTTCGCCGTCTGGTAAAATCGATACTAAAATCGACACGATGCCTCATTGTGAAAGCCAATCACCTACCGCAAAAGACGACTCTTCAACGAGTACTGACTACGGTGGAGTCCTCTACAAACCTGCGCCTCTTCTTGTGAGTTCAGGCTTGTGCGAACCACTTGTAGTATTCCTCCCGTCATGCGTACCTCACTGAATTCTCTGAGACGGTCTGCGGAGAAACTGCCGGCGAATTCACGTTCATCTAGGGAGAGTCGCTATCGAACCAGAAAGGGACCTCAGATAGAACCGAACGATGACGAACCCGGACTCGCGGCTCTCATTGGATCCCACGTTACTGCGGACATCGTGGTGTGAGTAACGGTCCGATTGAGGTATCGACCCGATCGAGAACGTGACTCCGAACCGACTGCGGCAACCGGGTCGTGTGCTTCTCGGTCGAAACGTCAATGACTCGCAGCTTAACGAACAGGTAGGATTAACATAACTGCAGCGTGAACCGCGTACGAATGGAGATATCAGAGGATCTACGCTGTGTATTCAGCGGCGAGGTGGAACGTCAGAACGGGACGTACGTCGTCGAGGTGCCCGAGCGAGAGGTCGAACTGGACACGATTCGTCCCGACCGTGTCTATCGTGTCGCCGTTCTCGGAGGACACGAGCGAGACGGCGACGAGGGGAGTGTCGTCGAAGCGGTCGACCCATCGGCTCCCGATGTGGACCGGAGCGAGGGAGGGGACTCGTCGGCGACAACCCGGTCGGACCACACGGATCCCGGATCGAACTCGGGTGTCGAGGCCGATCGGGGAGCGAGATCGTCCGACAGTACGAGCGACACCGAACGGACGGGGGAGCCCGAGCCTCCGGTCGATCGAGGTGACGAGGTAACCGTCGACATCGAGGGGATCGGCGATCAAGGCGACGGGATCGCCCGCGTCGACCGCGGGTACGTTATCATCGTCCCGGACACAGAGAAGGGCGAACGGGTACAGATCAGAGTCACGAGCGTCAAGCAGAACGTCGCGTTCGCGGAGGTCGTCGAGCGCGTCGAACGGCACCACTACGAGTAACGTCAGCACCTACCGATGGACCGGTGTGAGCCGGCCGCCCGGATCCTCGTTCGCCACGTCGCTCTTGGGACTCTCGACTGCGGCAGGTTCAGTTTGGGCGTCCGTTCCCCCGGTGCTCGGACCCGCTGTCGACAGGCGTTTGTCCGTCGGTCCCCGGATCCACCTCGACGCCAGTGATGCTCCCACGCGAGGACCTCGCGGACCTGATACAGTTCGACCACGACCGCTTCCGCACCCGCGTTCCCGCGGTTCTGGACGCCGACGAGTACGACGCCGAGCGGCTCGACCGACTGGGGGACTCGGTACCCCCCGATGACGACCCGGTCGTCGAGGGCGACTCCGGATCGCTCGCGGCTCACGAGGGGGCCTACGTGGAACGGATCCGCGTCCTCGACGACGCGTCGGTTGGGATCACGCTCGCCGGGCCGGCGTACGCGGACAATCCGGTCGTGTACGCCAACCGGACGCTCCGTGAACTGACGGGCTACTCCCTCGACGACCTCCGGGGAGAGAACCTCCGAGCGTTGCAGGGTCCCGACACGGATCCCGAACCCGTATCGGAGCTTCGCGAGGCGCTGTCGACGTGGAATCGAGTGACGACGACGCTGACGAACTACCGGGCGGACGGATCCACGTTCCGGAACCGTGTGACGCTCGTCCCTGTCACGGACCGCGCCGGAACCGTCGTGAACTGGCTCGGATTTCAGGCGGCAGTCGAGGAGTGAACGTCGAGGGGTCCCGACGCTGCTCCCCGACCGGTCGCTATCCCTCCATCCCGGAGAAGGAGAGTCCGCCCTCGATGTACCGCTGTGCGAAGAGGTACACGAGCATGACGGGCGACGCGAACGTGAGCGCGAACGCCGAGAAACGCGCCCACGGGATCGAGTACTCGTCGATCAGTGCGAACAGCCCGACCGGGAGCGTGAAGTTGTCCGCCGACAGCATCGTCTGCGCCACGACGAACTCCATCCATCCCGTGAGGAAGGTGAAGATCGTGACCGTCGCCAGCCCGGCCGCCGACAGCGGGAGGATGACCTCCGTGACGACGCGCCACGGCGGCGCGCCGTCGACGAGGGCGGCCTCCTCGTAGCTGACCGGGATCCCGTCCATGTACGTCTTCAGCAGCCACGTGTTGAACGGCACCGCGGTCGCGGCGTAGTAGGCGGCGAGCGCGAGTCGGTTGTTGTTCAGCCCCACCTGCACGAACATCGCGTACAGGGCGATGAGCGACGCGATCCCGAGGCCGCCGCCCACTTGGGTGAACAGCACGTACCCGAACAGCACCTTCCGTCGCATGATGAACTTCCGACGCGACAGCGCGTACGCGGCCGGGACGATGACGCACATCGCGAGGATGAGCGTCGGCACCGACACGATGACGCTGTTCACGAAGTACTGCTTGAAGTCCGAGGGGTTGTCGACGCCGTAGTCGCTGGCGTCGAGGAACGCGATCTCGGGCGTGTTGAACACCAGCGCGAGATCGCTGAACGGGACGTTCACGGAGACGGTCAACGCCGGCACGATCAGGTCGCCGAGAACCCACACGAACGGCTGTACGGAGGGGTTCTCCGGGAAGAAACTGAACCCGCCGGCGGCGTAGACGCTGCCGCCGGTTCCGGAGATCGCGGACATCGCGATCCAGTAGATGGGGAACAACAGGAGGGCGACGACGAGTATCGCGAAGGCCGTCGCTCCCGCGGTCCGCCCGATCTGGAGCGCCGAGAGCTCGCCCCGGCGATACGCCTCGATCGTGTACCGCGCCTCGACGGCGAGTTCCCGCGGCGTGTTCGCGAGGGTGCGCACGTCGTCGGCGACCTTCTCGGCGACGAGCGAGACGAGACTCACGCCTCGTCCACCCCGTCGGCGAGACGGCCCTTCTTCACGTTCAGCCACATGAACGCGCCGATGAACGCGACGGCGACGAGCATGATCGCGGCGCCCTGCCCGTACTGGCTGAACTGGAACGCCTCGCGGTAGCCGTAGACGATGATCAGTTCGTTCAGTCGGGCGGGGCCGCCCTCGTTGAACGCGTACGGGATGAGGAACTGCTGGAACGACGCCGCCGCCGTCAGGATCGACGCGAACAGCACCGGCCGCTTCACGCTCGGCAGCGTCACGTGAAGGAAGCGCGAGAAGTAGTCCGCGCCGTCCACCATCGCCGCCTCGTGGAGTTCCTTGGGAACGTCCTGGAGCGCGCTCACGGTGATGATCACCATGAACGGGTACGCCAGCCACATCTCGGTGACGTTGTACGCGAAGAAGGCTGCCCAGCGTTCGTTCAGCCACGCGACGGTGCCGGCGCCGAGCCAACCCAACAGCTGGTTCGCGAGCCCGAACTGGGCGGAGCTGAAGATCCCGCGCCAGATGGTGATCGTGAAGATCGCGGGGAGCCCCATCGGAACGATGAGCAGCGACCGGAGGAACCGCGCCCCACGGACGCGCTGGTTCGTGACGACGAGCGCCACGCCGAGCCCGAGCCCGATCTTCAACACGAGGCTCGTGGCGACGAACAGCCACGTCGTCCCCAGGGAGTTCCAGAACTTTCCGTCCGACAGCACGGCCGCGTAGTTCTGGAGCCCGATGAAGGTCGCCTCGCCGAAGGTGAGGAAGCCGCCGCCCGCGAAGAGGTTCGAGGGCCGGGCGTTCGTGAACGAGATCCCGAGCAGGTACAGCATCGGGAAGAACATGAACGCCGCGAACAGGAACAGCCCCGGAAGGACGAGCAGCAGCGACACGTCCTCCCGTTCGACGGCCGGGATCGCGGCCGCCCGGTCGGCGATTCGGCTTGTGGTGCTCATGGACCTACTCCCAGTTGCTCCGGATGGTCTCTTCGGCCTCGACCATCGCGTCGCTCACGGACATGTTGCCGTCGAGCGCCTTGCCGAACCCGGTCTCCAGCGGCCCCCACACGTCGCCCATGCGCGGATGGGTCGGCATCGGGACGCCCTGCTGGACGGCCTCCGAGAAGCCCTGCACCGACGCCGGGAGGTCGTCGGCGCCGGCGAGGTCCTCGTGGACCGGGATGAAGCCGTGGCTCTCGGCGTCAGCGAGCAGCTGTTCCTCGTTGGTGACGTACCACTCGACGAACTCGCGTGCGGCCGCGGCGTCGGACTCGGACTGCTCCATCCCCTTCGCGAAGTACCACAGCTGGATCCCGGTGTAGGGACTCGCCTCGGAGCCGTCGACGGTCGGGAAGCTCGTGACGCCCACGTCGACTCCCTTCTCTCGCGCCGTACCGAGGAACCACGGACCGTTGATCGCGAACGGGGCGTTCCCCTCGGAGAAGGCGGCCGCCTGCGGGCCGTACTGCGTGTCGTTCGGCATGTACGGGACGAACGTGTCGAGGATGTACTCGAAGCCCTTGAGGGTCTCGTCGTTGGCGAGGCCCAGCATCTCGTCTGCCTCAGGGTCGAAGTAGTAGCCGCCGAACGCCTGGGCGAAGCCGCTCATGAAGTACGCGTTGAGCGGGTAGCCGAGTCCGTAGGTGCCGTTGTCGGGGTCGTGGTACTCCTCCATGACGTCGACCATCTCGCTCACCGTCTCCGGCGGCGTGTCCACGTACTCCGTGTTGTACAGCAGCGAGACCGTCTCGGCGGCGAACGGGAGCCCGACGGTCGCGCCGTCGAACTGTGCGGCCTCGGCGGCGGCGTCGGTGAACGTGTCCATGCTCACCGAGAGCTGCCCGCTCTGGTCCGAGAGGAACCCGCGCTGGTAGTAGTCGCCGACCCAGTCGTGTGCCCACTCGAATATCTGCGGCCCCTGACCGGCGGGGATGGCAGACTGGGTCTTCTGTTCCAGGTCGGAGAGGTCGGACCCATCGACGGTGTGTCGCGACTGCGAGTTGAACTCCTCGATCAGCCCCTTCAGGGTCTCCCCCTCCGCGGACGAGCGCGCGTACCACGTGGTCGCGGTACCCGGATCGACGGCCGGCTCGGTGGTCTGTGTCGCCGTCGACTCTCCACCGTCCGATCCCTCCGATCCCCCCGATCCGCCCGCCGTCGGGGTCCCCTGCTCCTCGACGCCGACGCAGCCCGCCAGCGCTGCCACCGTCGCCATGCCGCCCATCTTCAGCAGCTTCCTGCGATCTGGTGTCATGGTATGAACACCCGATGAATAAGTAGTTCATACCTTAAACCTTCGGATACGACCGTGTAGGATCGGTGAGATGGCTGTGTCGACAGGCGCCGTCACTCGACGACAGCGACGACCGTACGGGCGCCAGCGACGGCCAGTTCGGACGCGGACCGACGGGGTTCTCCGGCGGCGACGACGAGGGTGTTCCGACCGGAATCGAGCGGGACGGTCGCCTCGAACGTTCCGTCGTCGACGCCGATGAGCTCGGCGTCGCCGCCCACGGCGACCGCGACGGTCGACGCGTCAGTTTCCCCCGTGATCGTCACCTCGGTGGAGCCGACGGTGCTGTCGGGGAGCGAGACGTCGAGGGTTGGTTCCTCCGGCGACCCGTCCGTGTATCGCTCACGGACGACCGCCGGGGTGCCGAGCGGCCGGCCGGCGTCGACGCCGTTGGCGAGTCGAACGAAGGCGGCGTGACTCCACGACAGGGGCGTCGCGCTTCCCGTTCCCGCGCCGAACGTCCAGCCGTAGTCGCCCCCGTCCTCGCGGTCCCACACCTGCTCGGGGAGCAGTCGCCCCTCGTTTGCGAACCCCGCGAGCGTCGAGAGCAGGGCGGACGGGCGATCGGGTCCGGACTCGGTTTCGGCGGCGAGCTCGTATTCGGCGCGTTCTCCGGTGAGAAGCGGCCACAGTCGCCCGTACGTGTCGGTGCCGACCGGGAACGGGGCGCCGTCGTCACCCTCGCCGTAGCCGTCGCCGGTGTACCGGTAGAACGCGGGGCCCTCGGGAGTCTCGACGCGGATCGCGTCGTCGACGACGGCGAGCGACCGCTCGATCACCTCGTCGTCGGCCGGGAGCACGCCCAGCCTGACGAGCTCGAGGAAGCCGGCGTCGATCACGTTCCGCTCGTCGAACGAGCGGCCGCCGTTCGCCAGCGATCGCTCGGTGCCGTCGTCGGGATCGCGATTGCCGTTGATGCGGAAGTAGTACGGCGGGTCGTGTCGGTCGGTTCCCTCGCGGGTGACGCACCACTCCCGTACCCCTCGGCGGAATCGGTCGGCGGTAGCCAGCCACACCAGTGTGTCCGCAGTTCTGCCCCGTTCGCTCGCGACGGCGGCGGCCGAGACGAGCCCCGCGATCTCGGCGGCGATGGTCGAGGGGGAGAGTCCGCCCTCCTCCTCCCAGCGCTCCTGCCCGGTACCCGGCCCGTTCCGGAGGACGTAGTCCGCCGAGGCGGCCACATCGTCGTAGCCGAACGCGAGGTCGTCGAACGCGCGCCCGTGCTCGCCGGTGACGCGACGCGCCGACACGAGGGGGAAGGCAACCTCGTCCAGCTGCTCGCCACCCCATCGGGTGCGCCCGTCGACGTAGGTGTTCTGCGGAACGAAGCCGCCCTCGCGCTGTTGCACGTCGAACAGGTACTCGGCGGCGGCGATCGCCGCCTCCGTCCTGCCCATCGCCTCGAGCGCGGTGAACGACTGGTAGAGGTCGCGCGACCAGACGTAGTGATACCCCACGTCCGAGGGGTTCGTCGCCGGCACGACCTCACCCCAGGGGACGCAGGGGCTCGCGACGCCGGCCCCGGGAGACGTCGCGTCCTCGGCGGCCCGAAGCGCCATCACGCTCGTCCGATACAGCGGTTCGAGGGTCGCGTCACCGGCGACGCTGTCGGGCACGTCGACGCCGTCGAGCCAAGCACGCCAGCCGGCGCGGTACGACTCCCGCACGTCCTCGAAGTCGGCCGCGGCGGACGCCCGCGCCACGTCGACGGCGGCGGTCGGATCGGTTCCCTCGGCGAATCCGAGCGCGACGGTCGCGTCGGTCGCCCCGACACCGAGGCGTCCGACCAACGCCGCGTTCTCCGAGGCCTTGCGGGAACGCTCGCCCTCGATCCCCCGGCGCAACAGTCGTGCGGTCGCCGGATCGCCAACGGGCGTCGCGGTGGCCCACCCGAAGCCCGGATCCACCGCGAGGCCGAGCGAGACGTCGTAGTCGGCGCCGTCGGCGTCGCGGACGACGCCACCGTCGGTCGCGTCCGTCGCCGAGAGGACGGCGTCGTCGCCGGCGGTCGCCCGGGCGTGACGGTCCCCGGCCGTGCCGGTCGTCACGGCGGGGCGACAGACGGCATACAGCGAGAGGTCCTCGCCGCCGGCGTCGAACGACACGTCCACGACCACGGCGTCGCGGTCGGGGTCGGCGACGTACTCCACGTCGAGCGTCCACGCGCGCGAGGCGGACGCGAACTCGTGGCGGTAGCAGAGGGCATCGTCGGCGGTCGGGACCACGGTTCGTTCGATGTCGTCGTCGGTGCGTCGATCCAACTCGGCGGTCCGGGCGGCGTATCCCTCGCCGTCGGCGACGAGGAAATCGAGCCGCCGAACGTTCAGGAGGTCGACGCGCGGGAATCGAACTCCGGTGAGCGCCCCGCGCGTCAGGGTGTACCAGACGCGTCCGTCGGCGTCGTCGCCGGCGACACCCCTTCCGGATCCGTCGCCGATCGCGGTGCCGACCCCCACCTTCTCGCCGGTCGTCCAGAACGGGGCGAGTTCGATGTCGTCCGGCTCGGGCCGCGGCGTCGGGGTGGCATCGGTGGAGTCGGTCGACGGCTCCTCGACCGGATCGGTTGCGGCGGGATCGGCGTCGCCGGGGCCCGAACCGCCACAGCCGGCGAGTCCAGCGAGCCCGGTCGTGGCCGCGCCCGCGAGAAATCGTCGGCGGTCCGAACCCTCGTCGCGGCCTCCCTCGTCGCCGGATCCCGTGTCACGTCTCGCCATGACGTGTCACACTCCGCCCGATGGTAAAAAGAACGACGAAATACCACTTCACAAATCGCGGCCAGAGGGAAAGAGCTAAAGCATGGTACCCGATCACATCGGACCATGGCCACCGTTCGATTGGAGAACCTGCGGAAGACCTTCGACAGCGGTCGGCTGGTCGCGGTCGACGACGTCTCGCTGTCGGTCGACGACGGGGAGTTCCTCACGGTCGTCGGGCCGTCAGGGTGTGGGAAGTCGACCACGCTTCGCATGATCGCGGGGCTGGAGCGCCCGACCAGCGGGAGCGTCGTCATCGGCGGCGAGGACGTGACCGACCAGCACGCGCGCAAGCGCGACGTGGCGATGGTGTTCCAGAACTACGCGCTGTACCCGCACAAGACGGTCATGGGAAACATGGAGTTCGGGCTCCGGATGAGCACCGACCTCTCGAAGGAGGAGCGCCGCGAGCGCGTCCGGGAGACGGCCGAGATGATGGACATCGAGGAGCTGCTCGAGGACAAGCCGAGCGAGCTCTCCGGGGGTCAGAAACAGCGCGTCGCGCTGGGACGCGCCATCGTTCGCGAGCCGGACGTCTTCCTGTTCGACGAGCCCCTGTCGAACCTCGACGCGAAGCTGCGCACGTCGATGCGCACCGAGATCCAGCGCCTCCAGGACGAACTGGACATCACCGCGATCTACGTCACCCACGACCAGGAGGAGGCGATGACGATGGGCGACACGATCGCGATCCTCGACGACGGCGAGCTCCAGCAGACCGGCCGTCCGACCGACGTGTACGACGACCCCACCAACGAGTTCGTCGGCGGCTTCGTCGGCTCGCCGTCGATGAACGTGCTCGACGCCGTCGTCGACAACACCGACGCCGGGGTCACGCTCCGCGGCGTCTCAGCCGACTTCGCCTACGGCCTCTCTCAGGAGTTCGCTGACGTCCTCGAGGGCGTCGAGGAGGTTCGGATGGGCATCCGTCCGGAGGACGTCCGCGTCGCGTCGGCCGGCGAGGCCGGCGTCGCCACGACCGTCGACGTGGTCGAGCCGATCGGGTCCGACAACTACCTCTATCTCGACCTCGGCCCGGAGTTCATCGCTCGCGTCGCCAGCGGGATCACGCCGGCGGCAGGCGAGGGGATCGATATCACGTTCGACGAGGCCGACGTCCACCTCTTCGACCCGGCCACCGGGGAGTCGCTCACTCATGGCGTCGCCGTCGCGGGCTCGGATGCCCGCACCCCCGCCGAGGCCGAGCCGACCGCGGACTGACGGCTCCGCACGTTCGGCCGCCGCGACCGACATTCCGTGGACAGCGACGGGGCTCTCCGCGGTCGACCTGTCAGCCGATCGGACGAGTGACACCGGGGTAACCGCCTGTCATCGGTGTCCGCGAGCGCTTATCCCGGTCTCGACGCTACACGTATCCAGCCGAACATCGACCATGTCTCAAGAGAAACCCGACTACGCTGACGACACCGACATCGACGCGACGCTGGACGAACTCCCGGACGAGGAGACGATCGAGGAAACCGCCGACAACCTCCGAGCCAACGGGTTCGAGGTCGTCGTCGTGGATTCCGCCGACGAGGCCCTCGAGACGATCCAGTCACGGATCCCCGCCGGCGTCTCCGTGATGAACGGGCACTCGACGACGCTCGAGGAGGTCGGCTTCGCCGAGTACCTCTCGGAGGGCGACCACGAGTGGGAGAGCCTCGCCGACGAGATCTGGGGTATCGACGACGACGAGCAGCGGCAGGCCGCACGACGGGAGTCACAGACGGCGGACTACTTCCTCGGCGGCATCAACGCGATCGCCCGGACCGGCGAACTCGTCGCGGCCGACCGCTCCGGAAGCCGGATCGGCGCGTATCCCTTCGCCGCAGGGAACGTCCTCATCGTCAGCGGCGTCAACAAGATCGTGCCGACGCTCGACGACGCCCTCGACAGACTGGAATCGGTGGCGTATCCGCTGGAGAACGAACGTGCGAAGGAGGCGTACGGCGTCGAGTCCGAGATCGCGAAGCAGCTCATCTTCCGGCAGGAACTCGAGGAGGACCGGACGACTGTGGTGCTCGTCCGCGAGCAGCTCGGGTACTGATCGGACGCACGCCCGACCCGAGTCCTCGCCCCGTTCTGAGAGCCACTATCCGTGGTTCCCGATCGACCGGTTCAGTCGTCGGCCGGAACCGCGTCCTCGCCGCGGTCCGCGAACGCGCCGAGATCGTCCAACAGCGCCGTCGATGCCAGCCTGATGGCGTGGGGCCAGCCTAACGGCGTCGCGCTGTCGGGGGTCCCGTCGTCGAAGAACTGTTCGGGGAGGAACCCGCCGGGAACCGTGAGCGGGCCCTCCGGCCCGACGAGATCGAGCAGTTCGCGCGACCGGTCGACGAACGCCTCGCTTCGGGCGTCGTCGGCGTCGGCGAGGAGCGCGGCGACCTCCGCGGCGGCGTTCGCGCCCCACGCCGTCGAGACGGTCCAGATCTTCTCGTGGTCCTGTCCGCGTTGTCGCCACCCGTCGCCCTCGTAGCGGACCAATCCGGCGACGTCGCTCGCGTCGGGATCGTGGAACAGGCCGTCGACCGTCGCGTCGACGTGCGAGACGAGTCGGTCGCGTCGGACGTCGTCGACCTCCCCGATCGCCGCGTACGCGCGGTGGGCGTCGGCGAGCGCGAACGTCGCCGAATCGTAGCGTCCGTCGAGGGTGCCGTCGTCGCGCTCGCGCACCGCGAACGCGCCGCGGTCGGGAACCCACAGGTCGTCGAGGGAGTCGTACAGAAGCGCCGCTCGGTCGGTCGCCTCGACCGCCCGGTCGAACCGTTCCGCCCCCAGCGCCGCGACCGCGGAGAACGCGTCGAGGAAGCGCGCCGCGGTGTGGGTGAACCGGCCGCCCGCGTCCTCCCAGGCGTTCTGACAGGCGACCGGGCGATGGTCGTCGGCCAGCGACGCGATCAGTCCGTCGAGACCGCCGTCGATGGCCCCGCCGATCTCCCCGGCGAGGGGGTCGTCCTCAGGCAGGCGGCCGAGCAGTCGCGCGAGGAACGCGACGACGCTGGCGGTCTGGTCCGCCTGATACTCCACGTTCTCGCCGGCCTCCATTCGGGCGTTCGCCCACCCCGGCGCCAGCGCGCCGTTGCGGGGCCACACGCGATGCGGCCAGGTGCCGTCCGGGAGCTGCGTGTCGAGATACGCGCGCGCGCTCCGGCGGTGCCAGTTCTCGAGGCCGAGGCCGAACGCCGCGTCGGCGTCCAGCAGGAACCCGGATATCTCGGCGTCGTCGCGGAACCAGGTGTAGCCGTACCCGCCCGAGTGGACGTAGTGCGGATCGAAGTCCGGGCCGGCGATCCGCATCCCGGTCGGCGCGGACAGCAGCGACAGCGCGCGGAGGTCGTCGACGGCCGCGTCCGGGCGCGGGACGCTTGTGGGAGCCGTCACGGCGTCGTCGCCGTCGGCCGCGAGCGCCCGGAGCGACTCCACGTCGGCGATGTCCTCGAGCAGGTCGTCGAGGGTCTCGAGGGCCGCCTCGCGGTCGGTCTCCCCGCTGTCGGTGAGCAGCGTCGCGACCGCGGCGACGCCGTCGGCGAACCCCGTCGACGCGACGACGTGGCCGCCGAGGTGGTCCCCCTCGCGCCGGTCACCGAGCGAGTCGCCGCCGCGGTCGTGCGGCTCGGGGGCGAGCACGGCGTCGGGGGCGGCCGGCAGTCCGCCGCCGAACACGTCGAGGTCGGGCGCCGCGAGGAAGTCGCGCTCGCGGTCGTGGAACACCTCCGCCGCGCGCGAGTGATGGAGCTGCCCGACTCGCGCGTCGCGGCCCTCGGGGGCGAACGTACAGCCGACGAGCAGCGACGCGTCGAGGGTGTCCGCGAGGTCGGCGTCGTCGAACGCGACGCGCGTCACGTGGGCCTCGCCCGCGTCCGTCTCGACTGCGAGGTCGAACCGATGAACGTCGCCGACCGGCGTCCCGTGGTCGGTCTCCACCAGCGTCGTCGACGCGTGATACGACTGCTCGCCCTCGCCGAGTTCGATCACGGCGGTCCCGTCGTCGGCGCGCCGGACGGCGTCGTCGTCCCAGTCGAGGTCAGCGGGGGGGTTCCCTATCCGGAGACCGAACCGGGAATCGGCGAGGCCGAAGCGACCGGACAGCGGGTACCCGAAGTCGCGTACCCCCCCGTCGGGCGCGACGTGGAGCAGGCGGCCGCCGGCGCCGGAGAACAGGCCGGCGGTGGTGCGCCGCTCGCCGGGGAACCGGGTCGGGTGGTCCCGGTTGCGTTTGTGGTCGTCGAGTGCGTCACGTAGTCGCATGTTGCGATCGGGTTGGTCACGGGCAATAATTCTTGTTGTAATCTTATTTCAATCGTTCACGATTCCGGAACGCTCAAGCACCACGGGGAAGCGCACACGGCCATGACCGAACACGCCGACTCCGCCGCTCGCGACGGGGGGAGTCCGCGCCCAGCCACCGACGACCCGACACACCACCCCGGGCCGCCGCGCACGACCAGCGTGGGCGAGTCGATCGAGCTCGCGCCGCGGAACCTCGACGCCGTCGTCGACGTCGGTCCGGACGGCGCGGCGACGGAGACCGACGGACACGGGCGGTTCTCGTGGACCATCGTCGACGCGCCGACGGACAGCGACGCGTCGCTCGACCCCGGAGACTCGCCCGGCCACGACACCGCCGATAACAGCGCCGTGGTCCACTTCGCGCCGGACGTTCCCGGAACCTACCGACTCGAGGTGACCGCTCCCGACGGCGCCCACGAACAGACGGTCCGTGCGTATCCGGACGAGCGGGCGGACGCGACGCTGCGCGTCGCGAAAGCCGACTTCGACGCGCCGACGGCGCGGGTGACCCCCGATCGGGTGTCCGTGGCCGGGCCGTTCAACGACTGGAGCGTCGCCGCGATCCGGCCGGACGACGACGGCGAGTTCCTGGCGCTCGACGTTCGCCTCCCGCCGGGAGAACACCACTACTCGTTCGCGCTCGACGACCGGCTCTCGGACGGCGTGATGGGCGAACATACCGTCCCCGGGCCAGGCCGTCCCAGACTCCACCTGGACGCCGCGGTCGAGGGCGACGAGGTCGTCGTCTCGGCGGACGCGGAGGCGGCGCCCGCCGGTCCAGATCCGGCGGCGACCCCCGAAGGCGAGCGGCCGACCGTCGAATGGCTGTTCGACGGCCGCGACGACCTCTCGGCCGACCACGAGTCGCTCACCGTCGACGGCGACACGCTGCGCGTGGACCGGACGGCACTCCCGGCCGACGGCGTCGCGCGGGTCCACGCCGTGCCTGTCGCCGACCGGTACGGCGTGATGGACACCGTCGAGCTCTCCGCCACGGGCGCCGGATCCGACGGGGACGACGCGGCGACGGCGGTCCGACCCAACGACCCGCCGGAGTGGGCGTCGTCGCCGACGATCTACGAGGTGTTCGTCCGGTCGTTCGCGGGGGAGACGCCCGACACCACGTTCCGGGAGATCCAGCGGCGCGTGCCGTACATCGATTCCCTCCACGTCGACGTGTTGTGGCTCACGCCGGTGCTCCAGAGTCCGACGACCCACGGCTACCACATCACGGACTTCTCCCGAACGGCCGACGACCTGGGCACGCGCGAGGCGTTCGAGTCGCTGGTCGAGACGTGCCACGACCACGGGATCCGCGTCGTGTTCGACCTCGTGATCAACCACACCTCGCGGGACCACCCGGCGTTCCAGCTCCATTCGGCCGGCGTCGACGCGTTCGCCGAACAGTATCCCCGCCGTCCGGCCGCCGAGAACCCCTCCGACGTGGAGTGGGCCGGGGAGGGGACACCCTCGTTCCGGTTCAACTGGGAGCGGATCCCCGACCTGAACTACGACTCGCCGACCGTTCGGGCGTGGATGCTGTCGGTCGTCGACGAGTGGGCCGACGTGGTCGACGGCTTCCGGTGTGACGTGGCGTGGGGCGTCCCGCACGGCTTCTGGAAGGAGGTCGCCGAGCGACTTCGCCGGTGCGAGACCGAGTTCCTCCTGCTCGACGAGACGATCCCGCGGGACCCGTTCATGCACGAGGCGGCGTTCGACATGCACTACGACACGACCCTGTACGACACGCTCCGCCGTGTCGGTTCGGGGGACACCGACGCCGACGCCGTCCTCGACGCCGTCGACGCCTCGGCCGTCCAGGGGTTCCCCCGCGCCGCCGTCCAGATGCGATACGTCGAGAACCACGACGAGGACCGCTATCGGGCCGAGTGCGGGACGGAGGCGCTCCGGGCGGCCGCGGCGGCGACGTTCACGCTCCCGGGCGCGCCGATGGTGTACTACGGGCAGGAGCGCGGGATGACCGACTACCGCGGCGAGATGTCGTGGCACGACGGCGACACCGAACTCACCGACTACCACCGCAGGCTGGCGGCTGCCCGCCGGGAGCACGACGCGTTGTGCGCCGGGACGGTCGCCCGGATCGGCTACGAGGTCCGCGGCGGCGACGTCGGAGCCGGGAACGGGAGCGGCGGCGCCCCCGGGATCGTCGGCGGCGACGACGGGGAAGCCGGAGGCGGCGGCGCCGGCGCCGATTCGGTCACCGCGTACGTTCGCGAGTCGAGCGAGGAGCGACTCGCGGTCGCGATCAACTTCGGCGCCGGAGAGGCGACCGTCGAACTCGCGGATCCCGTCGATCCGACCGATCTTCTCACGGGGCACGACGTGGGTGTCGGCGACGGCTCCGCGGACGGTGTCGCGGGTGACGCGTCCCGCGCCGTCCGCGTCGACGACGTCGTCGTTTGCCGGCTCCATTGAACAGCCGACTTCCCGACCAGGACGCCGATCGAACTCCCTTTTCATCGGCGGGTCGAAGTCGACCTATGAACGACCCGGCTGACGATCGGGAGGGCGCGGCCGACCCGAACGACACGGGCGACCCGATCGATACGGCTGACGAGATCGATACGGCCGATGACTCACGAGTCACCGACGGCGGCACCGAGGAGGGAGGTCCCGACGAGCCGGACCGAACCGTCGGGGAACTCGTCGAGTACTGTCGGCTTCAGGCGGGACTGCTCGCGGGCCGCGTCGAGACGATGGCCGAGGAGGCGACCGACCGGATCGACGAGATCGACGAGGAGATCGCTGCCCTGCGAGCCGATCTCGACGCGGTGGACACCGGCGCCTCCGACGGGGCCGACGACGCCGACGGGGACGTGGCGGCGGGGCTGGCGGGCGCGGAGTCCGACCTCCAGCGCAAACAGGCGATGGTCGAGGCGACCGAGTCGCGGATGGGGCTGTTTCAGGAGCTGTCGACCGCCTACCTCGAACTCGCCGAGGACCTGATCGAGTCGCTGGAGTCGGGCGACGCCGACCCCGACGAGGCCGTCTCGCGGGTCGTCTCCTTCGAGGTCGAGCGCGACGCGCCCGCGTACTTCGAGGAGCGGGAGACGCTCGCCGAGGTCGCCGCCGCGAACGGCGACGACTGACCGGGTCCCGTGGTCACGTGTGGCTCCGAACCACGTCGACCCACGCGGTCTTCCTCGCCGGCCACGGCCACGAGACCTGAATCGGTGTGCGGAAACGATCGCCGGTCCAGATCGGGGACACGCCGACGTGGAGGGCGCACGGACCGGGAGCTATACGGTCCCCGGCCGGCCTGTGTGCGCTATGACCACGGGCCCCGGCGACCTCCCCGGCGCGAACGCGACAGACGACGTCGACGTGGAGGCGCTGTTGAAGCGGTTCGGACTCTCCGACAAGGAGATCGACACGTATCTGACGCTCCTCGAGCACGGGGAGGCGAAGGCCAGCACCGTCGCGGAGGCGGCCGGCGTCTCGAAGCGGTACGTGTACAGCGCGAGCGAGGAGCTGGAGGCCCGGGGGTTCGTCACCGTCAACGACCACGTCACGCCGACGACGATCCGCGCGAACCCGCCCGGGGAGGTCGTCGACCGGCTCGCGAACGACGCCCAGTCGATGCGGCCGGCGCTGGAGGCCCGGTTCTCCCGCGCGGAGGCCACGACCGAGCCGTTCGAGGTGGTCAAGTCCCGCGTCACGGTCGTCAAGCGGATCCGCCGGGCCGTCGCCGAGGCGAGCGAGGAGGTGACGCTGTCGTTCCCCCTGGACCGCCTCGACGAGGTCACCGACCACCTCCGGGACGCCGTCGACCGGGACGTGCTGGTGTTGTTACTGCTCACGGGCGCCGACGAGGGCGACGCCGACCTCGGGGAACGCCTCTCCGGCGTCGCCACCGCGGCTCGGACGTGGGGGCAGCCCATGCCGTCGATGCTCACCGTCGACGGGCGGACGGGGGTCGTCGCTCCCGCGGAGATGGTCGCACGCACGAACAGCGGCACGCAGGCGATCGTCTTCACGCAGCAGCAGCTCGGTCCGGTCATCGTCGGCTCGTTCCTCGGTAACTACTGGCCCGCAGCCGCCGAGGCGGTCGTGACGGAGCCTGCGCCCCTGCCGGCGACGTACACGAACTTCCGACACGCAGTGTTGCAGGCGGAGCTACACCGTCGGTCGTCGGACGCCGTCGTCGCACACGTCACCGGCCGCCGAACGGACAGCGGCGACCCTGTCGAGACGAGCGGCGAGGTCGTCGAGGTCAGTCAGGGACTCGTCTCGCCCGCGAACAACGAGTTCCCGGTCCAGCACTCGCTGACGATCGGGGTCGACGACGAGCGGATCTCCGTCGGCGGGAAGGGAGCGTTCGTCGAGGACGTGGAGGCGACGGAGATCCGTCTCGAACCGTCGACGACAACCGAGTGAACCGGTCGATCGGATCGAACCAGACGCTCGAAGCGAACCGGACCCGCTGAAGGAGTTCGTCCGCCGATATCCGGAGTGTTACTCCCGATACAGCGAGTACGTGATGAAGCCGAACCCGAGCATGGTGAGGGCGCTCTGGACCAACACCCCGTAGAGAATAACGGGTTCGGAGGGACTCATCGGGAGTAGATCGCCCACGAGGTCGACCCCGCCGCCCAGGATGCTTCCGGCGGTGACGATCGCGAACCCGAGCGCCAACGAGCGGAGCTCGGCGGCGTCCGTCCGGCGGTAGGCGGTCCACGAGAGGTACGTGATCGTCGCGCCGAAGACGAACGTCAGCGTCTTGGTCGCCGCGATGGCGATGGTGAGGTGACTCATTGGTCCGCCCCCCTGCGGACCTCTCCCCACATGCTCGCGAGGCGATCGGCGGCGTCCTCGCTCGGGCGATCGATCTCGACGTCGAGGCTTCGGTCCTCGGCGAGCGCGACGATCACCTCGTTGAAGTCCGTTCGATAGCGGGTCGCGTGGTGGCCGTCCTGTCTGACCTCCACGCCCTCTGCTAACAACTGTGCATCCGAAAGCAGGTCCAGCTTGCGGTATGTCGTCGACATGGGGATATCACACTCCTCCGACACCTCCCCTGCGGTCAAGGGTTCCTCCAGGTGTTCGATGATGGTCCGACAGTCCTCGTCGTCGAGCGCGTCGAGGACTGACTGGAGGTTCGGCCCGGGTTCGGTCCCCGGCCGAGAGTCACGCACCATACGGGCGACTAACTCAGTCTGTGGTATATGTTCCCCGGTTCTGCAACGCGATCCCAGAAGTTGAAAACCAGCAGTACTCCCTACCCTACCCTCCTCATATGCAGAGGTACATGTCGAATATCGGCGCTCCCGGATCCGAGATGAGTCGGCGCGAGTTCCTGGCGGCCACCGGCGCGACGGGCGCATCGGCGGCGCTTGCGGGATGTAACGCGCCGACCGCCGCGAGCGGACGGACGGCGGTCGGGACTGACGCGGCGGCCCCGCAGACCGACTCGGGGGTTCCGACCACCTCGCCTCCCGAGGTCGTCAACGTCGACGAACAGGGCGGGGAAGTCACGATACGGAGCATGCCGGCCCGACACGACGTTCACCCGGGTGAGGCGATGGGCGGCCCCATCGAGCTCCCGCGGGTGTGGGCGTTCCAGGCCGGCGACAACGACCCATCGGTTCCCGGACCGATCCTCCGAACGACCGAGGGTGAGGACATGACGGTGGTCCTCGACAACACGCAGGGGAAGCACCCGCACACGATCCACTTCCACGGCGTTCAGAAGTCGTGGGAGAACGACGGTGTCCCGACGACGACCGGGATCACGGTCAACCCCGGCGAGACACACGAGTACGAGGTGCCCGCGAACGTCCCCGGTACGCACCTGTACCACTGCCACTACCAGACCCAGCGGCACATCGACATGGGGATGTTCGGCATCCTCCGGGTCGATCCCGAGGGCTACGAGCCCGCCGACCGGGAGTACTTCATGACGGTGAAGGAGTGGGACTCGTCCCTCCACCGGATGATGGCCGGGCAGGACGCCAGCTACTCGCCGCGCTCGCGGAACCCGGACGTGTTCACCGTCAACGGGAAGTCGGCCCCGCACACCCTCCACCCGGAGGAGGGATCGCCGATGATCGTCTCGCAGGGCGACACGGTTCGCGTCCACTACGTCAACGGCGGGTACATGAACCACCCGCTGCACATCCACAACCACCGGTTCGAGCTCGTCGAGAAGGACGGCGGCGTCATTCCGGAGGCGGCACGCCACGAGATGGACGTCACCGACATCGCGCCCGCCGAACGCCACACGATCGAGTTCACCGCCGACGCGGATCCGGGGATCTACCTCGCGCACTGTCACAAGGTGAACCACGTGATGAACGGCACCAGCTACCCCGGCGGGATGCTCACCGGGCTCGTCTACGAGGAGGCGATGGACACCGACATCTTCGCGTCGCTGATGGACTACGCGGGGTACGAGGGCTGACGATCCCTCGCCCGGATCGTTGACGCGCCGTCCCCGACGGTCGAGTAATTAAGTGTCTCGCCGGCGGTGGGACCGTATGACAGTTCATCGGCCCGTCCCCGCGGGCACGGATGGGTCTCGATACCGCTGGGACAACGAATGGTAGACGTCGCTTTCGCCGCCGGTCGGCTCCTGATCACGCTGGTGCTCGTGGTGTTGAACGGCTTCTTCGTCGCCGCGGAGTTCGCCCTCGTCCGCGTCCGGTCCACCGCCGTCGACCAGCTCGTCGCGGAGGGCCGTCCCGGCGCGGACACGCTGCAGGGTGCGGTGGGGTCGCTGGACGACTACCTCGCGGTGACACAGCTCGGGATCACCCTCGCCTCCCTCGGGCTGGGGTGGGCCGGCGAACCCGCGGTCGCGTCACTCGTCGAGCCGGTGCTCGGGGCGGTGCTTCCGCCCGAACTCCTCCATCTCGTGTCGTTCGGAATCGCGTTCGGCCTGATCACCTTCCTGCACGTGGTGTTCGGCGAGCTCGCGCCGAAGACGATCGCCATCGCCCGCGCCGAGCGGATCGCCCTCCTTGTCGCGCCGCCGCTGAAGCTGTTCTACTACGTGTTCTATCCCGGACTCGTCCTGTTCAACGGGACGGCAAACGCCTTCACGAGCCTGATCGGCATCCCGCCGGCCTCCGAGACGGACGAGACGCTCGAGGAGCGCGAGATCCGGACGGTGCTGTCTCGTGCGGGCGAGGACGGCACCGTCGACACCAGAGAGGTCGAGATGATCGAGCGGGTGTTCGAGCTCGACGACACCGTCGTCAGGGAGGTGATGGTGCCGCGTCCGGACGTGGTAGCGGTTCCCGCCGACGCGACGCTGGCGGAGATCAGGACGACAGCGCTGTCGGCCGAGCACACTCGATACCCCGTCGTCGATACCGACGACGCCGACCAGATCGTCGGCTTCGTCGACCTCAAGGACGTGATCCGGGCCGAGGAGTCCGAGACCGCAGCCGACACGACCGTCGACGACATCGCGCGCGACGTGCTCGTCGTCCCGGAGACGACGCCGATCGACGACCTCCTGTTGCAGTTCCGCGACGAGCGGCAGCAGATGGCCGCCGTCGTCGACGAGTGGGGGAGTCTCGAGGGGATCGCGACCGTGGAGGACGTCGTCGAGGCGGTCGTCGGCGACATCCGCGACGAGTTCGACGCCGACGAGGGGGAGGCGTCTATCCGCCGCCGCGCCGACGGCGGGTACGAGGTCGACGGCGGGGTCCCCCTGCGGACGGTCAACGACGGGCTCGGGACGTCGTTCCACAGCGACGAGTTCGAGACGATCGCCGGACTGGTGCTCGAGCGGCTCGACAGGGTTCCGGAGACCGGAGACTCGTTCGAGGCGGACGGTCACGTCGTCGAGGTTATCGCGATGGACGACAGCCGGATCGACGCGCTCTCGATCCGGCCGCTCCCGTCCCCTGCCGAGGACGAGGAGTAACCGCCGAAGCCGACGGGCCGCGCTGCTCAGTCGTCGTCGACCGGACTCCCGCTCAGATCGACCAGATCCCTCGTTTCCGGTCGAGATACGCGCCCACGACGACGTGTGGAACCGCGATGACGGAGATCGCGACACTGTAGAAGCCGACCCAGCCGGCGGGTGAGCTAGGCGTTCGTGCCAGGAACGCCGCGCCTAAGCCGAACAGAACGAGCGCACCGACCCACGGGAGCGCCCCTCCGCGTGCGACGCGGCCGATGACGGCGCGGGCGGTCGACGGACCGTCGCCGCCGGCCGTCAGGCGGGCGGTACCGCGGGCGGCGTACCAGCAGGGAAAGTACACCCCGATGGCGAGCGCGGGCGGGACGGCGAGGAAGAAGGAAACGAGCAGGAGCGTCTCGCCGGCGTCGACGCGCCACGACCGACCGAAGCGCCCGCGGAGTCCCCCGAGCGACAGGTGTGCACCCACGGCTCCGGCGTACACGCCGCCAACCAGGGAGACGGTCGGTTCCGCGAACAGCCACAGGAACGGCTGCAGCGCTCCCGGCTCGAACACGTTCACCATGTAGCCGGCGTACATCGCGTACAGGCCGGGATCGACGACGTACGCCGGGATCAGGACGGCGCCGCCGCGGACGGCCACCGCGAGCGCGCGCTGGGCACGCGACCGGAGATGCTCGGTCCCGACGACGGCGTCGAGGACTGCGAGACCGCCGTGCCCGGCCTTCAGCGCCGTGATCGAGAGCGCGAGTGCCAGCCCGACGACGGGCGAGAGGACGAACAGGTCGTACGCGATCACGATGAGCGCGAGGTATCCGAGGAGGTAGCGGAACCGGAACCCCTGCCCGCGACCGCGGAGGTTCACGACGTGCTCGAAGCCGCCGTGATAGAGACTGATCGTCCCCATCAGCCCGAGGTACGCCAGCGCACGATAGCGGAGTGAGACCGCCACCTCGGCCGCCGCGAACGCGGCGAACGCGACGGTCAGTCCAGCGAACACGACCCACGAGCCGAGGACGGCCCGCCGCGCCAGGGCGGTCCCGGCGACGATGTCGTCGCCCTGTTCTCCTCGATCCACTCCCCCGTCGTCGGACGGCGGGCCGGCGAGCCACGTCCGAACCGACGAGCCCAGTCCGGTCGGCATACCTGGGTTCGATCGGATCGTTCACGAACGTAATGTCGGTTCGCGCTTCCCAGCGCTTGGGAACGGAGGCCGGTTCCTCCCGAACTCGTTCCGTGCGTATTTGTGATGACACGCGAACCGGAGGCGTCGCTCTCGGGGCGGCTTCGCGTTCGACACCGGGCCGTCGTGGTACCTCCAGCCGGAGGTGTTCGAGCGGTTCTTCGGACACTTTGGGCGCGAGCCGTCCGACTATTACGACCTCGTCGATCTCGACCCCAAGTACCGCGTGTTCTGGACGGACGGCGACCGGGCGACCGTTCCGGCCGATCGCGATGCCGTCCGGGCGTTGTTCGAGTCGTACGAGAACGGCGCGGGCGAGGCGTTCGACGCCTATCTCAAGCGGGCGCGTGAGTCCTCCGAACTCGGGATGGATCGGTTCGTCTACACGGACCGCACGAGGCTCCGAGACATGCTCGACGAGGACGTGCTCCGATCGGGCCGCGCGCTCCCGCTGTTGCGGACGATGGACGAACACGTCGCACAGTACATCGATCACCCGAGGCTCCGGCGACCGACGACACGGTCGCCCCCGAGGGCCACCACACAGTAGTCGTGCTCGTCCCGATCGCACCGGGGATCCGGGACGACGCCGGGCCCCGTTCGCGGTATCGCGACGGGATCCTCGCGGACTTGACCGCACACGCCGAGGTCGACCTCAGGGACCGGATCGTCGTGGAGGAGGAGGCCTGCGTCGCCGAGTCTCGGCGCGCTACGCTCGACCCGAGGGGACGGCGCTGGGGCTGGCACACACGCTCCGACAGACCGGTCCCCTCCGGCCGAGCCATCGGGCCGGCCCGGACGGGTTCGATCTCGTCGGCTCCGACACCGCCCCGGGGATCGACGTACCGATGTGTCTGATCAGCGGCGAGCACACGGCCGAGGCCGTCCGCGAGAACGAGCGCGAGGGGAGGATCCGTCGGCTGCTTCCGGCGGACTAGCACCGGACCGGACTCGCTCCGATCAGACGACGATGGGTCGGTCTGCCAACGTCGACGGCTCGCTGCCGCTGGCCGACCGGCCCTTCGATCGGTCGATACCGAAGCGTCCCATCGGGTCCGGTCGTCGGGAGCAGTAGCCCGCGGACGCGAGCGGATCGCGGATTCAGACGTCGCCCGCGCGGTCGGGGACGGGTCCGTCGTACCCGTCGGGAACGTACGGACACAGGGGGTCGGACGCGAGCGGGTCGCCGGTGGCCGCGTACGCCCGCGAGCGTGAGCCGCCGCAGACGTCGCGGAACTCACAGGCCCCGCATCGCCCGGTGAGCGCGTCGCGGTCGCGCAGGCGCTCGAACAGGTCGGCGTTCCGATACAGGTCCACGAGGTCGTCCTCGCGGACGTTGCCCGCCGGTTCGGGGAGGAAGCCCGAGGGCGTCACGTCGCCGACGTGGTTGACGAACGCGAAGCCGTCGCCCGCGCGGACGCTCGGGCGGGTCGCCGGCGCCCCGGTTCCGGGCGCCATGTCGGCCGGGTCCACGCCGCGACGCTCGAGGCCGACGCGGGTGTGTTGTGGCGCCTCGGTCGTCTTGATCGCGAACGACGAGTCGTCGTCGACGCTGTGAAGCCAGTCCATGACCGCGTCCGCCCGCTCCGGCGAGACGGGATCGAGCATCGCGCCCCGTCCGACCGGGACGAGGAAGAACACGCTCCAGCGCACCGCGTCGAGGTCGCCCACCAGCTCGCGAACGCCGGGGAGTTCGTCGACGGTCCGGTCACAGACTGTCGTGTTGATCTGCAGCCCGAGGTCCGACTCGCGGATCCAGCGGGCCGCCCGCAGCGTCTCCTCGAAGACGCCCGGCTCGCCGCGGTACCCGTCGTGGACCGCGGGGTCGCCCGCGTCGATGCTGAGCGCGACCCGTCGGAGACCGGCGTCCGCGAGGCGATCGATGCGCTCGCGCGTCAACGACGCGGTCCCGCTGGGTGTGAGCGCCATCCGGAGACCGATCTCGTCGCCGTACGCGATCAACTCCGCGAGGTCGTCCCGCTTGAGCGGGTCGCCACCCGAGAGGACCACCACCTGTCCGTCGCCGAACTCGCTCGCGGAATCCAGCAGGCCCTTGCCCTCGGCCGTCGTCAGCTCGTCGGGGTGGCGTCCGGGTGTCGCCTCCGCCCGGCAGTGATCACAGGCCAGATCGCACGCGCGCGAGGCCTCCCACACGAGGACGATCGGGCGCTGGCTCGTGTCGAACATTGTCGAATGGGTGGGCGTCGTGACTGTCGTGTGTTGTTCTGTCTCTCGATCACTCGACCACGACGACGCCCTTCATGCCCAGCGCCTTGTGCGGGGTACAGGCGTACTTGGTCGTGCCGGTGGACTCGAACGTGTGCTCGAAGGTGTGTCCCTCCTCGGCGACGAGTTCGGATTCGAAGGAGCCGTCGTCGGCGGCGACGTTGTGGCTCGACCCCTGGCCGGTCCACTCCCAGGTGACGGTCGTCCCGGAGGACACGCGCACCGCCGCGGGGCCGAACCCGTAGTAGCCGCCGTTGGCCTCGACGCCGACCTCGACGGTCACCGAGTCCGAGCCTGTCTCGTCGACGACCCCGTCGTAGTTGTCCACCCCGTCGAACCAGCCGTCGAAGGAGGCGGTGCCGGACCCGCCGGAGTCGCCGCCCCCCTCGGTCGGCGTCGGTGTCGGCTCCTCGGTCTCCGTGTCGTCTCCCGACCCGCCGTCGGAGCTGCCGCCCCCGGAACAGCCGGCCAGCCCGGTGAGACCGCCGACGGCCGCCAGTCCGGTCGCGCGCAGTACCGTTCGCCGGTCGAGTGATCGATCGGACATCACTCCCCCGTAGCTGGGGTACGAATAAGCGGCCCTCTCCGTTTCCCAGTTGTTGGGAGTCGGCGTGAACGACGTATGTCCTCCGCGTCGGTGACGAGAGTGATGGCAGACTCCGACCAGCGCACGCCGGTGAGCCAACCGCGGGCGGACGACTCCCCGGAGTGGGAGGTGTTCCTCCGCGAGTCGGCGCCCGAACCGCTCCGACACGCGGGCAGCGTCACCGCGCCCTCGTCCGACGTGGCACACGAACAGGCGAGCACGCTCTTCCCGGACGCGTCGACGCTGTGGCTGGCACGCAGCGACCGCGTCGCCCGGTTCAGCGAACGCGATCTCGGTGCCGAGTACGGGTCGACCGACGCCGGCGACACCGCGGACACCGTCGCCGGGGAGGGAACCCTCGACGGGGGTGTCGAGTCGTGATCTCCGTCAGCAAGCTGCTGTACGATCTCGACGCCGAGGGCGACGGGCTCCGGTACGGCGACGCCGACTCCACGGCAGCGCAGATCCGCGAGCGCAAACAGCAGCGCCCGGTCGTCGTCTGGAACGGGACCAAGCGGTGCAACCTCTCGTGTGCCCACTGTTATGCGGGCGCCGACGTGGGCGCCGCCGCCGGCGAGCTCTCGACCGCGGAGGCGAAGGGGATGCTCGACGAGCTCGCCGACTACGGCGTCCCCGTCGTGCTGTTCTCCGGCGGCGAGCCCCTCGTCCGCGAGGACCTCCCGGAACTCGTGGCGCACGCGAGCGACGCCGGGATCCGTCCGGTCCTCTCGACCAACGGGACGCTGATCACCCGCGACCGCGCCCGCGAGCTCCGCGACGCCGGCCTCGCGTACGCCGGCATCTCCGTGGACGGTCGCCGCGAGGTGAACGACGCCTTCCGAGGGGAGGAGGGGGCCTTCGACGCCGCCGTCGACGGCATCGAGGCGTGTCTCGACGTGGGACTGAAAACCGGACTGCGCTACACCGTCACCGAGGACACCGTCCCGGACATGGAGGACGTGGTGGACCTGCTCACCGACGTCGGCGTGGACCGGTTCTGTTTCTATCACCTCGCGTACGGCGGTCGGGGCGTCCCCGACGCGGACATCACGTCCGACGCGCGACGGGAGGCGGTCCGGCGGCTGGTCGACCTCACCCGCGAGTACCACGAGGACGGCGAGGAGATCGAGACGCTGCTCGTCGGCAACTACTGCGACGCCGCCTACCTCGTCGAGTACGCCCGACGCGAGTTCGGCCCCGAACACGCCGAACGCGTCCGTCGATACCTCGAAACCAACGGCGGCGACCCCGCCGGCGAGCGCGTCGCCGACATCGACTACCAGGGGAACGTCCACGCGACGCAGTTCTGGCAGTCGTACTCGCTGGGGAACGTCCGGGACCGCCCGTTCGGCGACATCTGGGAGGACGAGTCGAACTCCCTTCTGAGTCGCCTGCGCGACCGCCCGGACAGCCTCGGCGAGGAGTGTCGGTCCTGCGCGTACAGCGACATCTGCCGCGGGGCCTCGCGACTGCGTGCGCTCACGGTCGAGGACGAGTTCGGCGCCCGCGACCCGCAGTGTTACCTCACGCCCGCGGAGCGTGCGGGCGACGGGGCGGTCGACGCCGGCCCGGCGTCGCCCTCCGCCGACTGAGGTGGTCAGCGAGCGTCGGTCGGGTCGCGTTGAACGTGTTCGGGCCGACGTTGAGGGACCGCCGCCGGGAACAGTGCTGTATGAGCACCGTCGATACCGAGGCCGCCGACCGTGAGGACGAGCGGACGATCACGACCGTCGATGTCAAGGGGACCGGGAGGCTGTACGACGCGCTGCCGCAGCACCGGTTCGAGTACTCGTTCCGGGGGACGACGCTTCGGGAGTTCCTGGATGCGTTCCTCGATGAGCACGACGTGGCGGAGTTCCTCGTCGCCGAGACGCCGGAGGAGGAGGTCGCCCACGGGTGGGCGCCCGCCCCCGACGAACTCCCGGACGACTTCACGGCGAACCCGGAAGGTGATCGAACCCGTGCGTACGCGCGGATCGCGATAAACGGCCGGTTCAACGAACACCTCGATGGGTTCGACACCGAACTGGAGGAGGGAGACCGCGTCGCGCTGATGTATCCGTTCATGTACTGTTGCTGAACCGCACGACCTCTCTGACGCCCGCGGGTGGCGTCTCCGGCGGCCTGCCTCCCCACTGACAACGATATTCCCCTCCGGTTCGCTACCGCGGGTGACTACGCCGTCTGCAGCCCGACGGTGACGGCGGTTCCGCTCACTCCTCGGTCGAGCGCCACAGGGACCCGCTATTGTCCGAACGCACCCCGCGACTTCTCGCATGCGTCGATTCGGATCGTTCGTTGCGTCGCCTTCGCCGTCACCTGTGGGGAACATATTCGCCCCAGTCCCAGAACGACCGGAACCGAGAGCGGACTAAACCACCCGACACGAGTATCGCCGCCCGCATGAGAGTACCGAGACGGACGCTGGCGAAAGCGCTCGTCGTCGCCTTCGTCGTGAACCTCGTCGTGATGGGCGCCGGCGCGGCGCTGGCGTACGAGGAGGCGCCGCCGATCCCCGACCGGATCGTCGGGCCGGACGGCGAGACGATCGCGACGGGCGACGACGTACAGGCCGGCAAGGCGGCGTTCCAGCGCGACGGGCTGATGAATCACGGCTCGATCCTCGGCAACGGGGCGTACTTCGGTCCCGACTACACCGCCGACGCGCTGGAGCTGAAGACCGACGCGATGCGCGACTACTACGCCGAGGAGCGCTACGGCGACGCGTACGGCGACCTCCCCGAAGCGGAGCGCGCCGCCGTCGACTCGTTGGTGAAGTCGGACCTCGATGACGGCTCGCCCGGCGACGGCGTCATCGAGTACTCTCCCGCCGAGGCGTACGCCCACGAACAGGTCAGAGGGGAGTACGTCGAGCGGTACCACGAGGGCTCCGACACCCGCGGCGTCCCGGTCGACATGATCGACTCCGAGGAGGACGCGCGGCGCTTCGCCGACTTCGCGCTGTGGACCGCGTGGTTCTCACACACCGACCGTCCGGGGGCCGACCACAGCTACACGAACGACTGGCCGCCCGCCCCGGCCGCCGGCAACACGCCCGGCGCGTCCGCGATGACCTGGAGCGTCATCGCGATGGTGCTGCTCGTCGCCGGTGCGGGCGTCGGGATCTGGCTGTACTCGTCGATCGACCTCCCGGAGCCCTCCGCGGAGGGAGTCGACGTGCCCCATCCCGAGGACATCGATCTGCTCCCGAGCCAGTCGGCCGCGCTGTGGTTCGTCCCGGTCGCGGCGTTGCTGTTCCTCGTGCAGACGCTGCTCGGCGGCCTGCTCGCCCACTACTACATCGAGCGGCACGCGTTCTTCGGGATCGAAACGATCCCCGGCCTCGGCGTCGACGTGCTCCAGGTGCTGCCGTTCGCGATGGCGAAGACGTGGCACATCGATCTGGGGATCCTCTGGATCGCCACGCTGTGGCTCGGGGCGGGGCTATTCCTCCCGCCGCTGTTGACGGGCTACGAGCCCGACAACCAGGCGCGGTACGTGAAGGGCCTCCTCGTCACGTTGGTCGTCGTCGTGGCGGGCGGGCTCACCGGCGTCTGGCTCGGCGCCCACGGCTACTTCGACGGCCAGCTCTGGTGGATCCTCGGTAACGAGGGACTGGAGTACTTGGAGGTCGGGAAGCTCTGGCAGGTCGGCCTGCTCGCCGGCTTCCTCGCGTGGGCAGGTTTTGCGGCGCGCGGGCTGAAACCGCTGCTCGATCGCGAGGAGCCGTACGGCCTCGCGCACATGATCCTCTACGCCGGCGGGTCCATCGCCCTCCTGTTCACGGCGGGGTTCATGTTCACCCCGCAGACGAACATCGCGGTGACGGAGTTCTGGCGCTGGTGGGTCGTCCACATGTGGGTCGAGGGCGCCTTCGAGTTCTTCATCGTCGCCGTCGTCGCGATGACGCTGGTGTCGATGAACCTCCTTCGGCGCCGCTCGGCCGAGAAGGCCGTGTTGCTGGAAGCCCTGCTGGTGATGGGCTCCGGCGTCATCGGCGTCAGCCACCACTACTGGTGGATCGGGATGCCCGACGTCTGGGTCCCCATCGGGAGCGTGTTCTCCACGCTCGAGTTGGTCCCGCTGGTGTTCATCCTGTTCGAGGCGATCAACGAGTACCGCGCGCTCGTCGGCAGCGGCGAGTCGTTCCCGTACACGCTCCCGTTCATGTTCATCATCGCCTCCGGCGTGTGGAACTTCGTCGGCGCGGGCGTGCTCGGGTTCTTCATCAACCTCCCGCTGATCAACTACTACGAGCACGGCACGTACCTCACGGTCGGTCACGCCCACGCCGCCATGTTCGGGGCGTTCGGCTTCCTCGCCATCGGCATGGCCACCTACGTCCTCCGGTTCACCGTCTCGAACTGGAGCGGCCGACGCCTCCGGTGGGCGTTCTGGCTGTGGAACATCGGCCTCGCGCTGATGGTGTTCGTCTCGGTGCTTCCGGTCGGGTTCGTCCAACTGGAGGTGTCGTTCACGCAGGGGTACGACGCCGCGCGCTCGCTGGCGTTCTACAACCGGCCGCTCATCCAGTCGCTGTTCTGGGCGCGGCTCCCCGGCGACACGCTCATCATCCTCGGAACGGCGCTGTTCACCTACGACGTGGCCGCGAAACTGACTGCCCGCCGCGTCGCCGACGACCCGGACACGGTGTCTACGACCGGCGGGATACGGGCGTTCCTGAACGACGACGACTGACCGGGAGGTAGCACTCCCGAACCGGCCGCTGATTCCGTGTCTCGTTCCGTCGACGCCGTCGAAATACCAGTATCTGACACGTCCGCCGTCAACACAGTCGTTGGATAGGGGACCCGAATCTACCCCGAGAGAACCGTTCGGTAGCCCTTCTGGAGAAGCAGTCCAGCACCCACGACGGTAAGTATTGTTGCCCCAGTGACCACGGCTGAGTGGACGATTTCGAACGATGGAAACGGAGTGTACCGACCGAGAATGAGCAGCAGCGTCGCCAGTAACCACAGAATGTACAGTCCCGCACCAGTGCGGTAGAGGACCGTGTGCACAGGGGGTTGTCGACCCTCATCCACTTTTGAGTGGTGTCTTCCCGATGAACTCAGTCGCTGTATCGATCACGACCTAGCCATGCCTTCGTCTCCCGATGAGATGCTCAACGGTGCCTGTATGTGTCTCAGCGGCCGGGCCATCGCCTTGCACCGACCCCGGTCCGCTCTCCGTTCGTCCGTCTGATTCCGTCTCTCACTGCGGCCGTGATCCTCGTCCGTGTCTCGGGTGAACCCCGATCGCCACCTCCCAGTGGGTTCCTCCCTTTTTACCCGGTTCGCGAACTGGTTCGGCCGCGTCCCGTCCCGTCGGGAACCACGAACCCGGTTGATGGGGACTCCACCCATACGGACAACTGCGAGGTACCCACTGATGCCTACGACGCGACGCACGACGCTGAAGGCGCTCGGAACCGGCGCGGGCGGGGCTGCCCTCGCCGGCTGTGCGACCGATGCGCCGACCGACGAACAGACTGAGACCGCGCGCCGGACCACCGAGAAGACGAGTGGCAAGCCGACGAGGAGCCGCGTCGCGGCCGACCCGACCGACGTCCCGGACCCGATCGACCGTGACACGTCGGAGACCGTCGAGGTCGAGCTGACGGCACGGGAGGTGCGGGCGGAGGTCGAGGAAGGTGTCGTCTACGACTACATGACGTTCGACGGGCAGGTCCCGGGGCCGATGATCCGCGTCCGTCGCGGGGACACCGTCCGGGTGACGCTGACGAACGCCGAGGAGAACGCGATGCCGCACAACGTCGACTTCCACGCGTGCTACGGTCCCGGCGGCGGCGCCGAGGACACGGCCGTCGCGCCCGGCGAGTCGGCGACCATCCAGTTCCGAGCGGAGTACCCCGGCGCCTTCATCTACCACTGCGCCGTCGCGAACATGGACTACCACATCGCCTCGGGGATGTTCGGAATGATCCTCGTCGAGCCCGAGGGCGGGCTCCCGGAGGTCGACCGCGAGTTCTACGTCGGCCAACACGAGATCTACACCGACAAACCCGCCGGCGAGAAGGGGCGTCACAGCTTCGACCTCGAGTCGATGAAGGCCGAGGACCCGACGTACGTCGTGCTCAACGGGCAGAAGTACGGGCTCACGCCGGATCGCTTCGGCGCGATGAGCGCCGAGACCGGCGAGACCGCCCGCGTGTTCATGGTCGCGGGCGGACCGAACCTCAACAGCAACTTCCACCCGATCGGCAACGTCTGGGCCGACGCCTACCGCGACGGCGCGCTCGCGAACGATCCCGAGCACTTCGTCCAGACGATGAACGTCCCGCCGGGAAGCTGCATGGTCGGCACCATGGACCTCCCGGTGCCCGAGAACATCAAGCTCGTCGACCACGCGCTCTCGCGCGTCGCGCGGAAGGGGATGCTCGGCATCGTCTCGGTCGACGGCGAGGAGAACCCCGACGTGTTCGACCCGGACCCGTAGCGCCGGCGACCGGGCATCCCGGGCTCAGGAGCCGGCCGCGGCCGGCAGCCTGACCGTCGCCTTCCCATCCTCCCCGTCCGCGCTCGTTCCGAGGGTCAGTGACCCGTCGTAGAACTCGACCACCCACTTCGAGAGCCACAGTCCCATGCCGTTGCTGTGGCGTAGTTGCGTCTCGGCCTCGTCGTCGTTGATCAGCGTGCGCTCGTCCGCCGGGAACCCGTCGCCGCTGTCGATCACGTCGATCTCGACCTCGTCGCCGACCCGTCGTTCCCGGACCCGCACGTCCGGCGGGTCGCCGCCGTGCTCCAGCGCGTTCTCGACCAACTCGACGACCGCGGTCACGACGTGGTCGCCGCCTCGGACCGCCGGCCCCCTCTCCGAGTCGATCCGAAGCGAGGCGTCGGGGTACCCGTCGGTCAGCGAGTCGCGGCGCTCCTCCAGGGCGTCGCTCACCACGATCGGCTCGCGGGGAACCGGCTCCCCGTCGAGCAGTTCGTCGATGACCGTGACGCGCGACTGTGTCTCGCTCAACCGCCGAGCGATCGTCGCGATCTGTGCCGCCACGTCGTCGCCGCTCGCGCGCTCGCCGCTGTCGGTATCCGCGTGGTCTCCGCCGCGCTCGGTCTCGGCGGCGGTCCGATCGCCCCGCAGTCGATCGCTGTACCCGATCAGCAGCTGTGCGGCGTGACGCAGGTCGTGGCGGACGAACCGGTTCACCACGGCCGCCTTCCGTCGCTGATCGGCGACCGTCCGCGCGCGGATCCGCCTGACGTCGTTGACCCCGATCAACACGTGAGCGAAGGCGCTGACGCCGACGATCACCGCCCCCGAGAGCGACGGCGCGGCGACCCGGCCGTCGGCGGCGGCTTGGAACGTCCCGACGAGCGCGAGGACGGCGACCGTCACGACCACCCCGAGCGCGTTCCACCCTGCGACTCGGAGGAGGTGTTCGGTCGTGACCGAACTCCGATACAGCGCCGGTCCGGCGATCGCGAACGCTCCGCCGAGCACGAGCACGGCGCCGGCGACGATCCAGCCCGGGAGTCCCGATACGCCGGTCGATACGTACGACCCGCCGACCCAACTCAGTCCCACCCCTGTGGAGCTGACGACCGCTGCCGCCGCGCCCCGCCGTGGATCCATTACACGGGACTGACGGGCGCGGCTCAAAACGGCGTCGATACGGGTGTTGCGGCGGGATCCGGGTGAACTCGTTCCGAGTGCATCCTCCCGATCGATCTGTCACGACGCGGTCAGAGCATAGCGACCCGGGACTCGCGACCGCGTCGCGTGGACGATCATCTCCCGTCGAACGATGTCGGTAACGGCTCCCCGTTCGGTGGGATATGGGCCGGCGGCGGCGTTACTCGGCCGTCGGCGCGAGGGGCGACCGGTCGGGGTTGATGTCGAGCGCGTCCTCGGCGAACCGCTTGATCACCTTCCCCTCGGCGCGGTGGAGCCGCTCGCTCGCGGTCGATTTGGCGATCCCCTTCCGGTCCGCCAGCTGCGTCAGCGTGCTCTCGCGCGGGGTGTCGTAGTAGCCCGCACGGATCGCCGAGGCGAGCAGTTCCCGCTGGCCGTCGGTGAGGAGGTCCTCGGCGTCGATCGCGTCGTGAACGTAGTCGACGACGTAGTCCATCCCCATCGTCTCCAGCGCGGTCGCGAACGCCGAGAGCCGGTCGCGCGACCCGGCGACCGTGAGCCGGGCCGTCCCCCCGGTCACCTCCACCGGGTACTCCACGGGGAGCCGGGAGTCCCGCAGCGGCATCAACAGCCGCGGGTCGGTCGTTTCGACCCGGATGATCGCCTCGCGGACGTCCTCGGCGGCCCGCTGGAGTTCGACCTCCTCCACGCCGTCGGCGGCGTCGATGTCACGGACCACCGACGGCGCATCGTCATCACGCAGCGAGACGAGCGCGACGCCGCCGCTCTCCGTCGGCAGCACCGACAGCACCGACAGCGTCGCCTCCGGGTGCGAGCGGGTCACCTGCGCGACCCACACGTCCTCCGGGAGCGTCACCTCGAGTCGAGCGCGCGCCACAGCCGATCACCTCGCCCCGTTATCCCGGCCGCCGCCGTCGGCTCTGTACCCCGGGCTCGCGCTTCGGGTGTCCTCGTCGTCGCCGAACAGGAGGAGGAACAACCCGAACACGAGCGGCGACAGCACGGCACCGACGCCTCCGCCGAGCAGCAGCAGCCCGGGAGCGTCCCCGGCGCCGCCGCCGTCGCCGCCCGACCCGCTGTCCCCGCCGCCGCCGGCCGAGGCCTCGGTCTCGCTGGCAGTCGCGGTCGACGTTCCGTCGCCACCGGTTCCGCCCGATCCCTCGCTATCGCCCGACCCGCCGACCTCGACGTCGCCCACGACGACGGCGCCCTTCATCCCCAGTGCCTTGTGCGGCGTGCAGGCGTAGCGGTAGACCCCGGTCTCCTCGAACGTGTGTTCGAACGTGTGCCCGCCGTCGCCGACGAGCTCCGACTCGAAGGACGCGTCGCCCGCGGCGGCGACGTTGTGTGAGCCGCCGTTCCCGGTCCACTCCCACGTGACGGTCGCTCCGGGGTCGACCCGGACCGCCGCGGGGCCGAACCCGTACGCGCCGCCGTTGGCCTCGACGCCGACCTCGACGGTCACCGAGTCCGAGCCCGTCTCGTCGACGACCCCGTCGTAGTTGCCCACGTCCGAGAGCCACTCCTCGAGCCCGCCAGACGACTGTGCGGCCGCCGGCGTCGCCGCGGCCCCGCCCGCTGCCGCCGCGACACCGCCCGCCAGCGTCGTTCGAAGCACGGTACGCCGTGACACCGATGATGTTCCCGAGTCGGTCATACATGTTCGGCTTGCGCCCCGGTGGTAAAGGGGAGGCACGCTGGCTCCCAACGACTGGGAACGACTGACGGCGCGCGGCTCCTCGCCCACGAACGCCGGATCGCCGTTCGTTCACCGCCTACCCGCCGGCGTCGACCGACCGCACGGACCGACCGCCGGACAGGCGAGTTTATCTCCCTCCAGCCACCAGCACCGGTATGCGTGGACACGATCCCGAGCGACGGGACCGAGCGGTTGTGGGGTGTGGGGGGCTGAGCGACGAACCCGTGGGCCCGGGAGGCGGGCTGTGAACCCGAACCGCGTCGACTCCATCGTCGACCTGCTGTACGGGCTCCTGATCGCGTTGGCCGTCGGGCTGATACTCGTGGTGGGGACGTCGGTCGGCGTCGCGTTCGGCCTCGGCGTCATCGTCTCGTTCGTCATCCACATCGCCTGGAAGATGGCCCGGTTCGACCCCCAGTGGATGACCACCGAGGTGCAGCAGCAGGTCGAGGAGACCGTCGAGGAAACCGTCGCCGAGTCCGTCGACGAGTCCGTCGGCGAGACGGTGGAGCAGACGGTTGCGGACACGGTGGACAAGACAGTCGAGGAGAAGGTGGGCGAGACGGTGGAGAAGACCGTCGGAGAGACAGTGGAGAAGACCGTCGACGAGACGGTGGAGAAGACTGTCGGTGAAACGATGGAAGAGGCCGTCGATGAGACAGTAGAGAAGACGGTCGACGAGACGGTGGAGAAAACTGTCGACGAGACGGTGGAGAAAACTGTCGACGAGACGGTGGAGAAAACTGTCGGCGAGACGGTGGAGAAAACTGTCGGCGAGACGGTGGAGAAAACTGTCGAGGAGAAGGTAGGCGAAACGGTCGAGGAGAAGGTGGGCGAGACAGTCGAGGAGGCGGTGGAGAAGACGGTCGAGGAGAAGGTGGGCGAGACAGTCGAGGAGGCGGTCGAGGAGACAGTCGAGGAAGCGGTCGAACAGTCCGTCGAGGATCAACTCGACGAGGACGACGATCCGGACGGGAACGACGATGGCGACACGTCGGGGCCAGACTCCGCGGACGAATCAGACGGTTCCGACGACTCGGACGACACAGAGGGCGATCGGTCGACTGACACCGGAACATAAGAGAGGAAGGCCTTAGGGGGCCCGGACATTAACACTGGTAATATGGTTGAGTTACTCCTTCTCATCGGCGTGCTCGTCGCGATGTTCGTCGGCTACAACATCGGCGGCTCGACGACCGGTCCCGCGTTCGGCCCCGCCGTCGGCGCCGGCGCGGTGTCGAAGTCGACCGCGGCGGCGTTGATGACGACGTTCTTCTTCGTCGGCGCGTGGACGATCGGCAGACGCGTCGTCGACACGCTCGGCTCGGATCTGGTCACGGCGTCGGGCGTGTTCACACTCGAGACGAGTATCGGCGTCCTGTTCTTCATCGGACTGGCCCTCTTCGTCGGCAACGTCTTCGGCGTGCCCGCGTCGACGTCGATGACCGCCGTCGGCGCCATCGCCGGGCTGGGTGTCGCGAACAACGCGCTCGACTGGGCGGTCATGGGCGGGATCGTGATCTGGTGGGTCGTCGCCCCCGTCATCGGCTTCTGGGTGGCGCTCATCATCGGTCGGTACTTCTACACCCGACTCGACGGCCTGCTCGCGATGCAGGAGACCGACGGCGCGGTGCTCGACGTCGATCGAAGCGGAGGGATCCTGCCGAGCGTGTCCGTCCACGACGACGCGAGCAGACGGGAGGCCATCGGCGTCGTCGCCGTCGTCGCGATCGGCTGTCTCATGGCGTTCAGCTCCGGGACGTCCAACATCGCGAACGCCATCGCGCCGCTCGTCGGCGCGGGTGCGCTGGAGATGAACCCGGGCATCGCCATCGGCGGGCTCGCCGTCGGGATCGGCTCGTTCACCATCGCCCGCCGAACCTTGGAGACGATGGGGAGCGACATCACCGAGCTCCCGCTGACGGCCGCGATCGTCGTCGCGTCGATATCCGCCGCGCTCGTGGTGTTCCTCTCGTTCATCGGGATCCCCGCCAGCTTCGTCGTCATCGCCACCATGTCGATCGTCGGGCTGGGCTGGGGGCGGGCGACCCGTCCGATCTCCGTCTCGGAGGCCGTTCGCGGCGAGACGGAGGAGCCGTCGGCCATCGACGAGGAGGCGCCGGACGACATCCCCACGCCCGGGGAACTGTTCGACCCCGCGACGACCGCCCGGGTCGTCGTGATGCAGAACGTCGTCCCGCTCATCTCGACGGTCGGCGCGTTCATCACGTTCCGGTACGCCCCGTTCTTCTGACTGGAATCGGGTTTTTTTCGGTAAGCCTAAAGACATCCGACGACTGCCAGCGGTATGGACCAACGGTCGTACGACCTCGACGACGTGAGCGTCGTCATGGGCGCGTACAACGAGGCGGAGGCGATCGGACCGGTGCTCGACGACATCGAGGCGGCGACGGACGGCGGCGCCGAGGTCGTCGTGGTCGACAGCTCGACCGACGGGACCGCCGAGATCGCCCGCGACCGTGGCGCCCGCGTCGTCGATCAGCCGCCCAGCGGCTACGGCGCGGCGGTTCGCCGGGCGCTGTACGAGGCGAGCAACCCGGTCCGGATCACCACCGACTGCGACGGCACCTACCCGATGGACCGGATCCCCGACTTCCTCGAGTTGGTCAACGACGGGTACGACGTGGTCAGCGGGGACCGGCTGTACCACGGGGCCGACACGATGCCGGCGATGAACCGGCTCGGCAACCGGGCGTTCGCGACGGTCGCGAGCGTCCTCGGCGGCCACACCCTCCACGACGTGACGACGGGGATGCGCGCCTACCACGAGAAGGTGATCGGAGCGATCCGCTGGACCGAGAACACCGGGCTGTCCGCGGAACTGCTCATCCGCCCGGCGATGCGCGGCTACCGGATCCGCCAGGAGCCGATCGAGTACGACGAACGGCTGGGAGAGACGAAGCTCGATCCGTTCTCAGGCGGCGCGGAGATAGGCAAGTCGATCCTGAAGTGCTGTCTCGAGGAGCGAGCCCGACAGCTCCGGTAGCGTCGACGGACGGAGTGCTCCGGGCCCGCGTGGGTCACCGACCGCGCCGATCGCCACGTTCACTCCGACGCCGACAGCGTCACCTCGATCCCGCGGCCGGGCGGGGACTCACCGACACCGTCGGGGACACACCGCGTCGGCACCGGACACCGCTCGGCGGTCGCCGACAGCGCACGAACGGTTCCGTCGATCCGCTCGACCGGGAACGTGAGGCGGTAGCTGTACCCGCCCGCGGGGCCGGTCGAGACGAACACCTCCACCGCTATCTCGTCGCCATCGTCCAGTGGGAGCCGGCCGTCCTCCGCCTCGCCTTCCTCGCCGCCGCTGACGGCGAGGTTCTCCCCGCTCACTCGGAGCACGCCGTCCTCGACGACCATCGACAGCGACAGTGGACCGCCGTCGTCGGTCGCCACGAGGTACGTCGACCCGCGATCGCCGGTGACACGGACGGTCGTCGATTCGACCGACTCCGGCCGCCCCAGCGTCGCGTTCAGGGAGATCCGGTCGCCGGCGACGCGCTCGACCTCCCGGAGCCCGCCGCTGACCGTGGAGTCGTCGGTCGGCACCCACGACCCCGCGTACACGTACCGGTAGAGGTCGCGGTCGGGGTACGCGCGGGCGACCTCCAGCTCCCGCGTGCCGCTCAGCGCGTACACCCGCCGGCCGTCGTGATCGGGATCGTTGCGGAGCGTCTGGAACGGGTGGTTCAGCCACGGGCCGTACGGCGTGGGAAGGAACACCACCGAGCCCTCCGGAACCGTCGCGCCGGGGTCGCCGTCCGCGACGAGCGGGCCGTACCCGGCGCGCAACTCCTCGGTCACCTCGGTGTTACGCTCCACCGCATCACCGACGGAGCCTGCGGCGACGCTCCCGGCGGCCGCACCCGCGACGACCAGCACGACCGCCGCCGCGACGCGGGCGTGTCGCGGGCCGACCCGGTCGCGCCGCGCCGCGAGACGCGCGGCCGCCGCACGCGTTCCGTCGGCGGCGACGACGCACGCGACCGCCGCGAACAGCGCCGTCGGGACGATCAGGTCGTAGTGGTAGTACGGTCCGAGATAGGAGATCAGCCCGTCGGTGCGCACCTCCAACGCGCCGAGGACGTTGAAGTTGCCCCAGAAGGCGACGTTGCCGGCGGCGACGGTGGCGAACGTGGCCGCGAGCAGCCCGCGACGAACGCGTCCGTCGAACGCTGACTCGCTGTCGTCGCCCGGGAGTTTCCGCCCGAGGAGCGCGAGCGCGACGCCGGCGGCGGCCACGGCCGCGCCCAGTGACCCCGCGACGACCCAGTCCGTGAACAGCGTCTCCAGCACCAGCCGGTTCGCCTCGATCCCGAGTTCGGGCGTGTAGTCCACCACGTGCCCGAGGATGGCGCGCTCGCCGAATCCGACGCCGTCCTCGGGGGCGAACGCGAGGTACGGGAAGACGAGCGGGTCGCCGGTGACGACCGCGTTGTACCCGAGCGTGACGAGCACCCCCGCGGTGCCAAGCGCCGCGGTGACGACGCGGCGGACGAACAGACCGCGTGTACGGTCGTCGACGCCGTGGTCGTCGCTCTCCCGGTCGCCGAACTCGCCGTGCTGGTCGACGCCGACCCCCTCACCGACGACTCCCGCGGTCGCGAGCGGGAGTCGCCACGCGCCAGAGGAGGCGAGCGTGACGGCCGCGTGTGCGACGAACGGGAGCGCGAACAGCACCGCAGTGTACGGGCGCGCGAAGAACGCGAGCCCGACGGAGAGACCCGCGACCGTCGCGTCCCGGCGGCTCTCTCGGCGTTCCCCGCGGAGATACGAGACCGCGAACGCGACGTTCAGGGCCGTCGTCAGTGCGTACGGCAGGAAGAGGCCGCTGTGGACGACGAACAGCGGCGTCGCGATCAGGAGCACGCCGGCGAGGGCCCCGACGCGCGCGTCGAACAACTCCCGGCCGAGCGCGACGGTGCCGGCGACGAGGCCGGCGGCGATCCCCGCGAGCGCGACGGTGTAGCCCCCGAACAGCTCGCCGACCGCGAAGACGGCCGCCGGGAGAGGGGCGTACTTGGAGTAGAGACCGCGCCCGCTCTCGACGAAGAACCACGGACGGAACGCGTCCTCGACCGGCGGCCGGAGGAACAGCCGTCCGGACAGGAGCATGTCTGCCTGCTGGAGGTACACACCCTCGTCGTGGTTGAGCGAGCGGTACGGGAACACGTCGCCGGCGACGACGACGGCGACGGCCGCGCCGACGAGCGCGAGGACGAGCGCGGCGACGCGACCCGCGTCGATCCGGAGTCGGCGGTTCGTGACCGCTCGGTTGAGAGCGTTCTTCTCGGTGCTCCCACCGGTCTCGCTGGAGGGATCCCCCATCTACCGAGCCGGGTACCACGCGAGTTCGTGGTCGGCGACGAGCGTCACCGCGACCGGTTCACCCACGTCGAACTCCTCGGTGTGGTTGTGGAGGCATCGGAGGACGGTGCCGTCGTCGAGCCTCACGTGGTACACGAACGAGGGACCGGTGTACTGTCGGCGGATCACCTCGCCGTCGGCGTCGCCCTCCGCCACCGGCGTGGCGCGGAGGTCGTCGGGGCGCACCAACACGTCGACGTGACTGCCGACGTAGCCGTCGCCCAACCCCTTCAACAGGTCGCGGTCGTACGAGCCGACGCTCGTCTCGAACTCGCGCTCGCCGACCTGCGCGGGGAGGAAGCTCGCCTGTCCGAGGAACGAGGCGACGAACCGGGAGGTCGGGTGTTCGAACACCGCCCCGGGGTCGCCCACCTGCTCGACAGCGCCGTCGTTGACGACGGCGACACGGTCGGACAGCGACAGCGCCTCCTCCTGATCGTGGGTGACGGAGACCGCCGTCACGCCCGTCTCGTCGAGGATCCGTTTCACCTCCTCGCGCATCCGGACGCGGAGGCTCACGTCGAGGTTCGAGAACGGCTCGTCGAGGAGCAACACGTCCGGCTCCGGCGCCAGCGACCGCGCCAGCGCGACTCGCTGGCGCTGGCCCCCCGACAGGTCGGTCACCGAGCGGTCGCCGTAGTCGCCGAGGCCGACCAGCTCCAGCAGCTCCGACACGCGGGCGTCCGCGGCGTCGGAGTCCGGGTCCTCCAGCCCGAAGGCGACGTTCTCGGCGACGGAGAGGTGCGGGAACAGCGCGAACTCCTGGAACACCAACCCCACGTCGCGCTCCTCCGGCGGGGTGGCGGCGCCGTCGCCCGCGACCACCTCGTCGCTGACGGCGATGGTGCCCTCGGTCGGCGTCTCCAGCCCGGCGATCATTCGCAACGTCGTCGTCTTGCCGCAGCCCGACGGGCCGAGGAGGGTGACGAGTTCGCCCTCGCGGACGGTCAGGTCCAGCCCGGAGACCGCCGTCTCCGAGCCGTACTGCTTGACCACGCCGTCGAGTTTCAGCACCGGGTCCGACCGCGTGTCGGCGTCCCCGTCCGCGGCGTCGCCGACGGCGGTCGCCGACGGCTCCCTGCCGACGCCCTGCCCGTCAGACTCCGTCACGTCCGCGCCCGTCCCGTCGGACGTGCCGACCGCCGCGCCGCCGTCCGTCGCCGGCGCATCGCGAGCCCCGTCGGCCGCGGCTGGCTCGGCGCGGCTCCCGTCGCGGTCCGTGTGGGGTGTGTCGTCAGGCATCGTCCGATCCCTTGAGCAGCGGTATCATCGAGAGGCCGGAGACGGCAACCAACACGAGCGCCGGCAGGGCGGCGCGACCGTAGTACCCGGCCTCCTGAACACGCCAGATGTAGGTCACTATCGTTGTAAACCCTGTCGGATGGAGAATGAGCGTCGTGTCCAGTTCCTTCATCGTCGTGAGGAACACGAGCGCCGCCCCCGCGAGCAGCCCCGGCGAGATGAGCGGCAGCGTCACCCGCCGGAACGCCGAACGCGGGTTCGCCCCGAGCAGGCGGGCGGCCCCGACGAGGTCACGGTCGACCCCGAGTACGGACGACCGGGTCGAGCCGACCGCCTGCGGGAGGAACCGGACGACGTACGCGAACACCAACAGCGGCAGCGACTGGTACACCAACTGGGCCGCCCCGGCTCCGAACGTCTCCAGCAGCCACCGGCTGGAGAAGAACACGAGCGCCAACCCGAGCACGACCCCCGGCATCGCGTAGCCGAGGTACGTCGCGCGGTCGACTGCCCTCGCCAGCAGCGAGTCCGAGCGCCCGGCGTAGTAGGCGACCGGGAGCGCGAACAGCACCGTCGCGGCCGCGGTCAGGACCGCGACGTACGCCGAGTTCGTCGCGAACTCCGGGCGGAACGCGAGGCCGCCGCCGCTGTACCCCGGTCCCGAGCGCACCAGCCACATCGTGAGGATCCCGACCGGGAGCGCCAGCGTGAACACGCTCACGAACGCGGGGATCCCGGCCGCCGGCCAGCGAAGCCACCCCAACGAGACCACTCGTTTGGCCGACGAGGGCGTTCCGTAGCCCGCTGCGGTGTCGCCGCTGACGCGTGACTCGAGCGCGAGGATCACCGCCGTGACCGCGAGCAGCTGTATCGACAGCAGCGTCGCGTTCGCCCGTCCCACGCCGAAGCTGTTCAACTCGACGTAGATGACGCGCGTGAACACGTCGAAGCGCATGATCGCCGGCGTCCCGAAGTCCGAGAGGGTGTACAGCGCGACCAGCAGCGCGCCCGCGGTGACGCCCGGCGCGATCTGCGGGAGGATGACCCGGCGGAACGCCCGCGGGTAGCTGTGGTTGAGCGTTCGCGCCGCCTCCAACTGTGTGGTGTCGAACGACAGCAGCGAGGCACGGGTGGTGAGGAACACGTACGGGTAGGTGAACAGCGTCAACACGAGCGCGGTTCCGCCGAGTCCGTACACCGTCGGGATGTACGCGTTGACGAACCCGAGCCCGTACTCCGCGAGCAGATCCGGGAGCGCGCCGCTGGGGCCGAACGCCGAGACGTACGCGAACGCGCCGATGTAGCTGGGGACCACGAGCGGGAGCGCCGCCAGTACGGTCCAGAGCCGCCTGAACGGGAGGTCCGTCTGGACGGTCAACACCGCCAGCGGGACGCCGAGCGCGATCGACGCTCCCGTAACGAGTGTGACGAGTGCGAGGCTGTTGACGAGCACGTCCGTCGTCGTCCCCGACGCCACCAGTCCGACGGCGTCGCCGACGGACAGGTCCGCGGCGCTGACGAACAGCCACAGCAGCGGCGAGAGCACGGCGGCCGCGACGCCCGCGGCCAACAGGACGACCGCCACATTCGGCTCGTCGTCGTCGCTCGCGAGCAGTCCGCGGACCCGTCCGACGCCCCCGCCGGGCGCCATCTCAGATCGCCTCCGCCATCACAGCACCCCGACGTCGCGCATCAGTTCCAGCGTCGGCTGGATGTCGGACAACTCGCGCAGGTCGATGCTCGGGGGGTTCAGCTCCGACACGGGCGGCAGGCCGCCGACGGGCGGGATATCCGCGACCATCGGGTAGCTGTACGTCCGGGTGGCGAAGAACTCCTGAGCCTCCGCCGACAGCAGGTGTCGGACGAAGTCGAACGCCAACTCCTGGTTCCGGCTCGCCGACAGCACCGACGCCCCGGCGACGTTGATGAGTCCGCCGGCGTCGCCGCTGGTGAACGCGAGGTCGATCGGCGCGTCCGGTCGGGCCGCCTGCACCCGCAGCGCGTAGTAGTGGTTCGCGAGCCCCCCGTTGAGCGCGCCGTCGGCGACGGAGTTGGACACGAGGAACTCGTTGTTGTACTCGGTGACGCCCGCGTCGAGCATCCCCTGCAGCCACTCGCGGGTGGCGTCCTCGCCCTCGAGCAGCCGCATCGCGGTGACGAACGACTGGAAGGCGCCGTAGGTGGGCGCCCAGCCGATCGCGTCCCGGAAGCCCTCCACCTCGGGGAACTCCATCACGCTGTCCGGGATGTCGTCGTCGGACAGTTCCTCGGTGTTGTACGGGACCGCGCGGGCCCGCCCGGCGGTGCCGACCCACGTCTCGTCGGGGTGGAACGCCTCGGGAACCGGGTCGACGACCTCCGAGGGAAGCTCGGCGGAGAGTCCCTCGGCGGAGACAGCCGCCAGCGCCCCGGCGTCGACAGACCAGAACACGTCCGCCGGGGTCGCCCCGCCCTCGTTGATGATCGTGTTCGCCGCGTCTGCGCTCCCCGATTCCCGCGGCGTCGCGGTGAAATCGGGGTAGATCCGCTCGAACTTCGCGAGCAGGTCGCGGTAGAGGCCGCCCTCGCCGCCGCCGAGGTAGATCGTCAACTCGCCGCTGAGGTTCGGCAGGTCGGCGATACGCGTGCCTCCGATGTCCGACCGCCCCTGCGCCAATGGGCCGGAGCCGCGGAAGTCATCGAAGGCGGCGCCGATCGCGTCGTCGCCGCTCGACCCGCCACCGGCACCGCCGCCACCGCCGCCACTCCCACTGTCACTCTCGCTGCCGCCGAGTCCGCCACAGCCGGCCAGTCCCGCGGCGCCAGCCGCGCCGAGTCCCGCCAGCACCCTCCGTCGTCGATACGTCCGTCGTCCGGTCGTGGTGTCGTCGTCACTCATGTGATCGTGCGTCGCGTCGTCAGTCATCGGCGGGCACCTCCGGCGCGTCCGCGGCCGCCACACGCGTTCCCGCGCCCTCGACGCGGTCGAGGCAGTCGAGCCAGTCGCGCATGTACTCCCCGCAGTGGACGAGGAACGCGCCGTTGTTCCACTCGTCGAAGTCGCCCTCGGCGAGCGCGTCGGCCATCTCCGCGAACGCCGCCTCGAAGGAGTCGGCGCCGTCGGCGACGCCGTCGAGCACCTCCCAGACGTGCTCGTTCAGCTCCAGCCCCGCGACCTCGTTGGCGAGGTCGTCGAACGTCGAGCGAGGGGCCTTGTTGTGCTCGCACAGCGGGCCGCCGTTGTACACCTGTTTGCCGAGTTCGTCGGCGGCGCGCTTGATGAACAGCCCCGACCAGATGTCGTCGAACCGGCCGACGTCCCACTCGTTGTCGTCCATCGGGAGCTGATAGAACGCCGGGACGACCTCGCGGCGGAACGCGAGGTTCATCGAGCAGACGGTGAGGTACTGCCCCTCCGCGGCCACGAAGTCGCGTTTGAAGTCGCTCGCCCCGGTGAGGGTCTGCGCCTGTCCGTTCAGGTCGCCGTCCATGAGGATGCGGACGGCGTCGAGGTCCGGGACGTTCGTCCATAGCCCCTGCGAGGCGACGACCTCGTCGACGCGTTCGGTGTCGGTCTCCACGGTCTCGTCCATCGCCGCGTAGGGGTAGCCGCGGGGATAGAGGTCCGTGTCCGACTGGTACAGGACGTTCACCCACGACTCGTCGGAGCTGACGGACTCGACCTCCCCCTCGTACGAGAGGTTGTGCATGTGAGTGCCGAAGAAGTCCTCCTCGGCGTGCGGGAGCGTGTCGTCGTCGATGAAGACGCCGTACTCGAAGCGTTCGTGGGCCCACAGGTACAGCAGCCCGAAGGAGGTCTGCGCGTGGCTCGCCGCCGGGATCAGATGGGAGAACTCCTCGGCGTCGTGCTCGGCGAACCACTCCTCGCGTGCGGTGCCGTCGAAGACGGCGCCCTCGACACCCTCCTCGTCGAGCATGGCCGCCATCGCGTCGGTGTCACAGAAGTCCTCGGTGACGAGAACGAAGAACAGTCGATCCGTGTCGAAGCCGTGTTCGCGAGCGTTCGCGACGTACTCGCGGAGGCATTCGTACTCCCGGACCGTCGGGATGACGACACAGATGTCCTGCGGTGAACTCATTCGTTCCCCATAACTGATTAGGTCGGCCTAAAGGGTGTCGATGTTTCGGTCGGCCGAAAGCCGCGGCGGTCGGCGGGCGGCGGCCCCTCGGGGCGGTCGAATCGCACGGTCGACCGCCGTCCTGCGGGCTACGACAGCGCGATCAGGTGGGTGGACTCCGAGCCGGTCTCGGCGACGACGTACAGCGTGGCGTCGTCGAGCACGGGGCCGGGACCGACGCGACCGTGGAACGACCGCTCGAACCGGATCGGAGGACCGGCGTCGCCACCGCCCTCCGTCGGATCGAGCGCCCACAGGCGGTCGCCGCCGACGAACAGCGTGTCCCGTCCGATCGCGGGAGCCGTCCGATCCCAGTCGCCCACGGCGTGGGACCACCGCACCTCCCCGGACTCCGTGTCGATGGCGTGGAGGTCGGTGACGCTCCCGGCGAACACCAGCCCCGAGTCGACGGCGAGTCCCCCCTTCGTCCAGTTCGTCTCGACCGTCCACGGGCGACCCCACCCGTTCGCCTCCCCGCCGAGAGCGTACGTCGTGCCATCGAGGCAGGTGACGTACACCGCGTCGGTGTCGGCAGTCGGCGGACAGGTCGGCCGGGCCGGCAACTGGACGCGGTGGAGTCCGACGCCCTCATCGAGCGACAACAGCGACACCTCTCCGGCCTCCGTTGCGACCGCAGCGGCGTACCCCTTCCACACCGGCGGATGTGGAAGCACGCGCCCGAACAGTCTGCGCGACCACACCTCCTCGCCGGTGTCGGGATCGAGCGCGTGGACACGCTCGCCGGCACCGACGACCAGCGGCGCCCCCGGGTACATCGATGGCCCGACGGGGGTCGCGGCCGTGTCGACCGTCCACCGCTGCTCGCCGCTGTCGACCGCCAGCGCGCGGACGCCGGGGACGCTCCGGTCGGCGACGTAGGCGGTGTCGCCGCGCACGACCGGCGCGTGGCGAACCCCTTCGAGGCGCCACAGTTCGCTCCCGTCGGCGGCGTCGAACACGCGCAGTCCGTCGGGCCCGGAGAGGAACACGCGCCCGTCCGCGACGACCGGCGCCCGGTTCTGGAGCCCCGGGACCTCGACGCGCCAGTCCTCGCTCACCCCGTCGACGGGCGCCTCGCCCGCGTGTATCCCGTGGACGCTCCGGGTGTTGCCGGCGTTACAGCCGAAACTGGACCACGACCCGTCCGATCCGTAGATCTGCCGCTCCTCGTCGAGCGGGGGCGTCGCCGGCACGGGTGGCTCCGAGGCGGTGGGACGACCGGTCACGCCCGAACAGCCGGCGACCCCGGCGAGGGCGCTCGCGCCGACCGCGGCGAGATAGCGGCGTCTGGAGGGCATCATCCAGAACAGTCTCCGATGTCGGAAAGTGTCTTGTGATCGATGCGACCGGGCTACAGCCGCTCGACGATGTGATCGGCCGCCTTCAGCGACAGCGCGGCGATGGTAAGCGTCGGGTTCATCGCGCCGCCGGTGACGAACACGGAACTGCCCGCGAGCGTGAGGTTCGAGAGGTCGTGCGTGCGTAGCTGCGGGTTCACGACGCTCTCCGTCGGGTCGGTCCCCATCCGGGTCGTCCCCATGTGATGGTACGCGGGGCCGGTGTTGTCGGGGCCGACCGTCCAGCCGATGTCGACGCCCAGTTCCTCGAGCACTCCGCGCTGGATCTCGTTGGCGCGCTCGATCGTCCGTCTGGTCGTCGCGTCCACCCCCCACACCACGTCCGGCACCGGGTTGCCGTGGCCGTCAGTCCGCGAGGGGTCCAGCCGGATCCGGTTCTCCCGTCGGGGGAGCTGCTCGACGAGGGCACCCATCGCGACGTGGGTTCCGTACCCCTCGCGGATCTCGTCGAGGAGTTCGTCGCCGAAGGTGTCAGCCGAGAGGGCGATGTCGGCCGGGGAGGGCCCGGCGTAGTTGAGGAACTCCAGCTTGATCGCGGTCCGGGAGTCGTCCGGCCGGTCGTAGAACTGATGGCTCTCGGTGGTGTTGAAGCCGACGTGTTTCTGGCGCGTCGGCTCGTCGAGCGTGCCGCCCATCCCCGCGAACAGGTGGTCCATGAAGTATCGGCCGACGAGTCCCGAGGAGTTCGCGAGGCCGTCCGGGTACGCTTCGCTCTCCGAAAGCAGGAGGAGTCGCGGCGTCTCCACGCCGCCGGCGGCGACGACGAACTCGCGGGCCTCCTGTCTGTGTTCCTCGCCGTCGGGCGTCGCGTACACCGCAGCCGTCACGCGGTCGCCCGCGTCGTCGTGCTCGAGTCGCTGGACGGGGACCCGATCGAGGACTCGTGCGCCCGCCGTCTCCGCGGCGGCGACGTGGCGGGTCGCCTCGTACTTCGCGCCCGACGGACAGACCGGCTTGCAGGTGCCGTAGCCGACGCAGGCGCTCGCCCCGTCGCTCGGCTCGGAGTTGCGCGCGTTGGGCACCGAGTGGGTCGCGAGCCCGACTGCCTCACAGGCTTCGGCGAACAGCGAGTCCGAGTACGACGGCGGGAACGCGGGGAGGGGGTGCGGCTCCTCCCGCGGCGGCGCGAAGGGGTTGTCGGCGGCGCCGGAGACCGACAGCTCCTCCTCGGCGGCGGCGTAGTACGGCCTGAGTTCGTCGTAGTCGATGGGCCAGTCCTCACCCAGTCCGACCGACGAGCGGAGTTCGAAGTCCTGCTCGTGCAGCCGCATCACCATCCCCTGCCAGTGGAGGGTGGTTCCGCCGATCCCCTTCACGCGGGCGGCGTTCAGCGGGTAGTCCCGGTCGCCGCTGCTGCTGTAGGCGTCGCGCTCGGGATCGATGTCCCACACCGGCGCGTCGGCGCCCGGCCGGAGCTGTCGCTCCATGCGCTCGACGCGGTCGTCGGGGTCGAACCGCGGTCCGGCGTCCAGCACGACGACCTCGTGGCCCGCCGCCGCCACCTCCGCCGCGACGAGCGCGCCCGCCGGACCCGCACCGACGACGCAGACGTCCGCTCGCGGGAACGGGCTCCGGTCGACCCCGTCTTCGGGGTGGCTGTCGCTCACCGGTCGGGTCCCTCCCGGTAGGACTGGACGCCGCCGGGATGCCCCGGCGGGTTCTCCAACCCCGCGAGCGACGCCCCGGTCGGCGAGGCGTACAGCGCGAACAGCAGTTCGTTGACGAGGTAGTGACGAACCCGCTGGGGATCGGTACCGTGTGGGTGCGGGTCGACGTCGTCGACGCTCATCACCGCGAGCGCCTCGGCGCGGTCCTCGCTCGACAGGTCGACGTACCGCGCGTCGTACAGGCCCTCGGTGTACTCGTCCAGCGTCGCCACCGCCTCGGCGATCCCCCCTCGGTACGCGTCGTCGCCGTCGACCCGGCCGTCCGTGTAGGTGCGGACGAACCCCTCGACGCCGTCGACGGCGGACGGGTACACCGTGCCCGCGACGGCGACCATCGTCGCGAGTTCGTGGCCTCCGAACTCGTCGTCCCGCCGGTCGTCGTCCTCGTTCGGGGTGACGGTCCTCCCGGAGCCGTCACCGTCGGTGCCGCCGCTCGCGACCGGCGCACCACAGCCGGCGAGCGAACCGACGCCCGCTGCCGACAGCGCCGCCAACGCGTCGCGACGGGAGAGCTGCATCCGACAACCGATTAGGCAGACCTAAACAAGAGGGTTGCGCTCTCCGGCCGGGCGACCGTCGACGGACACGGTCGGATCGGCGGAAACAAGACGGCGGCGTTCGACCGGTCGTCGGCACGGCCCCCGACTCACTCGTCGACGAGCGCCTCGACGAGCGAGTCCGCCGAGTACGACGACAGCGCGCGGGCGTCGTCGTACAGCGTCTCGATGACGTACGTCGAGTTCGTCCGCTCGACGGCGGGGATCCGCTCGAACTCCCGAAGCAGGCGGCCGACGGCGTCGTCGTCGGGCAGGTGGGCGACCGCGACGAAGTCGGTCTCGCCCATCGTCGACAACAGCGTCGTCACGCCCTCGATCTCGGCGATCGTGGACGCGACGTCCGCGTGTTCGCCCGCGTAGTCCGCGAGCACCTCGACGAGCACCGTCACGCCCAGACCCAGCGCGTCGAGATCGATGTCGTACAGGTCGTTCGTGATCACGCCCGCGTCCCGGAGGTTGTTCAGTCGGTAGTGCACGGTCGAGACGGGTATCTCGGTCTCCTCGCTGATCCGTTCGGGGCTACCGGTCTCCAGGTCGGCGATCGCCTTCAGGATGCGAACGTCGCGCTCGTCCATACCGTCTCGCCCGATGGCGAGCCTGATAGTTCCATCCGCTCCGGGCGGTGGGGAGGCGAGTCGATCTCTCTTCAATAATGATGATTGTTTGTAAAAGATATATCCAGCTTGAGCAATCAAGTTGGAAATTCTTATCAATAACTGGCTACTCGATTGAGTTAGAAACAATGAAAATGCGATCTGTTTGGAGTCGCGTACCGACCAACGGCGTGATATTCGTGCTCCTTGCGACGTTGTGGGGTGGTTCGTTCGTCGCCATCGAGGCAGGCGTGAAGGAGTGGCCGCCGTTGCTGTTCGCGGCGATCCGGTACGATCTCGCGGGGGCGCTCGTGCTCGCAGTCGCCGTTGTCCGCGGGGGACGAGTGCTCCCACGAACCCGGGACGACCTCCTTGCCGTCGTGAGCGTCGCGGTGTTCGTCATCTTCGCCCATCACGCGTTCCTGTACGTCGGACAGGGGACGGTTCCGGGTCCCGTCGCCTCGGCGGTCGTCGCGCTCTCCCCGGTTGTGACTGCGCTGCTCGCGCCGTACGTGCTCGACGCGGGGCGGCTCGCCCCGGTCCAGTACGCGGGCGTCGCGCTCGGGTTCCTCGGCGTCGTCGCCGTGACCGACCCCGGGTCCGCGGGCGGCATCCCGGTCGTCGGGACGCTGCTGGTGTTCGGGGCGACCGTCGCGTTCGCCGTCGGGACGCTCCTGCTTCGCCGGGTCCGACCGACGATATCCGCGTCCGGCTTGCAGGGATGGGGGATGGTGGCGGGCGCGGTCCTGCTCCACGGCGGGAGCCTCGCGCTCGACGAGTCACAGACCGTCGCCGTCTCCCCGACCGGGCTGGCGACGCTCGCGTTTCTGGTCGTCGGTCCGGGCGTGATCGCGTTCGTCCTGTACTTCCGCCTGCTCGACTCCGTCGGTGCCACCCGGACCACGCTCGTCGGCTACCTCGAACCGCTTGCCGCCGCCGGGCTCTCGTTCGCGCTGTTCGGCTACGTTCCGACTGACGCCGCCGTGGTCGGCTTCCTCCTCGTGCTCGGCGGGTTCGCGCTCGTCGAGAGCCACGCCCTCCGCGACGCCGCCGGGGGTGCGGTCGGACGACTTCGTGCGGCGATCCAGTGAGGCGCCGGTTTCACCCGGTGCAACGGACGACCGCCCCATCGGGAGCGGCGTGAAGCGTGGGGACGGCTCGACCGGCCGCTGTCGGTCACGCACGAACGCTCCGCTCCGCAGTCGCCGAGCGAACGGCCACACCGCGGGGGATTCGAGGCAGGCGGTGACGCCGTCGGTCGCCGCGCGGGGTCAGTCGTCCGCGCGAGCGCGCTCGAACCGGTCTGCCGGGAGCCGAAGGTCGTCGAGCCCCGGCAGGTGTTTCACGTTGTAGACGACTCGGAGCGTCTCGGAGACAGGGCGACCGATACACGAGAGGCGGAAGCCCCGCTCGACCAAGTCGTCGGTGAGCACGTTGTCCACGGTGCTGTCGAGTTCTCCCTCGACGATCGCGACGGCACAGTTGGCGCAGGCCCCGCCGCGGCAGGCGAACGGCCAGGCGAACCCGCGGTGCTCGGCGGCCTCGAGCAGGGTCTCTCCGGGCTCCGCGAGGAACATCCCGTAGTCGTCGTGGTCGAGATCGGCGCCCGATGCCACCTCGAAGAGCTCCGGGTCGTCGATGTCCCACCCGTGGTCGGCGACGACATCGTAGTTCAGGTACTCGACCCGGGTGGTTGACGGGTGGCTCTCGTCCGATGCGTTGCCGTGCCCGTCGCGGTGCTGTCCGGCCGGGTCCGTAGGTGAATCAGAATCTTGGCTCGGTGTCGCTGATCCGTTCTGTGGATCGCCCGGACCAGTGTCTCCCGCGTCGGCCGGCGCAATGGCGGTTCCCGAGAGCACCGCCTCGTACGCGTCACGAACGCGCTGGAACTCCTCGGCGGATCCGCCCCGGTCAGGGTGCGCCTCCTTCACCCGATGTCGGTAGGCTCGTTCGATCTCCGTATCGTCGGCGTCGGCGTCGAGCCCCAGCACGTCGTACGGAGAATCCACAGATTCCCGTACGGGCGTGCGGGTTATGGCACTTTCGTCGGTGGCGAGACGGTCCACGCGACGACGACGCCGGTCGTCGACGCCGAGTCGCTGTTCGCGGCGGTCTCGGAGTCACTCGACCGTCATTCATCGTTCAACAACACTTTCGAGGGGGTACTCACGGCGTGTAGGGGGGCACGACCTCGTCTACGGCGTCGACATCGAGGCGGGACTCGTCGCGCCGGTGCTCGCCGACGTCGGGTCGCTATCGATCGTGGAGATCCACCGTTGGCGGACGACGCTCGTCGACCGCGTGCTCGCCGGCCGGTTCCTCCGAACGCTCGCGGGCCTGATCGAAGAACCAACTGAACTGTTCGAGGGGTGATCACCGGAGGCGGTGGGAGCGCCTCCGACGTACGACTCCGGTTTCGCTTCTACCCTCGTCTCCGTCTCCAATCACTCACTGTACAGCGATCGGACCCGTTCGACCCCGCCGACGTCGTCGATCACCGCGGCGACGGGCGCCGGAACGGCACTCCGCCACTCGAGAGTGGTCCCACCGGGCCGATCGTTCGGCGTGGCCATCACCTCGCGGATCGCGGTCCCGCTCACCGTCCGCTCGGCCTCGATCGTGGTCACACGACGGCCGTGCTCGCGGAGCCGATCGGCCTTCACCTCGTGCCACTCCTCCAGCACCCGCAGGAGGTGCAGCGCGTCCGCCGGCGCGTAGTGGTCCCACAGGTCCGGACGGTTGATCGGGAAGGGAAGGACTCGGACCGGAACGTTCAGACCCGCGGCCGACAGCGCCGCCGTGATCATCCGGTGTCGCTCGTGGTAGCGGAAGGGGTTGTTTCGCGGGTCGTCGCGGTCGGGGTCCGCGGCCTCGGGGGCGACGTGGGCGGGGTCGGCGTTCGTGATCCCCACGATCAACTCGTCGCATTCGCCGGCTGCCCACTCGCAGTACGCGAGATGGCCGTCGTGGAACGGCTGGAACCGGCCGTGAACGTGCCCAACGGTCATCGCTCGCCCTCCGCCGTCGGCCAGCGTGCGGCCGACTCGACGAGTCGCGACGGGTCGTCGTCGGTGGCGTCGCGGATCGGCGCGTCGCCGTCGTCGACCGTGCCGATCCGAACCGGGTCCGCGCGTCCGACGCTCCGCAGGCGGTCGGTCGCCCGCGCCAGCGCGCTCGGCGTTCCGACCGCTGCGAACGGCCCGTTCGTCTCGACGGTCACGTCGGGAAGCCTCCAGCGCCCGTCGGACGCCTCGGCGACGCCCGACAGGATCGGAAGCCGTTCGATCCGGAGGGACCGGCCGTCGCGGGCGACGAGTCGGCCGATGCCGCCGATACCCTCGCCGGACACGTCCGTGACCCGAGCGAGGTGCCGTGCGGGGTCGAACGACTCGCCCGGGGCGGGCTGGCACGTGGCCAGCGCCTCCGCGACGGGGCGGGCGTCACGTGTGAGCCGGTCGCGTCCCAACTCGCGGAGGCCGCGATCGCCGTCGATCGTGCCGAGCGCGAACGCCGCCAGCCCACCCGGCGGCCGCGTCACGAGCACGCCGCAGTCATCGGGGATCGGCGGGTCAGTCGAGTCGACGCCTCCGCGGGCGGTGACACTCGCGCCGAGGAGCCACCCCTCTCCACCGTGTGCGAGCACTGACGCCCGCAGCACTCGCACCTCCGAGGGAAGCCCCGCGCGATACCAGTCGGTCGCCCGCGACGGCGATGGATCCACACCGGCGGGTGCGGCGACGACGGGACGGACGACGCGGCCGACGGTCGCTCCCGCGGCGTACACGTCGTTCCAGGCGTTGAGCGTGGCGATCCGCGACTGTTCGGGCGGTCGGATACCCGGAAACGCGTGGACGGCGTCGACGTTCGCTGCGAGGTGCCCGGTCGACGAACGGCGTGTCGTTCCGGCGGCGTCGCCGCCGGCGGTCGATCGGAGGTGTTCCAGCCAGAGGAGGCCGCCCTCGAGCCCGGGGACCTGCACGGCGTGGCCCTTTCCGATCGTCACCGCCGGTCCGTCGAGCCCGGCGTACGCCGTCGCGAGCGCGTCGCCGAAGCGCTCGGCGTCCACGAGGTCGTCGCCGACGAACGCGCACGCGAGTGTCACGACGGGGGTCCCGCCCGCGTCGCCGTCGCCATCGTCGCCGCCGTCGAACGGGACCGCCGGCCGCTCCTCCCCGAGTTCGACGACGTCGACCGCTCGCTCGATCGCGCCGTCGGCGGCCGCGTCCGCGAGCATCGCCGCGTCGGCCACGGGGCCCAGTCGGACGCTCGTCCCGTCGAGCGCCTCGCGGACGCGGTGACGGGCGGGGAACACGACCCTGTCCAGCGGCGTCTTCCCCGCGCAGCCGCACCGTCTCGGATCGACGCCGAAACCGGGCGTGAGGCCGGACTGCCCCGCCGATCGATCGCGATCGCTGCCGCCGTCGGCGACGGCGCGGCCGCGGGTCACTCCTCTCGCGGCCACAACGGCGTCACCTCCCTCGTGGGGTAGTCGTGAACCGCGGGGGTCCGTCGGAGCCCGTCCAACAGTACCCGATCGGCCGCCGCGCGAGCAGTCTTCAGCAGTTCCCGGCCGCGAACGTCTCCGAACCCGCCGCGTGCGGCCGGCCGCTCTCCAACCGCGTCCACGTCGTCCGTGCGGACGGGTTCGGCGACCATCGTCACCGGGACCGGCTCGCCCGAGTGAACCACGTCCTCGGTGCTGGGTGTCGTATGGTCCGCGGTGACCACCGTGACCAGTTCGGGGTCCGCCAGCGCGCGCTCGACCACCGGCGCGAGCGACGCGTCGATCGCCGCCAGTTCGTCGCGCTTCTCGACGGGTCCGTCCGCGTGTGACACCTCGTCGGGCTCCGGGTAGTGGACGTGGGCGAACTCGTGGTCCGCGAGCGCGTCGAGCGCCCGGTCCGCGCGGGCATCGTAGCCGTCCGGCGGGTCGACGTGGGTCATCCCGAGCGTCCGTGCGAGCCCGGTCAACACCGGCTTCGGCGTCACGCTCGCCGCGTCCAGCCCGTGACGCGCGCGGAACGACTCGACTCGACTCGGCGTCGCGGCCCACTTCGAGAGCACCACCTCCGCCGGTCCCGACTCGTCCGCCAGCGCCGACCGGGTCGACCGGGTGTACGTCCGAAGCGCGTCCGCCGTCCGGCGAGCGGCCGCCCGGTCGGTCGCGTCGCGGGTCGGCTCGCTCGCGACGACCGGCAGCCCGGACTCGAACGGGTCGACGTCCGTGACCGCCGCCGACACCACCGTGTCCGCAGTAATCGTCACCAATCCCCGGTTCTTCCACGTGTACTCGAACTCGACCGTACAACCTTCGACGACGGGCACGTCGACCGCGGCGACGCCGGGGCGCCCGGCGAGCGCGGGGAAGTCGTCCTCATCGCTCGCGAGGTGCCTGTTCGCAACTCGCGTCTCGGTCTCGGGATCGAGCGACGCGAACGACGCCGAACAGACGACGCTCCCGGGCGGCGGTTCGTGCCCGAACCCGCGCGCCTCCAGCACGCCGCGCCCCGGCACCTCCTCGGGGTCGTATCCGAACAACCGGGTGTGCGCGAGGTCGCTCGACAGCGGGACGCCGGGCTCGGCGACGGGCATCGTCCCGTTGATCCCCGCCGCCGCGAGCCGATCGAGGTTCGGCGTCTCGGCGGCCTCCAAGGGGGTTCGGCCGTCCAGTTCCTGCGCCGGTCGGTCGGCCGCGCCGTCGAGCAGCAACAGCAGGATGGATCGGTCGCTCCCGCGCATCAGTCCAGCCCGAGCGTCTTCGCGATGGTGCGTTTCTGCACCTCCGTCGTCCCCGCGGGGATCCGGAGGTTGCGTGCGACCCGGAACACGCGCTCGACGCCGCCGGCGCGCATCAGCCCGTAGCCGCCGAGCACCTGGATCGCGCGGTCCGCCCAGTCGAACAGGCGATCCTCGGGGTAGTACTTCAGCATCGAGAGCTTCCGACGGGCGGTCGCCGGCTGCTGCAGGTCCTCGAGGTTCGCCTCCGCGTCGTACGCGCCAAGCAGGGCGGTCCCCATCTCGCGGACGGCATGGATCTCCGTCGCCGTCTCCACGATGGGCCACTGGACCGCCTGATTGCTGCCGATGGGCTCGCCGAACGACTCCCGCTCCTTCGCGTACGTGAGCATCCGATCGAGGAGGTATCGGCCCATCCCGGCGCACATCCCGGCGCGCCCGGCCCGTCGCCAGTTCACCCACGACAGCGCCAGCGGGAGCCCGTCGCCAACCTCGCCGACCAACTGGTCGCCGTCGACGCGGCAGTCCCGGAGGTGGACGTCGGAGGTGATGCCGTCCATCATGATGTTCAGGTTCGGCTCGCCCACCTCGTAGCCCGGGTTGTCGGTGTCGACGAGGAACATCCCCATCGTCTCGTGGGCCGCCCCCTCGGCTCCCGTCACCTTCGCGAGGATCTGTGCGGTGTCGGCGAACGGCCCGTTCGTGATGTAGCGCTTGTCTCCGTTGAGCACCCAGCCGTCGCCGTCGCGCTCGGCGGTCGTCGAAATGGCGGTCACGTCCGAGCCTGCACCCGGCTCGGTGATGCCGATGCAGGCCGTCTTCCGTCCCTCGACGAGCGGCCGGAGCCACTCCTCGCGCTGGTCCTCGTCGAGGTGAAGCAGCGCGGGCGACGGGCCCTCGGTCCACGCCATCATCGCCCGGGCGACGCTCGACCCGTGGCCGGTCCCGTAGCGGAACACCGCCTCCTGCACGTAGAAGTGCTCGCGGTTCGAGAGGCCGCCGCCGCCGACCGCCTCCGGAAGGTGGAGCGCGTACAGCCCCTCGTCGGCGCTTCGCTTCCGGATCTCCTCCTGCATCGCCCGCGTCTCGGGCTTCATGAGGCCGTCGTCGTCGAGGTAGTCCAGCGGACCCCCGACGTGCTCGGCGTGCTCAGCCTCGTACGGGAGGACCTCGTCCTCGATGAACTCGATCACTCGATCGACGACCGGCTGCACGTCGTCGGGAACCGCGAACTCTCCGGCCAGGGACTCGTCCTCCGGAAACGTCGTCATACGCTACCAGTTCACGGTCTTTCGAATAAGTGTTGGCTCGAACGGGAGCGGTCGCGGAGTGCCCCGGTCGCCCCCGTCGCGATCTCCCACTCTGGGACGCGGCGGGTCAATCGTCGGTCCACTCCAAGACGCTCGCGGCCCACGTGTATCCGGTTCCGGCCGCGAGGAACAGCACCACGTCGCCGTCGGCGACGCGACCGCGTTCGAGCCCCTCGGCGAGCGCGATCCCTTGGTCCGCGCTCTGGACGTGTCCGTAGTCGTCGAGGTAGTACTGCTCGTCGTCGTCGACTCCGAGTTCGTCACAGAGGTAGCCGTGGAACGACCGCTTCATGTGGGTGAGCGCGAGGAAATCGACGTCGTCGCGGGCGTACCCCGAGTCGTCGAGCGCGTCGTCGGCGACCGCGAGGAACGACGGCGCCGACACGTCCGCGAGTCGCTCCTTCATCCCCTCCGGGTCGGGAACGGTCAGCGTGTGGTCCCCGGCGTCGACCGTCTCGCTGCTCGGCGGCTTCACCGACCCGCCCGCGGGCATCACCACGTCACGCGAGAAGCTGCCGTCGGTCGTCGCCGCCGACTCGCGGACGACCGCGCGCGTGCGGTCGTCGGCCGGGTCGGCCTCCAACACGGTCGCGGCCGCGCCCGAGCCGAAGTTGAACATGAAGCTCGCGTCCGCGTCGCGGTAGTCGACGAGGTCCTCCTCGCGGCTCGCAGTGACCAACAGCGCGCGGTCGACGTCGCCGACGCGGAGCTGTGCGGCGGTGTGTCGGATCGCGATCGGCGCCCCGGCACACAGCGCGTACGACTCGTGGGCGTAGGCGTCGTTCGCGCCGAGCCGCTCGGCCACGTCCGCGGCCGCCGACCAGACGACGTGGTCCTTGTACTCGCTGCCGTGGTACACGACGAGATCGAGGTCGTCGGCGTCGAGATCGGCGTCCGACAGGGCTTCCCGCCCCGCCGCGACACACATGTCCGAGACGTGGTCGGCGTCCGGCGGGCAGACGCGCTTCTCGCGCATGCCCATCTTCTCGACGACGACCTCCTCGGGGATCCCGCTGATCTCGGCGATCTCCTCGCCGGTCCGCACCTCGTCGGGGACGTACGTGCCGAGTCCGGTGAGCCCGACGGACCGACCGGGAACGCCCGGTCGGTCGCTCTCGGCGTCGCCCGCGTCACTCACCGAGCCACCTCCGCACCCGCCGCGGGACGGCCTTCGCCAGCGTGCCGCCCGCGCGGTCGCGGGCGGTACCGAGCAGGCCGTTGGGCACGTACAGGACGAACAGGACGAACAGCAGCCCGACGTACAGCGCGGCGTGGCCGTTGAGGAACGTGTCGATGGCCTCGGCGACCGTGAGGCCGTTGTACAGTTCGGTCGCGAGCGTCGCGTCGCCGACGTTCGCGCGGAGGTACGGCAGCAGGCCGCCGCCGCCGCCCTCCTTCGAGAGGAACTCCCGAACGGTGGCGTCTAACAGCTCCCCGTACAGCGGTCCGGCGAGGGTGCCGAAGCCGCCGATGATCGACACCAGCAGCGCGTCGCCGGCGACGAGGAAGTAGAAGCCGTTCTCGGGCGTCACCGAGCGGCGGAACCCGACGAACAGCGCGCCGGCGATCCCGGCGAAGAAGCCGGAGGCGACGAACGCCCCGAGCTTGTACGCGTAGGTGTTGTAGCCGATCGCCCGGGCGCGCTCCTCGTTCTCGCGGATCGCGATCAGCGTCCGCCCGAACGGCGAGTGGACGAGTCGCTGGAGCGCGAGATAGCAGACGAGGACGACCGCGCCGATCGCGTAGAACGACACCTCCGTCGCCGAGAGGTCGATGAACCCGAGCAGCCCCTCGATCGAGTCGCCGGTCAGCTGCCCGATGGCCACGTTGAGGCTGTCGACGCCCGGGACGCCGATCCGGAACCCCTCAGTCGTCCCGGTGACAGCGACGCCGTCGCGCGGCGCCGAACTCACGAAGTCCCAGTCGCGAACGAACACGTACAACACCTGGGAGAAGCCGAGCGTGATCATCGCGAAGTAGACCCCGGACAGCCGGAACGACACGCTCCCGATCCCGACCGCCAGCACCGCGGCGGCGACTCCCGCGAGCACGAGCAACAGCATGAACGGCGTCTCCGGGCTCAAGAACGGGATCTTTCCGTTCGCCGCGAGCGCGACCACGTACGCGCCCGTCCCGTAGAACGCCGCGTGGCCGAACGAGAGGTACCCCGTGTAGCCGCTGATGAAGTCGAACGACATCGCGAACAGGCCGAAGAACAGCACGACGACGAGCGTCTCGATCCGCGGGAGCACCGCGACGACCTCCGTCGAGAGGCCCGAGCCCGACAGGAGCGTGTACACACCGGGGTACAACGCGAACGCGAGCACCACGACCAGGTGAACGAGATGGTCCTCGGCGTACTGTCGGTACCAGGCGGTCCCGGTGTCGACGTCGTCCCGTTCGATCGCGGTCGAGGCGTCGTCACCGGATCGCTCAGCGTCCTCGACGGGTACCCCGTCGTCGCCGCCGTCCGTCTCGGACTCCCTGGAGCCGTCACCGGAGCGGCCGCTGCTCGTCCCGTCCCCCCGTCCGTCGTCGGTGTCGTCGTCCGGGGAGCTAATGGCCCCCCACCTCCGAGACGCCGTACAGCCCCTGCGGTTTCACGATCAGCGTGATCACGAGCACGAGGAACACGACCATCTCCGGCAGCCCGGTGAAGTCGACGAAGTTCTGGAACCACCACGTCATCGACGAGTCGACGAGCCCGACGATCAGCGCCGCCACGACGGTGCCGCGGAACGTGCCCAGCCCGCCGACGATCACGACGACGAACGCCGGAAGCAGCGTCTCGGCCGCCAGCGGCACCGACGCGCCCCACGAGGGGTCCCACGCCAGCAGGACGCCGGCGGCGCCGGCGATCCCGGTCCCGAGCGCGAACACGACGGTGAACACCCGGTTCACGTCGACGCCGAGCGCGGACAGCATCTCGCTGTCCTCGCCGCCGGCACGCACGAACAGCCCGTAGCGCGTCCGTGTGAGGAACAGGTGCACCCCGACGACGGTCGCGACACCGAACAGGATCTGGAACAGCTCCAGCCCGCTCACGGCGACGCCGGCCGCGCCGACCGACTCGGCGAGGAACGTGGGCTTGGTCCCGAGCACGTCCTGCCACACGGTCGTCGGCTGCAGCCCGTAGAACAGCACCACGATCCGCGCGATCTCGTCGAGCACCAGCGTCACGCCGAAGGTGAGGAGGATCTGATACAGCGGCGGCCGGTCGTAGATCGGCCTGACGAGGCCGACCTCTATCCCGCCGCCCAGCGCGGCCAGCGCGCCGAAGGCGACGACGACGGCGACGCCGAACGCGAGCAGCCGCCCGCCGCCGCCCGACCCCGACACGAGCGTGACGAGGACCAGTCCCCCGATGTACGCCCCGAGCATCGTCAGCGAGCCGTGGGCGAAGTTGAGCACCCCCATCAGCCCGAACACGAGCGTCAGCCCGGCGGCGATCATGACGTAGAGGCTGGCCTCGGCGATCCCGCGGAGGATCACGTCCGCGAGCGTCGACGGCGAGAGGAACTCGATCAGCGCGTCCGCGAACTGCAGCGGGACCGCCGGCATCGCGGACACGAGCGGCGGCAGCGACGCGAGGGCGACGCCGGCGGTCATGCCGAGAGGTACCTCCGCAGTCGGTCGCCCTCGGCGCTGACGGCGTCGGTGTCGCCCTCGTCGACGACCGTGCCGTGGTCGAGCACGTAGAACCGGTCGGCCACGTCCAGCGCGAGCGGGAGGTTCTGTTCGACCAGCAGGATCGTCGTGTCCGCGGCCGCCTCGGTCAACGCCTCCGCGACCGCCTCGACGATGAGCGGCGCCAAGCCCTCGCTGGGCTCGTCGACCAGCAACAGGTCGTTGTCGCCGACGAGGCCGCGGGCGATGGCGAGCATCTGCTGTTGGCCGCCCGAGAGGTCCCCCGCGTTCGCGTCGCGTCGCTCGGCGAGGTCCGGGAACGTCTCGAAGGCGAGCTCCAGCGCCGCGTCCGCGTCGTCGGCGTCGGGAACGGCGACGCGGACGTTCTCCTCGACGGAGAGCTGCCCGAACATCCGCCTGCCCTCCGGGATCCACCCGAGGCCGCGGGCGGCGACCTCGTGTGTCTCGCGGCCGACCAGCTCCTCCCCGCGGTAGCGGATCGACCCCTCGCGGGGCGGCGTCAGCTGCAGCACGGACCGGAGCGTCGTCGTCTTGCCGACGCCGTTTCGGCCCATCAGCGCGACGACCTCGCCCTCGTACACCTCGAGGTCGACGCCCTCGAGCACGTGGCTGTCGCCGTAGTACGTCTCGACGCCCGACAGCGAGAGGAGCGGGTCGCCGCTCCCCTCGTTCGCCGGACCGTCGACGGCGTGCTCGGCCACGTCCGCGTCTGGATTGTCGCCCGCGCCGGCGGTCGACTCCATCTCCTCGTCCGCGCTCACGCTGGCTCACCTCCGCCGTTCGAGTCCGCGGCTGCGTCCGACGACGCGCCGTCGTCGCCGCCGGGCTCGTAGCCGCCCAGATACGCCCGCTGGACCGCGGGGTTGTCCCTGACGGCCGCGGGCTCGTCGTCCGCGATCACCGCGCCCTGGTTCAACACGACGACGCGGTCGGACACCTCCATCACGATGTCCATGTTGTGCTCGACGAGCAACACGGCGTGGTCGGTGGCGACGTCCTCGATCAGGTCGACGACCCGGTCGACGCTCTCGGAGGAGACGCCGGCGTTGGGCTCGTCGAGCAGGAGGACGTCCGGGTCGCCCGCGAGCGCGACGCCGACCTCGAGCTGCCGCTTCGCGCCGTGTGACAGCGCGCTCGCCGGCACGTCCGCCCGATCGGCGAGGTCGACGCGGTCGAGGACGGCGTACGCCTCCTCGAGATACTCCTCGAGCCGGCCGGCGTTTCGCCAGAAGTTCGTCCCGTCGCCGCCGGCGGCCTGCGCGGCGACGCGGACGTTCTCCAGCACGGTCGAGTTCGGGAACACGTTCGTCACTTGGTACGACCGATGGACCCCCTGCGCGGCGACCTCGTGTGGTGCCGCGCCGGTGATGTCGCGCCAGCCGTCGTTCTCGCCGTCCGACTCTCCCGCCCTCGAACTCGGTTTCCCTCGGCCATCGACGTGCTCCGCTCCCGCCCGGAGCTCGACGATCCCCTCGGTGGGTTCCAGCACGCCCGTGAGGACGTTGAAGAACGTCGTCTTCCCGGCGCCGTTGGGGCCGATCAGCGAGCACAGCTCGTCGCTTCCGAGGGCGAAGTCCACGTCGTCGACGGCGGTGAGCCCGCCGAACCGCTTCGTGAGGCCGCTCGTGCGGAGCATCTACAGCGAGCAGTTCATGCTGTCGCTGTCGGCCGGGATCGTCGTCTCGTCGGCCGAGATCCGCGCGACGGGGTCGCTCGGCTGGACGGCGGCGCCCCAGGCGTCGCTCCACTCGTCGGCCGTCGGAACGACGTCCGCGACGGTCATCTCCGACCGCGCCTGGTTGTTGTACTCCTGGAACGTGTACGCGTCCGACCCCTTCGGGGTGTCCGCCACGGTCATCCCGCGCAGTGCCTCGGCGACGTCCGCGCCGTCGGTGGAGCCGCTCTCCTCCACGCCCTGCACGATCGCCGAGGCGGCCGTGAACGTCCCGGCGGTGAACAGGTCTGGCACGCGTCCGTACGCGTTCACGTAGCCGTCGACGAACGCCGAGTTGATCTCGTTGTCGTACTGGTTCCAGTGGTACCGGGTCGTGAACGGGCCGATCCCGGCGCCGTCGAGTTTCTCTCGGGTGAGGGGTTCGCCCAGTTGGTTCTGGAGGAGGCCGCCGACGACGTTGTTCGTGATCGCTGTCGCGAAGCCGCCGAACACCGTGAAGTCGTAGTCGCCCTGGAGATACGTCGTGAACAGGGAGGGAAGCGTCGCGACGGTGAACCCGCCGACGATGCCCTCGGCGCCCGCGTCGACGGCGTTGTCGAGCAGGCCCTCCCACTCGCTGTACCCCTGCGGGACGAAGCGCTTGCCGACGATCTCGACGCCCTCGGCGGTGAGCACCTCCTCGTAGTTGTTGACGACCGCCCGACCGAACGAGTAGTCGGCGCCGAACAGGAACACTCGCGAGACGTCCGACTCCTGGGCGACGTACTTGCCGCCCGAACGCGCGTCCATCGCCGTGTTCTCGGACGCGCGAAACACCATGTCGCTGCACGTCTCGGAGTCGCTGGTGACCGACGCCGACGCCGCCGGCCCCGCCATGTACGGGACGCCGGCCTGCTGCGCGACGGTCGTGCTCACGCGACTGGCCGCGCCCGACGAGGCGCAGCCGAACAGCATGTCGACCTCCTGGTCGGTGACGAGGTTCGTCGCGAGCGTCTGGGCCGTGTCCGCGGAGAACTGCGTGTCGCGGATGTACAGCTCGTAGTCGACGTCGCCGACGGTGACCGTCTGGCTTCCCGTCTCCGCCGTCACCGACGGCGCGTCACCGGCCTTGTACCCGAGTCCCGAGGAAAAGCCCCACAGCGCCTGCTGTCCGTAGTACTGGAGGTCCCCGGAGATGGGCTGTAGCACGCCGATCTTTACCGTTCCCGACGCGCCGCCGGAGCCCTCCGTTGTCGTGCCTTCCATGTCGTCGCTCGCCTCTGTGTCCGTCTCCATAGTATCCCCGTCGGTTTCGGTTCCGCCGCCGTTCCCGCCCGAACAGCCGGCCAGTCCGGTGATGCCTGCCGCACCGAGCGCGGCCAGCGTTCGACGTCGTGTGACACGCTCACTCATACAGAGAGATGACGTGCGGTATCCGGCAAGAACTGCGTGGTTAACATGTGAACGAGCGGGCGTTCGCGGGGGACCGAGTTCGATCGATTCGGACCAGTTGTACCGCTCGTCGCCTCACAAGCTTCGATCGGTCGTACGCAGCCAGCACGCGAGTTCGGGGATCTGCCTTCTCATGGTCGCTTACGGCGAAGGGATGGATACCGACCGAGTCATCACAGATCCGGCTGCCCTGCTGGAGGTGCGCGGTGACGTGGATGCAGTCGTCGCAGCGGCGACTCACGTCGAGGACCACTGGTTCGCGCCCTTCGATGCGCTCCATCTCGTCGAATCCGACGGTGACACCATCGTCTCGAGTGACGAGACGTACGAATCGTTTGCGACCTGAAGGCAGCCAACGGCGAGTAACAGCCGTCTATCGGTCGTGTCGTATACGTGGTCAGACGGACGACACGCGCTGCCTGTTCGTGACGTAGTCGCGGGCGGCTTCTCTGATGACGTCTTCGGGGCCTTCGACGCACTCGCGTCGGAGGTCAGGGTACTGGCCTTCCAGTTCGCGAGCGACGTAGCCGTCGAGTTCCGCCACCTCGGCGACCGGCATGCCTTCGAGGTGTTCCGAGAGGAGACTGGCGACGGCACGGCTGACCGCGCAGCTTTGACTCTCGAAGGCGATGGCCTCGATGCGGTCGTCGGCGATCGTGACGTGAAACTCGCCGTCGTCGCCGCAGGTGGTCTCCTCGGAGGACTTCACGAACGTCGGGTCGGTGAGGCCGCCCTGGTTCCGGGGATCGTGGTAGTGTTCGCTGACGAGATCGTGGTAGCGGTCGGAGGCGAGGTAGTCGTCGAGGTCGCCGCGGGCGGTGTCCACCACCTCGAGGAGTCGATCGATGTCCCCGCGGGTGTTGTAGACGTAGAACGACGCACGCGCGGAGCCGGGGATGTCGAGGCGATCGTGCAGCGGTTGGGTGCAGTGGTCGCCGGCGCGGATGGCGATCCCGCGGTCGTTGAGCAGGCTGGAGAGGTCGTGCCCGTGGACACCCTCGACGTTGAACGAGACGAGGCCGGCTCGCTCTTCGCCGACCCCCGGTCCGTACGTCCGGACGAACTCCCGGTCTGCGAGTTCACGCAGGAGGTACTGGGCGAGGTCGTTCTCGTGGGCGCGGACGTTCTCCATGCCCAGATCCTCCAGGTAGTCGACGGCGGCACCGAGGGCGATCCCCTCCGCGATGGGCGGGGTGCCGGCCTCGAACTTCCACGGGAGTTCGTTCCACGTCGAGTCCGTGAGGGTGACGTTCCGAATCATCTCCCCGCCGAAGAGGAACGGATCGAAGTCCTCCAGTATCTCTCGTTTCCCGTACAGTCCGCCGATGCCGGTGGGACCGGCGAGTTTGTGGCCGCTGAACGCGAAGAAGTCCGCGTCCATCGCCCCCACGTCGACGGGTCGCGTCGGCGCCGACTGGGCGCCGTCGACGACCGCGTACGCGTCGTGATCGTGCGCGAGGTCTACGAGGTCCTCGATGGGGTTGATCGTCCCGAGTACGTTCGAGACGTGGGGGGCACAAACGGCCGCGGTGTCGTCGCCGACGGCCTCGCTGGCGGCGTCCATGTCGAGGTGGCCGTCGGCCGTGACGGGGATGTGGCGGACGGTCGCATCGGTCCGCTTGGCGATCTGTTGCCACGTCACCAGCGAGGCGTGGTGGTCCATCTCGGTGGCGACGATCTCGTCGCCGGCGTCGAGGTGCTGACTGAGGCCGTACGCGACGAGGTTGATGCTCTCGGTGGTGTTCTTCGTGAAGACGATCTCCTCGCGACCGTCCGCGCCGAGGAACTCGGCGACTCGGTCGTGAGCCTGCTCGTACGCAACCGAGGCCTCGTGACTGAGTTCGTGGATCCCGCGGTGGATGTTCGCGTTATAGCCAGCGTAGAACTCCTCGAAGACGGCGTACACCTGTCTGGGCGTGTGCGTGGTGGCGGCGTTATCGAGATACGTGAGCGGGTGTCCGTTCACCTGCCGGTCGAGGACGGGGTACTCGTCGCGAATCTCTGCGGCGTCGAAGGTCATATCTCGGTCCAGACAGCAGCACCTGATAAAGAATGCGTCCATGATACTGGTACTCGACAACGCGGTCGACGGCGGCTACATGGCCGGCGAGATCGTCCACTTCCTCCCCGAGGCCCGAGCCTACAACTACCCGAACGAGGACGGCGACCCGAGCCTCGACGGCGTCGACGGCGTCGTCATCGGGGGCAGCGGCGCCGGCGTCTACGACGAACCGGACCAACCGTGGATCACCGATCAAAAGCAGTTCGCGCGCCGCCTCGTCGAGGAGGGAGTGCCGACGCTCGGCATCTGCTTCGGCCACCAGATCCTGAACGCCGCACTCGGCGGGGCGGTCGAGGACAGCGGGACGACTCGCCTCCACCTCCGCGAGGCCGAGTTCGACGACGACCCCCTGTTCGAGGGGGTTACCCCGACTGTGCCCGTCCTTCACTCCGACGTAGTGACCGAACTCGGCGACGGGATGGAGCTCATCGGACGCGCCGACTACTACGAATACTTCGCCACGCGGCATCGCGACAGCCCCGTATGGTCCGTCCAGTATCACCCGGAGTTCACGCCGCGGATCGTCGACGAGTACGACGGCTGGGAGGAATCTCACCGCTCCTTCGAGGAGTCCACCGCGACGCGAACGCTCGCCAACTTCGCGGCCCTCGTGGAGTCAAACGAGAGCGACTGAGTCCGTACTCCACACCGGATCACAGGGTGTCCGTACGCGATGCCGGATCGATCGACGGGATCTCGGGGCGGGTCACTCCTCCAGTTCGCCCATCGCGTCGACGACACGCTGGAGCATCTTCCGTTGTCCGCGTCGGAGGTTCTTCGAGACGGCCGGCTTGGACACGTCGAACTCCTCGGCGAGCGTCCCGAGCGTCGCCGACCGAGGGCTCTCGAAGTACCCCTCGGTTGCGGCCGTCTCCAGCGTCTCCCGTTCGACGTCCGAGAGGTCCTTACACCCCTCGATGAGCGTCATCGCGGCGCCGGCGTTCTGGATGAACCCCTGCAGCTCGGGGAGGTCGGGCTCGTCCCGCTCCAGCACCTCGTAGTCGTTGTCGCGGTCGAGCCGCGAGAGCGTGCCGTCCGCCTCGCCGCGGTCGTCGAAGCCGACGTGCCACAGCTCCGAGCCGTCGGCGATGTAGAAGGGACCGGTGATGTAGCCGCCGCCGTCGCGGACGGTCGACATCGCGGCCGTCTCGTCGATGACGGTCCGGATGTGGCCGACGCCGCCCGTCTTCGAGAGGAGCGAGTACGTCCGGAGCCCGTCGTGTTCGCGCAGTTCCGTCAACCCCTGTCCGAGCGTCTCGCGGTCGTCCCCCTCGACGACCATCCGCGTCTCCAGCGACTCGGTCGCCGTGTCGAACTCCCAGTGCACCGCCGAGAACGCGAGGTCGTGCTCCTCGGTGGCGTGGATGAACGGGCAGTCGTACTGCTCCATATCCAGGGTGACGTCAATCATGGTGCTCCCTCCGATCGGTGAATGATTGGCCGATACCTACATAATTGTTTATGTCGGTGTCGACCGTGGATCTCCCCGGTCGTCGTCTCCGACAGCGACGGTCGATCGATCGCTCGGGGGCGACCCGGCCGCTGCCGGCCGATCACGCCTCGTCGCCGAACCGCTCGCGCACCGCCTCGCGGTCGATCTTCGACGGTCCGGAGTGGGGGAACTCCTCGACGAACGCGAGGTGGCGGGGATGTTTGAAACTCGCCAACCGACCGTCGAGGAACGCTCGCAGTTCCGCCAGCGTGAGCGAGTCGTCCCCCTGAACGACGGCGCTCCCGACGGTCCCCCAGGTGTCGTCGGGCACGCCGATCACGACCGTCTCCGTGACCTTCGGGTGATCCGTGAGTTCGTTCTCGACCTCGGCCGGGAAGACGTTCTCACCGCCGCTGACGTACATGTTCTTCTTGCGCCCCTCGATGTGGTAGTAGCCGTCGTCGTCGACGCGCGCGAGGTCCCCCGTCGAGACCCACCCGTCGCCGAAGGTGTCGGCCGTCTCCGCGGGCGCGTTCCAGTAGCGATCGGCCGCCGCGGGGCTCGACAGTTCGAGTTCGCCAACCGACCCCCGATCGACGGGATCGCCGTCGGCGTCGACGATCCGCGCGGAGACGTGCGGTGCTGGCACGCCGACGGCCTCGGCCTTCTCGCGCGGCCAGTCGTCGGGCATCGCGAAGTTGTTCGGGCCACACTCGGTGAGGCCGTACCCCTGCGAGAGGTCGACGCCGCGGTCCCACCACGCCTCCAACACCGACCGCCGGCAGGGACCGCCGCCGGACTTGGCGAACCGGAGCGACGAGAGGTCCGTGTCGCCCCACGCGTCGTGTTCGGCCATCATCCGCAGCACCGCCGGCACCGCCACCAGCACGGTCGCCTCGCGGTCGTCGACGACGCCGAGCACCCGACCGGGGTCGAACTCCCGCGCGATGACGACCGTCCCACCGACGTGGAACAGCGGGACGGTGAGGACGTTCCACCCCCCGGTGTGAAACAGCGGGAACGGCATCGGCGTCACGTCGTCCCCGCGGAGGTTCCACGCGGCGATGGTCGTCATCGAGTTCCAGTACACCGCACGGTGGGGGATCACCGTCTGCTTCGGCGTCCCGGTCGACCCGCCGGTGTGAAGGAACAGATGCGGGTCCGACAGCGACACCTCGGGCCGTCCAGACCCGCGTTCCGTCGGGTCCGTGTCGTCCTCAGCCTCGACCCGCGTCCGGGCCGTCTCGAACGAATCGCCGCCGAGGTCGTCGGCCGCGGCCGCGACGTCGTCGTCGCCGACGACGAACACCCGCGTGTCACCGATGTCGGTACCGGCGTCGTCGAGGGCCTCGGCTGCGAGTTCGGCGGAGCCTTGTTCGACGACGACGGCTCTCGGATCGGCGTCCGCGAGGAGCGTCGAGACCGCCGGCGGCGCGAGCCGATGCGACAGCGGCGCGAGGACGGCGCCGATCTTCCCGGTCGCGAAGAACAGGTCGACGAGCGCCGGGCGGTTCCGCGAGAGGGTCACGACCCGATCGCCCTTGTCGACGCCCGCCGACCGCAGCAGCCTGGCCGTCCGGCCGGCGCGGTCGTCCAACTCTGCGTAGGTGTACTCGCGACCCGTGGTCCCGTCGACGAGCCCGACGCGGTCCGGCGACAGCGCCGCGCGACGGCCCGACCAGTCGCCGACCCAGTCCGGTCCCGCCGCCCCGGCGTCCCCGGCGGCTCCCTCCCGGACCCGATCGGCCCCCTCAGACATCGTCGAGGAACGAGACGAGCAGGTCGTTCACGCGCGCCGACTCCTCGATGAAGAACAGGTGCGGTCCTCCGTCGACGAACTCGGCGTCGGCGCCGGGGATCGCGTCTGCGAGCAGTTCGCCGTTCCCGACGGGGAGTACCCGATCGTCGGTGCCGTGGGCGACGAGCGTCGGGACCGCGACGCCGTCGAGTTCCCCGCTCGCGTCGAACGCCTCCACGGCCGCGCCCTGCGCCTCCCGCGCGCTCGGCGGCGCGTCCGACTCCAGCCGCCAGTCGACGATCCGCTCGACGAGATCGGGGTTCTCCCGCATGAACCCGTCGCTGACGGCGGGCGCCATCTTGTACCGGATCGCCTCGCGCTCGTCGGCGTCGTCGGGGACGGAGAACATCCGCGCGAGCGTTGTCTCCGGCGTCGGGATCGCGTCGGGACCGCCCGGCGAGGTACACAACAGCGCGAGCGACCGCGCCCGGTCGTACGTCAGGGCGTACCGCTGGGCGACCATTCCCCCCATCGACGCGCCGACGACGTGCGCCGCGTCGACGCCGACGTCGGCGAGTACGGCCTCCAGATCGCCGGCCAGTTGCTCGATCGTGTACGGTCCATCCGGCACGTCCGACTCGCCCGTCCCGCGGTTGTCCCACACCACCACGTGGTAGGCGTCCGCGAGCACGTCGGCCTGCCAGTTCCACATCCAGCGGCCGTAGCCGAGCCCCTCACACAGGACGACCGTCTCCGCCTCGGCCGGGTCGCGGCCGCGCTCCTCGTAGGCGATCGCGACGCCGTCGTGATCCGCTGTTTGCACGGTGCGAACCTGTCCACGGGCCACCTTCAAGCGGGCGCTTCACATGTTAACCCCTGAGGCTTTCGGTCGCGCCGCCGCCGGGATCGGTATGCCAGTCGCGACTGTCGACGACGAGGCGACCGCGAGCATCGACGTGACGCCCGACACGATCGACGCGTACGCCGACCTCACCGGCGACGACAACCCCATTCACCTCGACGAGGCGTACGCGAGCGAGACGATGTTCGGCGGGCGGATCGCCCACGGAATGCTCGGGGCCGGAGTCATAAGCGCCGCGCTCGCGTCGCTTCCGGGCGACATCGTCTACCTCGATCAGCGCTGCTCGTTCGAGGCGCCCGTCCGTCCGGGCGACACGATCGAGGCCCGCGCGACCGTCCGCGAGGAACTCGGGGACGACCGACTCCGCGTCGAGACGGTCGCCTCGGTCGACGGGGAGTCGGTCATCGACGGGGAAGCTACCGTGCTGTCGCTCCCGCACGATCAGTGATCCCGGGGCGATCGAACGCCCCCGACATGCCCTCTCCCCGTCGCGGCCGGCACGGGTGGCCGACACGGGCGAAGGTTCAATATATCGGCTAACAAACTCCAGTGTGGCTCGAGAGCCGGTGTTGTGACCGATGTTCGAGAACAGAACCGACGCCGGCGAGCGGGTGGCCGATCTCCTCGAGGCGCGCGGCGTCGACGCCGACGTCGTGCTCGCTGCGCCGAGAGGGGGGCTCCCGGTCGGCCGCGCCGTGGCCGATCGGCTCGGACTCCCGCTCGATATCGTCTCCGCCCGCAAGATCGGCGCGCCGTGGAACGCGGAGCTCGCGATCGGTGCCGTCGCCAGCGACGGCAGCGTCTGGCTCAACGACGAACTGCTGTCGACCTCGGGTATCGACGACGAGTACGTCGAGGAGCACCGTGAGCGAGAGCGGGAGGCCGCCCGCGATCGGGTCGACAGCTACCGCGGCGATCAGCCACCGCTGGATCTGGAGGGCAAACGGGTGATCGTCGTCGACGACGGCGTCGCGACGGGCGCGACGATGCACGCCTGCCTCGAGCGGATCGCGGCCGGCGGGGCCGAACGAATCGTGCTGGCGGTTCCGGTTGCGCCTCCGGCTACCCTCTCGGAACTGGGGACGAAGGCCGACGAGGTCGTCAGCGTGGAGACGCCGTCGCAGTTCGGCGCCGTCGGACGGTTCTACCGGACCTTCGATCAGGTCACCGACGAACGAGCCCGATCGTATCTCGTGGACGACGCGACCTGAACCGGATCGAGACCCGAACGCCCGCGGCGGTCTCCGCAGCGAGGGGTCGACACGACTGCCGACGAACGACTGTGACGAGATAGCCGAGCACGTCGACGCACTCACTACGTTTTCGACCACGGAAAAGAGACTCCGGACGCCACTGCGGCGCCGAGCAGGTCCGTGATCTCGGCCAGCGCAAGCTCAACAGTTCGCCGACCACTTCGGGAGCTTGGGCACGGGAAGCGGATCCGGACCCCGGGATCTCCGGCGGACAGCCCACCAGTACCACTAGTCGACGATAGGCAGAGACAGTATCGCAATGGCTTTGACTGAATATTCATTAAATAGACTTTTGTGACTGGTCGCTCATCTGTCCCCTAGATTAGATAATGGCAGGACGGACCGGACAGTCGGAGGTGTCGAACGAACAGACACGATCGGCCGATGACCGGAGGGTAACAGAGTCCGCTATCGCAACGACCGAGTTGCAGCTCACATACAGTGACGGGACGAACGCCGTGAACGGCGTTTCGCTGGACGTTCCGGAAGGCGAGTTCTTCGGATTCTTGGGGCCGAACGGGGCCGGGAAGACCACGACGATCAAGGTTCTGGCAACCCTGTTGAAACCCACGGGCGGCAGCGTCCGCGTGAACGGATTCGACGTCACCGACGACCCCCGAAGCGTCCGGTCGTCTATCGGCTACATGGCTCAAGAGGTCAGTGTCGACGAGGAACTCACCGCCCGTGAGAACATCCGGTTCGCCTGCGAGGCGTACGGCGTTTCCAGCGGAGAACGGACAGAACGGATCGACGAGTTACTCGACCTGGTCGACCTCGCGGACGTCGGCGACAAGAAAGCCGAGGAGTTCTCCGGCGGAATGAAAAAACGCCTCGACGCCGCGACGGCCTTGGTCCACGACCCACCGCTGGTTTTCCTCGACGAACCCACAACGGGACTCGACCCGAAAGCCCGCAACCGGCTTTGGGAATACTTCGAGCGAATCAACGAAGACGGAACGACCATCTTTCTGACAACCCAGTACCTCGAGGAAGCTGACCAACTCTGTGACCGTCTGGCAGTCATTCTCGACGGTGCGATCGTCGAGGAAGGGTCGCCGGCGGAGCTGAAACGTCGGGTCGGCGGCGAGATACTCGACGTGAACCTGGCGAACGCGGAGAGCGAACGCGCGGCGACCATCGCCAGGGAGTTCGATGCCTTCGACGAGGGCGCGACTGTCGAGACGACCGAGGAAGGCATCAGCGTCACGGCCGAGGATGCCAGAGAGCACGGTACGGACCTCTTGGTCGCACTTCGGGACGCTGACATCACCGTCACTGGATTCAACGTGCGTGCTCCCTCCCTCGACGACGTGTTTCTCGCGATCACAGGCGAACACGTCGAAGACCTCGAGGACGCTGCACATCTGGAGAACGGTGATAGGCAATGAGTTCGCCGACTGCATCGGAGCAGTCCTCCAGCCAGCCACCCCAATCGGGAAACTCCTTCCTCGGCGACGTCTGGGTGAACTTCAAGCGCTGGAACCTGAAGGCTGTCCGGAACCCGTTCGTGTTGGTCGTTTCGCTCGCCCAACCGATCATCTTCCTGCTGCTGTTCACGGAGGTGTTCGGCCAGATCGCGGGCGGCGCGATCAATCAAGGCGGTGCCGGCATCAGCTACGAGACGTTCCTCGTGCCGGCCATCGCGATCCAGGTGTCGCTGGCGGCGGCCATCACGTCGGGAATCGGGCTCGTCAACGACATCGAGAACGGGATGTTCGAGAAGGTCCTGGTCACGCCGATGAACCGAACCGCCGTGTTCGTCGGGAAAACGGCCGCCGAGGTGATGCGGATCCTCGTCCAGGTCTCGATCATCCTTGGCCTGGGGGTCGTGCTCGGTGCCGAGATATCCACCGGGCTCGTCGGGGCCGTCGGTATCGCGTTCGTCGGAGTGCTGTTCTCGCTGTGGTTCATCGCGCTGTCGAATACGCTCGCGGTCCTCACACGAGACCAAGAGTCGACGATCATCGCCGCGAATCTCCTCCAGTTCCCGCTGTTGTTTCTCTCCTCCGCGTTCCTGCCGCTGGAGGCGCTCCCGGAGTGGATCCAGACGTTCGCCCGATTCAACCCCGTCACCTACGGCGTCGATGCTGCCCGAGCACTCATGCTTGACCGGGACGTGATGACGGTCCTTGAGGTGACCCAGTTTGAGGGGCTCTGGAACACGCTCGTGCCCGCAGTCGTCGTCCTCGTTGCACTGGCTCTGGTGTTCGGTGGGGTCGCCGTGTTCATGTTGACGCGAGCGACGGGATCAGACGTCCAATAATGCAGTGGGGCATTCTCACGAACACCGGTTGGGGCCGTTCGAGACCGAGTTCATATCGGCTGAACAGGCGCAATACCACGGCGTTGACGCCGTGAATACGCGCCGTCGCGTGGGGGAGAATCCACGGTGGGCTTCTCCCTGAGTTTCAGAACGCTAGCGGTTGATTGACAGGCAACCGTACTCTGAGGTAGGTATCGGGTGGATCGGGGCGGATTTCGTCTCGTCTTCGGAGGTGGCCTGTGCACCCTCCTAACGAGGTGATATCCGAAAGCCCAGTCGGTGAACGCCACATCCTCGAAGGGTGTGCCGACGAACCGACTGCTCGCAGCGAACGCAACGATACCACCGACTCCGCTGACGCCTGCGGCGCCCCTGTGGCCAACATCACACTTGGACGCCGTACACGGTCGAGGATAGGGGTAACGGCGGTTTGGCACCGCCAGCAGTCCATCAGCCCGATGCTGTGGGACTCCCCGCGCCCGAAAGGGCTGGTAGTCCGGTGATTGGACTGCAAACCTGAAACTCCCATCGCTCGGGATTCCTCCCCGTTTACGCGAAGGAGGATGTCAATTGCTGAGTACTGACGCGATGTACGCTTCGACTTGCTCGCGAACGATTTCTGTGGCGTCTTGGTTACTGGTGACGCGTTCGGTCATCGAACCGTTGATCACTGTCACGAGAAACGCCGCTGCGTTCTCGGGATCGACCTCCCTGAACACGCCCTCCTCGATTCCGGACTCGATGTTCGACGCGATACGGTTCCGAAAGAAGCGGTCAGTTTGCGTGAAATACGTTCGATATCGATCGTCGTGAGCCGCCTGTGCGCGTAGTTCCACCATCGCCTTCGCGAACTCCCGGCGTTTTTCCGGGAGCGGCGTGGCCAGTACGTGGTCGAGTACTGAACGGAGATGTGCGTCTGCCCCGGCAGATTCTTCGAACGGAACAGTTTCCTCGAACCGATCGACCATGAACTGGAGAAAGTCGAGGAGGAGTTCGTCTTTCCCGTCGTAATGGTGGTAGATCAGTGACTTGCTCTTTGAAAACTCGTCTGAAATACGTTGGATAGTGAGATCCGCATAGCCGTACTCACAGAGCGCGAGAAACGTCGCCCGCATGATCTCTTCGCGTGTGTTCTGCGGGGATTCGAGGAACGATTCCGAGGTCTGCATTGTTGACTAGACATTCAGTCACTTGGTAATAGTAGTGGCCATGTCGCCGACTCAGTCCGACTCGATCCCACCCAACACCACCGATCGAAGCCGTTCCGGCGACAGGCAGTGATTGACGTCTCGATGTGGAGTACTGGTCCTCGCCTCTGCCAGAATCGCCGATCTGTATTGACCGATTTCCACGGACGGCGCGCCACTGTCCGATGGATTTGGAAGGAGTGATAGTTGCTGCATCACTGTGTTCGAGGGGGAACCAGTATCTTGTTGTCTCGCGAAGTACACCGGCGTCCCTGATCTATCGAGCTCGTCGAGCCTCGCGTTCGTTTCGATCATATCACCCGTGATCAGGACGATGTCTGGATCGAGTCGGTTGGGCTCCTCGTAGACCTTCCGTACCCGATGTATGGTGCCCGTTCAAGCGAGGCGCCGTTCGAGCCGGACTCGTACCGTCGCTCTACGAACGCCACCGCTGTGCGTAACAACCCGTCGGGAGTCAGTACCCCATCCGTCGGGCACGTCCAACGGGAAACACGACGGCAGAAGTCGAACGGTTGGAGAGTATCGATGTAGAGGAGAACGACTGCGGCTCGCAGAGGTCCTTCCTCAGTCGGTCGGCGATCGCCGGCGGGGCGCTGTTGACGCTGGGCAACGGTGCGGGTCTGTCGATGCCACGGGAAGACGGTGAGCAGGAGGGTCCGCTGTTCGACGATCGGAAGGGCACCGACGTGGACGTGCTGAACTACCCACTCACGCTCGAACACTGGGAGAGCGTGTTCTATCGGATCGTGTTCGAGACTGTCGACGCAGAGGTCTTCCTCGATTCGGGCGCGACGAACGTCTCAACCGAGGTGAACCCGACGTGCTGTACTCGAACTCAGACGCGATCGGCGGAACAGGAGGCGGCCCACATCGACCTGCTCACGTCGGTGGTCGAGCTGCTGGGCGGGACCGCTGTCGAGGCAGCCGAGTACGACCTCGGCGTCGAGGATATCGCGGAGTTCATGCCGCTCGTAGCGATCGGATCACCCGCGGATGGGCGGTCGCTTCAGCGCGACCGACCGCGCGATCGGTTCGGTCCCGTCCCGATGCAGGGCGATGTCGACGGAATCGGGCATCGAGTCGGTCGGGAGGCCCCAAGCGCCGGTCACCTCGCCGGTCCCGCCGGCCGGAACGGATCCCGTTGTCGAGACACTTTCGAGGTAGGTGCCGTCACGGAGAGTGACGCCCACGAGGCGGAGTTCGACGGCCCCGTCGGTGGTGTTCTCGACGGCCACACGGAGCACGTAGGTCCGCGAGTCGGCCGACTCGCCTCTGACCTCCGAGACCTCGACCGTCTCGACCGACGGTGTCTCCGGCAGGAGTTCGTCGCCGACGCCGACGGCGTCGGTATCGGGTGTCGCCGTTCCTGTGTCAGTGCTGCTCACCGTCGTCGGCCCGTCCCCGTCGCCGCCGTCGCCGCCGGGAAAGAGCGTGTTGCCGATCAAGTCGCCGAAGGTGAACACTTCGATGATCACGGGGACTGCGAAGGCGAGCACTGCTATCCAACGGATCAGTCGGCGCCGGTCGACGTCCGTGTCGGGCTCCGACGGGTCCGCCTCCGGCGAGTCACCGCCGGCGGTCGGATCGTCCGTGTCTGAGTTGTCGTCGGTCATCGGGTCGGGAAGGGGGAACCCCGCGATAACGGTCGCCGAGTCGTTACGCCGGCACCGGGAGGCTCCCCGGACTGAGCACGCCGTCGGCGACCATGTCGAACAGCGGAAGGCCGTACGCGAGCGCGACGAGCAGGATCGCGACCGCCGCCCACAGCTTCAGGTTGTCGAGCACGCGCGGCGAGTCGGTCGCCCCCGACATCGGCTCCGGGAGGAAGCTGTTCACCCGGAGCTGGCTGTTGGGTTTCCCCATCGTCCACGTGGCAACCATGACCGCGAGGAACATCGCGGCCCCGATGAACAGCAGCGTGCCGCCGATGGCGATCTGGATACGCATCTCGCCGACGCTGCCCGCGACCGCCTGAAAGCTGAACTGGTCGTACTGCGGCTCGGCGGTCCGACGGGGGATGCCCGCGAGACCGGCCCGGTGCATCGCGTTCGACATCAGCACCATCCCGACGAACCACACGTACGGCTGGAGCGAGGCGACGCCGTACAGTTGGAGCCGCTTTCCGGTCACCTGCGGTACCAGCCAGTAGGACACCGCCATCAGGGTGAGCGCGAACGCGGTCCCGACGGTGAGGTGGAAGTGCCCGGGCACCCACAGCGTGTTGTGGATGAGGTAGTTGATGTTCATCCCGGCGTTGATCATGCCCGAGAAGCCGCCCGCGGCGAACATGATGCCCGAGAGGGCGATCCCCGCGAACGCCGGCTTCGCCCACGGCAGCGACTTCAGCCAGCCGAGGTAGCCCGAGCCGCCACGCTGGCGTGCCCCGTGCTCCATGCTGGCGACGACGGTGAACAGCGTCAACAGCGACGGCAACAGCAGGAGGAACGTGTTCGTCATCGCGACGAACTTGTATCCCGAGGCGATCCCGGGGTCGGTGTACTGGTGGTGGAACCCGACCGGCGTCGAGAGGATGAGGAACAGCACGAACACCACACGCGCGAGCGGGTCGCTGAACAGGCGACCGCCCGACAGCTTCGGCAATACGGTGTACCAGATGAGGTACGCCGGCAGCAGCCAGAAGTACACCACCGGGTGGCCGAAGTACCAGAACAAGGTCCGCGTGAGCAGGGGGTCGACCTGCTGGATGAGGCCGAGCGACCACGGGATGAGCAAGACCACGACCTCCACGGCCACCCCGAGCGTGGAGATGTACCACATCAGCATCGTGGTCATCACCATGAACGACTGTAGCGGGATGCGCGCGTCGGGGTTCTCCGACCGCCACGCGCGATACTGGAGGAAGTAGCTCGCGCCCGCGAGCCACGAGCCGACGATGAGCAGCGCCGCGCCCACGTAGAACAGCGGATGGGCCTTCAGCGGCGCGTAGAACGTGAACAACACGTCCGCGCTCGCCGGGATCGCGTCGAACAGCCCGGCGAGGATCGTGCCGGCGGCAAGTAGCGTGCCGAGGGTCATCGTCCCGAGCCACGCCGCGGTCAGCGTGGCGTTCGGCGGTTCGATGCCGAGGCTCCGTGTGTTGGCCCACTGGAACAGTCCCGCGATCCCGAACGTCGTGAACACGAGCGCGAGCAGGACGCCGTGGCCGGTCAGGATCGTGTAGTAGTCCGAGGAGGGAATGAACCGGAACACGCCGGTCCGGTGAAGCGCCTGTATCAGCCCGAACAGGGCGCCGACGCCGAACGCGGCGAACGAGATGCCGAGACAGATGCGAACGATCCGTGCGGCGTCGGGGTACCGGTCGACGAACGCGCGCCGGTGCCGGGTGCCGTCCTCGGCCTCGGCGTACTCGTCCTCACTGTGCGTAACCGCGTCGTCGGGATGTCCAGTTGCCATCAGTTGTCACCTCCTGCGGTCGCGTCGAACTGCGACTGCTGCACGACGTGCAGTTGTCCCGCCATCGTGTGGTGGCCGCTCCCGCAGTACTCGTGACAGACGATGCCGTACTCCCCGGTTTCATCGAACGTCACGTCGAACTGTGAGACCTGTCCCGGGATCACCATCGTGTTGACGTTCGTGCCCGCGAGATTGAACCCGTGCGTCACGTCCGCGGAGGTGACGTGGAACGTGACTTCCTCTCCCCTCGGCACCTCGATCGGTTGTGCGGTTCCGGGGTTGAACAGGTACTGTCGAGCGACGATGTACACGTCGACGCCGTTTCCGTCGGGTGACTCGTACACGCCGGGCGAACGGAAGTTGTCCGTCCGTTCGAAGTTGCCGTCGGCCACGGTCGCGGCGTTGATCGTCCCGCCGTCGTCGCCGACCATCGCGACCCCGGGGCCGATCGCGCCGTACACGATGGTCCCGATGAACGCGACGATCAGGACGAGCGATGCGCCGAACCAGAGTTTCTCGAATCGATGAACGTGCATGATTCACCCAGTGATAGTCGGACCGCCGATGTACTCGACGAAGTACATGAAGGCCCACAGCGCCGAGATCAACACGAAGTACCCCACGACCAACGCGGCCGTCCCGACGGGATCGTACTCCTCGTCGAGTTCGACCTCTGTCTCCTCCTCGACCGCCTCGACGGGCGCATCGCGGACGTACGCCTCCTCCGCGTTCGCGTGGTCGCGATACGCGATCCGCGCCTCGTTCCCGAGCACACCGGCGACGGCGAGCCCCATGATTCCGCCGAACAGCAGCGCGAACCACCCGGTGAAGTCGGTGGGCACGAACAGCGATCCGCCGGACTCCGCTTCCGAGCCGCCTCCGTCACCGCCGCCGCTGCTACCGCTACCGCCGCCGCCGCTCACGTCACCGACGACGACGGCGCCTTTCATCCCGAGCGCGCGGTGCGGCTGGCAGAAGTACGTCGAGACGCCGGCCTCCTCGAAGGTGTGACTGAACGTGTGACCGGCCTCCGCGACCAGTTCCGACTCGTAGGAGCCCTCCTCCGCGATGACGTTGTGGGAACCGCCCTGTCCGGTCCACTCCCAC
>Ga0207733_100112_pt1 | contig 79142 bp, 81 predicted proteins | sample A23P3SouthBayCA_FD_187735 | JGI IMG/M metagenome (GOLD analysis project Ga0207733, IMG submission 187735) | Aerobic enrichment media microbial communities from Eden Landing Ponds, California, USA - A23 P3 (SPAdes) | ecosystem: Environmental > Aquatic > Marine > Unclassified | place: Emeryville...
AAGCGGGTAGTAATGTTCATCCAAACTGTTACTCTCCCGCTTCAACTCCTTTGGTTTAGCGGCCCACCCCGACGCCGTCTAGTGATTCAATGGAGCCCACTGAGGTTACCGTTTCCGGACGGGGGATCGAACGAATCCCGGACCACGACGTCTATGTCTCCGGCAGACGTGTCGAAGTGGTGATTGTTATTGATCTCCTTGACACAGTGTACCCCGGACCGGGTGACAGTTCCGTTTAACGCCTCGAACTCGTCGCATGCCTCGAGCGCGCGATCGATTTCCTCGTCGGCCGACGGGTAGTCGTAGTTCTCGTGGGAGACCGTTCCTTCACCATCCACTCATCATCGATGGTGCCGGCTCTCACGTCCCCATCGATCGGCTGTTTGCTCTTGCTATTGAAGCCGGCTTCGACTGTTTCGCCAATAACGGCGCTGTCAAGGACTCTGCTGTTCTCTCGCGGGGAGATCAACTGGATCCGAACGCGCTGTGGCTCGCCCGCTTCACAACTCTCAGTCACGTTCCCCTCGAGCGAGTCCTCGAGTTCCTGTTCCCACGCGCTGCAGTACGCGCTCTCGATGGCAATCTGAACCGCGACGCTCGCCCGTGTTCGGTTCGATCGGCCGTCGAGATCAACCTGCTCTGGAGTGGCCGCTCGTCGGACGGTTCCATCGATGACAGTCCCCCTAACCTGACTGCCGTCGAGGTGCACGATTGAGAACGTAAGCGTTCCGTTCCGGTAGTCGATGCCGGGTTCGGAGACCGTCGTGGACCCACCGCCGTCAGTTCGCCAGACACCACCGCCCTGATAGGCGATTTCGGTGTCACCGTTGACATACGTCAGCGTTCCGAGCGATTCATTGTACAACACCTCGGTCCCGCCTGAGTCGTTGTCACGGGTGATAGTGACACGACCAGCCTCGTCCCGCATGGCGACGTGGCCGCGGTCGAACGGGCCGAGCGACACGTCCGACGGGCTCTGTCCGGTGGCAACAGTCGTCTTGGTATTATGTGTGAACTCGAGCAACGAGTGTTCGGCGTGTTCGATCTCGGCAGCCGACTCGTAGGCCTCGAGGCCGCTCGCGCCGAAAAGCAACACAAGGGTAGACCCCATAGCGACGATTCCGACGAGTAACACGAGTCCGAGAACGTGTGACTGTCCTCGATGGCGGTCCGTCCGCGGCCCGTCCGAAAGCCGGTCTGCTGGCTCGTCCCTCGACTGTTCCCCGGCCCGTCGCGCGTCGAGCACCCCCCGCATACGGGCATCGCTTCCTGACAGTCACGGATAATTATCAATCGTGATACTCGCCGTAACAGTCGGCCTAACGGATAGTAGGTGCTTGTTACCGGCTGTTCGTGCTTTCGACGCGGACCGGTCAGGGTCGAGCAGTTGCCACCAGAACAATCGAGAGAACCAGCAGGTACGTCACCAGCGCACCGATCCCCGCCGAGAGCAGCCGTGACGGTGCGACGGCGATGCCGACGCCGACGATCACGAACGCGCCCGCGAGCGTTCCGAACTGGACGACCGGTCTCTCCCAGTACGCTCGGACGAGTTCGCTGTGACTGAACGCAATCGCTTCGAAGCAGAGCGTCCCGAGACTCCCCACTGCAACTGACGGGATCGACAGCGGCGCGCTCGCGACAAAAAGGCCACCGACGAACGCTGTCAGCGCGATCACTGCGAGGACGCCGTCGGTTATCAGTCCCATCGACTCAGCGATACAACGTTGCACCCTCGCCGACGGCGGTCTGATAGGCCCGACTCTCGACGCCAACCGCTTCGAAGGCGTCGACCATCGCCGCGGCGATCGCCCGCCGATCCTGGCGGTGACAAACCGCGAGCACGCCCGGCCCGGCACCGCTGACGGTCACGCCGGTCGCGCCGGCCTCGAGGGCGGCCTCGCGAACCCGATCGTAGCCATCGATGAGTTTGGTGCGCTCGGGCGTGACGATGGCGTCGTTCATCCCCCGACCGACGAGGACAGGATCGTCTCGCGTCATTCCAACAGTGAGCGTGGCGGCGTTACCGACGGTGTCGACGACCTTCGAAAGCGGGGCCGAGTCAGGGACGATCCCGCGCGCGTCGCGCGTCGACACGGATATTTCAGGGAGGCACGCGACGACGGGGACGGAAGCGTCGACCTGCGTGACGCCATCGTCGGTGACGACGGTGAACCCGCCGAGCAGCGCAGGAGCGACGTTGTCGGCGTGTGCCTCGCCGGAAACGAGCGCTTCGCCCTCGGCAGCAATAGGGACGAGTTCCTCCCGCGAGCGACCCCGATCGTAGAGGGCATTGAGCGCGACAGCAGCGGCAGCCGCGCTCGCAGCCGACGAGCCAAGCCCCGAGGAGGGCCGGACGCCTTTGTCGATCCGGATGCGCGCCGGAGCGTCCAGCGCCTCGGCGACCGCGCCAACGGTGTTCTTGGCGGGATCTTCCGGGATGTACTCGCTGCCGGCTCCCATAACCGTAATCGTCGTTTCCGGGGCGCGTTCGACCCGAATTACGTCGGCGGGCGTCCCGAGAGCGACGCCGAAGACATCGAAGCCACTCCCGAGGTTCGCACTCGTCGCCGGTGCCCGCACGGTGAGCATGCCGATTCCTTTCAAGACGGCAGTCAAAAAGGTAGCGAACGAAGACGACGCATAGCGGCGTATCGACGACACCGCGGGACCGCGTCGCATGTCGACGGCAGTTCTGCTACCGGCGGTCGGAGCGATTACTCGTCGTCGGTCGTCCCAAACGTGAACACGTCATCGCTCTCGGTTGTGTCGTCTTCGCCCTCGCCGTCGGTCGACACGTCGTCACTGTCGGGGCTGTCGTCTGCCGCGTCCTCATCGTCGAGGTCATCGTCGACAGGCCCGAGCGGCTGTGCAGCCGTCTCGTCGGCAGTCGCGTCGTCCTCACCGTCGTCGTCAACTGGTCCAAGCGGCTGTGCGGCTGCGTCGGCTGTGTCGTCAGTCTCGGCACTCGAGTCAGCCGTCGATTCGAACTCGTCGCCCGCATCGTCGGTGCCACCCTGCGTGTCAGCGTCGTCCGCGAGCGGATCCGCCGCGTCGTCACCGAGGGGGTCGGCAGCGCCGGTCGACTCGAGGGGACCGTCGTCAATTTCAGCGGTCTCGTCCGCGTCGATTCCGAGGATCTTGTCGGCACCGATCTCGCCTGTGTCGTCATCCGAACTCTCCTCGAGCGTCTCCGCAGCCGGCTGGTCGGGTGCGGCTGTGTCGTCGGTCGATTCGAGCGTGGTGTCGGTCTCGCCATCGAACACGAGCGTATCCGACGCACCCTCTGATTCGAGATCCGACTCGAGCGTGATGCCGCCAGTCAGGTCATCCGATCCAGCCCCGTCGATGTCGAACGACGTGTCGGTCGCTGATAGCTCCGCATCGACGTCGAACGTCGACTCGAGATCGACCTCGTCGCTGTCGACGTCGGTGTCGAACCGGTCGAGCGCCTCGGAGAGTTGTGCGGCCCGCTCAGAGAGGCTCGAGGCGGACTCCGTGACTTCTGTGAGTGCGGTAGTCTGCTGTTCGGCCGCGGCGGCGACGTTCTCGGCTTCCGCGGTGGTCTCCTCGGAGATCGTCGCCGCGTTGTCGACCATCGCGACGACTTCTTGAGTCGAGGCAGCCTGCTCTTCGGTCGCCGCGGAGATCTCCTGGACGCCGATGTTGGTCTCCTGGGCGAGATCAGCGATCACCTCGAGCGCTTCGACGGCGTCCTGGACCTGTTCGGTTGCATCTTCAATGTCAGCGCTCGTGTCCTCGACCTCGGCAGCGGACTGTTCGGTGCGTTCCCGAATCGCTTCGAGGCGGTCCTCTGCCTCGTCGGCCGCTTGCGCAACGTCTTCGGAGAGGGCCTTGACTTCCTTTGCGACGACGGAGAACCCTTCGTCGTCGCTGCCGCTTGCGGAGCGAGAGGCCTCGATGTTAGCGTTCAGCGCCAGCATGTTGGTCTGGCGGGCGATCTCCGAGATCGTGTTGATCAGCTCGTCGATCTGCTGGACCTCTTCTTCGAGGCGGCGCATCTCGGCGACGGCGTCGCCGGCCTCGGTTTCGATCTCGTCCATGGCGGTGATCGCCGTCTGGGCGGCTTCCTTCCCTTCCTGTCCGGTGTTGACCGTCCGTTCGGCGATGTCGGCCACCTCGTTCGACGAGGCGGCGATCTGCTCGGTCGTCGTCGAGAGGCCGCTCATCTCCTGGTTGACTGACTGCAGCGACTCGTTCTGGCGGTCCGCGCCGTCCGAAATCTCTTGCACCGAGCCGGTGACCTGCTGGGATGCAGAGCGGACCTCTTCGCTCGAGGCGGTCACCTGTTCGGAGGCGGTCGCGACGTCGGTCGCGAACCGGTTGAGTTCGGCGATGGTCCCCTCGATCTCGTCGAGCATCTCGTTGAAGTCCTCACCGATCTGTTGCATCTGCTCGTTATCGCTTTCGACCGTCGCGCGGGCGGTGAGATCACCGTCGGCAGCCTTGCCCATGACCGTAGAGTACTCGGTGGCCTTGTCCTCGAGGTGGCTGTTGATCTCCTCGGCGCGTTTGCGCTCGCGTTCCGCCTCCTCGCGTGCGGTTTCGGTTTCGCTGATCTGCTCGCGTAGTGCGTCGCGCATCGAATCGAAGCCATCGTAGAGGCGGCCGATGTTGTCGACCCGGTTGGTCTCGAGGTCGACATCGAGGTTGCCCTCTTCCATCTGGCTGGCCTTGTCGGTGAGTCGGCCGAGCGAGACGGCCGTGTTCCGGCCGAGGACGGCACCGACCATGCCGATCAGGAGGACGGCGAGGATCGTCGCGTAGATCCCGTATTCGTTGATCGTGGTGACGAACCCGAACGCCTGGCTGGCGGGTTCGTGGGTCACGACGACCCAGTCGGTCCCGAACACGCGTGCCGAACTGGTGACGTACTCGTCGTCCGTGAAGTCGTAGGCGTCGGTCTCGAAGGTCAGCGACGAACTATCGATCCGCCGGGTCGTCGCACCTTCGGTCCGTGCAGCGGTCAGCAGGCTGGTGTCGCCACCGTATGCCTGCCCGAGCGTTTCGTGATTCTCGCCGTATCCCTTGTCGTCGAGCATCACCTCGTTGTCGCCGTTGAGGACCATCGTCGTGGTTCCGTCGTCGCTCTCGAGGTCGTTCGCGTATGCCTCGAGGTCAGCGGTGTAGACGATCGCCCGGTCTTCGTTTGCAGCCGAGCGCTGGACGTAGGTGATGACGGTTCGGTTCTGGCCGGCCTCGCTCTCGGCGAGGGAGGCATCCGACACCCAAGGAACGGTCTGGGTCGCGTTCGCGTACGCGCTTTCGGGAATGTTCTCGAGGTCGGCCGTCGACGCACCGCGGAACGCGTCGGTGGTGCTTGCGGTGACCGTCCCGTCGTTTAGATCGACGTACGAGATGTCGAACGTGTCGTTGTCGAGATGTTCCTCCCAGTCGAGGAACTGCTGTTCGATCGCCGCGGGATCGTCACTGGCGACGACGTTCGATCTGGCGATCATCTCGACCGTGTGTTCGTTCTGCGTGTTCCACATCTGCAGGCTCTGGGCTTCCTGCTCGGTAGCGGACGCGTGGTCGGTCTCGACCTGGTCTTCCATCTGATTCGTGATCTCTGCGGTAGCGGCGTAACCGATCAATCCGACGGACAATACGAGTATCAGTAACGCGATCCCGAACTTGACCGCGTATCTGCGTCGGATGGCCGCCGGCACCAGCCGTCGAGCGAAATCCATAGATAAGAGATGCGTTCTTTCGTCGGTACATAAATTATAATCCGCTGTTATCGGAGGTGATAATCGGCCGCAAGAGACGAACGACGGTACGTAACTCAATTTAGTTCATTAATTTCCAGAAAACTATGCTGTAGCAATGTATCTGGTGCTATCGGACGCCGTTCTCGGCCAAACGTTCAAAATAGGTGGCGTTTACGGGTCGTCTCGTCTTCAGATCGCCGTCGACGAACGCAACGACGGCGGCGGGATCCTCGGCTGTGCGGTCGAACTGGCCGTCGGCGACTCGAGCGCAAGAGCGTCCAGAACGTCATCTGACCCGACGAGCAGGCGGAAGGCGACTACGTCGAGCCGAACGGTTCTGAGCGACTGCTGCGGACTGTTTTCTCGGATATCGGAGTACGTCGCCGTGAAACCGGCAGAATCAGTCGTCCGCGTTCGCCTCGAGCGTTCCATCTCCAGTCACGAATCGATCGCCACTGACCAGCAACGCGCCCGCGAGCAGGCCGCCGATCCCAGCGAACGCAGCGATCATCGCGAAAAACGCCATCTGCGAGAACTGGCCGAGAACGAAGCCGCCGAGTGCGATGCTCACTGAGCCGAAGCCGAACTCGGCGAGGTAGGTGTAGCCATAGGAAAGCCCGCGAGCATCCGGCGGCGTATAGAGGGCGACGGCGTTCTGGTAGAACGGCTGGATCGCAAACAGGAAAAAGCCCAGCACACCACAGAGAACGACGATCGGGACGAGTCCACCACTCGTCGCAGTCACCGGGACGAACGCGAGTGCGAGGGCCGCGAGGACGATGAAGATTCCCGTGAGGCCGCGTGCCGGCGTCACGCGGCCGGTCAATTTGCCACCGGCGTACTGGCCAGCCATGCCGACGACCAGCAGGCCGACGTAGATGTAGTCAGCGGGTTCGATCCCCTCGAGGCCCGCCGGCAACGCCAGCCCGTCCATCGCTGACAGCCCGTGGAGGATCTCGGGCAGATACGTCAGTGTACCCCTGTAATAGAGCCCCTCGAACGTGACGAGGACGAAGACGATGGCGAAGGCGCTCGCGAACAGCGTGCGCGTATTCCCGACGACCTCTGACAGCGACAGTGCCTCATCGGGTCCCGCGTCGGCATCGTCCGCGACCGCTGCGGTCGGATCGAACTCCGCGCTGAGACCGTAGAGGATCGCGAGGACGCCCGGCACGGTGAGCACCGCAGCGACGACGGACCATTCGAAGAAGATCAGCAAGGTGGCGGCGACGAAGGGACCGAGTGCAATGCCGGCGTTGCCGGCGATCCCGTGCCAGGCGAAGACGGTGCCGCGATCCTCGACGCCGGTACTGATGAGCGCGAGACCGGCAGGGTGATAGACGCTGGCGGCGACACCCCACAGGATCAGTCCGGCCCCGATTGCGTAGATCGAATTCGCGGCGGCAAGCACGAGAAACGACAGGCTCATTCCGGCGATACAGACCAGGACGATCCGCTTGGTGCCGTATCGGTCGGCGAGGATGCCGCCAGGGAGCGCCCCCAGTCCGAACGGCGCGTAGCCGAGCGCAACGACGATCCCGAACAGCGCGACGCCGACGTCGAACTCGGCCAGCCAGACGACCAGGAAAATCGGGATCGAGGTCTCGAACCAGTGGACCAGCGCGTGGCCAGCCATGGTAAAGCCCGCGATCGCCCGGTCGTTCGCGTTCAGGGCCATACGAATCTTGCTCGAACTCGAGTTGCCGTCCACTTAGCGGCTTGGAAACCGGCGTGGTTCGTTTGTGCGATCGCCACTACCGCAGCAACTCGCGCTCGAGGTCCGCGGGCAGGATGATATCGATCTCACCGGCACTCTCGTACTCGTGGATCACCTCGACGATCGTCTCGAAAGAGGCGAGGCGCTCGCCCTCGAGGCGGTGGAAAAACAGCGAGGTGATCCCCCGCATCGAGGCCGTGCGTTCGATCGCCGTTCGTGCCTGCTCAGTACTGGGCTCGCCGATCCGCGGCGCGAGTTGCGGATTGGAGACGTAGCCGTGGGCCGGTGCACCGCCGCCAAAGGCGAGGTCGTGATTGGCTGCCACGAGTTCGAGCGTCGTCGCGTTGTATCCGCCGAACGGATAGGAAAAATAGTTGGAGCCCGTCTCAAAGCCCCGTTCACGCAACCACTGCTTCCCACTGCGGATCTCAGCGGCCTGCTCGTCGGCGCTGAGCGTCGGCAGGTCCGGATGAGTGACTGTATGGTTGGCGAGACACCAGCCGGCGTCGTGGAGTTCGCGAACCTGATCCGTCGAGAGCCGTGGATCCCCGCCGACCTCGCCGTCGTCGACGTAGCCGGTTGGAACGAACGAGACTGCGGGATACCCATAGTCCTCGAGGATCGGCAGCGCCTCTGTGTAGTCAGTGACGTGGGCATCATCGAACTGGATCATCACCTTGCCCCGTTCCGGTCGCGAGACGAAATGGAGGTCGTCGAACCAGACCGTTTCCGACACCCCCTCTCCCGTCCAGACGAGAAGGTGTACTGTCTCGACTGCGGTCGGATCGAACCCATCGGCACGCTCCGTCACGCCGAAGTTGTATCGGGCGAGCGGCAACCCACCTTTGATTCCTCGCCGAAAATCGGCCGCGTTGCCGTTGACGTCGATCAGTCGCAACCAAGGGACGACGAGAGACATCGACGCGACGGCAAGGCCAGGTACGACAGTCGTACAGTCGAGCGGCGTCGAAAACGACCGCACGAGTCTGGCGCTCTGTTCGTCCGCCGGAATCTCGAGCCGGGCACTCTGTGACCCGACGACGGCCCGGTCGGGAGCCGCCGAGAGCGTTCCTCCAAGTACCTCCCAAGTGGATAGGTCCTCGAAATCGTCGACAGTGCCAACCAATTCCGATGTCTGGGTTGGCCGCTCGTTCGTTGCGTCCGCTTTGGGGTCGTTTTCGGAGTCTCCCTCCAAATCGATCGAACTCGATTCCACCCACGTACAGCCTGCTAGTGGGGCCGTCGCGGCTGCCACAAGGTATGTTCGTCGCTGCATTCAGAGAGGAGCGATGACAACGGAGAACGTTGTTACGTCGGTGGTACAGTCACGCTCGAGAGCGTAAGCAGTCCGTACACTCACAGAAGACAGTCAAACGGAAACGGAACGAATCCGTGTCTCCCACCTGCGGCAGACTCGACGACCGATCACAGTTCAACCGTCCACACCGCGGCCGGTCACTCGTAATGCGCTCGAGACGCAGAGTCCGTATGAGTCTCGTACGGACTACTGCCAGTCAGTGCCGGCGGGTCCGCGACTCGCCATGCGGGTGTGCCGGGGTCCAGCGACAGCAGCCTGTCTCATACGGTCTACTGTCAGTCATTGCCGGTGCAACCGTGACCGCCCTGCGGTTACACCGGTACATCGTTACAGCAAACCGTATCAGTCGTCTTCACGCTCGACGACCTGCGAGACGTCGATGTCTTCCGGTTCGTCTTGCCCACCGACGACGAGGTCGCCGTCGGCAGTTTCGACGTAAACGTCGTCGGCGAAGCCACCCTCGGCGTGGGGATGCTCGGGATCCTCGAGTCGCTCGGGCGTCGAGGGTGCCTCGGGCACGCCCTCAGATGGGGCGAACTGGCCGAGTGGCTCGTCGATCGTGATGTCCCACCGCTCGAAGAACTCGCGGTAGCGGTCGTAGTGGGCCTCGAGTTCGTCGGCAGGAAACTCCATCATCTCGGTCCAGCCGTGGTTGTAGAAGTCGAAATTCGCCTGAATGTGGGTAATCTCGCGTGCCTCGGCTTCGGAGTAGCCGTCCTGCAGCGCACGCAGATAGGTGTCCATCGTCGCGTCGAAGAAGCCATCGAGATGTTCGCGACGGTCCTCGGCGTGGGCGGGATCGGCTTTCCCGGTGAAGATCTTGGTGTGGAGTTTGACCAGCCCCGCGTTGGCGACCGAGCGGACGCCCGGCGTCTCGAGGGCCTTCTGGTAAGCGAAGTGTTTCGCGTTCTGGCGGAGCTTCATATCCGCGCTTTATGCACACCTCCTAAAGAACAGTTCGGACAACATTGTTAGGGTGTGCAGTCTCGCGACGGGGGACAACGGGTGTGTCTGGTAGGGTGAAGCGAGGATCGGGACGAACCCGTACATTCTCGAGGAATAGTGCCTGAAAATTGATGATAGACACAAACTGTCAGCTATCGCGCGATTATCGTTACTATTGTTGTGTCTTCGGAAGGTATCCGGCAAAATAGACGAGATAGCAATCCACTTTAACCCGGGTTACGAACGGTCTGGATATGACTCAGTACGTCATCATCGGTGACGGGATCTCGGGTAGTTCGGCCGCCGAGACCCTCCGGGAGGAAGACCCGGATGCGAAGATTACCGTCATCACCGATGAGGGGGAGCCACTGTATAACCGCATTCTGATCAAAGAACACGCGAAAGGCAAACTCCCCGAAGCACCGATTTCGATCCACGACGAGGAGTGGTACGACGAACGTGACATCGACCTCTCGTTGAACACCTTCGTAACGAGCGTCGACACCGACGCAAAGGTCGTCAATACCCACGAGGGCGAGGACATTCCCTACGACAAACTGCTCGTCGCGACCGGCGGGACGCCGACACAGCTCCCCGTCGAGAACAGCGACGCCGACGGTATCCACCACTTCTGGACGTTCCAGGACGCGCGTGCGATCCGCGAGCACGCCGAACAAGCTGACAACGGCGTCATCGTCGGTGCCGGCCTGCTTGGCATCGACTTCGCGGCTGTCTGTGGCGCACAGGGGATCGAGGCTGACTACCTCATGCGTGGCGACCGCTGGTGGCGCTACGCGCTTTCGGCCGACGGTGCCGAGATCATGCACGAGGGCATGCGCGGGGTCGGCGTCGAGCCGGTCTTCGACAGCGGCGTCGATCACTTCGAGACCGACGACGGTCACGTCACCGCCGCCGTGGATCCGAACGGCGACCGCTACGAGTGTGACTTCGTCGGCGCTGCCATCGGACTGAACTTCAACACCGAGTACCTCGATGGCGCTGGCCTCGAGGAGGACAACGGCATCATCGTCGACGAATACATGCAGACGAACGTCGACGACATCTACGCGGCCGGTGACATCACCCGCTTCTACGACGTCCTGCTCGGCGAGCAGGCCCAGAACGGCTCGTGGGGCTCGGCCAAAGAGCAGGGCCGGGTCGCCGCGGTCAACATGGCCGCCGACGAGGAAGCCGAGGAGTTCGAGTGGGTCTCCTCCTACTCCATTACGCACTTCGACTTCCCATTCCTCTCCTTTGGCCACCCGACGATCGGCGACGAATACGCCGAACGCAAGTACTCGGACACCGAGTGGCGACGTATCGCCTTCAAGGACGGCAAGGTCGTCGGCGGCGTCCTCATCGGCGATCTCTCGCCCCAGAGCCAACTCAAGCAGCTGATGCGCGAACAGCGCGACGTCGCCGACCAGGCCGAGGTCCTGCTCGAGCAATCCGTCGACCTGGACGAGCTCGCACCGCCACAGGAACAGTAGTTCGCCATCGGTCGGGCGACGCGATCCGTTTTTGGTCCCCCACTGCTGAGCCGCTCCTCGCTGTGATTATAGTACCGAGCACGTGCGCAACCGCGGAGTCTCGCCGCCAGCCGGCCAGTTCGCACGCTCACCATCGACACTCATCGGCGGTCATCGAGCCGCAACTATTAAGCCAAACGAATACATTTGGTAACAATGAACATGGCAGCCAGTGAACCCAGCCGTCGATCAGTACAACTCGACCGTGTCGACGTCCGCCTCGAGCGTGTAGAGTCGGTCGCGCCGGATGCGACTGTTCGTCACGTCGACCAACTCGATTCGGACACGCTGGAGGCCGTGTACGAGGCTATTTCCACTGATCGATCCGTTCTGGCTGCGGGGACCACGCTCGAGCCTGGCGAGGTGATCGTCTTCACGGACTACTTCCGCGTCGAGCGCGCCTGAACGGCGCTCGCGGACTGTTCTATGCGATGAGAGCGCCTGCGTGTCGTCGGGAGTGTGCAGTATCGAAGTCGTTTTCCCACGTGCGCGCGTTCGACGACACATGAACGGCGATAGCGACATGACGCTGGCGTTCGAGCTCGAGGCGCTGAAGGCACTCGCCTCGCCCGAGCGCGTGTTCGAAGACGCTAGAGGCTGGACCGAGTACATCGGCGTCGTCTCGGAGAAGCCGACCTACGTCGTGACGAACTTCACGCGCAAGAACCGCGTCCGACAGGACTTCTTCTCTGGCCCCCGCGGGAAAGAAGAGAGCCTCGAGGGCGTCAAAGACCAGTTCGACACCGACCGCTACGTCTACATCGGTGCCAGCGAGGAAGACGAGGAACTGGCCGATGCCGTCGACTGGGAGTATCTCCCCGTCGAGGACGCCGCCGAGGCAGCCGACTGGATTCTGGCGACCCACGCCGACGACGAAGACGACGAGGCAGAGCAGGTCCGCGACGACTGGCCCTGAGTGTCGTGGACGACCACACTGGATCGACCATCGATTACGTCGTGAGCGGCTCTCTCGCGGTGTGACCACTGTTCGTCGCCGCCCCCGCAATAGACGTACTCAGCTATGACTGTCGGAGACGAGACACGTATCGATCAGGACGTTATCGGTATTTGAGTAGAGGCGTTGTCAATATGTAATACAGACGACAATATTTATGCCGTCTGCGGCGTACGAGCAAATATGCAGACCGGCTCATCGATAGTGTGTGACGCGACGCCGGCTCGGAGGGTCGAGCATGGCGGCGATTGAACTCGAGGGGCTGACGAAACGGTTCGGTGACGTCGTCGCCGTCGACGGACTCGATCTCACCGTCGAAGAGGGTGAGATCTTCGGCTTTTTGGGACCGAACGGGGCAGGGAAGTCGACGACGATCGACATCCTGCTCGATTTTATCCGGCCGACCGGTGGGACTGCGACCGTCCTCGGCCACGACGCCCAATCGGAAGGGCTGGCCGTCCGCCGCCGGATCGGCGTGCTTCCGGACGCCTACCACGTCTACGATCGGCTGACTGGCCGCCAGCACGTCGAGTTCGCCATCGAGATGAAAGGCGTTGACGAGGATCCCGACGCACTCCTCGAGCGGGTCCGGGTCGCCGACGCCGCCGACCGGAAAGCCGGCGGCTACTCGAAAGGGATGCGCCAGCGGCTGATACTCGCCATGGCGCTGGTCGGCGACCCCGACCTGCTCGTCTTGGACGAACCTTCGACCGGCCTCGATCCCAACGGGGCCCGTGAGATGCGCGAGATCATCCGTGCGGAGAACGACCGCGGCACCACTGTCTTCTTCTCGAGTCACATCATGGAGCAAGTCGAGGCGGTCTGCGATCGTGTTGCGATCATCGACGACGGCCAGCTCGTCGCCGTCGACACGATCGACGGGCTCCGCGATGCGACGGAGGTCGGCGAGACGTTGTACGTCTACGTGTCGGCACTCGACGACGGCGTCCTCGAGCGTGTTCGCACCCTCGAGGGCGTCGGGACGGCGGCGATCGATGACGGACGGTTGCGGGTGACCGTCGACGGCGTCTCGAAGTTCGCCGTCTTGCATGCCATCGACGAGGTGACTCCCGTCCAGGACTTCTCGGTCGTCGAATCGTCGCTCGAGGACCTGTTCGTCCGCTATACGAACGACAGACAGGAGGTCGAGACATGACCTGGGCCACCGTCGCGAAGAAGGACTTCCGCGACGCCGTCCAGTCGCGGGCGCTGTGGGCGCTCGTCGGCGTCTTCGTGGTGTTGTCGGTGATCTCGACGTACGCGTATGTCGAGGCACCCGCGCTGTTGGGATCGGCGACGGAGGCGACCTTCGGCGGGCTGATCTTTTTCACGATCGGCCTCACTGGGCTGTTCGTCCCGCTGTCGGCGATCGTTGTCTGCTACAAATCCCTCGCCGGTGAGCGCGAGCTCGGGAGCATCAAGCTGTTGCTCTCCTTGCCGACCACGCGCGGGCAGGTCTTCGTCGGGAAGATCGTCGGGCGGGCAGCCGTCCTCGCCTTTGGCCTCGGCGTGGGTCTCGTCGTCGGCCTCGGGGTCGGTGCAGCGTTACTTGGAGACCTCGAGGTCGGCGCACTCGTCGTCTTCGTCCTCGTCACGCTGGCGTTCGTGGCCGTCTACGCGACGATCGTCGTCGGCATCTCGGCGACGACGGGATCGACATCGCGCGCGACGACGCTCGCGCTCGGTTTCTTCGTCGTCTTCGAACTGCTCTGGGATGTGATCCCGATGGGGATCCTCTACGTCCTCGAGGGGTTTACGATTCCGTCGACGATGCCCGACTGGCTGTACCCCCTGTTACAGCTATCTCCTTCTGCGGCGTACTTCTCGTCCGTCGTCGCGCTGTTGCCCGGCCTCGCGGACGCAGCCAATGCCGAGTCGGCCCAGTCGGGAGCCGGCGCGCAGGCGGCAGCAGACGCGGCTGACCCCTTCTATACGAATCCCGAGATCGGCATCGCCATCTTACTCCTGTGGCTACTCGTGCCACTGGCCGTCGGTTACTACCGATTCGACGCGTCCGATCTCTGAGCCGGGCTGCTATCGCGGTGCCCCGGCACACACCGCCGCTACCCCGTCGTTCAACGTACCGAGTCGTCGCCCTTATCCCCTGTCCATCCGAAAAACGGGCAATGACACCACCCCGCGGTCCAGGTTCCGACGGCAGCGACGACCTCGAGTTGCCCTGCGGGGAGACCGTCGACCCCCACGCGATCGATCTGGGCATGCGCGAGTACCGCTGTGCCTGCGGTGACGTCCACGCCGTCGTGACCGACGTGCATCCGCCCTCGCGGTTTTTCCCGGAGTCGCTCGTGGCCATCTTACAGGAGACGATCGACACCGATGACGAGTTCGAGGAGTTCGGCACGCCACACCTGATGGGCGTCGTCTTGGAGGAGTTCCCCGAGGACATCGCGGTTCACGACGCAGCCGACGACGGGGCCGTCGGCTACACCCTGCTGTGGGTCGCCGACTTCGATTCGCGGCGGCTCCACGAGATCGTCGTCGAACTCGTCATCGAACTCATGGAACACGCGATCAGCCACGCCGAGGACGACGCCGCGATCACCGAGTTCGAGTCGCAGATGCTCGAGTTCGATGTCTCCGAGTTCGTCGATCAGTATCGACAGCAGCGCGAGTTCGAGAGCGAGTACGACCAGCCGATCTAATCGGCTCGGAGCCGCGACGCGACGAGCGAGACGGGAGTGTGTGTCGCCGCTGTTTCTCCGTGACGAGCCTCGATCGCCGCCCGACCACGTGCGTGGGGTTCACACCCGATCGACAGAACCGGCCGCTGGTCGGACACTTGGTGCGTTTCGGGACTGGCGTCCCCTCGAGTTCGAATTTCGAAAAGCCGTTTCGAGATTCGTACTGTATCGTGGGGCTTATTACGATGTGCGAACTTCGATTCGACAAGACAAATGAGTACGGACACCGCCGCAGACGGCGAGACGGGAGATGGACGCACGATCCTGTTGATCGGGAGCGGTCCGATCCAGATCGGGCAGGCAGCCGAGTTCGACTACTCCGGTGCACAGGCCTGCCGGGCGCTTCAGGAAGAGGGTGCCCGCGTCGTGCTCGTCAACTCGAACCCTGCGACGATCATGACGGATCCGGAGATGGCCGACCGGGTCTACATCGAGCCGATCACGACCGACGCCATCGCGGAGATCATCCGTAAGGAAAACCCCGACGGCGTCATCGCCGGGCTGGGCGGCCAGACCGGGCTTAACGTTACCGCCGAGCTCGCCGAGGAAGGCGTCTTAGAGGAACACGATGTCGAGATCATGGGAACGCCGCTGGACACGATCTATGCGACTGAAGACCGCGACCTCTTCCGCCAGCGTATGGAGAAGATCGGCCAGCCGGTCCCCAAGTCGACCACGATCGAACTCGACGAGGACGAAGACGTCTCGGAACTGACCGAGGAGGACCTCGAGGAGCGCGTTCAGGACGCCGTCGACGAGGTCGGCGGCCTGCCGGTCATTTCCCGCACCACGTATACGCTGGGTGGCTCCGGCTCGGGCGTCGTCCACGAGTTCGACGAACTCCTCCGCCGCGTCCGCAAGGGGCTGCGCCTCTCGCGCAACAGCGAGGTCCTCATCACCGAGTCGATCGCCGGCTGGGTCGAGTACGAGTACGAGGTCATGCGCGACGCCGACGACTCGTGTATCATCATCTGCAACATGGAGAACATCGACCCGATGGGCATCCACACCGGCGAGTCGACGGTCGTCACGCCGTCGCAGATCGTCCCCGACGAGGGCCATCAGGAGATGCGCACCGCGGCGCTCGATGTCATCCGCGAACTCGGCATTCAGGGTGGCTGTAACATCCAGTTCGCCTGGCACGACGACGGCACTCCGGGAGGAGAGTATAGGGTCGTCGAGGTCAACCCGCGCGTCTCGCGCTCGTCGGCGCTGGCCTCGAAGGCGACCGGGTATCCGATCGCCCGCGTGACCGCGAAGGTCGCACTCGGCAAGCGCCTCCACGAGATCGAAAACGAGATCACCGGCGAGACGACCGCGGCGTTCGAGCCCGCGATCGACTACGTCGTCACCAAGGTCCCACGCTGGCCCAAAGACAAGTTCGACGATGTCGACTTCGAGCTGACGACGGCGATGAAGTCGACCGGCGAGGCGATGGCCATCGGCCGCACCTTCGAGGAGAGCCTCCTCAAGGCGCTTCGCTCCTCAGAGTACGAGCCCGACGTCGACTGGGACGAGGTAAGCGACGCGGAACTCGAGGACCACTATCTCGAGCGTCCCTCCCCCGACCGCCCCTACGCGATGTTCGAGGCCTTCGACCGCGGCTACACGGTCGAGGAGGTCATGGATCTGACGGGCATCTTCGAGTGGTACACCGAACGCTACGCGAACATCGCCGACTCGACGGTCGCTGCCCAGGAAGGCGACTTCACCGAAGCCGCGATCACCGGCCACACCAACGCCAGCATCGCCGCCGCTGCCGGCTCGGACGTCGAGACCGTCGAGACGGAAGTCCCCGGTCGCACCTACAAGCAGGTCGACACCTGTGCGGGTGAGTTCAAAGCCGAGACGCCGTACTACTACTCCTCGCGCAAAAACGAGTTCGAGAAGGGCCCGCTCGTGGGAGAGGCGGCCTCGGGCGAGCTCGAGGTCGACCGCGACATCGAGAGCGTGATCGTCGTCGGCGGCGGTCCGATCCGCATCGGGCAGGGCGTGGAGTTCGACTACTGTTCGGTCCACGCGGTTCGCGCACTGCGCGAACTCGGCATCGACGCCTACGTCGTCAACAACAACCCCGAGACCGTTTCGACGGACTACGACACCTCCGACGGGCTGTTCTTCGAGCCCATTACCGCAGAGGAGGTCGCCGACGTGGCCGAAGCCACGGGCGCTGACGGTGTGATGGTCCAGTTCGGCGGCCAGACGTCGGTCAACATCGGCGAACCGCTCGAAGATGAACTCGAGCGCCGCGGCCTCGACTGTGAGGTTATGGGCACGTCCGTCGAAGCGATGGACCTCGCCGAGGACCGCGACCGCTTCAACCTCCTGATGGAGGAGATGGGGATCTCCCAGCCCGACGGCGGCACCGCCTTCTCGAAGGAGGAGGCCCTCGAGCTGGCCCACGATATCGGCTATCCCGTTCTCGTGCGCCCCTCCTACGTGCTTGGCGGCCGCGCGATGGACGTCGTCTACAACGACGAGGAACTCGAGACCTACATCGAGGAAGCCGTCCGCGTCAGCCCCGAGAAACCGATCCTCGTCGACGACTTCCTCGAGAACGCAGTCGAACTCGACGTGGACGCGGTCTCGGACGGCCGCAACGTCATCATCGGCGGTATCATGGAACACGTCGAGACCGCCGGCGTCCACTCCGGCGACTCCGCGTGTATGATCCCGCCGCGTTCGCTCGATGAAGACACCCTGGAACGCGTCCGCGAGGTCACCGAGGACATCGCCGAAGCCCTCAAAACGAAGGGCCTGCTGAACGTCCAGTTGGCCGTTCGCGACGGCGAGGTCTACGTCTTAGAGGCCAACCCGCGTTCCTCGCGTACCGTCCCGTTCGTCTCGAAGGCGACCGACGTCCCGATCGCCAAACTCGCCGCGAAGGTCATGGCCGGCGAAACGCTCGAAAGCCTCGAGGTCGACGAGCAGATCCCCGAGCATACCTCGATCAAGGAGGTCGTCCTGCCGTTCGACCGCCTGCCAGGTTCGGATCCGCGTCTCGGCCCGGAGATGAAGTCCACCGGCGAGGTCATGGGCACGGCAAGCGAGTTCGGCACGGCCTACTGGAAGGCCCAGCAGGCCGCTGACAACGCCGTCAGCGAGGGTACCGCCGTGGTCGATCTCGACGTTGACGGGTTCGAACAGTTCTTCGACGTCGAGGAGTTCGACGACGTGCCAGCCGCGATTCGCGAGAACGAGGTCGACTTTATCGTCAGCCGCGACCGCGACTCGCTGGAGATGGCTGTCGAAGAGGAGATTCCCTACCTGTCGACGGTGGCCAGCGCAGAGGCCTACGTCGAAGCCCTCGAAGACTTTGATGGAGACCTCGAGGTCGCTGCCGTGACCGACCGTCCGAAGAACGTCGCCGAGTGGGGCAGCTCGGAGTAAGCGCCGTCGGTCGCTCGAGCACCTGTTTTTCGACGGCGATGTGGCGTTTGTGACGGGACTCGTTCTGGAGTCTGCTACTCGAAGTCGTACCAGTCGAAGCGCTCGACGGCATAGAGATAGGAGACGACTGGCGCGACCAGCCCGCCAAGTAGGACGGTCCAGGCACCGATCGTGATCGCGCGGGCAGAAATCGAGACCGACGGCAGCGGCGTCCACGCCGACATCGACGCGAGCAGCCCGGCGATCGACTCGGGAGCCTCGAGATATAACACGACGGCGGCGACCGACGGCAGTGCGATCGCGAGCGTGTAGACGGCAAACGCCGTCTTGCTCGGCATCACCGCCTCACGGTTGTTGGTGACGTTGACGCTCCCGAAACGGGGGAACGCCGATCCGATCCCGGTCGCGAGCGCCGGCGTCGCGACTGCCCCGGCGACGGTCGCGACAGTCAGGGCAGCGGTCTGCTCGAGTCCGAGCGGACTTGCGATCCCAAAGCCAAGCGAGACGACGATCGCGAGCGGGACGCCGACGAGCGCGCCGGCAAGCATCCGGCCGCGAATCGCCTGCCTGCCGGTCAGCGTCGACGTGACGACGGCGGGCAGGGCCGGCCCGAGGTCGCCCAGTGGATTGAGCGTAAAGAGGACGCCGGCAGCCCAGACAGCGTACAGACAGAAGAGGACTGCCAGAAACGCCGGTACCGTCCCGAGTTCGACGATCTGCTGGATGAACCCGAGCGCGCCCAACAGCGGGTAGCCGGCGTAGGCCAGCCGGATCGGGGCGCGTTTCGTCCGGCGGATCGCCGTCACCGTCACGGTTCGAACCGGCCGCGAGACGCGCCCTGCGAGGAGACTGGTGAGCCGATCGGACGACGACTCCTCGTCGATCGGGTCGTCGTCGGTGCGAGCCGGGTCCGCGAACCAGTGGCGGTCTGCGGCGGGGACGGCGGCCGAGAGAGCGACGCCCGCGAGGCAGACGGCGCCGACGACGGCCCCGGCAATCGCGGGTATCGAGGGCTCGAGCCCGGGGATCCCGATCACCAGCAGGTGGCCGGGCCAGCCCAGCGGGCTCGCCTGTAACGCGGTAAACAGCGTGCCCATGACCGCATTGAGGCCGCCGGTTGCGATCGCGCCGAAGTAGGCGAGCCAGAACGCGGCGAACAGCAGCGTTCGATAGCGAGCGATCGGCTCGTAGGCGGTGATCAGATGCCGCACCCAGATGCCAACGAGAAAGCCGACTGGAACGGCGCTGACGACGACGAGCGCAACCGCCAGCGTTGCGGTGATGACGGGAATCGGCGTTCCCGCACCGACCGCGAACGCGCCGGCGAAGAGCGCAGTGAGCGGCAGCACGACGACCGCGTAGCGCGCGACTTCGGCGGCGACGATGCCGACAACGGCGTTGCGAACTGTCGTCGACAGCAGGAGAAACGCGGGCTCGTCGACGGCGGCGACTGCCGTGACGGTTCGCATGACCGTCATCACGGCCAGGAGCACCCACAACACCGCGATCCCACCGGTCACGTACTCGAGCACCGTCGTGGCGGTGTCAGTCGTAAGCGAGGCAGAGACGGCCTGCTCGCCCAGCGTCGGCAAGAGAGACACGCCGAGGACCGTGATCGGGCCGAGCGCGACCACTGCGACCACGGCCATCAGGAGCAACTTCGTCCGGTCACCGACGATCGAGCGAACGGTCCGGCGGAAATCGAGGTCCGCGACAGTCAGTGCAGCGTGTGCCATCACGGCTCACCTCGAGTCGAGCGGGAGGAAGGCAGCAATTCCGGGCGCATAGTCGCATAGGGGTGGCGCCGTCAGTAAACAATTTGGTTATCTGTCATCCCTCGTTCGACAGGCAGGTAAACATGACATACCTTTAATTAGAGACCGCCGAACGGACGCGTATGCGCCCTGCCGACGGCCCCGCCATCGAAACCGACGGACTGACGAAGCGCTACGGCGAGACGATCGCCGTCTCGGAGCTGACGATGACCGTCGACCGCGGCACCGTATACGGGTTTCTCGGCCCCAACGGCGCGGGGAAGACGACCACGATGCGGATGCTGACGACGCTGACGCGACCGACATCCGGGACGGCCCACGTCGCCGGCCACTCGATCGCAGACCGCGAGTCCGTCACGCCGCATATCGGCTATCTACCCGAAGAGCCACCGGTCTACGACGAACTCTCCGGCCGGGAACAACTCGAGTACGCTGCCGGCCTCCGGGACATCCCCGAGACAGAGGCCAGCGAGCGCATCGACTCGCTGCTCGAGCGCTTCGACCTGCGCGAGGACGCCCACAAGCGCATCGAGGACTACTCGAAGGGGATGCGCCAGAAGGTCGGCGTTATCCAGGCTGTGTTGCACGAACCGGACGTGGCCTTCCTCGATGAACCGACAAGCGGGCTCGATCCCCGCGCGGCCCGGACGATGCGCGAGACCATCGCCAACCTCGCCGACCGGGAGATGACGATCCTCCTCTCGACGCACATCCTCCCCGTCGTCGACGAACTGGCCGACGAGATCGGCGTCATCCACGACGGGCGGCTCGTTGCAGAGGACGATCCCGAACGGCTCAAGACCCGCGCCGAAACCGGCGACGCTCGCAGCTTAGAGGACGCCTTCCTCGAGATCACTCGAGAGCCGACGGACGAGGGGCAGACACAGGAGCGTACTGTGGAATGAACTCTCGGCGGCAGATATTGTGGTAAATAGCTTCTAACCTCCTCTTGGGTGCTCACAGCCGTCGGATTTTAGTGGCAGTGCACCGTACAGTCGTATGGAGGTGAGAATCGATGGTGGCGAGAGACATCACTGGTCTCGTCGACCGTTCTCGAATCGGTGATCGACTGACGATCGATCGGTACGATCTCCTGCTGGGACTGATCCCGGCAGCGTTCGTGGTCGCGTTTCTCGCCAGTCGATTGCTCGGTCTCCCCTTCGAAGCGGCCGTTCTCGGCGGCGCCGCCATCGCGGCGCTCGCGCTGCTCGATGGCGTGTTCTTCCGGCCGCCGACGGGGCTGCAGGGCGCGTAACACCGTCGCCTGTGGCTCCGACGGCCGACGTTCGTAATCGCCGCCGCACCGACTGCTGTCCGACAGTATCAAAAACGACCGGGCTCTCGGTCACTGTATGGAGTATCACGAGGCGGCGGACTTCTTATTCGATCTCCGGCGGTTCCGCCCGAAGCCGGGCACCGAGTCGACGGCCCGGTTGCTGTCTCACCTTGAGCACCCTCATGCCGACGTCGATTTCGTGCAGATCGCCGGCTCCAACGGGAAAGGGAGCACGGCCCGCATGCTCGAGCGAACCCTGCGGGAGGCCGGCTATTCCGTCGGCCTCTACACCTCGCCCCACCTCGAGGACCTCCGCGAGCGGGTCCGTGTCGACGGCCGGAAGATTCCCCGGTCGGCCGTCTGCGCGTACGTCGACGCCGTTCGCGAGTACATCACGGAACGAGCCGCCGACGGCGAGTCGCCGACCTTCTTCGAGGCGATGACCGCGATGGCGCTGTGGCAGTTCGGCCGCGAGGACATCGACATCGCCGTCCTCGAGGTCGGCATCGGCGGCAAGTACGACGCGACGAGCGTCGTCGACCCCGTCGCCAGCGCAGTGACGAGCGTGACCCTAGAGCACACGGGCATCCTCGGCGACACCGAGGCGGAGATCGCCCGCGACAAGGCCCACGTCGTACCCGACGACGCGCCGCTGGTCACGGGCGTGACCGGCGAGACGCTCGCGGCGGTTCGCGATGTGGCTGGCGACGTGGTGACCGTCGGGACGGACACAGGGGCCGATGAACCCGACGACTCACAGCCCGCTATCCGCGTCGCCTACGGCGGCCGGGCAAACCCCATCGAAGCGACCGTCTCGATCGACGCCGCCGACTGGGACCTCGAGACACGAATCCCGCTGCTGGGTGAACACCAGGCGGTCAACGCCGGGATCGCCGCTGCCCTCGCGCGACAGTTCGCCGACGTCTCAGAGTCAGCCCTCGTCCGCGGGCTGCGAAGTGCTCATTGGCCGGGCCGGTTCGAAGTGATCGACACTGAGCCGCTGACCGTCCTCGACGGGGCGCACAACCCCGGTGCCTGCGAGCGCCTCGGCGAGACGCTCGCGACCTACGACTACGACGACCTCCACGTCGTCTTCGGCGCGATGCACGAGAAGGAACACCGCGCGATGGCCGCCGCGTTGCCGACGCCCGACACTGTCGTAACGACCGAGCCGACGCTCGACCGCGCGGAGGATCGCGCCGTCCTCGCCAAGGCGTTCGCCGACGACGGTGTCGACACGGTCCGGACCGACGCCGCCGTTCAGGACGCGCTCGCAACCGCTCTCGAGACGGCCGACGGCGACGACTGCGTGCTCGTCACTGGCTCGCTGTTCGTCGTCGCGGAGGCGCGCTCGCGCTGGACCCGAACTGACGTTCCCAAACGCGTCCGCGATCTCGCCGATGCCCGCGACGCACTCGAGGGGGCAAACGTCGCCGCGGGCGACATCGATCGGCTGGACGGCGACGCCGTCCACCGGGTCGTCAGGACGGCGCTGCGGGACCGACAGGCGAGCGTCCTGAAAGAAGAGTTGCTGCGAGTGGGTGGGGAATGTGCCCTGTCGAGCATCGAGCGCGACGACGAGGCCGTCGACGCCGTGTTGATGGGCACGCTCGCCCAGTTCGAGGCGCTCGTCGAGGCGCTCGAGGGACGATCGCGCCCACCCGGACTGACCGACGTCGCACGGGACCTGCGGGACAGCCTCGCGATCGACGCCGGCGCCGGCACCGACGCCGAGGACCGCTCGACGCCCGCAGTGGGCTACGCCGCGGGCCGGTCCCGCTCGGCTGCTCCGGGAGGAGAGTCGACCGCGCCAAACGTCCCCTGGGCCGATCGGACGGCCGTCATGGGCATCCTGAACGTCACGCCCGACAGCTTCCACGACGGCGGCCAGTATGACGCCCTCGAGGACGCGGTAGCCCGCGCCGAGGCGATGATCGACGCCGGCGTCGACGTAATCGACGTCGGTGGCGAATCGACCCGACCGGGCTCCGATCCCGTCTCAGTCGACGAAGAACTTGACCGCGTCCTCCCAGTGATCGAGGAGATCGCCGATCTCGACGCCATGCTTTCGGTCGACACCCGCCGGGCTGCCGTCGCCGACGCGACTCTCGAAGCTGGCGCGGACATCATCAACGATGTCTCGGGGCTCGAGGACCCTGAGATGCGTTTCGTCGCCGCCGACCACGACGCGAACTTGGTGGTGATGCATAGCATCGACGCGCCGGTCGTCCCCGATCGCGACGTCGAGTACGACGACGTGGTCGCGGATGTCCTCGATCAGCTCTCCGAACGCGTGTTGTTGGCCGAAAAGGCCGGCCTCGATCGCGAGCAGATCATCGTCGACCCCGGAATCGGCTTCGGCAAGTCCGCAGCGGAGAACTTCGAACTCCTCGATCGGATTGACGAGTTCCACGCACTCGGCTGTCCGGTTCTGTTCGGTCACTCTCACAAGACGATGTTCGAGCACATCGGCCGCGAACCGGGCGAGCGACTCGAGGCAACCGTCGCCGCGACGGCGCTTGCGGCCGACCGTGGGGCCGACATCGTGCGTATCCACGACGTCGCAGAGAACGTCGCCGCGGTTCGGACGGCGCTTGCAGCGCGCGATCCAGCACGCTTCGAGTGGGAGTCGTAACCCCGCTCACGACTGGCTCGCATATTGGCCCGGAAGCCGCCCGAATCAGTCGATTCTCGGACGATCGAGCCTGGTATTTTTATCAGTAATCTCCACTGTAGATACGTATCAGTTATCGTATGGGTTTAGTGTCTTACTAGTCTATCGCTGCACACGAATGGCGAAGTTGACTGATAGCTGCAGAGAGCATCTCGAGCAAGCGTTACAACACGACGATCCCAGCGAGAAGGATTTCCACATTCGGCAAGTAATGCAGGTGTGTGGCGTCGACGATCTCCCCGATGAATTCGACGAGGCGTAAGGCTCTGGACGTAGCGTGCCGTGACGATCGTACTCACCCGTAAGGGGAAGTACACCGTAACGACTTGTTTTCGATGGGACGCCGACTGGCGGTCAGTTGGTCGACCACTCGTCCACGGGAGACTGCTCGTCCGGCCCACAGCCAAGCGACCGGTGTGGACAGTGCCGGCAGTGCTCGCCCGGTGTCGTCTCGTGAAACGACGGCTCGTCGACCGCCGCGAGCGTCTCGCGGACCGCATTCCACGACGGGAGCGCATCACGTTCGAACAGGTCGACACGAGGGCCGTCGACGTCACCGACGTAGACGTAGCCAGCGGCCGAGATCGGGTCGTCGAACCGGTCCGCACAGGCACGCAGATAGAGCGCGAGCTGGACGGCGTCGTCAGGCGCGATCCGTTCTGTGGTAGCCTTGTAGTCGAGGACCGCCAGCCCGCCGTCGGGTACCCGCCGGATCGAGTCAACATACCCGACCACGTCCCCCGTCACGTCGACGACGTCCTCGAGCGAGAAGGGAAGCTCAGCAGCCAGTGGCTCCCAATCGGCGACCGGGCGATCGATGCTGGGTGCGCTCGCCTCGAAGTAGCGGTCGATACAGGCGAGGACGGCCTCGCGGTGGGCGAGCAGATCGCGCGCAGTGAGTTGTCGAACCGCAGCCTCACGCCACGCCTCGCGGGTATGGTACTCGCGATGGAAGGCCTCTTCGGCGACGTCGTGGAAGACGGTGCCGACGATTCGTGACGCCGGGTCGTCGGTCGCTGCGACCGTCCCGCCGTTCGTTTCGGTCGCCTCGCTGCCAACCGCCGATTCAGGATGCGAATCATCGATCGCCCGAACGACGTGGTCCAGGTAGTGTTTCCGCGGGCAAGTCTCGTGGGTGTCCATCGCGGAGTAGCTGTGGCGCATCGCAACGGGGAGCTCCGTCGTGGACGCGAGCGTCTCGACCGGGAACCGGACGGTCTCGGCCGTCAACGCAGAGAGTTGGCGACCGCCCGGAACCCGGATCGCGCCCTCCGGCCCGTCACTGTCGTTGCCCGCCGCGAGCCGACCGGCGCTCGCTACGTCGGCCGCCGGCAACAACTGGCCGTCCCGGAGCAATCGTCCCAGCCGGTGGACGGTCTCGATAGCCTCGCGCGTCTCGAGGGGTTCGACGGGCCGGTCACCGTAATCAGCATAATAGGTAATCGTCCCCGGACTCTCACTGGCCGAGGCGGCGATCTCGTCGGTGCGATCGACGACCGTCTCGGGGTAGATCTCCTGCACCCGCTCGACGCTCTCGGTCAGCGACGACCACAGATCCATCCGCCGGCCGGCCACCGACCACTCGATGTCGCTCGCCAGACAGGCTTCGGCAGTCGACACCGCGAGTTCGGTCTCGTCGCCGTCATAGGTGTACTCCGATCCGAACAGGAACAGGTGGTTCTCGGCGCGCGTGAGTGCGACGTGGAGCACCCGCCACTCCTCGCCGACCGTCTCGGCGGCCAAATCCGTACAGAGCGGGGAGTCTACGTCGTCATCGAGCGCGGCGGCCAGCAGCCGGTGGCGGGCTCGCTCGACGTAATCACCGTCGACACACCACTCCTCGTCCGAGAGGTACGGAACCAAGACCGTATCGAACTCGAGGCCCTTAGCCTGATGGACCGTCATCACGTCGACGCTGTCGGCGGATCGCGTTCCGCGGGTTCGGTCGTTGCCGCCGCCCCGAAGCGTCTCAGCAAGCGCGTCGACGAACTCGCTCGATAGCGACTGGATGACCCCGTCAGTGTCGTAGGCCTCGACGAACCGCTCGATGCGATCGAACTCGGCTCGCTCCTCGCTCGTACAGAACCACTCGATCCGGGTCAGCTCACGGAACCGGCGCAGAAAGCCCGCCAGCGGGTAGACGTCCCGGAATCGCTCGAGTCGCTCGAGATGATCGCGAACTCGCTCGAGCCGATCGGGCTGTGCGAGTCGATCGAGGTCGATGGTCAACACGGCGTCGCGAAGTGTTCCTGCCTGGCCGTGCAACGTTTCGAGGTCGCTTTCCGTGAGCCGGTAGCGAGAGAGCAACACACGCCGGAGGTGAGCATCGGCGTCCGGTTCGACAAGAATCCGGAGATACGACAGTACCGTCTGCAGTCCAGGCGAGATTTCACCGCGAGGCGAACCGGAGATCTCGTACGGAATTTGTCGCTCCCGGAGTGCGTCCGCGACCGCCTGTGCGTGGCGATTCGTGCGGACGATGACCGCGATATCGCCCAGCTCGCGCTGTGGGACGTTTGCGGCCGCGCCGTTTAACAGCCGTGAGACCGTCGTCGCGACACCCTCCGCTGTCGATCCCGGGAGCGCGTCGCTTTCGACCTTGACGACGCGGTCCGGCGGGTCGGCTTCGTCGTAGGTTCCTCGCGTCCGGCCGTCTTCGCGGAGCGTCTTCGAGGACTGCGGGCCGTAATCACAGGCGTTGGTCAGATCCAGAATCTCCTGTCGCGAACGGAAATTAAGTTCGAGTTCGATCGCTTCGTGGTCGGTAGCGGTGTCGGCCAGCCGGTCGAGGCCCTTCCGATCGGTGCCACGCCAGCCGTAGATCGCCTGGTCTTTGTCACCGATCGCGAGCAGGTCCGGCCGATCGGGGCCGTCCGTGAGTTCGGTGAGCAGGGAAAACTGCGTTTCGTCGGTATCCTGAAACTCGTCGCAGTAGACCTGCGTCCATTGCCCGGTAAGCTCGTTGGCGATCGCACTGTCATCGAGCAACTCGGTCGCCGTCCGCACCAGCTCGTCGAAGTCGAGCGCTCCCTCGGACTCGAGGGCGTCGTGGTAGTCCGCATAGACATCGGCGTAGTGACGCGCCAGCCGAAGGAACTCGACGTAGTGTTTCAGCCGCCCGAACGGCGTCTGTTCGATTCGGCTGGTTGCCGTCCCCCAGATCTGGTTGCCGAACAGCGCCCGTGGCAGGTGTTTCGTGGTGGGGTCGTCGAGCGAGAGCGTCTCGATCGTGTTCGTCACGCACTGCTGGAGCACCCGGAGGTACCGATCGATGTCACGAACCAGTTCGTCCTCGCGGAAGGCCGCCGGCGCTTCCGCGATCTTCTCGCGACAGTACGAGACGAGTTTGCCGTAGTCGACCAGCGACTCGCGGACGGTCTCGACGTGTTCTTCCCGGTTGAAATAGCGCAGCGCCTCGTTGTCGAACGAGAGCGTCTCGTCGGCGCGCCGCTCGAGCCAGAGGACGAACTCGTGACAGAGCTCGAGGGTCCGCACCGACGGCAGCGCCGCCTGCAGTTCCTCGGGCGTGACGTTCTCGCGGCTCATCGCCCCGACGAACCGATCGACCGCGGCCGTGAGGTCGGTCGGCGAGCCGTCGTGTCTCGAGGGGGCCGCGAAGCCGTAGTCGTTATCCGCGAGCAGGCGGCCGACGAGCCGTCGCCGCTTGCGCTCGGTGACGACGTCGAACTCGGGTGAATACCCCAGATAGTAGGCGTACTCGCGGACGAGCCGGTAGCAAAAGGAGTGATAGGTGTAGACGTCGATCGCCGCCGCGGCCTCGGGATCGAGGCGCTCGGCGACTGCCTCGCGGATGCTCGCGGCGGCCTCGTTCGCGAAGGTTAACACGAGCACGTCGTCGGGGTCGACCTCGCCCCGCTCGATGGCGCGTTCGATCCGAACGAGCATCGTCGTCGTCTTCCCGGTGCCGGCACCGGCGTCGACGGAGGTACACGCCGCACGGCTGTCGATGACGGCTGTCTGATTGCCCTTGGGTTCGATCTCGTCGGCGGGTGCGAACACGTCGCGGTCGCGGTCACGGTCGGCGTCGCGGCCGGGTCGCTCCTGTTCCGGTCGCTCAGCCATCGAAGCGCACCTCCGCTGCGAGGTGGTCCTGACAGCAGACTGTGTACTCACAGTCAGGACAGGCGTGCTCCGCGATCCGGTCCCACCGATCGGTGGGATCGAACGATTCTGACTGTACCTTCGCAGCGATCGCTGCCAGCCGACTGTCGACTGTCTCGTTTCGGTGCTCGTGAGTCATGCCAAACGTGTGGTGGTCGACGTAGACCTCGGTCAGATCGGCGACCTCGAGAGTCGTCTCGACCGCGTCCCGGACCCAGTTTACCGTCAGTCCCGACCTGTCGGCAAGCGGGATCTGGAGGTATCGACAGGTCCGATCCTCGAGTTCGAGTCGGTCGCGGAGCGTACGGAGTCCGTCGAGGACGACGGCGGTCTCGAGGAGCGCGCCGACGGGACCGGGCTCGAACACGGCCGAATCGGGGTCGAAATGGTCGGTGAACAGCTCCGCGACGTCGCCGTCCCAGTCCGACCGGTAGCGCAGGGGGCCAAGCGGCGCGAGCGTCGGCACGAACCGGACGCCGACGATCGACGAGCCGTCGCCATAGACGTAGTCGACCGTCGCGTCGATCGTCACCGCGTCCACGTCGTTCGGTGCGTTCGATTCCGGAACCGAAACCGTCCTCGAGAGCGGCAACCCAGGCCCGATCAGTTCGCCGTGGGCCGCGTCGGCGTCCAGCCGTGCGATTCCCGCGGCGTGATCCGCTCCGATCTGCTCGACGTAGGCGGCGAGCGTCGCCTCGAGGACCCGCCGTTCGTGGCGACGCTGTACGCGGGAGTGAAAGCGCTCGTCGTAGTCGGTCCAGCGCGTCGAGAGTCGATCACGAGCGACGCGCTCTATGGCGTCGGCGTCCGTCTCCCCGCTTCGGAGCGCGTCACAGATTGCGGCGCGAAGGAGGGTGATCCGATCGTCGACGGTGTCGTCGTCGCTCCCCTCGAGCCCGTGGACGTGGGCGAACTCGTACCGGCGCGGACAGTGAAGGTACGTCCGGAGGCCGTCGACGGTGAGCGAACCGCCTCGCGTCGCAGCGTCAGTCATCGCGAACCACCTCGCCCGCGGCGAACTCGAACTGCGACCGGACCGCATCAGCGAGGTCGGCGTCGATGTCGCCCTCCTCGAGGACGACCGCGATCTCCTCGAACAGCGCTTCGGTCTCGCCGAGGTCGGCCTCGCCGCCGGTACTGGCCTCCCGGAGCACCCGCTCGAGTTCGCCCCGTGGCTGGGCGAGCAGTGCCTCGAGGGCGTTCGTCTCGCCGTGGATCACCGCACCGGCGCCCGCGTCGACGTCCTCGAGCGTGAGTCCGGGCGTCGAATCGATCAGCTGTAGATAGCGAGATTCGTCGTAGCTCCGGCGCAGACCACCGGCACCGCGTTCGTAGGAACAACAGTAGAGAGCCCGCTCGGCAGCCCGGGAACCGAGCGCGAGCCGGCGGCGGGATCGCTGGGCGTGATACGTCCCGAAGGGGTCGCCGACATTGGCGGTGTCGACTGTCGTGAAGGTATCAGCGATCGTCTCGGGAGACGGGTCGGTGACAGCCGGATAGGCAGCCATCTGCCGGAGCCACGCCTGCGGGAACAACTGGGTGAGAAACTGCTCGCCCGGATACGTTTCGTCGATCAGATCGAGCAGGAAAACCGCGTTTCGCGAGTCGTATTTCAGGTCGTCAACGGCACAGACGGTGACGCCACCGGTCGGCGGTCGCGTCTCGACCGCGTGGACGTAGGGGGCGTCGTATCGGATCGTCCGCCGGAGCATCCGTCGCAGTCCCTGCCAGTCCGGCCCGACGAGGTCAGTTTCCTCAACGAAGTCAGCGATCTCCAGTACCCGACGGACGCCCTCGTACTGCTCGCGGGCGTCGACCCACGCCTCTTCGCGGGCGATTCGGCCTTTCAGATCGGTCCGGCGAATCCAGCGCTCGAGCGAGCGGCGGACACTCGAGCCGGTGGTGTCCGCGAGTAGCTCGGGCGAGAAATCAGGGACGCGAGCCCGAAGGCGGTCGAGCGAGACGGCTCGTGGATCGCTCGCTCCCTGCGTCGCGGCGGACTCGAGTCGCTCGAGGGCGTCGCCGTCGCGTTCCCGTTCGCACTGGCACGTGACGACGGCGTAGAGTTCGTTCACCGCGGGGTCTTCAGCTAGCGACGGGGTCCCGATCGTGGCGGTCGGGACGCCGGCGTCGCGGAGCCGTCGTCTGGTTTCGGGGACCCGTTCGATCCGCGGCACGGCGACGGCAAACTCGTCGTAGGACCAGCCGTGGCGGTCGCGTAGCGACTGGATCTCGGTGGCGACCGCCCGGGCTTGCTCGCGGGCGGTTCCGGCTCGGATGCGTCGTGCGCGTCCCACCGAATCAGCGTCTGCGGGCTGCTCCGGGGACTCGCCGGTCGCCAGAAACCGCGCGATCGGCTGGTGTGGCGGTGTCGTGTCCTCGTCACGGCTCGGTTCGAACTCGAGCGACTCGACCGCGAGCCCCGCGTCGGCTGCGATCGCGTCGACCGAGCCGGGTTCGACGCGCGTCCGTTCGACGCTGGCATGGCGCTCGCCGAGACAGACCAGCTCGGCGTCGCGCGTGAGCGCCGCGAGATAGCGCCGATCGAGCCGGCGGTACTCCTCGAACTCGACGGCGAGGACGGCGTCGAACGAGGCGGTAACGCGCGTCCGAAGGCCGTCGGCGTTTTCTTCGAGCAAGTCGACCGCCTGCGGGACCACGTCAGCCCGCTCGACGTAGCCCCGCTCGTCGAGTTCTGCGTGGAACCGGTCGTTCATCGCGTACAGAAACGCCAGACAGTCGTGAGGGTTCTCGAGGTCGTCGAGCCGAATCCGCTGGCGAGTCGCTGCGAGCAACAGTTGCCCCACGTCGCGCGTGAAACTCTCGTGGTCGGCCGCCCGCGCGAGGTAGTCCGGAACCGCGCGGCTCGCCCCGTCGATCACCAGCGAGATGAGTTCGATCCGTTCCTCGTACTCGAGGCGCTCGAGCGTCGGATCGTACTCCTCGATGGTCTTCGAGGCGTGTTCCGGTAGCGACTCGACGCGGGGCGAGCGGGGGCCGCTGTCGGCTCGCTCGCGGTCGGCATCGGCCAGCGCCTCGGTCAGCGAGTCGAGCCCCGCTGGGTGTCGTTTCAGGACCAGCACGTTCCGGGGACCGTACTCGTCGGCGAGGTCGGCGTACTCCGCGGCAACGGTCGCGAAGACGTCGCTCCCGGGTGCAGGCGCGGGGAGAAGCTTGCAGGTTCCCTCGAGGGTGGGCGGCAGAGCCATCGATCGTACGTCACCGAGTATGGCTGATTTCCTATTTAAATGTAAGCACACTCGAGTGCTGGCGCTAGTCGCGCATCCAGTCGCTCGCTTGTGGCTCGTGTGGGTCCGTCGGCACCGCGAGCACCACCGGCTCGTCGGCGTCGATTGCAGATGCGAGCCGCGACTGGATCTCAGCGGGCGTTGCCGCGCGCTCGGCGCGCAATCCGAGGCTGTCGGCGAGGCCCACGAAGTCGATCGGTGCGTCCGCCCAGCCGTACTCGCTCGCCTCGAGGTCGTAGTTTCGATCGGCGTCGTCGCTGATGATCGCGTAATCCTCGTTGACGAAGACGACGACGGTTAGGGGCACGTCCTCGGCGACGGCTGTGTGCAGTTCGTGGACACACATCATGAGTCCGCCGTCGCCGGTGAGGACGACCACGTCGTCGGCAGAGTTGGCGAGCTGTGCGCCGATGCCCGACGGCAGGCCGGTTCCCATCGTGGCCCACGAGCCCGGATTGACGTACGATCGCGGGCCCGCCGCCTCGAAGGTGTTCAACCCCCAGACGCGAAAGCCGCCGGCGTCGACGGTGACGATCGCTTCTCGTGGCACCGCCTCGCGGACGGCCTCGAGCGCGCTGACAGACGTAATCGGTGGCGATTCCGTTCGAAGGTCCGCGAGCCGATCGCTAGTTGCCTGCCGAACCGCGCTCGCGCGCTCGACGGCATCGCCGTCACCGGCTGTGACCGCGCGGTCGTCGAGCGCCGACTCGAGGGTCGACAGCACCACGGCAGCGTCGGCGACGATCCCGACGGTCGGCTCGTAGCCGGTCCCGAGGTCGGCAGGCTCGAGCGTGACGTGGACCAGCGCGTCCGGAAGGTCGATCGACCAGGCTCGGGTAGCGACGGCGTCGAAGTCAGTGCCGACGGCCAGCGCCGCGTCGGCGTCCGCGAGACATGCGAGCAGTTCGGGCGCGGCACTGCCCGCGAGCGTTCCGGCGACGTAACCGTCGGGATCGTCCGGAAGCACCCCTTTGCCTTTGTAGGTGGTGACGACGGGTGCGCCGAGCCGGGCGGCGACGCGGCGCAGTTCGTCGCTCGCGTCGGCAGCGCGGACGCCGCCACCGGCGACGATCACCGGCTTTTCGGCGGCAGCAAGCACGTCGGCGGCGGTCGTGATATCGCGGTCGGCGACATCTTCGACGGATTCGCGGCTGTACGTTCCCGGCGTCGCGAGCGGAACGTCCATCGTCAGGATGTTCTTCGGGATGCCGACTCTGACCGGACCTTTCGGCGGTGTCTCGGCGGTCGCGATGGCCTCCTCGAGGACGACGGCCGTGCTCTCGGGGTGCTCGACGAGGACGTTGTCCTTGACGACAGTGTCGTAGGTATCGGGTGGCGTTTCGTGGATGCCATCGCCGCCGCGGATCTCGGGTTCGGTTTCGACTGCGAGGTGGAGTAACGGTGTACAGTCGTTGAACGCGTTCTTCAGCCCGTTCATGGCGTTCATATCGCCCGGGCCGGGCACAACGGCCGTCGCCGCGAGCTTCCCACTGGTTTCCGCGTAGCCCCACGCCTGATGGGAGACGGCGGTCTCGTGGCGGGCCATGACGAACCGGATGTCGTCTCGCGTCTCGATGGCCTCGTTCAGCGGCAGCGTCTGTGTGCCGGGCACGCCGAAGACGGTATCGACCCCGTTTTCGACCAGCCGTTCGATGACTCCGCGGCTGACGTCCATACGGTCATCTCGTCGACCGGACACTTATCACCCACACCCGATGGAGGTGCGAGCAGTCGCCTCGACCAATCTCGAGCACCCTCAAAAAGCGAGACGCCCACGTGCGTCCTCGTAACTCAGTTCGAACTCGTTTCGAACGTTTTACACCGATAATCATTATAAAGGGGGAGCGAGTACCGTTCAGCATGGAAGACATTTTCGTCGCTCGAGTCATGTCCACGTCGCTGCATACGGTCATGGCCGACACGCTCGTCGAGGAGGCCGCACAGGAAATGCTCGACAACGGGGTCGGATCGGTCATGGTCGTCGACGACGACAACCACCTCGAGGGCATCCTGACGACGACGGACTTCGTCGAGATCGTCGCCGAACAGAAGCCGAAAGACCAGACGCCGGTCTCGAAGTACATGACGACCGACGTCGTCACGACGACGGCCCAGGAGAGCATCCGCGACGTGGCGGACGTCATGATCGAACACGGCTTCCACCACACCCCCGTCATCGACGAGGACGAGGGCGTGATCGGGATGATCACGACGTCGGATCTGGCTGGCTACATCTCGCGCGTGCAGTCGCCCAGCCCCGCCGAATAAGCACGGGCGATCGGATCGCCACGCCGTTTTGGCCGACTAACCACCTGCTTTGCGAGCCGCGCCACTCAGCGGTCAGCGTTGTCGTCTTCGGTCATCCAGCGCACCGTTTCGTCGAGGTACTCCCGGAACGTCCGGGCCTCCGCCGGCGTCAACGCGATGTCGGCGTGACCCGTCCCGTGGTCGCCGACCATCGCGTCGATACTCACAATCACGCGATGGTCCGTGTCCGTGTCCGTGTCCGTATCCGCGTCTGATTCCGGCCGGACCGAGACGTCGGCCCGGTCTGGATAGTCACGCGGCGGGCCGATCTCGAGGTCGGTCTCACCGCGTGTCACGCCGATCTCGACGCGCTCGGATAACTCGAGGTCGAACGAGTCCGTCCGTTTTTCCTCGATCGGCGTCGGCTCTTCGTCGCGAGAGTCATCATCTGCCATGGGTAGGGATTGATCGGCAATGGCCTTGGCTGTACTGCCGATCGCGTGTCTCGGGGCGACTCGAGCAACGGGGTCGCGGCCCCGAGCGGTCACTCGACGGTGAACATCGCGTCGTCGAGGAGCCAGCCACCGCGCCAGCACTCGAGGGCGAACCAGGCGAGATATCCAAGCACGAAAATCGTAATCAGGCTGGTGAGCAGCCACATCGTGCTCCCGACCGCGAACTGGCGCAGCCTCGAGAGCCCGAACGCCCCCGAGCCGATCGCGAGGATACCGATTCCGACCGCGGCAACGCGGGGCCAGCCGAGGGTTCGACCGGCGACGGTGAGCCGCTCCCGGCGGCCGGCTAGCAGCAACGACAGGCCGACGACGGCGAGCCAGCCAGCCAGCAGCAATGTCGTTGGCTCCGTTCCGCCGCCGACGGCAAAGAGGACAGCCAGCAGGAGCGTCGCGGCCCCGCCGCCGGCGAACCCGCGGCGAACGACGGCCTTCAGTCCGGTCATCTGACAGCGGGTTGCGCGGGATTACAGTTAGCCGTTCTGATACGGGCGGCCGATCAGTCGTCGTCCATCGGTGCCGTCACGGGCTCGACGCGCTCGCCGCGTGGCCCCTCGAGATCGATCTTCGGCAGCAGATCACGCAGGTAGCGGCCGGTGTGGGAATCCTCGAGGCGAGCGACGTCCTCCGGCGTCCCGGTGGCGACGATTTTGCCGCCGTGTTCGCCACCTTCGGGGCCGAGGTCGATGATGTGATCGGCGTTTTTCACGAGGTCGAGTTCGTGTTCGATGACGACGACCGTATTGCCGTTGTCGGTCAGCCGGTGGAGTACGTCGATAAGCTTGCGCTCGTCGGCGCTGTGGAGGCCGGTCGTCGGTTCGTCGAGCAGGTAGAGCGTCTCGCCGGAGTCTTTCTTTCCCAGTTCCTCGGCGAGTTTGATCCGCTGGGCCTCGCCACCCGAGAGCGTCGTCGAGGGCTGGCCGAGTTTCATGTAATCGAGGCCGACGTCCTTGAGTAACTGGAGCCGGCGGCTGATCTGGCTCGAGGACTCGAAGAAGTCGTAGGCTTCCTCGACCGACATCTCGAGGACATCGGCGATGGTCTTTCCCTTGTAGGTGACGTCGAGCGTGGCGTCGTTGTAGCGCGCGCCGTCACATTCCTCACAGGGGACGTACACGTCCGACAGGAAGTTCATATCGATCTTGACGGTCCCCTGGCCACCGCATTCCTCACAGCGACCGCCCTTGACGTTAAACGAGAAGCGACCCTTCTCGTAGCCGCGCTGTTTCGCGAGTTTGGTCTGGGCGAACAGTTCGCGCACGTAGTCGAAGACGTTGGTGTAGGTCGCGGGGTTCGAGCGGGGCGTGCGGCCGATCGGCGATTGGTCGATCAGCCGGACTGTTTCGATCTCCTCGAGTCCCTCGAGCGCGTCGTGGTCGCCCGGGATCACGCTCGTGTTGTCGTTCATCTCGCGGGCGAGTCCCTTGTAGAGCACCTCGTGCATCAGCGTGGACTTGCCCGAACCCGACACCCCGGTGATCGCCGTAAAGCAGCCAAGCGGGATGTCGATGTCGAGATCCGCGAGGTTGTGCTGGCGTGCGCCACGGATCGTCAGTGCACCCTCCGGATCGCGCCGTTCGTCGGGAACGGGGATCTGCTTGCGTCCGGAGAGGTAGTCACCGGTGATCGACGCCTTGGTCGCCTTGACCTCCTCGACGGGGCCGTTGGCGACGACCTCGCCGCCGCGCTTGCCGGGGCCGGGCCCCATGTCGATGACGTTGTCCGCGCGGCGCATCGTCTCCTCGTCATGTTCGACGACCAGCAGGGTGTTCCCGAGGTCGCGCAGTTCCTCGAGCGTATCGAGCAGGCGGTCGTTGTCCCGCTGGTGGAGCCCGATCGAGGGCTCGTCGAGCACGTACAGCACGCCCACGAGCCCGGAGCCGATCTGGGTCGCGAGCCGGATGCGCTGGCTCTCGCCGCCCGAGAGCGTCGAGGCCTCGCGATCCAGCGTGAGGTACTCGAGGCCGACCTCGGTCATGAAGCCGAGTCGGGCGCGGATTTCCTTCAGGATCTCCTCGGCGATCGCCTTCTCGCGCTCGGTGAGGTCCGCCTCCATCGCTTCGAAGTGCGCCAAGGCGTCGCCGATGCTCATCGAGTTGATCTCCGTAATCGAGGTGTCGTCGACCAGCACGGCTCGTGAGGCAGGTTTGAGGCGAGTCCCGTCACAGGCCGGACACTCCGTGACCGACATGTAGTCCTCGATGTGTTCGCGGGTCGAGTCCGAATCGGTCTCGAGGTAGCGACGGTCGAGGTTCGGAATAACGCCCTCGAAGCGCTTTTTCTTCCGGCGGGTGCCGTTTTTCGTCTGTCGCTTGAACAGCACTTCACCGTCGGTACCGTAGAGGAACGCCTGCTGGATCTCGTCGTCGAGGTCTTCGAACGGCGTCTCGAGCGAGACATCGAAGTGGGCCGCGACGGCGTCGAGCCGCGTCCGGTAGTACGAGCGGTTGTAGCTCCAGGGCTCGAAGACGTGTTTCAGGGGCTTGGACTCGTCCTGAACCACGAGGTCTTCGTCGACTTCCTTGGTCTCACCCAAGCCCTCACACTCCGGACAGGCACCGTGAGGTGAGTTAAAGGAGAACGACCGCGTCTCGATCTCGGGCACGTCGATCCCGCAGTGCGTACACGCGAGATCCTTCGAGAACTCAACGACGAAGCGGTCGTCTTCCTCGCGCTCTTCGCCCAGTGCACCCGTCCGGCGGGCTTCCTCGCCGAGATCCGCGGCGACTTCCTCGGAGGCGTCCGGGAGGATGACCTTCAGGACGCCCTCAGCTTCCTCGAGTGCCGTCTCGACGCTGTCGACGATGCGTGGCCGGTCCTCGACCGAGACCTTCACGCGGTCGACGATCACGTCGATCGTGTGGTCGAAGTTCTCGTCCAGATCCGGGTCGTCGAGCGTCAGGTCGTGTTCCTCGCCGTCGATCTCGACGCGAGCGTACCCCTCCGAGACGAGTTCCTCGAAGAGGTCCTCGAAGGCCCCTTTCTGGTCGCGGACCACGGGTGCCGCGAGCTTGGCTTTGGTCCCTTCGGGGAGCTCGAGGATGCGCTCGACCATGTTCTGGGCGCTTTGCTCGCCGACCTCGCGGCCACACTCTGGACAGTGGGGCGTGCCGACGCGGGCGTAGAGCAAGCGCAGGTAGTCGTGCAGTTCGGTGACCGTCCCGACGGTCGAGCGGGGGTTGTTCGCGGCGTTCTTCTGGTCGATCGAGATCGCCGGCGAGAGGCCCTCGACGGTCTCGACCTGGGGTTTGTCCATCTGGCCGAGGAAGTTCCGCGCATACGCCGAGAGGCTCTCGATGTACCGCCGCTGGCCTTCGGCGTAGACCGTCTCGAACGCCAGCGAGGACTTGCCCGACCCCGAGAGGCCGGTGACGACGGTGAACTCCTCGCGTGGGATCGTCACGTCGATGTCCTTGAGGTTGTGTTCCTCTGCCCCGCGGACGTCGATGGTGTCCTTGCTCATCGTTCGGTCACGGTTGTGGACTGTCTCTTGTGTCGACGCGGTTCCAGATTCATTGTATCCGTATCAGTGGCCGGACGGACTTAACGAGTCTGAAAGGCAAATAGCGTGCCCAGTGGTGGCAAACAGCATTCGACCGTCAGCTGTCGGCTGTCTGTTGGGACGGCTCCGAATCGGATGACCCAGCGGTTCGCCCCTGCCACCACTGGCCGACGATCGTACCGGTCGCGAGAGCGACGACGAAGATGGCGACGACGAGGTTGAGCAGCGGCACCAGATACAGAACCTGGACGACAAGTGCCCCGACGACCAGCGCGAGCCATGGGTTCGGCTCCGGCTCGTCACGGAGCCGGCGGAGCACGACCAGACCGGCAACGATCATCCCGATCGTGTTGACGACCGTCAGCCCGACTGAGACACCGATGCCCACGAGCGTGGTGACAGCCTCGAGCGCGGCGGGCGCGCCGGCGTCGACGAGCAGCGCCACGACGGCACTCATGGCGGCGAACACGACGAACCCGCCAACGAGCACACCGATCCCGATCACGCCCGCGCTCACGGGGTCGTCGACGAGTCGTGTTTCGATCGACCGCACGTAGGAGCGGTCGATGGTCAGGACGACCGCGCCGACGACGAGCGTGACGGCGATGTAGCTGCCGAACGCAAGCGCTAGCTCCTCGGGGGTCGTGGGGTTCGCGAGGGTGTCTCTGAGACCGCGCTGTGCGGCAGCCGGCGTGGGGGTGAACACCAGCAGTGCGACCGCTGTTGCAAGAACGTACCGACGGATCATAGCGATAGCTCGTATGTGCCCGCCCCTAAACGGTGTGTTCTGCGCTCGCGGCCGGACCAAAGTGACTTCGCCCGGCAGTTCCAAGAGATGCTTATGAGCGACGACGCCGTGGACGCACTCGCGGTCGACGAGTTCGTCGAGTATTGCCGGACACAGGCCGGCTTGCTTTCGGGCCGCGTCGAACGGATGGGCGAGGAAGCCGACGAGCTACTCGACGAGATCGATCAGGAGATGGCCGAGATTAGATCACGCCTCGAGGCACTGCCCGACGAAGTCCCAGGAACCGAAACACCCTCGACCGCGGATATTCCGGACACGAGTGAGATCGATGTCGCAGCGATCGAGGAGCTACAGGAAGAACTCGAGGAAAAGCAACTCCTCGTCGAGGCGAAACAGGCCCGAATGCAGGCCTTTCAGGAACTCGCTGCTGATTACACGGATCTCGCAGCGGAACTCGCGACGGAGGCAGCGGACGGCCAGGACGCGCTGAGGCGAGTCATCGAGTTCGAGGCCGATGCCGACGCGCCGGTGTACTTCGACGAGCGCCAGACGATGCTCGAGGCGGCAGTTGCGTCGACGGACGACGAGTGAGACGGGCTGCTGTCACGATGTCGCGGTGGGCCCGCAGGACGATCGCGGGCCCACCGGCACTGACAGAAGTCCGTATGAGCGGATTTCCCGACCGGTTGCAACAGGGACGTATACTTATACCGACTCGGCAGTCACGCTCCTCCTATGGTGTTCGTTCCGAGTTCGTCGATCACGTTCGATGCCAGTGATCCGGCCACGACGGTCGCGATCGGGCGGCTGTTCGCGTACCTCGCGATGGGCGTCGCAGCAGTCGTCTTGCTCTACTATGCGATCATCTACATCCGCGATGTCCTCGCGGTCGAGGCCACCACCGAGCAGTGGTACCTGCTGGTTGCGATCGGCGCGGCGATCGTCTACGCCGTCGCCGGCGTCGCCTCGATACTGCTCGAGCCCGCCTGGATCGGCCGGTTCGTCGACGGTGCGGTCCTCTTTTTCATCCTCTTTCTCGCGCTGTCGATCCGCGCGATGTACTACGACCAGCCGACTGCGGGCGATCGCTCGCCGCTGCTACCCGCATGGGCGGACTACGTCGTCATCGGCAGCTTCGTCGCCGCCTGGTGGGGTGCGTTCTTCGTCGAGACCTCCGCGACGCGACTGGTCGTCGCGGTCGGCTGGGTCGTCACCTCTGCGTGGGCAGTGCTCTACGGCGTCCGGGCCGTCCGCGTCCACGAGGGGACGACCTTCGCGGCACTGACGCGGCACCTGCTGCCGGCGATCGTCTGTGTCACCGCTGTCGTGTTCGTCGATCTGCTGACGAACGCCCTGCCCGGCTACGGTGCGCTCGCCGACGCAACCTGGCTCGTCGGGACGACGCTCGTCGCCGCGTTCCTCTTTAATACCGCCGTCGCGATCCGCCAGCAAGGCGGCGAACTCGAGCGTCTCTATGACTGGACGACCTGGCGCGAACAGTCGTTCGAGGACGGCTCGCTCGAGTAGCCGACCGCGTTCACGTGCCACCCGGCAACGGCTATACGTGTGGCCCCCGTCTATTTGACGACGGGCACCGATACGTTGACCGACGCGGGTTCACCGCGGACGAGACGCCATGACACAGACACTCGAGATCAGCGACGACCTGATGGATCGACTCGAAAGCCACTGCGAGGAGGGAGAGACACCCGAAGAACTCGTCGAGGAACTCGTCTCGATGTACGAGACCGAAGGCACATTCCTACAAGAAGGCTACTCCGAATAGACGGATGGGGCTTGCAGATCCCGTTTTCATCGTCAACTACAAGACGTATGCAGGGACGACCGGCGACGACGCGCTCGCGTTTGCCGAGACGATCGAGCGGGTCCGCGACGAAACCGGCAGTCACTTCGCCGTCGCACCCCAGTTGCCCGACCTCCGGCGCATCGCCGAGCGGACTGCCCTGCCGCTCGTCGCGCAAGCTGGGGTCCCACGGGCCGAAAGCGGGATGGGCGATGTCACCCTCGAGGCGGTAGCGGCCGCCGGTGCCGACGCGGTTTTTGTCTCCCACCCCGAAAACGAATCGGCGTTGACGGCCGTCGATCGGGCTGTCGACCGCTGTGCCGAGTTAGGACTCGAGTCGATCGTCGCCGTCGAGAGCCTGACGACGGCCCGGATGGCGCTGGCCGCTGATCCCGACTGGCTGCTGTTCGAACGGCCAGCCGATATTGCCACCGAGGAGGGGATGATCCGAACGCATCCCGAGCGCATCGAGGCGTTCGTCGAGACGGTCACCGACGAGGCCCCCGGGACGCGGACGTTCGTCGGTGGCGGTGTCCGGACTGCCGAAGATGTCTCCCGCGCGTTCGATTGCGGCGTCGACGCGACGGGAGCCGCCTCCGCAGCCGTCGAGGCCGACGACCGCGAGGCGTGGCTACGGTCGATCGCGACCGCCGTCCCGACTGGCGACGACCGTCGCTGACCGCTTCTGTCTGCCACCACGCGGGCTAGCAGTCGCGACAGACCGGCTGTGAATGGCTGACACTCAAGTAACTGGTCCTCGTACGTATCAGTATGCACTTACTGGTCGCCCTCGAGGACTCGGAGCCGGGGTGGGCGGCACTCGAGTTTGCGTGTGCGGAACACGCAGACGACGATATCACGGTCCTCCACGCCATCGACCCGACGAACAGCAGCTACGGCGAAGTCGCACATCTCGGCCCGTCGGAGCTGCTCGAGCACAGGCGCGAAGACGCAGAGGAACTGCTCGCCGATGCCAAAACCCGGGCAGCGGACGAGGACTGTTCGGTCGAGACGACAGTAGCCGTCGGCCAGCCGGCGGACGCTATCGTCGACTACGCGGCAGAAAACGAGATCGGCCTGATCGTCGTGGGTAGCCACGGTCGATCGGGCTTTTCGCGGGTGTTGCTCGGCAGCGTCGCGGAACGGGTCGCTCGACAGGCGCCCGTGCCGGTGACGATCGTGCGGTAGCCGTCGTACGGACCGCTGTCAGTCAGTACCGGCGCAATCGCAACCGTCCTGTGGGTGCGCCGGGAACCAGTGACAGCAGACCGTATCACACGGTCGAGCGAAACAGGACAAACTCATTAGGGACCACTACAGTCCCGATTACATGAACGACCGCTACGACGTAGTCATCGCCGGTGCCGGTCCCGCCGGTGCGCAGTGTGCCCGTGATCTCGCCGCCCGAGGGTACGACGTCGTCGTCCTCGAGACCGAGGCCGAAGCAGAGTTCCCCCGCCAAAGCAACAAGTCCACCGCAGGAACCTTCCACTCCATGATGGCCTCGTTCGGGATTCCCGACGACGTGGTGATGCAGTATACCGACAGCGTCGTCCTCGAGTCCCCGCGGGAACACTACGTTCGCGAGCAGACCGGTGCAGTGCTTGACTTTGCGGAGTTCAAACGCTTCCTCGTCAAAGATAGCCACGAAGACGGTGCCGAGTACCGGTTTGACGCCCGCGTCACCGCCCCGATCATGGAACAGGGCGAGATCGTCGGCGTCACCTACAACGGCGACGAGGAGGTCTACGGTGACATCATCATCGACGCAACCGGGCCGAGCGCACCGCTTGCGAAGCAACTCGGCATCGTCGACCTCAAACGCGAGAACCACGCCATCGGCATCGAGTACGAGTTCGAAGGGATCGACATCGACCGTCCCGGCTTTGCCGACCTGCGTGACGCCATGATGTTGCGACTCGACCACGAGATCGCCCCTGGCGGCTACTCCTGGATCTTCCACACCGGTGAGGACACTGCCAAGGTCGGCCTCTGTTACATCCAAAACGAGAGCCACCAGCAGTACGCCCGCGACGACTTCAGCATCGATGACTACCTGAACCACTGGGTCGAGACCGATCCGCGGTTCCGGAACGCCGAGCGGATCGAAGGCAAACAGCACCGTGGCTCGGCACACATTCAGGCGCCAGACAAGTTCCACACCGATCGGTTCATGGCGATCGGCGACACCGTCCCGTCGATCGATCCACTGTGGGGCGAAGGCATCCACACAGGGATGCAATCGGGTCGCGCGGCTGCCGCCACCGCCGACAGCTGTCTCAAACACGACGACATCGAGCCAACCGCCGAGAACCTCGCCGTGTACGAAACGCTCTGGCATCGTGATGTCGCGCCCAACGCGAACAAGCGGCTGCTGATGACCCAACTGCTCTATCTCGCCTCTAACGAGCGCTACGACAAGTTCATGCGCGATCTCAAGCGACTCGACAACGACACGCTGGCCAAGGCGAACAAGGGCGATATCCGCTCCATCGCACGCTTGTTCGACACGGACGACGTGCCGTTGCTCGCTCGGTTCGCAAAACAGCAACTGAACTTCGATCTCGACTCTTTCCTGTAGCCCATCGTCGGCTGCCCGCCGGTATCAGGCGAGGAAGTCGGTTTCGAACGCTCTGATACTGTCGTCCGTCCCCGCGAGAACGACCTCGTCGTCGGCATCGAAGACGAACGACGCCGGATCGAACGCCGTGATCGTCTCACCGTCTCTGCGTACAGCAAGGACGGTACAGCCCGTTCTCGAGCGGATATCGGCATCGACGACCGTCCGACCCGCGAGCCGGCCAACTGGCAGTTTGACGACGCCGATCTGCCTGTCGACGGCCAGTACCTCCTCGTCTTCGAAGACGGTCGAGGCGAGCATCCGCCCGCTGACCGTCGCCAGCGACTGGACGTAGTCGGCACCGGCACGATACAGTTTCTGGACGTTCTCCGCGTCGTTCGCCCGAACGACGATATCGATCGTCGGATTGAGTTCCCGCGCGACGAGCGTCGCGAAGATGGCGGTCGTATCGTCGTCAAGGGTGATAATCACCGTAGATGCATCCTCGATTCCCGTCTCACGAACCGTCGTCGGGTCGCGAACATCGCCGACGATGTCGACTCCCTCCATCTCGGCGATATCGAGAACAGTCACACGCGTGTTCGTCTTGGCGAGTGCATCACCAGCCGCCGCACCGGACTCGCCATAGCCGACGATGATGGCGTGCTGAGCCGCAAATGGCAGCACCGTCGATGTCGCTTCCGCCCGGAGCTCGTCGATTCGGTCGGGTTCCCCCGCGACGAGCAGTCGCGTCTCGGTGTCGAGTTCCCGGTCGTTCGGGATCGGACTCTCGAACGTTCCGCCGAACCATGCACCGATGCCGTCCACGCCGAACTGCTCTCGGAGCTGGATCTCCCCGGCAGTCCGACCATGCAGATCGCTCCCCTCGGCGATCGACAGTTCGACTAGTTCCAGATCGTTCCCGATCTCGATCCCCTCGTCGACCGCGGTCGTCACGGCCGTCGGCACCCGGTGGGCGAGACTCTCGCCGAGCATCTGACGGGGCGAGAGCACCTCGTCCGCGCCAGCGATCCGATGGTACTCACCGAGGCGCTGCTCTTCGACCAGCGTCACGATCCGCACGTCGGGGTTAGCTTCGCGCGCCGAGAGGACGATACTCGCGTTCGTGTCGTCGGCCGAATCGGCCACGACCGCCGTCGCCCGCTCGATGCCTGCGTTCTCGAGCACCGCCGTCGACTCCGGATCGCCGTGGACGACCCGATGATCGGCCTCGTGGAGTTCCGTCGCTGTCTCCTCGTCGGGTTCGACGACGACGTACGCCTCACCGCGCGACTCGAGTTCCTCGATAAACGCCTCGCCGCGGGGTGTATACTCACAGATAATGACGTGGTCTTCGACATCAGGTGCAGTCGTCGGCGCCGTCGCCTCGAGCGTCCGTCGGAGCCACGGGACGGCAAAGATGTCGACCCCGGTGAGGATCAGCCCGATTCCGGTGAGCTGGAGGACGATCACCAGCAGGTTCATCTGAAGTGTGTCCCACCCAGCGTCTTCCCCATAGCCGGTCGTCGTGTACGTCTGGAAGACGACCTCGAGCGACCGGTACAGCGGTTGTGGGCGGTTCTCCAGCGTCGCCATCCCGTGGTTGTAGAGCAACGTGGCGACGACTGTAGTCGCGGCTACCAGCAGGATATAGTAGCCGGTTCGACGCGAGCGCCACAGTGACATACACGCCCTATTCGGCGGCTGGCTGTTGATACTGTCGGACAACGCGAGGTGAAAATCGGTCGCTCATCGGTTGCCGACGGGAACCAGCCATGGCACGCGGGGCAACCCATTCGGAGTCGGACCCAGCGAAACGCCACGAAGTCGCCGCCGCCATCGTCGCTAATTTATACAGCGGAGCGAATACTTCGGTAGATGGCACTGCTGGAGAACCTCGTGTTGGTGTTCGTCGCTGGCTTCATCACGGCGTTGGCAACCGGGCTCGGCGCGATCCCGTTTTTCTTCTTCGACGACATCGGCGACCGGTACAACGTGGTCCTCTGGGGGCTGTCCTCGGGCATCATGCTCTCGGCGTCGACGTTCGGGCTCATCGACGAGGGGCTGGCCGAAGGGACGCCCCTCGAGATCGGGATCGGCATGGTCGCCGGTGTCGCGCTCGTCGTCGTCGCCCACGATATCCTGATGGACGCCGAGATCGACCCGCGAGAGTACGAGGAAGCCGACTTCAAGAAACTCGTGCTCATCCTCGGCGTGTTGACCGTCCACAGCTTCCCCGAAGGCATCGCCGTCGGCGTCTCCTTTGCCGACCTCGGGCTCGAGGGCGGGGCCGAGCTCCTCGGCTTTACCGTGCCGCTTCTGGCGGTGTTCATGACGATCGCGATCTCGATCCACAACATCCCAGAGGGAACGGCGATCTCGATCCCGCTGCGGTCGATGAACGTCTCCGAGTGGAAGATGGTCTGGTGGGCCGTCTTCTCGAGTCTTCCCCAGCCGCTCGGGGCCGTCATCGCGTTCGGGTTCGTCAGCTACGCCCGCGAGTTCCTTCCCTACGGTTTCGGCTTCGCCGCCGGCGCGATGATCTATCTCGTCCTCACGGAGTTCATCCCGGAGGCGCTCGATATCGGCGAGCGACTCCCCAGCGGCGGCAAGCCGGAGCTCGCCGGCGGCATCGTCGCCGGAATCCTCGTCATGGTGCCGCTGGCGTTCATCTGAGCGCTTCGGACCCGCCAGATCGTCGGTCGCGCCGAACGAATCGGGCCGCCCGACAGTCACCCGTTCCGGCAGGAATTTTACGCGTCTCGCCGTAGGATCGGGCAGTGTTCGACACGATCCTCATTCCGACGGACGGCAGCGACCACGCCGAGACCGCCGCCGAGACCGGCATCGAACTCGCGACCGTCCACGACGCGACGGTCCACGTCGCCTGTGTCGCCGACACCGGCCCACTCGGCGACCTCCGACTCCCCGGTGACGCGACAAGCGCCGAAGACGCGATGCGCGGCCGGGCCCAGGAGCACGTCGACGCGATCGTCGACCGCGCCGAGGCGGCCGGCCTCGAGGTCACCGGCACAGTCCTTGAGGGCCCGCCGGAGGACGAACTGCTCGAGTACGCCCGCGAGATCGACGCCGACGTGATCGTCATGGGCACGCGCGGTCGCGGCGGCGTCCACCGGCTGGCAATGGGCAGCGTCACCGATCACATCGTCCGGTTCGGCGAGATCCCGGTGCTGGTGGCGAACTCGGGGACTCAGCCCGACGAGGACGCGTCGTAAGCGGCTCCGGTGTCCGACTGGCCCTACCGGGCGATCTCGTTGATCGCTTCCGTTCGGCGGCCGATCGACCAGCCGATCAGCGCGAGGCCGACGTAGATGCCGAGTGCGGGCAGGGCGTAGACGCCAACGACCCCCTCGAGCGGGACGCCGACCGAATCGAGGGCCAGCAAAAGCAGCAGCGAGACGAGCAGGACCGCGATGCCGAGGTCCGCAGAGCGCATATTGGGAAACTCCTGTCCGGCGGGCGCAGCGACTACCCGTCCGAGCGCGTAGAACACAAGCGTGTACGTCACCCAGCCAGCGCCGAGCGTCAGCACGGTCAATAGCACGTCGTCGGGCAGATAGCGCGGCAGGAACGACAGGTGGAGGGCCCCCGTCACGAGCAACGCACTGCCCAGCAACACGACCAACAGCGGTCTGCGATCGTCACTCATTATATAAAACGACAGTCTCCCGATCCATTACTATTGTGTCATAGACGGGGCAGGCAGCAATCACGGCAGGGCGTTACTCGAGCAGCCGTCCGTGTTCGTCGATCTCCCCCGTGACGATCCGCGTCGACGAGATCCGCTCGCCGTCATCGGCGTAGACGTAGGGCGCGACGATCCCCGACAGCGGCTTGAGGCCCCGCTCGTGCCGCCGGTCGTTAATGTCCTCGAGTTCGGGAGCCGTCTCAGGGGAGACCACCAGCGCGTCGATCGCGGGATCGGTGGCCGCGATCCCGGCTTCAGTCTCGAGTTTCCTGATTTCGACGTCGCGATCCCACTCGTCTAGCTCCGCAATGGCGTCCGTCACGGCACCCACTCGGTCGTCGAACGGCGGAATCGGCCGCGGCTCGTGGCGCGTCTCGGTCGCGAGGTCGTCGCTCGTCAACGCGACGACGACGCCGTCCGCGCCGAACCGGAGCGCGTGTTCGAACAGGGACCGGTGTCCGTCGTGGAGCGGCCCGAACGTGCCAGCGACGACGACTCGCATACAATGTCGTGTCACGAGCAGGCCGATAATAGCACTGTGACCCGCGAATCGATCGCGGTGATGGACCGCGATCGATCGGTCAGACCGTGAGGAGCCGGGCGGTCGTCGCGAGCGCCGCGAACTCGCCGTCGAGGTGTGCGAGCGCAGTTCGATGGATCGTCTCTGCGTCGAAGGTCTCGCCGTCGAGCGAGCGCTCGAAGGTTGCGGTCGCGTCGCGGACGACGATCGGATCGAAGCCGAGGTTCTCGGCCATCCGGGTGCTCGTCGAGACGCAGTGATCCGTCGTGAGGCCGGCGATGACGACCGTCTCGAGACCCCGGTCGCGAAGCCAGTCCTCGAGATCAGTTCCGATGAACGCGCTGTTGACCGACTTCACCATCGTCGGCTCGCCCTCGCTGGGAGCCGTCTCGGGTTTGAACGCGAAGCCAGGCTGATCGCCCCGGAGCGGCGAGTCGGGCTCGGTCGAATCGTGGCGGACGTGGACGACCGGCCGGCCGCTCTCGCGCCAGTGCTCGAGCAGGCGCGCCGCGTTCGTTTCTGCATCGGGGTTGTTGCGCTCACCCCAGACAGGGTCGTCGAAGCCCTGCTGGAAGTCGATCAGGACGAGGACGGCGTTGGCGAGCCGCTCGTCGGCTCGAGCCAGTCCGTCGGCCCCGTCGTCACCGTCGCTCATGGCAGCTTCGCGCCGGGTTTCGGATGCGTACGCGTGATCGTGATCGGACAGGTCGACGGCGCTTGCTCGTCGTCTTCCGAGAGCATGTACTGGGGCCACTCCCGATCGCCCTCGACGCCCCAGTCGCCGAGATCGGCATGGGGACAGACCCCGTCGTAGCCCTCGAGTCGATCCTGAATCACATCACGAGCGTGCTGGCCAGCCTCAGTGTCGGCCGTCACGTCGAGGTTCTCGAACAGCGCACGGGGCTGGAACGTGATCTCGAGGCCGACCGGACAGTACCGACTCTTGCGGTTCTCGTAGAACGGGGCCCGACAGGTCGGGAACATGGGCTCGCCGCCGAGACAGAACTCCCAGTAGGGATCGTCGGGATCAGTGGGGATGTCCTCGGGCCATGGCTCGGGGTCGTGGAGGTGCAGTGTCTGGAGGATGTGCCACAGCGTCTCGTGATATTCTTCCTCCGAGAGCGACTCTGCGGGCGGCTTGAAGAAGGTGACCAGCGAGGCGCGCTCCGAGTGGTCCTGATAGAGTTCGAGATACTCGAGGATCCGATCGCGCAGTCCCAGTAGCGCGTCGGCGTCGCTCATCGAGGGGACCGCGGTGTAGATCGGCTCGCCGTTCTGGACGGATTCAGCACCGAAAAAGCAGGGGAACGGCGTCTCGTTTCGCTCGCCGAGCAGTCCGTCGCGAAACGAGTGCCAGTGATCGGCGACCCACTCGGGTGTCTCCCCGTCACGAACGCGCTGATCGAGCGTTTCCTGGTCCATCAGCGACTGGATGCCCGGTTCGTTCATCGTGTGTCTTTCTTCGGCCTCACGAAAATGTAGTTTCTGCTTCCGATGGTCCGAATGGCGACGAATACTGCAGGTTCATTTTTCCTGTCGCTCGGAACACGAAGTGTTTTCCCCGACTGTCCTGTGATGGTAGTGACATCTGGTGCCTGTTGAGGTTCTCACATACTATTGTGGTGATACGAGAACCGTAACCGGACTGCAACAGCCTCACTGAAAGCCGTCGTCGATTCGAGCACTGGTATCAGTCGTGGGTAGCTGTATGCTGATCGATACGTTCGATACTGTCACCAGCTGTTACAATGCCATCGTTGAGGATTCGCGCTCGAAGCCCACCACGATGAACCAGCGCCTCGCGAATGCCCCGCGTCTCGAGATGGCGCTCGAGGTACGAACACGGCTCGCAGAGTTCGATCCCCTCGCAGACGATCTCGCCGACCCGAAACCGCTCGCCGACCAGATGATTCAGCGCGATACCCGCGGTCGTGAGGTTCCGACGGTGGACGCCGGACGCGAGCGAGATGTCGTAGTCGCGCTCGACAGCCGCGAGCGCTTCAGACTCGATGAGCGTGAGGTCGCTGCCCTCGCGGTCGGCGAACGTCCCCTCGGTGGCGTAGTAGCGATCAGCCTCGAGGCCCTGTCGGGCGACCGCAGTCACCTGCTTGACGCGTTCCATCGGTGCGCCCTGTTCCGGTGCGATGTGAATCGCCCGGATCGTTCCCGTCGCTGTCATGGGTCAGCTGTGGGTCGCGAGCGAGGAATATCGATCGCTCTCCTGTCGCCCGCTCATTCCCAGCGGCGGTTTCGTGACGATGTGATGTCGACGCCGCGGCTGTAGTAACAGACCGGCGACCCTGCCGGCCGTTCGAACCCGTTGGCCTCGAACAGCGTGTTCGTCTCGGTCGTCACCGTCGCCGGCCGCAGCGTCCACCGGTCGTGGTCGATGTCGGCGTAACGAAGAGCGCCGTCTCGAGCCGTCGTATAATATCGGTAGTGTTCGGTGAGAAACGCAGCCAGCGAGCCGGGTTCGGGGACGAAGGGCTCGCCGACCGGCTCGTACGTGCCCGTGAACGTCGCCGACGAGGCACCCGGATGCCGTCGCTCGCTCGTAAACGCGATGCCCCGATCGGTCCCGGCGATCTCGATGTCGGCATAGTAGTAGGGCAGCCGGTGAAAGAGACGTGCTCCGACGACGCCGAGGAGCCCCTCTGCGTCGAGGCTGAAGAAGTAGACGCCAGGCTCGCCGTCCCGACTGACGTACGTCCGGAGGTTGAGTTCGGGGAGATCGACGCCCATCGCTGCGGGAAGCCCGCGCGGGCGAACGTCGACGTTCAGATACGGAACGACGGAGAGCCACGCCCGACCGTCGTAAGTCTCGACGGTGAGGCCGTCGGGAAGCCGATCTGCGACGATGGCGGGATCGACGGGCCAGTTGGCAAAGAGCAGGTGCCGCCATCCCATTGCGATCGGGAGTGTCATGGTACTGCTAGGGACGGGTGGCGGAAAACGCTGTAGCCAAACCTCGATAACTGCCAGCAGTTGCCCACAACCTACACTTGCTCGGGCAACCAGCCGCCGTCCACTTCGATGTTTTCCCCACTGATGTAGTCGCTGTCGGGGTCGAGAAAGAAATACAGCGGCGCGATCAGATCGTCGAAGCTCGCGGGTCGGTCGCGTGGCAACTCGTCGGGAAACTCGTCGGAGTTCTCGACGACGTACGGCGAGATGGCGTTGACCGTGATTCCGTCGTCCTGGGTATCCGCCGCGAGCATGCGCGTAAACATCAACACGCCCTTTTTCGCGACGAAGTAGGGGAAGTTCTTCGGGCTGACGAGCCCCTGCTCGCTCGAGGCGTAGCCGATGTTCACGATCCGGCTGTCTCCGTTCTCACGCATCGGGGGGAGGGCCCGCTTCGAACAGAGATAGGTGCCGGTGAGGTTCGTCTCGAGGACGCGGGTCCACTCCTCGAACGCGAGGTCGTCCCAGCGGGCGGGCGCGAAGTCGCCGACGTTGTTTACCAGTACGTCGACGCTGCCGAGTTCGGCCTCCACGGCTGCGAAGAGCTCGTCGACGCTGTCGGGATCGGTGACGTCGCCCTGCACCGTCATCGCCGCGGGTGCGCCGCGTTCGCGGGCCTGCTCGGCCACCTCGCTGGCCGCGTCGGCGCTGGTATGGTAGTGGACCGCCGTCGCCGCGCCGCAGTCGGCTGTCGCCAACAACAGTTCGCGACCGACACCTCTTGCACTGCCTGTCACGAGTACGGTTTGCCCGTCGAGATCGGGTCCGTCCATGCGTCGATACTCGACGACAGCGTGGAAAACGATGACGGCGTGGCGTGACAGTGCCGGCTGCGATTCCATCGACATCGCTCCCCGTCGCTACCCTGCCGCGGCTTTACGGTACTGTGGGCCGATTCACCAATCATGCTAGATACGGTGTTACTCGCGGTCGGTCCCGGTGACGAAGACCGCAGCGGGCAACTGGCCGAGACAGTCCTCGAGGTCGCGAAACCCGCCGACGCGACCGTCGTTCTCGCACACGTCTTCACGAGCACCGAGTACGACGAGGTCCTCGAGCGCCTCGAACTCGATCGCTCCCTCGACGAGATCGAGCCCGATACGGTCGCAACACGGCACTCGACGATCCAGGAGTTGCAGGCCATCTTCGACGACCATGGCATCGACTACGAGATCCGTGGGGCTGTCGGAGATCATGGCCAGTCGATCGTCGACCTCGCGGCGAGTACCGATGCCGACCGCGTCGTCGTCGGCGGACGGCGACGATCGCCGACCGGGAAAGCCGTCTTCGGCTCGACGGCACAGGAGGTGCTCCTGTCGGCACCCTGTCCCGTCACCTTCGTCCGCAGTGACGACACCTCTCCCAGACAATAGCTGCCAGATTAGTGATGGGATGGCGACGGGACACCCAGCACCGACGCCACTAAAACGGACGCGGTCGGTGCTGGAAACCTACAGAGACGAGAATACTTATGCAGGTGGCCCAACCACTGTGGGGACATGGCAATCGATACGGTACTCCTTGCAGTGGGACCGATGGACACAGTACGCGCGCCGGAGCTCGCCCAGACCGTGCTCGAGATCGCCGAGCCACTCGACGCGAAAGTCGTGATCGGACACGCCTTCACGGAAGATGAGTACGAAGACATCCACGAGGACATCGGCTTCGATGCTCGCGCCGACGACGTCGATCCCGACCAGGTCGCCGCCGAGCGCGCGCCGGTCCCGGAACTGGCAGAGCGCTTCGAGGAGGCAGGTGTCGACTACGAGATCAAAGGCGCACTCGGCGAAGTCAGTTCCAAAGTCGTCGACATGGCAGTCGACGTCGACGCCGATCGGATGGTCGTCGGCGGCCGCCGGCGCTCCCCCGCAGAAAAAGCCGTCCTCGGCTCCGTCTCCCAGGAGATCATCCTCTCGGCTCCCTGTCCGGTCACCTACTTCCGCGACCTCGACGTCATGGAGTAAAGGCGGACCTGACGCTCCCGGACGAATCGACCCCGCTTTTTGCCCTCTCTCTGCGGACCACCAGACGCCGGTCCCGGCTCCGTTCGGCGACGATGTCGGCTGACGAGCGACTTAGACTCAGCGATCGCTGTCTGCCTGCCGTTTCCACTCTCGTTCCTGTCTGCGCTCACGGACGTGACGCTTCCCGTCGGCCAGTTCTCGTCGGACCTGGCGCTCGAGCGCCCGCGTTTCGGCCAGCAGACTCTCCTGGAAGTGCTCGAGGACGTCGTAGGACCAGCGGTCCTCGTCGACGACGCCGTGGGGGAGGAGATCGTCCCGAATCGTGTCGGCGAGGTCGTCGTGACCCGCTTCTCTGAACTGCTCTTCGGCCCGACAGAGGTGGTCCATGCCGTGGCCAGTCGCGTGGTGGAACTCGAGCAGACAGCCCTGGGCGCGCTGTGCCCACTCGAGGCCCAGTTCGACCTCGTGGAGCGCCTCGAGCTCCGCCTCGGACAGCGCCGTCGCTGGGCCGGTCTTGGCGTCCGAATCGGAGCGTGAGTCGTCGGTGGCCATACAACTTCTATGTCACGTAGTATCATACATATGTCGCCGGCCACTCATTCCGACGAGCATCTGCTGTCTGCCTCGAACGTATCGAAATCGATACTCGTCGTCGAGTACAATCTGGGTAGTTAAGTACGGTCGCGGTCGTTTCTAGGGTAGCATGGTCTACTATGCGGGCGTCGATCTCGGCGCGACCAACGTCCGGGCCGTCGTCGCCGAACCGGACGGGACGACGATCGGTGTGGATCGCCGATCGACGCCGCGCGGGCCGACGGGTATCGACGTGACCGAAGGGGTCCTGCGAACGCTTCGCGGTGCCTGTGGCGAGGCCGGGATCGATCCCACCCGGATCACCGCCGCCGGCATCGGCTCGATCGGACCGTTCGACCTCGCCGAGGGGGCAGTGATCGATCCGGCGAACCTCCCCGACTCGATCGACCGCATCCCGTTGACCGGTCCGATCTCGAAGCTGATCGACAGCGACGACGTCTACCTCCACAACGACACGACCGCAGGCGTCATCGGCGAGCGATTTCACGCCGCCAGCAATCCCGACGACATGGTCTACATCACCATCTCCTCGGGGATCGGTGCCGGCGTCTGCTCGGACGGTCGCATCGTCAGCGGCTGGGACGGCAACGCCGGTGAGGTCGGCCACTACGTCGTCGACCCGCACGGTCGGCTGACCTGTGGCTGCGGTCACGACGGCCACTGGGAGGCTTACTGTTCGGGCAACGCCATCCCTGACTTCGCCCGGCTGCTCGCCGACGACGACCCGACGATTGCGACCGCCCTCCCGCTCGAGGGGCCGGAGTTCACCGCGAAGGACGTCTTCGATCTCGCCGGTGAGGACGAACTCGCCGACTACGTCATCGAACAGCTCGCCCACTGGAACGCGATCGGGGTCACGAACGTGATCCACGCGTTCGCGCCGATCGTCGTCTCCTTCGGTGGCGCGGTCGCGTTGCACAACGAGGAACTGGTCGTCGACCCCATCCGCGAGCGCGTCTCGGAGATGGTGATGACGAACGTGCCGGAGATTCACGTCACTGACCTCGGCGACGACGTCGTCGTCGAGGGGGCACTCGCCAGCGCGCTGACCGAGGGGACCGGCGATCGGCGTCGGCTCCGTAGCTGAGGCGCACACGTCTCGGTTGCGGTGTCCGCCACCGAGTACACCATCTTCTATGTAGCTGTATCCGCTGGTCCAACTATGAAGCGGAGAGCGTTCCTCACGAAAGGCGGTGTCGCCGGGCTCGGCCTGTCCCTGCCGTCGATGGCCGTGGTATCCCGATCGACTGCCGCGAGACCCCAGCAACAGGAACCATACGAGCCGCTCGGACAGGTCTCCATCACCGGCGCTGCCGAAGCCGTCGTCGGCGACGAGGAGATCGCATACGTCGCCGCGACCACCGGATTCGCAATCGTCGACGTGAGCGATCCCGCCGAGCCGACGGTCCTCACCGAGGAACGCAACATCGAGATCGACGACGCGCCGCTGACGCAGATCCTCGATCTGACCGTCGACGGCGACCGGCTGATCGTCGCCGGCCCGGCCGAAACCGCCGGTGCAAGTGATCTGTTTCTGGGCTTCCGACGGTACGACGTGAGCAACCCCGCCGAGCCGAACCCGACCGGTGCCTACGAAACCGGGTTCCATATCCACAACTGCTTTCTCGAGGGGGACCGGCTGTTTGTCGCCGAGAACACGCGCACTGAAAACCGGCTCGTGATCTTCGACGTTGGCGGCGAGGAGATCACACAGATCGGGAACTGGTCGCTACTTGACCACGAGCCCGGTTGGCACGATGTTCACTGGCTCGGACGCTATCTTCACGATGTCTACGTGCAAGACGGGACGGCCTACCTCCCCTGCTGGAACGCCGGAACCTACTTACTCGATGTCAGCGAGTCGGCCGATCCCTCGGTCGTCGGCCACGTCGCGGACACGACACTCGAGGCCCAGCGCGAAATCGACGGCTTTCGAGACGGTGTCTATGGCTTGCCCGGCAACGATCACTACGCGGCGGTCGACGAGGGTGGCGACCTGATGGCAGTCGGGCGGGAAGCGTGGGCGACCGGCGGGGCCGCACCCAACCATCCGGGCGGGATCGACCTCTACGACGTAAGCGATCCGACGGACCCGGTCCACCGGGGATCGATCGACGCCCCGCGGACGGCCGACGAATCCTATCGCGGCGGGACCTGGACGACCTCGCACAACTTCGAGCTACGCGGCGGCCGACTCTACTCGGCGTGGTACCGAGCCGGCGTGCAACTCCACGACGTGTCCAATCCCACTGCTCCAGAACGGCTCGCCTGGTGGCGCAACCCGGCCGAGACGGGGTTCTGGACCGCACGCGTGGTCGACCCCGGCGAGACGTTCATCGCCTCGAGTACGGCGGCGATTCCGAACACGTCGCTCGAGGGAGTGCTCTACACCTTCCCGGCCGCGGCCGGCACGCAGGCTGATCCGCCGTCACTGCAACCACCTGCCGAGTGGCTCGAAGATGACGACTCGAACGAAACGAGTCGGAACGAGCCTGACGATGGCACCGACTCGAGCCCGGGTTTCACCGGTGTCGCCGGGCTCGTCGGTGGCAGCGTTGCACTCGAGTGGCTGCGCCGACGCCGCGGAAACGTTCAGGATTAATTCGACTGATTTCGGCAGCGTGACCGAACTTATTCCCCGTTCGAGCACTTAGTCTGACTTATGAGTGACTCAGAGACCGAGCCGTCGCTGCGAGAGCGTGTCGAGAAATGGCTGACACGCGAAATGCCGATCATTCAGATGCATGGCGGGACCAGCGCGGTGCGCGCAGCTGATCCGGAGACCGGCGAGGTAATCATCGAACTCGGTGGCGGCTGCAAGGGCTGTTCGGTCAGCAACGTGACGACGGGCAACATCGAGGCCGAACTGCTCACCTGGCCCGAGATCGACGAGATAACGGTTCGAGTCCCCGACGCCCGCGACAGCCTCGGTGGCCCCGACCAGCCCGAGTCGATCATGGGGATCGACCGAACCGAAGGCGGTCGCGGCGACTGGGGTTCATCGAACCCGGGCAAGGATCATCTCTAACCGCTCTTTTCGACGCCTGTGATCGCTGATCGGTGATCTCGAGCGGGGGTGGTCCCTCGAGGAAGCCGATATCCGCGGCAACGACAGCCCGTCCAACACCCGTGAGACGGGCTGCTGTCACCGCGTCCCAGCACAGCCGATTGCGAGTCGCGGGTGCACCGGAAACAACTGACAGGAGTTCGTACGAGTCATCATCGAGAGTATCGGTCGTATGTGGCTGTATTTGTAGCCATTCATAGGCTGCGCGCGAACGGTCTTTGTCATAGATAGAGGCAAATATCTCCAAACGGAGCGCGGTTCCAAGCTCCGATAAGTTATGGCTATCCTACTCAACATGATCCAGAACCTATGCGTATTCTATCTTGCACGATTCCCGCAAGTCTATTAAACAAGGATGAGTTGAGCCGTCGCTATCGATGCAACCGATAGCACGCAATCGCAGAGTGATCGAACAATGATCGGGCTCGAGTCACTTGGCGCGACCGGACAGGCCGTCACGGGCGTCGGTGCCGTCCTCGTCGAAGCGATGCTCCTGTACGTCGGGTACGGTGCACTCACGACGGCACTGAGCGGACCCGTCAAACGCGCTCTTGGAGGAAGCTAATTGTGGCGATGGAACTGTTCGGAATCGCGGCGGGGCAACTTGGCTTGTTCATTAGCTTCGGCCTGCTCATCGGGACCCTGTTCGGGTTCTTCGGGATGGGTGGCTCGTTCCTCGTCACGCCCGCACTGCTCGTGATGGGATACGACTCGACGACTGCGGTCGGGAGCGGCCTCGCGTTCGTGTTTGGGACCTCGGTGATCGCGGCGCTTCGCCACCGTGATCACGGACAGGTTGACTACAAGCTAGGCCTGATGTTCATCGTGGGGATGACCGCCGGCATCGAGGTCGGAAAGGGGGTCGTCTACTATCTGAAAGCACTCGGCTTCGCGGATCTCGTGGTGAGCATCTCGTATATCGGATTGCTGGCGATCGTCGGACTGCTCATGTTGCGAGACGCCCGTACGGAGAGTTCGGACGACGACGGGTCCGCGCTCGCCGAAAAGTTCCAGTCGATCAAGATTCCGCCGATGGTCTCGATCAAAGGCGGGACCAAAGTATCGCTGTGGGTGACGCTCGCGATGGCGTTTGCCATCGGCATCCTCTCGGGCTTCCTCGGCGTCGGTGGCGGCTTCCTGCTGATGCCCGCGATGATGTACGGACTGGGCGTGCCCGCCGCAGTCGCGGTCGGGACCGACGTGTTCCAGATCACGGCCTCGGGCGCGTTCGGCGCGTTCACCTATGCCCAGTCCGGTGCGCTCGACCTGACGATCGTCCTGCCCCTGCTCGCGGGGAGTGCGATGGGCGCTCGCATCGGTGCCGGTGCGACGGCGCTCGTCAACGAAGACGACATCACCGAATACTTCGCCGCGATGTTGCTGGCAGGATCGGCCGCAGTGGCCAGCCGGAACCTCGGGAACGCCTACGACATGGGGATTTTCAATCAGGCCAGCAAGGTACTGATCTTCGGATCGGCCCTGCTGGTCAGCGGCGCAGTCATCTGGGCGAGTATCCAGAGCATCCGCGAAGACGAACCTGCCGAATCGGTCCACGCCGCAGACTGAGCGCGCCGCGGTAGATCCCATGTCCCTCGTTGACAGGCGGTGAGCGTTGGGAAGTCCTATATCCTTTTATGCGCCCGTTACGGACTCGTACACCATGATGAGTAAACGTCCGCAGGCAAGAGGTGACGACGATGGGTAACGCACCCGCGTCCGGCGACGAGGACGACCCCGACGCCGAGACCGACGGCGGCGTCCGCGCCTATACCGTTCGGCTCGAGCTCGTCGACGAACCCGGCGAGTTACTCAGCGCGCTCGCACCGATCGCTGACAACGGTGGCAATCTGCTGAGCATCCACCACGAACGCGGCAACATCACGCCTCGCGGCCACATCCCCGTCGAGGTCGACATGGAGTGTCCCCCCGACCGGTTCGACGGCATCGTCGAGGCGCTTCGTGACGCCGGCATCAACGTCATTCAGGCCGGCGAAGAACACTACGGTGAGGAGATCAGTGTCGTGCTAATCGGCCACTTAGTCGAGACCGACCTCTCGAATACGCTCTCGCGAATCGAAGACGAAGCCGATGCTATCGTGCAAGATCTCTCGCTGACATCGCCCGAGGGAACCGACGGCGTCGCGAGCGCCCGCGCGCGACTCGCGATCAACTCCGGGCGCTCCACAGAGGCACTGGAGACCATCCGCGCGATCGGGACGGACAAAGAGCTGACTGTCGTCGAGCCACTGCTCGCAGGTGATGCCGCATGAAACTCGCCATTCTCGGTGCCGGTGACGTCGGCCGCTCGGTCACCGACCTCGCCGGCGAGTACGGTCACGACGTCGTCGCGCTCGCCGACTCGAGTAGTGCCGCGGTCGAGCCGGACGGCATCGCCGTCGAGGACGCCCTCGAGCGCAAGGTCGGCGGCGAGGCCGTCGGCACAAGCGATCCCGAGGCCATCTTCGAGACCGACTACGACGTCCTGATCGAGGCGACCCCGACGACGCTCGGCGACGCCGAACCCGGCTTCACCCACGTCAAGCGCGCACTCGAGGCCGACCGCCACGCCGTCCTCGCGAACAAGGGCCCGGTCGCCGAACGCTACGAGGAACTGCGCGCGCTCGAGGCCGAAAGCGCGGGCTCGATCCGTTTCGAGGCGACCGTCGGCGGCGCGATTCCGATCCTCTCGACGATCGAAGACTGTACGCCCCAAGCCGTCACCGCGGTCCGCGGCGTCCTCAATGGCACCGCGAACTTCATCCTCACGCGGATGGCCGCCGAGGGACTCGACTACGAGCACGTCCTCGCCGAAGCACAGGATCTCGGCGTCGCCGAGGCCGATCCGACCTTCGACGTCGACGGCACCGACGCCGCGCTCAAGTTCGTCATCCTCGCGAACGTGCTCTCCGACGGCGGCTTCGCGCTCGAGGACGCGACAGTCGACGGCATCCAGGACATTCCGGGCAGCGCGCTCGATCTCGCCGCCGAAGACGGCCGCACGATCCGGCTCATCGGCGAGGCGACCCGCGACGGCGTCCGCGTCGGCCCGCGGCTCGTCCCCGAAAACGGCGCGCTCGCGGTAACCGGCACGCGAAACATCGTCCAGGTCGAAACCCGACACGCCGGCTCGCTCCACACGAGCGGCCGCGGGGCCGGTGGACCGGAGACCGCGACGGCGGTCCTCTCCGACGTCGGTCGACTGCCGCCGCTGTAACGCGGTCACGACCTGTCCTTTCTGCTGGTGGCTCCCTCACTTCATACTACCGGACAGAACGACGTGACGCCGGTTGTTGCCAGCCGGATGAGACGAGTTGCACCGATCGCACGTGATCGGCCGCGACCAGTCGCCGACCGCGCCCGAGACGTGTGTCGCGCTCGAGCCGGGAAACGGGCCCTTGAGACCGCCATTGGCCCGCCGTCGGCGGCCGCGATCGAACGTTCTGTGGCGTGTGAATGCTAGCCAAACCGCAAGACGGCGTCGGGATCGACTGAATACGCTTTCGAAATGGTTTTAACCGCAACGAGCCAAAGAGACCGATATAAGCGCCTCTGCGCGTGAGCTACAACAATGAGCGACCAACACCAGAACCTGGCCATCATCGGTCACGTTGACCACGGGAAGAGTACGCTCGTGGGACGACTCCTCTACGAGACGGGGAGCGTACCAGAGCACGTCATCGAACAGCACCGCGAAGAAGCAGAAGAGAAGGGCAAGGGTGGCTTCGAGTTCGCCTACGTCATGGACAACCTCGCTGAGGAGCGAGAGCGTGGTGTCACCATCGACATCGCCCACCAGGAGTTCTCGACGGACGCCTACGACTTCACCATCGTCGACTGTCCTGGCCACCGCGACTTCGTGAAGAACATGATCACGGGCGCATCCCAGGCGGACAACGCCGTCCTCGTCGTCGCCGCTGACGACGGTGTCGCGCCCCAGACCCAGGAGCACGTCTTCCTGGCCCGTACCCTCGGGATCGACGAACTCATCATCGGCATCAACAAGATGGACATCGTCGACTACGAAGAGTCGACGTACGACGAGGTCGTCGAAGAAGTCAACCAGCTGCTCAAGCAGGTCCAGTTCAACACCGAAGACGCCTCGTTCATCCCGATCTCGGCGTTCGAGGGCGACAACATCGCCGAGGAGTCCGACAACACGCCGTGGTACGACGGCGAAATCCTGCTCGAGGCCCTCAACGACCTGCCCGAGCCGGAGCCACCGACGGACGCGCCGCTTCGACTCCCGATTCAGGACGTTTACACGATCTCGGGTATCGGTACCGTCCCCGTCGGACGTATCGAGACCGGTCTCCTGAACACCGGCGACAACGTCTCCTTCCAGCCCTCTGACGTGGGCGGCGAAGTGAAGACGATCGAGATGCACCACGAAGAGGTGCCCAAGGCCGAACCCGGTGACAACGTCGGATTCAACGTCCGCGGCATCGGTAAGGACGACATCCGCCGTGGTGACGTCTGTGGCCCCGCCGACGACCCACCGAGCGTCGCCGAGACGTTCCAGGCACAGGTCGTCGTCATGCAGCACCCATCGGTCATCACCGCCGGCTACACGCCGGTCTTCCACGCCCACACCGCACAGGTCGCGTGTACGATCGAGTCCATCGACAAGAAAATGGACCCCTCGAGCGGCGAGGTCGCCGAGGAGAACCCCGACTTCATCCAGGCGGGTGACGCTGCTGTGGTCACCATCCGACCGCAAAAGCCCCTCAGCATCGAGCCGTCCAGCGAGATCCCCGAACTCGGGAGCTTCGCCATCCGCGACATGGGTCAGACCATCGCCGCTGGCAAGGTCCTGAGCGTCGACGAGAAATAAATGCAGCAGGCACGCGTTCGACTCGCGGGCACGAGTCCAGACGACCTCGATGATATCTGTGACGACGTCCGCGAGATCGCGAACAACACCGGCGTCAACCTGAGCGGACCCATTCCGCTGCCGACGAAAACGCTCGAGGTGCCGACCCGGAAGTCGCCTGATGGCGAAGGCACTGCGACGTGGGAGCACTGGGAGATGCGCGTCCACAAGCGCCTGATCGATCTGGACGCCGACGAACGCGCACTCCGCCAGCTCATGCGCATTCAGGTGCCAAACGACGTCTCGATCGAGATCGTCCTCGAAGACTAGGACCGATCGCGACTCGAGTTCGAGTGCTTTCCGTTTTTGCGATGTCAACTCTTTGTTGATCATCGGATCGTCGCTGGCGCGGAGTTCGTTCCATAGCACGCCGCGTCTCGATATCTGTGTCCATCACGGCCAACCGCGGCCGTAATCAGATGTCTCAACGCAGAGTGTGGAACGGAACCAGTTCTCGTTACCACCAACAATCAAGTCCGTTCCGGGCATATCGGTGACTGATGGCATATGCCGTCGAATTTCCGGCCGATACCGATCTCGAGTTCACCACGAGTGAACTGGCGGGTGCGCTAGGAGATTCGGTTACGGTGCTGCCGCTGTTGGTTGCGCTGGGAGCGACGACCAGCGTCTCGCTTCCCCACGTTTTGATCGGCTTCGGCGTGTTCCAGATCGTCTGGGGTGTCTACTACGGCCTGCCGCTTTCCGTCGAGCCGATGAAGGCACTGGTCGGGCTGGCGATCGTCGGCACGCTAACCTACGCCGAACTCGCCGCCGCCGGATTGCTTGCCGGCGGCGTCTTGCTCACGGTGGGACAACTCGGGCTCGTCGGCCGGCTGCAACGGGTCGTCGGCGAACCCGTCATCCGTGGCGTCCAACTCGCTGTCGCCCTGCTCTTGCTCGAGGCGGCCGTCGACCTCTCGCTTAGTAACCTGCCGGTCGCAGCGGCCGGGCTGGCAGTCGTTGGCCTCCTCGCGCTCGTGGGCTACCGTGGAGCGAGCGTGCTGGTCGTGCTCGGACTCGGCGGGATCGTCGCGGTCGCGACGGCCGGTGTTCCGACGCCTGCGGTACCGACGCTCGCCGTCTTTCCCGCTGGCCCGCCGTCGGTCAGCGCGGCCGCACTCGAGGGAACCGTCGCGCAACTCGGCATGACGATCGGGAACGCCGCGATCGCGACGGCGCTGCTCTGTGGCGATCTCTACGACCGGGAGATTTCGGCGGATACGCTCTCGACGAGTATGGGCATTACCTGCCTCGCAGCGGTTCCGTTCGGCGGCGTTCCGATGTGTCACGGCAGCGGCGGGCTCGCCGGCAAGTACGCCTTCGGCGCGCGAACCGGCGGCGCGAACGTCCTGTTAGGGGTCGGCTATCTCGCGCTCGCACTCGTCGCTGCGGGGGCTGTCCTCGCCGCGTTCCCGATGGCGATCCTTGGCGTGTTGCTCGTCGTCGTGGCCCTCGAGCTCGCTCGCGCGGCGTTCGAGCCCGTGGCCGATCTCCGGTCGTTTACGCTTGTCGCGGCGGTCGGCGTCGTCGGCCTGCTGGTGAACGTCGGCGTCGCGTTCGCCCTCGGAACCGTCACGTTCTGGGTGCTCTCGCGACGATCGTAAGGGATCAAAGCCGGAGAGCTTTCAGCCTTCGGCTCCAATCACCACCGATGTCATCGAGCTGGGCCGAGCTGTTCGATCGCGGGGCGGAGTACGACGGCGATCTCGAGGCCGTGCGATCAGAACTCGAAGCACTGCGGGAGGACGAGAATGCCTGAGCAGCCGAACCCGGCCCGCGTTGTCGCGGACGCCGACGTGCTCGCGGCAGATCTGCTCGTCGGCGGCGACGCCCGCGAGGCGCTGGATCACGTTCGCCGCCATTCGTGGGTCGAGTTGGTCGCGAGCGAGCCGCTGCTCGACCAGACCGAAGAACTCGTCGCGCAACTGGCCGACGCCGACCTCGCAGCAGATCACCGCGAGCGGCTCGAGACCGAACGCGTCGCGGTCGACCAGCCCGAGGGTGACCATCCTGCGCTGGCGTCGGCCTATCAGGGCAGTGCAGCGCATCTCCTCTCGTACGACGAGCGGCTTCGATCGGCGAAGGCTGGCCTGACGCTCCAACCTCGCGTCTCCGTCAGTGTCCGACCGCCGGACGCGTTCGCACGGCTGTTCGACCCCGAGAGCCTCTACGCGGTCGTGGAGGACGGCGCGTATCCGGGTCCCGATCGGGATCCGCGAGCGTAGTCGCAGTTTTGGACAGAAAGCGGCGGTCGCATCCCTGAGAAACCGGCGAGACCCTTATCCGGAGGGGTCCCTAAGCGGGAGGGGGTCATGAACGATCTTCGCACCGGGTTGAGTTACGGTGACGTGCTTCTCGTCCCGAAGCGCTCGCCAGTCGAGAGTCGGCGCGACGTGGATCTCTCGACACGGTTTACGCCAGGTATCGAACTCGAGACACCGCTCGTTGCCGCCGCGATGGACACCGTCACGGAAGCCGAGCTGGCTATCGGCCTCTCGCGTGCTGGCGGACTGGGCGTGCTCCACCGCTTTCTTACGCCGGACGAACAGGCCGGTCAGGTCGAGCAGGTGGTCGACGCTGGCGAACGCGTCGCCGCTGCTGTGGGGATCAACGAGGACTACGTCGCCCGAGCCGATGCGCTGGTCACGGCCGGCGTCGACGCGCTCGTGGTCGACGTGGCTCACGGCCACCTCGAGGGCGCGCTCGAGGCCGTCGAACGGCTCCGGTCGGCGTTTCCGGAAACCGATCTCGTCGCCGGCAACGTCGCGACGCCCGCGGGTGTCGAAGACCTCGCAGCAGCAGGGGCCGACTGCGTCAAAGTCGGCATCGGGCCGGGTTCGCACTGCACCACCCGGAAAGTCGCCGGTGCGGGCGTCCCACAACTGACCGCCGTCGACGACTGTGCAGCCACAGCCGAGGACCTCGGCGTGACGATCTGTGCCGACGGCGGCATTCGGACCTCCGGCGACGCGGTGAAGGCGCTGATGGCGGGAGCCGACACCGTCATGGTCGGCAGTCTCCTCGCCGGCACCGAGGAATCGCCCGGCGCGGTCGTCGAAGTCGACGGCACGCGATACAAGCGCTCGCGGGGGATGGCGACGACGATCGCCGCCGAGAAGCGCGACGACAAAGACGCCGACGTGCGCGCCGACGAGGGCGTCGAAGCGTTGACGCCATACAAGGGACCGCTCGAGGACGTCGTCACGGAGTTTCGTGCGGGCATTCAGTCGGGGCTCTCCTATTGTGGCGGGGCGACGATCCCCGCGGCTCGCGAAAAGGCGGAGTTCATCCGCGTCGCCCCGAGCGCGAAAGCACGCGAGGGCTATCACACGGATCACGACTGGGAAGGTGTCAGCGTCGACAGCACGGACCGTGCCGTCGACGGCGAGGCGACCGAGTCGGAGCAGTCTACCGTTGCGGACGCGTCAGCCGAGGACGACTGACACGGTCCACTGTCCCGATGTCCCGGCTCACCCGCAAGACGGGCCGCGGATGCACCGGCACCCACTGACAGGAGTCCGTATGAGACGAAACTGGCGAGGCGAGGGCAGGGAGGACACACCGAGCGCGGTGCCGTCCCTCTCTCAGTTCACGGGTCGAAATCCTCAAGCGATTTGCCGCTGGCGGCCGACGAACCACGTATGACAACGACAGTCCTAGTCGCGTTCGACGAATCGCCACAGGCGACCGCCGCATTACGTCACGCGCTCTCGAGTGCCGACGACGCGGAGATTCGCGTCCTTCACGTCAACGATCCGCGCAAATGGGCCGGCTCCGCCGGGGTCGACGGCGTCTTCTACGCGGACGACGCCTTCGAGCGATCGAAGGAAGCGTCCGAAGCGGTCCTCGAGAAGGCCGAGGAGATCGCCAGCGAGTACGATACCGAGATCACGACGGCGACCGAGGTCGGGATCGTCTCCGATACGATCGTCTCCTACGCGGAGGACCACGACGTCGATCAGATCGTTCTCGGGAGCCACGGGCGGCGTGGCCTCTCACGGTTCCTGCTCGGCAGCGTCGCCGAACGGGTCGTCAGACGCGCACCCGGGACGGTGACGGTCGTTCGCGACGAAAAGCCGACTGAGAACTCGTAAGCGGGCGTCAGGCCCGCGTCACGACCAGCACCGGAACGTCGACCGACCGGAGCACAGTTCTGGAGACGCTCCCGAGCAGTTGTCGCCGGAGGTTCGACCGGCCGTGCGATCCCATGACGACGAGGTCGATCTCGTGTGTCCCGATGTACTCACGGATTTCGGCCGCGACGCCGTCGAGAGACGTTTTTTCGACAGCGGTCTCGACATCGACGTCGCCCGCCGCGACGATTTCGGCCGCGAGTTCGTCGACGATCGCCTCGCCTTTGTCCTCGAGGCGGTCGACGAACGATCCCTCGAGGCCGCCCGCGCTGAATGCACCGCCGGCAGCCTGTAGATCGATGACGCTCAGGACGTGCGCGGTCGACCCGTACTGTCGTGCGACGGCGCCAGCGTGGGGAGCAGCATGGGTGGCATTTTCGCTCCCGTCGGTCGGCACGAGCAGTCGATCGTACTCGAAGGAGTCGCCGGTCGGCCGGTCGCCTTTTGGAACGACGAGGACGGGCACGTCGCTTCGGTGAAGGACTCCTTCCGTGACGCCGCCGAGAAGCCGTTTTCCCAGGCCCGTGATCCCCTGTCGCCCGATGACGATCAATCCTGCATTACAATCGGCCGCGTGTCTGGCGATCCGTGCCGCGGGCGAGCCATCGGTCACCGCCGTCGTCACAGGCCGATCGAGGTCGTGGTCTGCGGCAAGGGACTCGATTTCAGCGACGACTTCTTCGCCGCGCTCCCAGAGTGCTGCCTGCTCGTCTGTCGTCCGAGTGCTCGAGCGCCGATCGATAACGTGGAGGATCTCGACGGCTGCGTCGAACCGGCGGGCGAAGTCGAGGCCGCGACGTGCGGCCCGCGTGGCCTCGTCGCTACCGTCGACGGGAATCAGAATGCGGTCGTACATTGGTTCGTCCTTCGACGGATGGCTCCTTCAGTATACTGTCAGTCTCCAGTCAGTGACCACAGTCCTCCGTATCAACGGTCCTGGCCGACGGCCTCCGTTCGGAGTTCGTCATCACTTTGCCACGTCCGAGTGCGCAGCCCAATGAACACCGCGAGCAGATAGAACGCGGCGACCGCCGCGGTGACCGCCAGCCCCGGAATGTCTCCGACTGCAGCGCTTTCGGGCCACGGCCGCATATCAAACGCCGCGATGCGGACGACCCACGCACTCAGCGTGATCGTGAACAACACCAGATAGATCCGGCGCAGTCGGTGTGCGATCGCTTCCTCGAGGGAGATCTTGATGGCCGGCTGTCGGTAGTCCCGGCTCAACTTCTCGCGCCACTCCGGGTCCTCGAGGCCGGCCGAGGGGTCGAGGCCGTAGGCGAAGACGTTCTTCTGGAGCGTCCGGACACGCCCGCGCCAGATGTCGTAGCCGCGGAACCGCCGCGCCTCGATGACCAGAAACGCAGTCAGCGCCGCGACCCCCAGCAGGAGGACGTAGTGGGGGTTATTCCGGCTCGAGAAGGTCCACGTCAGGATGGCGCTCATGATGACGATCGCCCAGTAGGTCGTCTGGTCAAGTCGCTCGCGCCAGAACTTCATCCGGTGGATCTCGCCCCGGTAGAGGTGGGCCAGACTCGAGCTCGGCCCCATCTCCGCTTCCAGCAGGCCGCGTCCGATCTCGGGGTACTTGGCGTCGGTCTGATCGCCGTCGTCTGTCGACTCACTGTCCATCGTGAGCGACCGTACTCGAGCGATGGCGAAAGAGACCGGGGATTTCGTCGCGAGCGGATCGACGGGTCGGTGTCGCCGAATCAGGTCACTGGGTGTGAACAGGGGTTTATCATCGTGATCGTGGTCGGACGCGAACGAGGATGAACTTCGACGAGTTTACCGGCCAGATCCAGCACCGACTCGAACTACCGGGCACTGGCGAAACCGTACGGGCGGTTCGCGCGACGCTGATGGCGCTGGGCCAGCGGATCCCAGCCGGCGCAGCCGAGGATCTCGCAGGGTCACTCCCGATGGAGATCCGCTGGTACCTGACCGGTGCCGTCAGCGATCACGGCCAGCGATTCGACTGGAGCGAGTTCGTCTCGCGGGTCAGCGAGATCGAAGCAACCGACGCGTCGACCGCGGCCTATCATTCCCGCGTGATCGTCGATCTCGTCGAGACGCAAGTCCCGCCGTCCGATTTCGAGCAACTCCGGAATCAGCTCCCCGAAGCGCAAGACGACGAGAACTGGGGCAAGCTATTCGAAGTTGTCGACGCCGGCGGCTGGGGCGAAGCCGAAGAAGCCCAGACCGGCGGCGGGCCACAGCCAGAACCGGAGGCGACCGGCGCGGACGAGTCGGACGGCTGAGCCGACCGCGATTTCCGGTCGGCTTCCTCCAGTTAGTCAGGTCGGGACCAGTCGCCGGACTCCTCGATCCGGACTTCGACCTCGTTGGTCCGCATGAACGGCGGCGTCCACGGGTCGTTGTACTGGAGCACCACCGGCTGGCCACGTGTTTCGATTCCCCGTCGTGAGAGAGCCTCGAGCAGGCGCTCGCGCTGGCGGTCGACGCGGGCGGCCGTCGCATACCACGAGAAGCGCCGTACTGCGACCGTTCGTTCAGGTTCGACCACGAGTCGAACGGTCGGTTCGGTCGGGACCGGCGCAGTCTCGGGTGTGTACGTCGCAGGGAGATAGAACGCCATCGTCACGCCGCCGTCGTCGGCGTCGGTTCGGACGGGTGCGGTCATCGAGATCGACTCGCGCTGGGTTGTCACGGGCGCGGTCATCGAAACGTCTTCATCTCGTGCGTTCGCACCCGAAATATAGCGAAAGAGCCGTCGGAACGCCGTTCGATTGTTCGGCGCCGTCGTTTCGACCAGCACCGACCGCGGATACCGACGAATTTCGACGCCATCGAATCGATCCAGCGTCTCCGAGGGGACGCGTTCGGTCGTTCGACTGACGTAGACGCCCCAGCCGATCCACGCGGCGAGCAAACCGCCGAGCGCGAGCAAGAGCCGCCGTATCGATCGCATGAACTGGCCAAGACCACGATTCGCACACCGATAGTACTGGTGACCGTTCTCAGGATATGCTCGGAAACGGCTGCCCTCGAAAGGTGTGCTAGCCCACAACGTTACTATCGTCCCCGACGATGCTGTCCGTATGACGTTCGTCGTCCCGTTCGATGGGTCGGACCTGGCCGAAGCAGCGCTTGCACGGGCCGTCGAGTACGGTCGTGCGCTCGAGGAACCAGTCGCAGCAATCAGCGTCGTTCCGGAACGGAAACGATACGCACGCGAGAAGAGCTGGATCGATCCCGACGAGGCGTTCGACGTCGACGCGGTCATAGAGACCCTCCGCGAGCAGGTCGGATCGATCGCACCTGACGCCACGTTCGAATACGAACGGATTCGCGAGTTCCCACCCGAACAGCGACTGGCTGGCCGCATCGAGCAGTTGGCCCAGCAGTTCGATCCGACGGTCGTCTTCCTCGGCAGCGACAACGTCGGCCGCGTCGTGACGCCGCTGACGAGCGTCGGCGTCCACGTCGCCGCCGACGACACCTACGACGTCCACATCGTCCGCCAGACGTCGCCGCCACGACTCGCGGGCCTCGAGCCACATCCGGAGTTCTACCCCGACTCGGCCGACTCGGAATCAGAATCGGAGTAGCGTCGTTTGTGGCTCGAGCGGTGGCTGGTCGCGTCTCGGTGTGAACGCGGCGTTTGACAAGAGGTGACTGCAGTCGATCACGCCTCGCGGTCGGCGTACCACTCCGCGAACGCCGCGAGCGCGCGCCCACGGTGGGAGATCGCGTTCTTTTCTTCGGTGCTCATCTCGGCCATCGTCTGTCCGTTGTACTCGAAGATCGGATCGTAGCCGAACCCGCCCTCGCCGCGGGGGGCGACGAGCGTGCCGGCGACCGAGCCCGAAAACGTCTCCGTCCCGGTGTCGTCCGCGTACGCGAGGACGGTCCGGAACTTCGCACGGCGGTTGTCCTCAGTCTTCGCGAGCCGCCACAGCCGCTCGACACCGACGGTGTCCTCGACATACGCCGAGTACGGCCCCGGGAAGCCACCCAGCGCGTCGACGAACAGGCCGGCGTCGTCGACCAGCACCGGCTCGTCGCTTCCCAACTCCTCGAACGCCTCGCGGGCTCCGTGGGCTGCGATCTCTGCGAGCGAGTCGCTTTGGACCTCGGTGTAGTCGTACTCGATCTGTTCGACGGGCTCGATGCCCTCGAGATACTCGCGTGCCTCGCGGACTTTCCCCTCGTTGCCGGTGACGAATTGAATGGTCATATGCGAGCGACGGTGCGTCGGCGGGAAAGCGTCATCGGTTGCGCGGCGGCTCCTCATACGGTCCGCTGTGTGGCGAGTCGCAAACGCGGTCGCGAGAAAGAACAGTCCCGCGCTCAGTCGTCGGTCTCGTCGACGATGACTTCGACGGGCTCGTCCGCTCGGTCCTCACTGTCGTCGCTCGAGCCTTTCTCCTGTTGCCAGAGGAGGCCGCCGGCGATGAGGACGACGATCCACGACCGCCAGTTGGCGAGATTGAGCGTATAGCCGACGCCAAAGGGTTTCTCGACGAGCATCCCTTCGCCGGGCTGCCAGTACGCCGAGAGCATGCGGCCGATGCTCGGTCGTTCGAAGTTATACGGGACCCCCAGAATCTCACCGGAAGTCGGCTTGTCTGCCATGGCAGGTGATACGTCGTCCCCCGATAAAGATATTGTGTGCTGCGACGAGCACTGCGAGTCGCCGACTGCGGCTGCGACCGAGCGGGCTCGCCCTACTGTGCGTCCGACTGATACCGGCCACGTCCTTCGACATCGTGGAGGCGCTCGAGCACCCGTTCCTCGCCGACTTCGCGATACCCCTCGCGGGCCGCCTCGCGGAGCGGTTCGGGGTCGTCGGCGGTGCCGACAAGGCTCTGATCGAAGACGTGCAGATCCATCGCGTAGTCCTCGACGTGGTCGGTGTGATAGCCGAGGCCGAAGTCGATGAGGTAGGTCCGATCATTATCAACTCTCACGTTCCGCGTCGTCGGATCCCCGTGGACGAACCCGGCCCGGTGGAGTCGCGCGAGGTGACGACCGACGTCACGAACCCGCGCTGGCGACAGCGCCGCCTGCAGGTCGCAGTCGCCGACATACTCGAGTTCCAGTCGCGCCTCGGTCGGGTCGACGTCCGACAGGACCGGCGTCGGGACGCCCTCGCGGCGGGCCAGGCTGGTCAGGCGGGCCTCGAGCGTCGTTCGCTCGGTGCGGAGCCGGTCGTCGAGGGCGGGATGGCGGTAGGTCTTGGCTCGACGACGCTTCGTGACGCGGCCGGCGGCGGGCGCGACATCGACCACTGCCTCGGCCCCGCGGACCTGGTGCTCGCTCTCTGTCCCGCCGCGACCGACTGCGAGGTCCTGCTCGTCGGATCGCCACGTCACCGGCACTTGGTCGGGCCGGAAATTGGGGTCGACACGTGACTCCTCGAGTGCGAGCGTATCGCCCGCGGCGTACATCTTCGCCCCGAGCACGGCGATCATCCCGGCGTTGTCGCCCAAGAATCGCGGTTCGGGCGCGTGGAAGTCGGCTCCGCGCTGGGCGCACATGTCGGCGAGCATCTCGCGCAGGCGGGCGTTGTTCCCGACGCCGCCGCCGAGGACGAGTTCGTCGCTGCCGGTCAGTGACAGGGCGCGCTCGGCGACTTCGGTCAGCATTCCGAAAATGTTCTCCTGCAGCGAGTAACAGATGTCATCGACCGGGACCCCCTCGTCGTAGCGCTGCTTGGCAGCGCTCATGATCCCCGAAAACGAGAAGTCCATCCCCTTGACGACGTAGGGCAGATCGATGTATTCGCCGTCTTTCGCGGCTTCTTCGACCTTCGGCCCGCCGGGGTGGGACCAGCCGACGTGGCGGGTGAACTTGTCGATCGAGTTCCCGACACCGGTGTCCATCGTCTCCCCGAGAACGCGATAGCGGCCGTTCCGGTAGGCAAGCAAGTGTGCGTTCGCCCCGCTGGCGTTGAGACAGACCGGCGAGTCAAATCCCGAGGTGTGCCGGCCGATCTCGAGGTGAGCGACCATATGATTGACACCGACCAGGGGCACCTCGAGGGCCTGACTCAGCGCCCGGGCAGCGGTGCCGACGACACGCAGACAGGGGCCAAGCCCGGGGCCACGGGAGAAGGCGACGGCATCGACCGGCGGCTCCGACGCCGGCCCGTCGTGGGTCTCGCGGGCGTGCTCGAGAACGCGCCCGACGACCTTCGGGATGGCGTCGTGCATGTGTTCGGACGCCTCGCGGGGATGGATGCCGCCGCTGTCGGGCTGATAGGCGTCGGTTTCGATGACGACCTCGTCGGTCTCGGCGTCGAACAGTGCCGCGCTGGCGGCCCAGGCGGTGCCTTCGATCCCGAGGATACGGATGGAGTTACTCACGGATGAAAAACGGGTAATAGCAGCGTCGACGTGCCAGTCCTGTCCGTGGCACGTCGGCCATCAGTTCGGGGTTATTCCCACTCGGTGTAGCCGCACTTCCCGCAGTGTTTGCGGTCGCCGTGGTCGGCGAGGAAGACGTCGCCACAACGCGGGCAGAGTTCGCCGCTGGTGGTGCCGTCGTCGTTGTAGAGATCGTAGCGCGCCATCTTAGGCCTCCTCCGCTTCAGCGTCGGCGTCTTCTTCGGCGCCGATCTTGTTGCGCTCGAGCATGTGGTCTTGCTCGACGTCGCGGGCGTCGTCGGCCGTGTCGTAGACCTTCGCCTGACCGACCGTCTTGCGCATCCCGAACTTGGTGTCGAGCTTGCGGATGACGACCTCGTCGGCGTCCTTGTTCAGCTTCGCGGCGAGGCTGTCCCGGACCTGCAGGCGCTCTGGGGTGGCGTCCTCGTGGGACAGTTCGAAAGTCACGTCCGTTCGATGCAACATGGGGTTCTCCTCTTCGGAGATGATGTCGACGTCCATGATATCACTCAGTTACTCTACTATCCCCGTGTAGCGCCTAAAAGGATTTCGAACCACCCACCCGTGTGCCGGCGATCGATCGCGACGTGTTCGGTTCGTTTCTCCCGTCTCGAACGAAAACGCGCTCGGTAGACGGTTTCCCCCTCATATAACTCCCGAGACATGTATAACTTTATAAATACATTTCAATTAGAACGTAACTAGATCGAATCAAATGCCCTCCAGACGACAGACGCTCGCCGGTATCGGACTCGCCGCGGCTGGCCTCATCGGTGGCGACGCCGTGACGGCCGCGCAGTCTACGTCGGCGACGCTCGACTGGCCGATGGCCCGATACGACGCCGCTGGAACCGGCTACAACCCCGACGCCTCGGGGCCGAAAGCCGATCCGCGAGTCGCGTGGGCCGGAGACCTCGAGCGGACCGGCGGGCTCGAACCCGATCCACCGGTGGTCGTCGACGGGACGGTCTACGCCGGCACCGAGAACCTGTTCGCACTCGATGCCGCCACGGGTGACGTTCGGTTCTCGTACGACGACTACGGCGTCTCCCACTCGAGTCCCACATGTGCGACGACGTCGATTTATCGAACGAAGACGCTGGCGATCAGTTCACCCGGGAGGGTCGTCGGTTTGAACGCCGGCGGCGGGATGGCGCTGTTCGGCGTTCATGCTGGCAAACAACGGTGGCGCGGGCCGGGTGCCGAGCCGGAGCCGTCCGTTTTCGGCCCCTCGAAGGCACCGCCGCCAGTCACGGTCGACGAGACAGTGTACGCTGTGGCTCCTACCACAAGCGATATCGTCGCGCTCGAGGCGGACAACGGCCGTGAGCGATGGCAGCGTCGATTCCCCACGGGTGACACCGGTGGCACCGCCTTTCGGCCTGCAGTGAACGACGACACCGTGTACGTGACCGGCTGGCCCAGTGACGTGGCGGCGTTCGACGCCGACACCGGGTCCCAGCGCTGGAACGAATCACTCGACGAGACCGAGATCAATCGGCCGCCAACGGCCACCGAAACCGGCGTCGTCGTCCCGACTCGACACGGCGTGACACTGTACGAGGACAGCGGCGACGTTCGCTGGACGCGAAATTTCGAGGGGAACGCGACCGTGGGGGCTGCTGCCGTCGCCGGGGACCGCGTGTTCGTCACCGACGGCGACGAGTCGCTGTACGCCCTCGACCTCGAGACGGGTGACGATATCTGGTCAGTCGCGTTTCCTCACGAAGCGACACCGGCCGTCGCCGACGGTGTCGTCTACGTCACGAGCGGTGCCGAACTCATCGCGTTCGACGCAGCAACTGGCGAACGACGCTTTACTCGTGAATCGGAGTGGTATTTCTCCCCGCCCGCGGTTGGAGACGGCGTGCTCTATGTCGTCGACGGCGATCAGGTGCTTGCTCTGGAGGACAAACCATGACTGAGAAACCGTTCGATCCAACACTGGATGGAAGCGATCGCGCCGGCGCTGGCCGTCCAGCCTCACCGGTCTCGCTGGCGCTCGATCGACTCCAGCGCGATCCCGTTCTTTTCGTGCCGTTCGTCGTCGCCGGCGTGTGCCTCTGGCTCCTCGACTGGATTCGACGCCACGACCCGCTCCCAACGATTCCGGTAGAGCAAACCGGCGCGACGGTCACCGTCGCGTACACTGGCTACCCGACCGGTGTGCCGGAGACGGCACGAGCACTGTCGTCCCTGATCGATCTGAAACGTCCCTATCTCATCTGGGGACTCACACTCGAGGTCGTCGCCGTCTTCGTCATCGCGGCCGTCGGCACCGTGACGATCGCTCGCGCGCTGTCGGCCGACAGCGGCGGGACGACGCCGCGGCGACTGCTCGCGTACGCTGGCCTCGTCGCGTCGTTCGACGTGGTGTTTCGCATCCTTACCGCGGTCGTCGGGGACGATGTCGGATTGATCGCCGGACTCGTCCTGATCATCCCTCTCTTCGTCGTCTTCGTTCGCGTGTTCGCTGCGCCGGCGTTCATCGTCACCGGATCGGGACCGATCACTGCACTCCAGCGGAGCGCACGTGCGACTCGCGGTCGTGGCTGGTCGATTCTTGCGCTCGTCGTCGCATTCGGACTCGCTGCGTGGCTTCTCGGACTCGTTCCGCGAGTCGGCACGGTCCTGAGTACCGCCCTCGTCGGCACCGTTCACGCCGTTACGGTCGCCGTCGTCCGGGACACGGCCGTCGACGGTCACGGCGACCACTGACAGCTCAGGGGAGTGCGACCAGCCCGCGCGGTGCCTGCTTCTCGAGTTCCTCGGGCCAGTGGATATCTACCCGTTCCCACGAGTCGCCGAAGTCCTGCGTCAGAAACAGCCCCCGGTTGTTGACCGCGGCGACGGCGCCCGGCTCGTCGCCCGTCGCGAGTACCGTGCGGACGACGCCCTCACCGGTCGGCAGGCCGCGTCCCTCGAGCCGTTCCCACGAATCGTCCTCACCCGTGCGCCGATAGACGAACGAATTCGCCCTGTTTGGGGTGTGTGCCGTCCTCGCACCGCGTGCGCTCGAGACCATGACGCGATCGGGATCGCCGGGGTCGGCGACGACCGACCAGCAATATCGGTGTGCGAGCCCGTTCTGTGGATGTCGCCACGAGTCACCGAAGTCGTCGCTCTCGGCGTAGCCGTCGCCGGCCGCGGCGTAGAGCCGGCCCTCGCGGTCGGGATGGGTCGCGAGGGTGTGATTGTCACGGCGCGCGTCCGGCGGTCGCTCGTGCCACGTCTCGCCGCCGTCGGACGTGGTCACGAGTGCGCCGGCCTCGATACCCACGTAGAGCCGGTCGGGATCGAACGGATCGACCGCGAGCGTCCGGACGTGATGGGTGTGTGGCCGCGGTGGGAACGACCACTCGTCGGCCGAGGGGAGTGCGGCCAGTCCCTCGAGGGGCGTCCAGGAGTCGCCACCGTCACGCGAGCGATAGAGACGGCTGGGTTCGGTGCCGGCATAGACCACGTCCGGGTCATGGGGGCTGACCGTCACGGCCATCACGCGGTCGGCCTCGTGGGCGGTCGCTTCCGCGTCGGCTCTTGTGATCGCCTGTCCGCCCGCTGCCCCCTCGGCGACGAACATCGTCTCGAGGGGGTCGAACGACGCCCCGCCGTCGTCGGAGCGGCTCAGTCCGTTTCGGGTACCGACGAAAAGCCGATCGGGCGCGCTCGAGTGGGCACCGACACACTCGAGGTCGTATCCGTCGAGTCGCGACGTGGCCGTCCAGCCGTCCGGTTCGAGGACGTTATCCCGACAGACGAGCAGTCGATCTCGAGCGGCGACGAGCACCGTCGTCATACTCGTGCAAACGGGGCCACGAGGGATGAGTCGTTCCCCGTTTCGCGCGTCGGTACGAGCCAGCGAGTAGACTGCCGTTACGCGTCGGATCAATCCCCACGAACCGTTAACACTGGAACCGGCGACATCCGAACGAGCTGTTCGGTGACGCTACCGAGCAGGTACCGATCGAATCCTGTGCGGCCGTGCGTGCCGACGACGACGAGGTCGATGTCGTGGTCGTCGATGTACGTCCGGATCGTCTGGGGAATCGACGAGCCGAACTCGATCGCTTCGGCGGCCGGCTCGACGCCAGCCGCGGTCGCGAACGCCGACGCATCGTCGAGGATCTGGGTCGCGCTCTCCTCGAGCATCGTCAACTGAATCTCGTTCCGGACGTCGACACCGAGTGTCGCGGTCGTGACGACCGACAGGAGATGCAGCGCTGCCCCCTCGGTGGTCGCGATATCGGTTCCGATCGCGAGCGCGTCTCGTGCACTCTCGCTCCCGTCGGTCGGAACCAGCACGTTTCGGTACGGGTAGTCGAGCACGTCGGTATCCGGTCGGATCGTCAATACGGGTGTCTCGGCCCGTCTGATGACCCGCTCGGTCGTACTCCCGAGGAGGAATCGCTTGAGTCCCTGTCGCCCGTGGGTTGGCATGACGATGAGATCGATATCGTGTGACGCCGCGTAGTCGGCGATCGTGCTGTAAGGTTCGCCCTGTCGGACTTCGGTAACCGTCTCGATCCCACGCTGTTGTGCGCGATCGCTGGCATCGCGAACGACCGTTTCGCCCTCTTGCTCGAGAGTATCGACGACCTCATCTTGCCGTCGGAAGACGCTATCTCGCGTCGTGTCCGCCACGTTGAGGAGATGTACTGTCGATCCGTGGGCGTCGGCGATCTCGAGAACGTGGCCGAACGCGACCGCAGACCCCTCGCTGCCGTCAGTCGGAAACAGGATCTGGGTGTACATTGTGTTGGGTATCAGTGGTCACTCGCGGATATCCAGCGCAGCGTCGTCAGCAGTCTGCGCCTCACGCCACCAGACGAGTTCGAATTCCATACTCTGCTTTGCTTCCGTGTCTCCCTCGGACCAATCCGACTCGCCTTCCAGTTTGAACGTGATCGACTCTGACGGAGTCATTACGACAGTCGTGCCACCGAGCTCGAGGGTCACGTCGCCGTCACTGTCGAGTTGATCAGCCACCTCGCGGAGTTGCGCTGCAACTCCTGATCGGGTCGTTTGCGCCTCGGTCTCGAGTTCTCCCATGTGCGTCGACACATCGGGGACTGGGATAAACACGCAGGGGTGCTCTCATCAGGGTAAACTATCATCTCGTCGCGATACTCTCGCGTACTAATCGACGGCCGTTCTCGACCCAGAATTATTTTGCTCACTCAATTATAGACATAATTAGAGCTCGACGGCACCAGCCGACGGACACAAAGAGGAATCCCCCGGCGGCTGCCACAACTGTGGTCAACTGCTCACGTCTATCTCACCCAGGATGGAACCATTCAGCCCACCAAACGGTCTGCTGGAAGTCGTTTCCGGGACACCCGCGACCGTCCTTCGGATACACCGAGAACATCACAGCAGACCGTATCAGTCGTCCGATATCTGTCCGTACGAGGATCCATCACTTCGAGTAGTCGACGAGGACGACGGTTTCGACGACACTGAGAGGCACATTCACTGAAAGTGTTCGCTCGAAGGAAGCACAGCCGTATTTAGGGAGGCTATCACCATCGTACCGGCCAGGCGATGGAGTCTCGAGGATTGCTCAGTGGTGCTCGAGCGAGCGAGCTACTTATCGGATGCAGTCTGTCCACACTCTGTGGAACCGAGGTTCACCGACGCAACGTTGCAGCGGAAAACTCATACTGTCGGACAAAACGGATCACACCTCGATCGAACGCGAGACGCCGTCGCCAGCGGCGACAGGCATCGGGACACGATCGAGTATTCACGGACTGTTGTCCGACAGTATCAGGAGTGACGCACCGTCTCCGCACCGCACTCCTCGCAGATGGCCACGAGCGCGTCGCGGTCAGGGGTCGGTTCGATACGGACCAGCTGGCGCTCGCCACAGTCGGGACACAGCCGACGAATGTCTGTCTCGCCGGTATCGGCGGGTGCACCAAGTGCAAGTGCCACGACCTGTTCATCAGTCTCGTTGCGGCCGAGTTGCCATTCGCCGGGCGCAAAGCGAATCGCTTCCTCCGCGCTGACGGTCACGTCACCCTCCTCCGTCTCGAACGTTGCCGTCCCCTCGAGCACGTAGAAGAGTTCTTCCTGGTCAGCATGGCGGTGATAGCCGAATCCGAAGGTTTCGCCGGGCTCGAGGATGTAGTGATTGACTGCGAGATGTTCGGCCTCGAGTGCGTTCGAAAGCGAGCGTTTGCTCCGTGCTGGACTCATCCACTGGTCGATCTCGCTGAGGCTAACCTGCTCCATAGGACGCAGTCACACGGAGAGGGTAAAGAGACTAGTGCCAAGGAACCGATGAAGAGCGCGAGTAGTAGCCACTGGACAGCACTACACACCCGATCTTGCGAGAGCTGTGCGATCGGTGTGTCAATCATTTCAGTTGGTACTATAATAGGTAGACCGGCCCAACTAAAATTCCTATTGTTAAACAAGTAACTATCTGGTCGGACTTGGTCGCCATGCATTAGACGGGCGTCGGACTATTCATGTCGAATGCTAAACTAGCCCAATGGAACAAGATGAACACGTATCCCGGCGGCGAATGCTCACGCTGACAGGTGTTGCGGCGTCGACAGCGTTCGTTGCCGGCTGCGGTGGCGGTGGGAACGGTGGGAACGGCGGTAACGGTGGGAACGGCGGTGGTGGCGGCGTAGAGATCGATCCGGGCACGCAGATCGAGTTCGACGGGCAGACACCCGGCTGGGTCGGCATCGCACCCGACTCGATCGCGGACACGGAGAACCCGACGCTCATTCTTCAAGAGGGAGAAACCTACGAGATCGGGTGGACGACCGGCGACGGTGCCCGGCACAACGTCGAAATCCGCGACGAAGCCGACGAGGTCATCGACGACCTCTCGACCGAGATCACTACCGATCCCGGCGACGGCCAGTGGTTGGAGTTCGAAGCCAGCAGCGAGATGGTCACGTACATCTGCCAAGTCCACCCGACGACGATGATCGGCGACCTTCAAGTCGAAAGTGGCGATGGTGGCGGCGGTACCACCGACGGGAACGCGACCGGAAATGAGAGCGGCAACGAAACCGGCAACACGACCAGCTAACAACTACGACGTCGGCTGCTTTTGCAGGTGTCGCGGCGAAGTTGCAGCAGAAAAGGCGATCGTATACTCGACTCTGTGAGACCGGCACGCGTTACTCTCGGCGACGAGACCTTACTACCGCGGTACTGCTGAGCGCTGCTCTATTGGCTCGCCGTTACTGTCAACAGGGCCGGGGCACGCTGTGTTGACACGAGATGATGGTGGCAGCGGTTTCCCATCGTGCCCCGGCAGGTGATGTACGCCTTCAACAACTATGGCTCTGACACTTACAAAGACATGGTCAGCACCCCACACCGAGCATCGCCCCGGCGTCGATATCGACGACATCCTCGAGAGCGACATCGAGAAGTACCGTCACTTCATCTTGACTGAGCCACACCTTCATGTCGTCTCGCTTCTCGTGCTGTTTGGGATTCATGGTGTCCGTTATGCCTGCATGTCGGACAAAAGCCGCCAGCAATCTAGTTTTTTCGGTGGTGCTCGAGGAGGAGATCGAGTCGATTCTGTCCGAGATTACTCTACTTTTCGGACGCTGCGCTCGCAGATGGTCAATGGATAAGAGGCAGAAATACCGACCTTAGAGAGGGAAGCCATAGACGTGACGAACCAGAGAAAGATCAACTCTGATAGCTGAAATCGTCTATCCGACTGTGTCGCAGTTCTCGGACACACGATCAAGGAGTATAGAGACACATGTCGATTCAGAGATAGCTGATTTTATGTACACCTTCTTAGAAAAGAGAAATACGTCTGGTTGGTCTCCACCAATAATTCCCCAGAAATGGTTCGTCGGAATCAGTGTCCTCTACGGGCTTTTGGTGGTATACTTATTCATAACACAACATATCACCACTATAATCTGGCTTGGCATACTGCTCGGGGCACTCTATCTTTCGTGGCGGTTCGTCGCTGCTGTGGAGGCGATCGCTGACGCTCTCCAACGAATCGCTTATCAACAGGAACAAAACTGATCGGTTTACATCTGTACTTACTACTGCTCGAGCTCATCCGTCCGACCCTACCGCATTTCTCGGACATCGTGCTTGCGGTAACTACGTCTGCTTATTGAACGCTGGACAGTCTGTTAATACTGAGTGAGCAACACAGAACACTCAGTATAAGAAAGTCAGTTTCTACAAAACGGGTATCTCCGTGAGA
>Ga0207733_100116_pt1 | contig 76963 bp, 76 predicted proteins | sample A23P3SouthBayCA_FD_187735 | JGI IMG/M metagenome (GOLD analysis project Ga0207733, IMG submission 187735) | Aerobic enrichment media microbial communities from Eden Landing Ponds, California, USA - A23 P3 (SPAdes) | ecosystem: Environmental > Aquatic > Marine > Unclassified | place: Emeryville...
GTCGGCGTGCGCTCGTTCTCCCAAGTATCTTGATTCTCCACGTCTAAGCTCTCTCTGAGCAGGTCTGCGAGTTGCATGGACACTTCTCGCTACGGCCTGTTCGTTCCTCAATCCCTCAACTAGACAGTGCCCTATTGTTGGTTAAGTCTGTTACCCCACAGTTTTGAATTTGTGGGGGAATTCAGACCGGGAGTCTTACTATATCGAACAGGCCGTAGATTTAATTGATTTCCTGCGTATAGAATGGTATGGGATTCTTTGGCAGTGACAATAATTCAGACCCTGTTGAGGAACTGGCTTCACAGGCAAGAGGGAGTACCGTTACAGCAGACATTCTAAATAAAACCGAAAGACATCGTGGGGCCAGTTATACCGAGGGCAATCCTCTAATTGAGTTGCTTGAGGATGAAGAACAACCACATTATTTTTTCTTTAATAATATGACGGGTCTCCGATTGGACGGTGACAGCGTGGGACGTTCCATGTCAAATGGTTATATTACAGTCTGTCTTGTCACTGACCAGCGCGTGCTACTCATAACTGATGGAACAGTAGGTGGTGCTATACATCATAATTCAATACAAACTGTTGAAACTGAATATGAACTTACTAAGAACCGACTATCTAACTTTGCTGGCGACCGAGCGTCTAACGCCGCTGGAAAACTGTCTAACCTTGCTGGTGACAGAATGTCCAAAGCCGCTGGAAAAGTATCTGATATTGCCGGTGAGAAAGCGTCTAACGCATCTGGAAGTCTACTGACCATATTCACAGGCAATCATAAGTACGAGATGCCAGTATCGCCTGAAGCGAAAGATGAAGAAGTCAAAGAAGCGGGAACTTATATAGAAAACCAATCAGACAAAACGTCTTCTAATAAAGATGGGATGGTTTCAATTGGTAATCTAAAACATCCGTGGAAGGCACTTAATACAGATGATGTGGCTATTGAAGGAGTAGCATCTGAACCAATAGGCGATTTTGTTACGGAAGAAAGATTCTACAAAATTAACGACATTTTGGATTCTGGTGAAGTTGTCCACTACATTACCAGTGGCAAAACTATTGATGTAGAAGGCTCAGGTGCGGGTTCTTCAGCGTTTGGTAACGACAGAAGTCGGAAAAATAGTTTCACCGGACGTGTCCGTGCTGTGGTCACTGACAAGCGTGTCGCAGTAAAGATTCCACAAATGACCGGAGATGACGAGAGGTCTATTCCATATGACAGCATCACCAGTGTAGACCTTGATACCGGATTAGTAAACAAACGAATCACGCTGCAGACACCAGGTTCAACGTATCATATCGAGGCACAAGAACCGGGAAAAGAAGAAGTGAGAGAAGCTGTCAGTTTTATACGTAAAATGCGAAAAGAAGCAAACCAACCTGAAGTTGTGGCTACTGACGATTCTTCTGAACCAGACCCATTGGAGCAGTTAGAGAAGCTTAGAGAACTGCATGAAAAAGGGGCTGTATCGGATGACGAATTTGAAGAGAAAAAGTCAGACTTATTGGATAAGATCTGAAAGACTGCAGTCCAAATAAAATCTGCTGAGTTGTAGACGCTTGATTTTAGTCTGTTATCCAATTCGGAAGTTCTCGCTTAAATCCAGGGTCGTCAAGTGCCTCATCGAACGCGTCCAGTAGTTCGACGGTTTCAGTATTGTCGGGGTCGGTGTCGGGATAGTCCTCTTTCACGTCCTGCTTGGACTCTTCCTCGATCTCGGCGGCGGTTTCTCGATAAAGTGCGAGGCCGCAGCGCATACAGTACGACGCGGTCGGTTCGCTGAGTTTCTGCCAGCCGTCGCACTCAGTCACACCTGGCGTTTCCCCGTCCTTGTCGGGTTTATACAGCCCGTGCATCTGGTCGCAGCCCTCGTCGATGTCACGCCTGGACAGGTGAACGTATCGGGTGGGAAGGTCCGAACTCCGAACCTAACCCAACCGAACTATTCGCACAGTTGGGCTTTTTCAGAATACACAACGCTCATCTGTTCGCTCAGTGTCGTGTCGGTATGGCTTCTTCATCCGGAGCCGACGGGGTAACTCCCGGTCCCGACGCGGCAGTCGAGAACCCGTTCGCGGACCTGTACGACCGCGCTGTCGACGCGCTGATCGACGTCCCGGTCGGCGAGGAGTGGGTCGACACGCGTGCCGGGCGGACGCACGTCCTCACTGCGGGGGACCCGGACGCGCCGCCGCTCGTGGTCTTCCAGGGAGGGAACGTCACCAATCCGATCACGTTGTCGTGGTTCCAGGGGCTCGCCGACGACTACCGACTCCTCGCGCCCGACACGGTCGGCGAACCGGGCAAGAGCGCTCCCGAGCGTCCCGACGACTACGGCCCCTGGGTCGTCGACGTCCTGGACAGCCTGGACATCGACACCGCGCCGATGCTCGGGCCGTCCCACGGCGCTGGCGTCGTTCTGGAGGCCGCGGTCCACGCGCCCGACCGGGTGGTTGCTGGGGGACTCGTGGTGCCTGCCGGGTTCGGGACGCCCGTTTCACTGGCGCTCGCACGGGTCGTCGTCCCGTCGCTGGTCTACCGGGTGGTTTCCAGCCGCTGGCTGCTCGATCGCGCTCTCGCCGCCATGTTCTCGCAGTCGGTCGATGCGGTAGATGACGTCGTCGTCGAGACCATCGCACGCGCACTCCGGACGAGCGACCTGGAAGCGGAGTTTCCCGGCCCGGACGAGCCTGCAGACCTCGCCGGGTTCGACGCTCCGGTCTGTGTCGTCACCGCCGAGCGTGACCCCTTCTTCCCGGGGGGACGGACCTGCAAGCGCGCCGCTCGAGCGCTCCCGTCGCTGGAGACGTGCGTGATGCTCCCCGAAGAGCGTCATTTTCTCTCGCCGAAGGGGCAGGCGGCGGCGACCGACCGGGTGCGATCGTTCCTCGCGGACATTCCCGACACATAGTCCCGTGGGCCACACGAGGGCCCCAGTGATTCCGGTCACCGGTAGTGTCAAGAGGGTCCGGTCGGATGACGGCCACATGCGAACCGAGGACGAAATCCGCGAGCGGATCGGGGAACTGGAAGCGGCCTACGACAGACACGACCCGCCGACCTCGGAACTCGAAGACGAAGCGGAGGTCGCGATTCTCAGAGCCATCGAGGAACTGGAGTGGGTCCTCGGTGAACACGACGCCGAGTCGGGGTTCACGACGTAACTGCTCGCCACTCAGGCTGGAAGATCCGTGCCGGTCACGTTCGGGGTCCCGTGCCGGTCACCTCCGGGGACTGTGCCGCGTGCCCGTCGTCTCTTTCTGTCCGGATCACGTTGGGACGACCGTGGACGAGTACGTACGCGACGCGTCGCTGGCGGCGACGAGCGGTGCGGTCGTCCTCTTCGGCCTCGCCCGTGCCGGTTCGCTCTCGCTGTTGCGCACGCCGTCGGCACTGGGAGTCGGTGTCGCTGGCGCGCTGGCCGTCGAGGCGGCGTTCGTTGCGGACACCCCCGCCGGTCGGCTCTGGGAGTCCCGAACCGTGCAGGTCGGGGGCACGACGGCGTTTCTGGGTGGTGTCGCGGCGCTCGCGTGGGTAACAGGGCCGTGGATACTCGCGGCGGCCTGCTGGGGGCTTGCGACGTACTTCTGCCTGCTCGCGCTCGTGCTCGCCGACGTCTGGGACGGCGACGGAACGGCCTGAGAAGCGTGCAGCGAGTGAGTCAGTGGGTCAGCAGCAGGATCTGGTCGTCGGTGCGGACGACACAGAAGGGGTTGCCGGGGTCGCCGAAGGTGTTCTCGCGGCGCTCAGAGACGAACAGTTTCTCGAAGACCTCTCCACAGGCCGGGCAGGCGAAGTCGTCGCGGTTGGCGAGGTGGCTGGTCTCGCGGTCCTCTTTGAGGAGCTTGAGCCCGTGGCGGTAGTCGTGATAGTCGAAGTGGCCGTCGACCTCCAGCGGCTCCATACCCGGTCGAACGGCCGATTCGTTATTCAAACCAGGGGTCGGTGTGCGGCGATGGCGTGAAAAAGAGCGACTCAGATCTCCGCGCCGACGTAGAGGACGACGACGAGGAAGATCCAGACGACGTCGACGAAGTGCCAGTACATCGAGGCGGTGCTGACGGAGGTGTGTCGCTCGGCGGAGTACTGGCCACGCAGGCCGCGCACGAAGACGATACCGAGCAGGACCGCACCCATGGAGACGTGGAGGCCGTGGAGGCCGGTGAGGCCGTAGAAGGCCGACCCGAACGCGCCTTCGGTGAGCGTGAAGTTCTCGTGGACGATGAACTCGTAGTACTCGTACACCTGGCCGCCGATGAAGACGACCCCGAGCAGGAGCGTCGCGCCGAGCCACTGGAGGAAGCGGGTGCGATTGCCTTTTCGGAGGGCGATGTGGCCGAGGTGGAGCGTGATACTGGAGACCACCAGGATGGCGCTGTTGGCGACGACGAGGCTGCCGACGAGGTGGGGGAACCCCTCGGTCGACCACGCGCCGGCGCGGATGAAGAAGTAGTAGATGAACCCGGCGCCGAAGGTAGCGAGCTCCGAACCGAGGAACAGTATCATCGCGAACCTGAGCGTGCCGCCGCCGTGTTCGTCCGTGCCTTTCTCCCAGAAGTTGACGACGAAGGCGTGGTAGAGCCAGCCGTAGAGGCCGGCGAGGAACACGCCAACGCTGCCGATGAGGGCGATCGGTCCGATGCTGGTGCCGACGACGGGGTCTTCGGCCTGGCCGAGTACCCACAGCGCCGCCGCGGCGTAGATGCCCGTCGCGCCGATGGCGGTAACGAAGGGCCACCAGCTCGCCTCACCGAACCCGCGGGGCCAGTCTTCCACCGCGGGGAGGTGGTGTCCGCCGTCGTCCCCGTGGCTTTCGTTCGTATCGTCCGCGAAACTCATATCTCGGGCTTACACAAGCACAAACAAAAAGGCTCTCAATGCGTTCGGACTCTCGATTCTCCCCCGATCGTTCATCGTGGTCCGCCGTCGTCCACTCGTGTGGTTTCCGCGGGGTCCACGGACGACAGCAGTGGCGAAGGTGTTCGGCGCATCCCCACGACCCGGAACCGCAGTTCGACACTTTGAGGCTCGGGGGGCCACTACGTCCGACGAATGGGTCGCTCGCGCGCGAGAGACGTCGTGGGGCGAACAGCGACCGCCGTGTGTATCGCCGTCCTCGGGGCCGCTCTCGCCAGACCGGTCGCGGCCCACGGGGGGACGCTCGGCGGCGCTGCTCGCGAGACGGCGACGGTTCCGACGTGGCTGATACTGGCGACCGGCGGGGCCGTCGTCGGTGCTTCCTTTCTCCTGGCCTCGTTCGCGACCGACCGCGAGTTCGTCGTGTCGATCCACGCCGGTTCTCGGACGTTCCCGGTACCGGGGCGGCGGGCGCTGGTCTGGGCAGGCCGGGCGGTGGGTCTCGCGGCGCTCGCGGCGGTGCTGGTCGTCGGGTTCACTGGGCCGACGGACCCGCTCTCGAACACGGCGGTCCTCGTCGTCTGGGCAGGCTGGTGGTCGGGGTTCTCGATGACGACGTATCTCGTCGGGAACGGCTGGCCGGTCCTGAACCCGTGGCGGACGCTCGCCGCCGCCGTTCCGTCGGTCGGTCGGACTTACGTCTGGCGCGGCGGCGCGTGGGCGAGCGTCGTCGGCCTGCTCGCACTGATCTGGCTGGAGGTGGTCAGCCCGCTGGCCGACGAGCCGCGGACCCTCGCGACCACGGTTGTCGCCTACTCCGTCGTCACCCTCGGCGGCTGTGTGGTCTACGGCGCCGACGCGTGGTTTCGGTCGGTCGACCCCGTGGCCAGGGTGTTTCGCTACTACGGCGCCGTCGCGCCGGTCGGGACCGACGACGACGGGTCACTCGCGCTGCGCGTACCCGGCGCCGGACTGACCGACGACATGCTGGGTGGCGTCGACGAGGTGGCGTTCGTCGTCGCGCTCCTGTGGGTGACGACCTTCGACGGACTGGTCGCCACCCCTACCTGGGAGACAGTCGCCACGACGGTCGTCGGCTGGGGGCTCCCTCCCGAAGTCCTCTACCCCGCCGCCCTCGTCGCCGGGTTCGGCTTTTTCTTCGGGGTCTATCTGCTCGCCGCGCGGGCGGCCCGCGGGACCGCGAACACGTTCGTCGCGGCGCCCACACTCGCCCGTCGCTTCGCCCCCTCGCTGCTGGCTATCGCCGCTGGCTACCACGTCGCGCACTTCCTCGGCTACTTCGTCCGACTGGTCCCCGCGCTCTCGCTGTCGATCACCGCGCCGTTCGCGAGGGTCTACCCCGACGTGATCGTCCTCCCGGACTGGTTCGGGCTCGTCGGGATCTTCGGCGTCCTCGGCGGCCACCTCCTCGCTATCGCGGCGGCCCACGCCGTCGCGTTCGACCTCTTCCCGGGGCGGATCCAGGCCATCCGGAGCCAGTACCCGTTCATCGTCGCGATGGTCTTCTACACGGTCGTGAGCCTCTGGGTCGTCACTCGTCCCGACGTGCAACCACCCTACATCTAATCATGACCGACCACCCAGACAGTCCGGCGTTCGACGAACCGGGAATCGAGTACGACGTACCGCCCGACCGGTCGGCAGCAGAGTGCGACTACTGCGGCCGGCCGTTCGCCGACGAGTCGCTCCTCGCGCTCCACCGCGGTCACGAACACCCCGACGAGGCGACCGAGTCGGACCGTGCGGCGTTCGAGGATACCTACGAGGCGGAGACGGGCCAGCTTCGCCGCTTCCGACTCAAGTCGCTCACCGCGCTCGTCTGCCTGTATTTCGGCCTCCTGATGGTCTACGCGCTCGTGATCTGAGCGCGCCTCTCTCTCTCGCCGGTCGGCCGTCTGTTCCGCACGCCCCGTCCGCCAGCGCCCCGCGCTCGTCGGCGTCGGCGGGCACCTCGCGGGCGGAACGTAAGTTTATTGCGCGCGAGGCGGCTGGATACCCGTATGGAACTGCGGGTCATCGAGAAAGAGGCGACGATGCTCTCTATCGAAATCGCCGGGGAGGACCACACCTTCATGAACGTACTCAAGGGTGCGTTGCTGGAGACGGCGGGCGTGACCGCCGCGACCTACGACATGAACCCCGAACAGTCCGGGGGCCAGACCGACCCCGTGCTGACGATCAAGACCGACGAGGCGACCGACGCACTCGACGCGCTCGAAGCGGGCGCCGAACGCGTCATGGAGAAATCCGACGACTTCCGCGCCGCCTTCGAGGCCGCGGCCTGACGACTGCGCCCTGCCATCTGCATCCGTTTTCTGCCGGCGCTTGCCTCCGAGAGCCGTGTCCGTCCCGAGGGGCCAAGCCTTTTGCCGCCGTTAGCCCTGCGTATCGGTGATGACTGCGCGCGAGTCCGACGGGGAGGCCGACGGCACCGAGGGGACGCCGGGGGCGGATCGCGAGGGCTCAGACTTCGGGGACGTACTCGATGACCTCGAAGAACTGGAGGAACTGGTCGACTCCGACGCCGAACGCGAGCAGGTCCGCGAGGCGATGCGGACGGCGCGGCGGGCGGACCGTCGTCGTGTCGTCGGCCGGATACGGGATAGCTTCGACGTTCGCGACGCCGGCGAGGCGGTCGTCGGGAGCTTCGTCTTCGGCATCCCGATGGTAGTCGAGGGCGGGACCCTGGAGATCGGCGAGGCCATCGCTGACTCCGTTCCCGCGATGGCGCTGACGGGGCTGCTCGGGCTGGCGTTCGTGTGGGGCGTGCTCCACGCCGCGCGCTTCGAGGCGATCGAGGCCGACCTGCTGTTCGGCGTGATCCCGCTCCGACTCGTGAGTATCGTCGTCATCGCGGGCTCCCTGTCGGTGGGGCTCATGACGCTGTGGGCTCGCGTGGACTGGAGCGAACCGGCGGTCGCGTTCGCGCAGTGTCTCGTCACCGGCGTCGTGATGGCCGTCGGTGCGTCGCTCGGTGACGTGCTGCCCGAATAACGCTCGGCTGTCTCACTCGTCGCCTGGGACCCCCTCGTGCTCGCTCCCTGCTTCGCCCGCCGGGAGGTCGTAGGCGTCGAGCGCGCTCTCGTCGTCGTCGCCGATCCCGGTGGTGACGATGAGCCGCATCCCCTCGCGGACACTCATCTCCGTCTCGTGGATCTGGGAGCCGGGGACCATCACCAGGCGGCCTGCGGTCGGGTTCGGACTGTTGGGCAGGAACACCGAGTAGGCCTGTTCGCCGGTGACGTCGTCGATGGCGCGACGGCCCTCGCTGGTGACGAGACCGATCGAGTACAGTCCTTCGCGCGGGTACTCGACGAGGACGACGCTCTCGTAGCCGGTGTCGCGGTCGACGAGCGAGGTGGCGACCTGCCGGACGCTCCTGTAGATAGTGCTCACCAGCGGGATGAAGTTGACCGTGCGACCGACGTTGCCAAAGAGGTGCTTGCCGATCGACCACTGGGCCATCAGCCCGAGAATCGTGATCGCGGCGACGATGAGCGAGACGGCGATCACCTGCGCGACGAGCTCGATGTTCGCGGTGTACTCGACGAGTCGCGTCTCGGCGACGATGGGGTTGATGAACTGTAGCGACCAGTTGACGAGGATCGTGAGAACGTACAGCGTGATAACGAGCGGTGCGATGAGGATAAGACCGGCGACGAAGGCGTCTTTGATCCGCGAAGACACGCTCATAGTCTGGGATTACCCGGACCGCGCAAAAAGCTGTGGCCGGGTCACTGCAGGAGTTTCCGGGGGCTGTGTCCTGCCCGTGAGTCCAGTGTTGATATCCGCTCGTTCGAAGAAACGGCTTAGACGCCCGATCCTGGCGTTGGTGCGGCCCTACCCCGATGGGGTTTGGGCCCTACTGTCCGCCGGTCGTGTAAACGGTGTCGCGTGGTTAAGACGGTCCGCGGAGATCCGGAGACACCGTGAGTTCAGAACAGCCACCCGCCACAGCGGGGTTCAGCGCCTGGAAGCGAGCGATATCGGACGGGTTCGAGACGGCCGAAGACCGGCACGTGAGCGTCTACGTTCGGTCGACGCTCCCACCGCTCGCAGCGAAATCGCGACAGGAACGGGTGATAGACAGACTCGACGACATGACCGAGCGAGGCCTCCTCGACGGTGTCGAACTCGTCGTCACCGGCGACCGCCTCTGTCTCTGTGACACGTGTACCGGGACGGCCGGCGGCGACGAGGTCGTCGACCGTGTCGAACGCCTCCGCGACTGGCAGGGTCCCGGCGAGGCCAGCGCGGCGCCGTTTTTCGAGCGCCGGGAGGTCTCCTCGGACATCACTGGGGAGAGCGCCACCGCGATCGTCCCGCCGCGGATCGCCGTCGCGCTCTCGTTCGACGGCTCCCTCGCCGGCGTGTTCCCCTGTCGTGTCGAGTCCGAGCACTACACTGTCGCGGATTTCCTGGGCGCCCTCGCGGAACTGGAGCCGCCCGAGCTCTCGCTCGTCGAGCCGTAAGCGACCCCTACGGCAACTCGTTCACCGGTTCAATCGCGCCCAGCGACCGCGTAAGGCCATCCAAATTCCGGAGCGATCGCGCCGGGATCTGCGCCGGTCAGACTAGCCCCCCGAGTCCGATCGGGGGCGCAAATCGCGTCGCAGCCCGCGCTATCCGCTGCTTACTCGCGGAGTCTGCACGCAAACCGATGTATAACAATACCGTACTTCGGGGATCGAACTGACATGACGCAGTCGACAGTGCCGTGCCGTCAGACCGGCTCGAGTGGCAGCCACGCGGTCCCGCGGGGGTCCGTGTGATGTGCGGGATCATCGCGACGGTGGGAAGGGACGACGCGGCCTCGACGCTCGTGACCGGCCTGGAGAACCTGGAGTACCGCGGCTACGACTCGGCTGGTGTCGCAGTAACGACCGACTCGGGCGTCGACGTGATCAAACGCGAGGGGCGCGTCGCCGACCTCGCCGCGGCGCTCTCCACGGCTCCGCCTCCGGGTCGGGCCGGGATCGGTCACACCCGCTGGAGCACCCACGGGCGTCCTTCGAACGAGAACGCACACCCCCACGCCGACTGTGACGGCCGCCTCGCAGTCGTCCACAACGGCATCATCGAGAACCACACACCACTGCGGTCTCGACTCGAAGCGAGCGGTCACGAGTTCACCAGCGAAACCGACACCGAGGTCGTCCCGCACCTCGTCGAACACCACCTCGACGCCGGTGCAGAACCGGCGACTGCGTTTCGCCGGGCGGTCGCGGACCTCGAGGGGAGTTACGCGATAGCGATGGTCCACGAGGCCGCCGAGACGATCTACGCCGCCCGACGGGGATCACCGCTCGTCCTCGGCGTCGGCAAGAGCGCCTACTACCTCGCCAGCGACGTGCCCGCCTTCCTGGAATTCACCGATGACGTGGTCTACCTCCAGGACGGGGATTCAGTCCGGGTCTCGGCCGAGGGGTACGACATCTTCGACGACGTGGGCGCGCCGGTCCAGCGCCCGGTCGAGTCGGTCGACTGGACGCCCGACGACGTGGGCAAGGGCGCGTTCGACCACTACATGGCCAAAGAGATCGACGAACAGCCGACCGCGATCGCGCAGTCGGTCGAGGGCCGCGCCGACCTCGCAAGCGGGGCGGTCCGCTTCGACTCGCTGCCCGACGAGGCCTTCGCCGGCGTCGAACGCGTCCAGTTCGTCGCCTGCGGGACCTCCTATCACGCCGCCCAGTACGGCGCGCAACTGCTCCGCGAGCGCGGCGTTCCGGCGCGAGCCTTCCTCGCCAGCGAGTACGTCGTCTCGACGCCGCCGGCCAGCGACGGGACCGTACTCGTCGGGGTGACACAGAGCGGCGAGACGGCTGACACCCTCGCCGCGCTCCGCCACGGCCAGTCGGTCGGGCTATCGACGCTCGCGGTCACCAACGTCGTCGGGTCGACCGCCGCGAGGGAGTGCGACGAGGCGGTCTTCATCCGCGCCGGCCCGGAGATTGGCGTCGCCGCGACCAAGACCTTCTCTTCGCAGGTGGCGACGCTCGCTCTGCTCACAGAGCGGATCCGCCGGGATGTCCGCGGCGACTACAGCAGCCGCCTCCCGGGCCTGCTCTCCGCGCTTCAGACGCTCCCCGGTTCCGTCGAGCACGTCATGGACGATACTGACGCCCCGCGGATAGCCGAGACCTACCGGGACAGCGACGCCTACTTCTTCGTCGGCCGAGGCACCGGCAGGCCCGTCGCCGCCGAAGGGGCGCTGAAGCTCAAGGAGATCTCCTACGAACACGCCGAGGGGTTCCCGGCGGGCGAGCTGAAACACGGCCCGCTCGCGCTGGTCACGCCGTCGACGCCGGTGTTCGCCGTCTGTACCGGCGCACACACCGAGAAGCTACGCGGGACGATCGAAGAAGTGCAGGCCCGCGATGCGCCCGTCGTCGCGGTCGCGCCCGACTCGCTAGACGCGGTCGCCGAGACCGCCGACGAGGTGCTGACGGTGCCCGAGACCGATCCCGAACTCGTCGGCCTGCTCGCGAACGTCCAGCTCCAGCTGCTCTCCTATCACACGGCGACGCTCCTCGACAGACCCGTCGACAAGCCGCGGAACCTCGCAAAGAGCGTCACCGTGGAGTGACCCGCGACGGCGGCGAACCCGTGTGCCCGGTCGGTTCGCCGTCGTCTCCTGTCACACGTCGCTCCGCACTCCGACACGTCTCGCTGCCCCGTCGTCGGCTCCCGTCACACGCTCTGTTCTTTCCTCCTCGTCGACTGCGCATTCTTCGGTTACAGCCGCTCCGACAGGTCACAGACGGCCTCGGTCGCCGACACGATGAAAGCGTCGTCTTTCAACTGGTCGTCGGAGTCCGGGAGGAAGATGACGCGGTCGGTGTCGTCGACGACGCTGATCCGCTCCCACGGAACCGGTTCGTAGCCGAGGTCGTCGTACGGGTCGGGGTCGGCGGGTTCATCTTCCCAGTCCGGTGGGAGCGTGCTCGCCGCGTCCTCGGTGCGTCCAGCCCGTTTCACGTCGGCGCGCTCGTCGTCGTTGGACATCTCACGCACCTCCTCCCAGTAGGCGGCGCGTACCAGTCGGCATGCGTCGGGTCACGTTCCGGTAATTCGACCATACCGGTATAATCGTATTGTCCAGCTGATACGGATTGGGCGCGAACACGTACCAGTCACTTTCCAGTTGCTCGCCACGTACACCGGGCGTACGGCCGAGACGGCGGCGGCTTTGATCGCTCCCACTGCGAGATCTATCACCGCGACACGCCCTCGCGGGCCGGTAATGGCGACTTATTTCACCTCGGGCACGGACTGGATGTCAGCCGTCGCCGCGCGGGTCGGTCGGTCAGCGTCTGCTCGGTCAGGGACGACCCCACCGAACGAACTCTCGGGGGACCGCGAGTAGACCCGTTCCGGGCCGCCCGTCTCGCACCCAGAGGACGACCACGAGTCCGAGGACGGTCGCCTCGGCCAGGAGATACACCTGGCCACGCGGTGTGGCCAGAAACGTCTGGAAACTGGCGAACAGCTGCGAGACTTCAGAGAGAAAGGCGGTGTCCTCGATTGGTGGCCTGGCGACGAACGGCCAGAACAGGAACGCGGTCGCCGCCTCGCCGCTCGTGAAAAGCGGGTAGAGGCTGTCGCCGGCGAGGTGGGAGCCGTACCCGACGGCGAAGGCGACGCCGAGCGCGGGCGCCGACCGGCGGCGGGCGAGCCCCCAGGCGAGCAGACAGCAGGGGACCGCGAACGCCAGTGAGTGAGCGAGCGAGATCCCGCTCGGCAGCACGGCGACCGTCCACGCGAGCGGTTTGTCGATCAGGTCGGGCAGTTGCGTGGCAACGGCCAGTGCTGCGGTGTCGCGCTCGCTCGGCTGCTCGCGCCCAGTCCCGCGGGCGACGAGGCTGTACAGCAGATAGCCGAAGCAGAGATGCTCCCAGGGCCACATCGCTATCTGGCCATCGCTTCCGTCCTCGGTCCCGTCTCTGACTCCGGGGCCGTCTCTGACTCCGGGGCCATCTCTGACTCCGGGGCCATCTCTGACTCCGGGGCCATCTCTGACTCCGGGGCCGTCTCTGACTCTGCCTGTCCCTCTGTGTCCGGGCTCTCCATCGGCCCCGCCCCCACGCTCGCACGCCGGGGTTCAGACCTGGCATCGCGGCTGTGCCGGCTCGCCGACACGGTCGGTCGACCGCGCGTCGCTCGCGACGTCCGGACGCGGAAAGCCCCCATGTTGGGCGTGCTCCGGTCCGCGGGGACGTTACTATGCCCCGCTTATTTCGTGATCCCGGGCGCCCTCGCACGACTCGTCGTGGCCGGCGACCTCCCGTATGGTGAGTATTACTTTGCCGGGATCGCCGGACTCTGGGGCCATGCCGCAGATGTCCGAACTCGCTGGACCGCAGGCGCTGTCCGAACTCGTTGGATCGCGGACGTTACCGCTCCGGCCGTCGCGTCGGTCGTTCGGGGAGAGTGCGCGTACGAGCGGTGACTGCCGATGAGCGACCCGCTCGTCTCCGTCGTCGTCCCGACTCACTATCGGAACGAGAGCCTCCGGGAGACGCTCGAGTCGGTCCACGGACAGACCTACGACCCGATCGAGGTGTTCGTGGTCGACGACTCCGGCGAGGGCCACGCCCGGACGGCCGTCGAGGATTTCCCTGTCACCTACATCCCCCACGAGGAAAACCAGGGCTCGAACCCTGCGCGGAATACTGGTATCCGTGCGAGTTCTGGCGAGTACGTCCAGTTGCTCGACGACGACGACTGTCTCTTGCCACGGAAGATCGAGAAACAGGTGGCGCTGCTCGAGTCCGACCCGGCGGCGGGCGTCGCCTACGGTGGGGTGGCCACGAAGGCCGACAAGCGAGTGCTTCCCGACCCCGAATGCCGGGGGGACCCGCTCCGCTGTGCGTTACAGATCATCTATCCCGGCACGTTCCCGTCCTCGATGCTGATCGACCGCGACGTGCTGACAGCGGTGGTGCCGCTCCAGTATCGCCCCGCGGCGGACGACATCGGGTGGACGATCGAGCTGGCCCGCCGGACTGAGTTCGCCGCCGTCGACGAGGTGCTGACCGATATCGGCAACTCGGAGACGCACAAGTCCGACTCGATCGAGTTCCCACTGGAGGTCCGGAAGATAATCGGGGAGTACGACCACCTCTACGAACACTATCCGCCCGCGGTCCGCCACGCGGCGCTGAGTTTCATGTACGAATCGCTGGCGATCCAGACGCTGAACGAGCGGTCGTGGTCGCCCCGGGCGCCGCTGGCGTACCTCAAGGCGGCCTACCACGGCGGCCCCGTCTCGAGTTCGCGACCGGTGCTCCTCGCGGCAGCGGCCGCGTCACTGTTCGGCCGCCCGGGCGTCGACATCGCATCACACCTCCGTGCGGCCGTCTCCTGAGACCGACGACCGGGCGCCGTGGACTCCCCCACCAGACCCCACTGCCCGAACGACCCGGTGGCACGCGCCAGTGCAACGACCGCTGGGCACGCATTAGCAGAACGACCGCTGGGCACGCACCAGCGGAAGGCCGAGCATAACAATCAGACTCCCGTGGGAAAAAGCGACAGAGCCGACCACATGACTGGCCAGGGCGCGGATCCGGCGAACGCGGTCGCATCGAGCGACGATTCTGTCATCGACGATTCGACCTTCGACAGTTTGACCCTCGATGGGTCGCCGCTGGCGGTGTTGCTCGTTGGGACGTTCGGCGGTGGCGGCGTCCACCACTACGTCGAGGAGCAGGCCGAGCGCCTCGAACCATACGCCGACGTCGAGCCGTACGACATGGGAATGCCCCCCGTCGACGCGGGGCGAACCCGGTTTCTCCAGGGACTCGTCTACGGCCTCCTCGCGGCGCTTCGCTTTCCGTTCCGGGACCCGCCCGATATCGTGCACGTCCACACTTCCCACCGGTTCTCGTTCTACCGCGCGTCAGTGTACGTCTTCGTCGCGAAGTACCTCTGGGGAGTGCCGGTTATCCTCCACGTCCACGGGTCGGGGTTCGACGAGTTCGTCGACACCGACGCGCTCGCGGTCGCGGAACTCCAGCGGCGGGTCTTCCGGGCGAGCGACGAAGTCGTCGTCCTCTCGCCGTACTGGCGGGACGTGGTCGCCCGCCGGACCGACCCGGCGAAGGTGCGTGTCCTCCCCAACGCGGTCGAGCCTGACCGCTACCCGGACCCGACGCCGGCCGACGACGCCCACGTCGTTTTCGTCTCCAACCTCGTCGAACGCAAGGGTGTGACCGAACTCGTTGCGGCCGTCGACGCACTCCTCGACCGCTGTCCGGGCGAGGCCAGAGTCACTATCGCCGGCGACGGCCCGCTCGTCGACGAGGTCGAGCGCCTGGCGGCCGACCGCGACGCTGTCACGTACCTCGGCTACGTCTCCGAGAAACGGAAGCGCGACCTCCTCTGTTCGGGCTCGGTCTACGTCCTCCCGACCTACGCCGAAGGGTTACCCATCGCGATGCTGGAGGGGATGGCCGGTGGAAACGCGGTCGTCTCGACGGCCGTCGGGTCGATCCCCGAAGTGGTCGACGCGGACAACGGGATACTCGTCGATCCGGGCGACGTGGACGCGCTCGCGGCGGCACTCACCGCGCTGGCGACAGACCCCGACCGGCGGGCGCGACTGGCCTTGCACAACCGCGCGACGGTCGAAGAACGCTACGCCTGGGACCGGGTCGTCGACGAACTGCTTGCGATGTACGCCTCGCACGCGCGTCGTGGCGACGCGGCGTCGGCCGACGCAGTTCCGCGGTGAGGGGTCGGTACAGTAGGTTCAGTCTGCGGTAGTCCGTGCGGTGAATCCCGTCGATGGCACAGTTCAGGCTGTTCGTCGCCTTGTCCTCCCGCAGAACGCGGCTCGGAGTCAGACGGCTGTCAGTCCAGGTGCTCGCGCGCCCAGATCTCGAAGGTCGTGACCGCGCTGAGGGCGTCCATCTCCTCGCCCTCGCGGGCAAGGTGGCGCTCCCGGCGCTCCTCGATGGCGTCGGCGTCGAAGAAGCGCCGCTCGGTGGCGTCGTCGACGAGGCCGTCGATCCGCGCCCGGAACGCGTCGTGTTCGCGGTACCATTCGCCGGCCGTGCTCCGGCCGCCGTAGGTTGGCTGGCCGCGCAGCTGACCCAGCGCCGTGCTGGCGAAAAAGCCCGCGACGTGCAGCGGAAACGGCCGCGTCGGCTTCAGTCGCGAGCGCTCGTATGGGATCTCCGCCAGATCCGTGTCGAGCGCGCGCATCAGCCGCACCTTCGACTTGACGACGCCGTGGATGAGGCCGTCGCCGACGGGGAGCGTCCCCATCCGGTAAGAGAGGGGGAGTTTCGCGGCCGTCTCGAGGAAGTCGCCGTCGGCGTATGGCACGCGGGTACCGGTCGCCAGCCGCGGGACCGGGTTGCTGGCGTGGACGAACCGCGGGTAGTAGTTCTGGAAGTGCGCGTCGACGACGGACGCGGCGAACGTCGGCTCGTCGATGCGGCGGGCCTCCTTCCTGAACGACCCCATCGGGTCCGCCTCGACGGCGAGGAGGTCCTCGACATCGGCGGCCGCGAGCGACGCCTCGCTCCGGTACATCGACTCGACGAGCGAGGAGGGTTCGGTGAGGTGCGCCCGCGAGAGATGCTGGCCGACGAGCTCGCCGACGACGCCCTCCATCATCACGTCCGGCGGGGTCCCCTCGATGGCGAACGTCGCGGTGAGGTTGAGGAGCGTGTTCCACTTCACCATCCCGTCGGTGGCGAGCACGGCCTCCTCGAGCACCGGGAGGACCGTCTCGGGCGCGAGTTCGACCCGTTCGAGGGGGAGTTCGAGTGCGTCCGCGACCTCCCCTGCCAGGCGCGGATTGACCCCGCCGCCAGGGTTCGCGTCGTATGTGTACGCCGACAGTGACGCCATGGCAGTTCCGCCGTCGGTTCGCCCGCCAGGGTCGGCGACCGGCGCCCCGGCTCCGCCCACAGTCTGGCAGGCTGGTCCCTCGCGGTAGTTGCGCGCGAGTTCGCTGCACGTCGCGCGGCTGTCGAGGCCACCCGAAAGCCAGAGGCCGGCGTCACCGGAGACGGACGAGGCGGTGCGGTCGACGGTCCGACGGAAAGCAGTGACGAGGTCGTGGAAGTACTCGTCAGTCGGGCGTGCCGGCTCGTAATCGGGGTGCCAGTAGCGGCGCTCGGTCACCGCGCCGTCGCGGTATTCGACGAGGGTCGCCGGGTGGAGCGAGCGGACGCCTTCCAGCAGCGTCGTGTCGCTCCACATCCCGCCGACGAGCAGGAGGTCGCTGACACCCTGCGGGTCGACCGTTGGCTCGTCGAGCGCCGCGACGAACGGCGCCAGTCCCGAGGCGAAGTGGAAGCCGTTCTCGGTCGAAAACAGCGGCGGGCGGCTCCCGATCTTGTCGGTGGCGAGGAGCGCCCTGTCGTCTGCGGCGTCGACGACGGCGACAGTGAACGGCCCCTCGAGCGCGGCGAGCGTTCGTTCCGGCGCGCGACGGAGTCGCTCGAAGACGGTGGCCACGTCCCAGCCGAGTTCGCCGAGGTTCGTGACGGCACCGTCGATCGCTCCGGCGGCCTGTCCGTCCGTCCAGAACGCGTGGCTCTCCGGGTCACGGCTCCCGTGATGAGTCGCTCCGATCCCGTAGGCACCCGCCGCGAAGCGCTCGGTTTCGTGGCGGTCAGTCGGGTTGAGCGCATCGACTAGTTCGTCGAGGCCAGTAGTGTCCACTGTGCCGCCGGCGATTCCGGTCATCGCCCCCTCGTTTTCCCGGCCGCCCATTCAGTATACGCTCTGTAACGCTCGTCGTGCTCGATCCGCTTCATCGGTCCCCGCGTCCGGTTCGCACGACGCCCTCGGTGACCGTCGCTCGTCGCCTCGGACGCGCTCTCGGTCGGGCACCGCCCCCGACAGAGGTCGGAGGCTGACAGTCCGGCCCGGTAAACGCGCCATAACGAAGTGTTCGCTGGGGCTCGGATCGGGTATGCGCGAGACCGGGCGGTCGGTCCTGATCGTCGAGAACCTCGACCTGGCGTCGCCGATGGGCTGTACCGTCGCCTACTACCTCGCCGCGGAACTGGCCGAGGACCACGAAGTCCACGCCCTCTGCCGGAGACGCGAAGCCCGGCGCGAAGCGGGGAGTCCGCCGGAGGGGGTTCGCACCCACGCCATCGACACCGGCGAGGTCCCCGTTCTCTCTGGACTGTTGTTCGTCGTCGCCTCGACGCTGTACGCTGCGGTGCTCGGCGCGCGCCACCGCTACGACGCCGTCTACGGCTTTCAGAACGACCTGATCCAGGGATGGGTCGGTGCCGTCGCCGGCGGTGGGACATTCGTCGCCAACCTCCAGTCGGTCCCCGTCCGACAGGGCCGGGACTTCACCGCCGAGGGCGACACTGACCGCTCGGTCAGCGAGCGACTCTCGCTCGCCCTCTACGGTGCCTACGCCGCGGTGACGGGCCGACTGATCCGGCAGGCCGACGCCGTCGTCAGCCTGACCCCGGGGATCCGCGACCTCACGGCCGAGACATACGACCTCGACCTCTCGGACGCCAGCGTCGTCGGCATGGGCATCGACACCGAGAAGTTCGGGCCGCAAGCGTCGGACAGCAGCCCAACGGCGCCGGTGGCCGACGGCTCCGGCGAGACGACGGGCGAACGAGGAGCGTCTCGCTCCGGGAACGGTGGCGGCGCCGACCCGTGGACCCTGGTCTACGTCGGGACGATCCGCGCGACGCGGGGACTCGGCGACGTTATCGAGGCGCTTGCGGTTACCGACCACGACGTCGAGCTCAGGATCGCAGGGACGGGGCCGGACGAGCACGTCGCAGACCTGCGGCACCTGGCCGCAGAGCGCGACGTCGCCGACCGGGTCGAGTGGCTGGGGCTCGTTCCCCACGACGAGGTGCCGGCTCTGCTACGGGCAGCCGACGTGGCGGTGTCGCCGCTGGCCGATATCGAGTCCTATCGCGTCAGCTACCCGGCGAAACTCCTCGAATACTTGGCCGCTGGCTGTCTCGTCGTCGCGACCGACATCGAGCCCCATCGGCTCCTCATCGAGGACGGCGAGAACGGCTACCTCCACGACCCGGGCGCCGCGGGGTTTCGGCGGGCGCTCGACCGCTGTCTCGACGCCGCCGACCACCAGCGCGTCCGCGAAGCTGCGAGAGAAACCGCGACCGAACGCGACTGGGAGGCTGTCGTCGCCGAACACGAACACGCCGTCTTCGGCCGTGTCAGCGCTGGCCCGGACCACTGAATCCGCCCGTCCGGTTCGCGGCCGGTCAGACGTTCCGGAGCGTCGACGCGCTGACGCCGCTGCCGTCGAGCGTGAGCGAGTACTCGTCGCTGGCGAACTCGGTGCTCCAGGATTCGACGCTGCCCGTAAATTCGTAGTCGTCCGTGCCGCCGTTACCGAGCACCCCCTCGAGCGTCCAGGTGCCGTCGCTGTTCTGCGTGATCGCGTCCGAACTGTTCGCGGCCGAGCCGCGGGTGATCTCGCCGCTGGTCGTGAGCGTGTAGTGTTGCCAGCCGGTGTTGGCGGCCGCCTCGATGGCGAGCGAGTGGGTCACGGGCTCCGGGTCCGTCGAACCGGATCCCGGCAGGTCGCTGGCGCTGGCGCTGTTGCCGTCGAGCGTGAGCGAGTACTCGTCGCTGGCGAACTCGGTGCTCCAGGATTCGATACTGCCGGTAAATTCGTAGTCGTCCGTGCCGCCGTTGCCGACGCTCCCCTCGACGGTCCAGGTGCCGTCGCTGTTCTGGGAGATTTCGTCGGAAGGGTTGGCAGCCGAGCCGCGGGTGATCTCGCCGCTGGTGGTAAGCGAGTAGCTCCCCCAGCCGGAGTTTTCGGCCGCGTCGACGGCGAACGTGTGCGTGGTCGACCCGGAGTCGGTGGAGTCGCCGCTGGAGGTGTCGTCCGTCGAGTCACTCGAGAGGTCGTTCGGACTGACCTCGCTGCCGTCGAGCGTGAGCGTGTAATCTGTCGCGTCGAGGTTCATCGACCAGTCCAGGACCTCGCCCTCGAACTCGTAGTCGTCCGTGCCGCCGTTGCCGACGCTCCCCTCGACGGTCCAGGTGCCGTCGCTGTTCTGGGAGATCTCGTCGGAAGGGTTGGCAGCCGAGCCGCGGGTGATCTCGCCGCTGGTGGTGAGCGAGTAGCTCCCCCAGCCGGAGTTTTCGGCCGCGTCGACGGCGAACGTGTGCGTACTCGTTCCGGAATCGGTCGAGCTGTCCGTGGAATCGTCGGACCCACTCGAGTCGCCAGCCGCGCCGCTGGCTGCCTCCTCGGGCGTCGTCGGCGCGGCCGCCGGCGGCGACGTCCGGAGTTCGCGGTCGGCAGGCGAGCCGTTGATCGTTCCGTCGTACGCGATGTCCTGGCCGGTCGTCTCGTAGACGGTGTTCTCGACGGTGACGGTGGCGTCCTCGCCGCTCTCCCAGTTGTTGGTCCCACAGACGATGTCGCCGTCGGCGGTGTTCGTCGAGGCGCCGCTGAAGTCGCAATCGATTACTCGCGTGTTGTTGAAGCGGAGCCAGGCGCCCCGGTCGCCGCCCCGCGAGACGCAGTTTTTGACGAACGACCCGTCGGAGCCGATCCGGAAGTGAGAGGAGACACAGTCGGCGCCGAAGGAGTTGGTGATCTCGACGACTCCCTGGTGACCCGTCGGACGGGTGCTGCCGTCGGGGTCGTCGTCGGCGGGGTAGCCGGGTGTGCTGGCGTAGATCGCGTTGCCGGCCATGCCCTGGATGTTCACGCCGTCTATCTGTAGCGTCCCGCCGTGGGTCCGATAGACGTAGATGCCGGTGACGCCCGGGTACGTGCTGTCGACGACGCCGTCCGCGAAGTAGTAGTTCTCGATGACGCCGGTCCCCCCCTCGTCGACGCGGACCGAGAGCGGCCACGCGTTGTCGACGCCGGCGTCCCAGACCCCCTTGATGCCGACGTTCCGGACCGCCCAACCGCTGCCGGACGCGTCCACCTTCCAGGTCGCCCCCGACGCGGAGATGTCTATCAGTTTGTTCTCGAACGTGTCACCGTCGCCGAGTTGCACTTCGAAGTGGCCCCCCTCGGGGACGGTGATGGTCTCGTACTCGGATGCCGCTGCCGCCTTTCCGCCGGCCGCCGCCATCGCCGCTGCGCCCGCTGCCGCGGTCAGGTACGACCGTCGCGAAAGAAGACGCGTAGATGTTTTCTCGTTGGATCGTTCGGTTCCGTCCGATTCTTTGTCCGGCATGCACCTCGGGCGTCCGTAACCACCCGTATAAGGGTGGCCCTTATGGCAGTTAGGTACACTGTAACGTTCGGTAAGGCATTCGTATCGGGATACCAAACGAACGCTTCTGGCAAGGACGTGGGTACTACCTGGGACGCTCTCGCACCGGGGCAGTCGCCGACTGACGCTCGGGCGACACGGGATCGTCCGAGTCTCGTCGTTACGTTGTCCATTTCGGCCGGTCTCTCTCGTAGATATGTCGCGTGCAAAACCGATCCGGTAATCGGCTGCTACCACCAGTATGGAACTCCTACCACCGTCCACGCTCGGGATGGACGATCGGGGGCCAGCAGACTGGGACCACTCCCGCCGACGGGTGGCGCGAGTGCCCACCGGTCTTCGTCGCGGGGCGGCGGCGTGACGGCACGAACCGGCCACGGGGATGGGAATTTCGGACGGCGACGGCACGAAATTTCCCAGTAGCCGGCCGCAACGGGCCGGATAGTAAACGGGTGATAACAAAGGCGACCCGCCGTGACCCTCCGGCGATGCACCGGAAACACGTGCAGTCCCGTCCGACCGTCCAGTCGCGAAGAGACACCGAGTTGCAACCGACCGCACGGCGCGGTCGGGGCCACCGCCCGACGCCAGCGTCCGGTCCACGTCGTACCTCGACGCTGGAGCGACGGGGGCGCGCATGTCGGTAAGCGAGTACTTCGGCGGCATCCCGTCGGTTGACCTGCGACTCGACACCACCGCCGCCGGGGTCGGCCTGTTGCTGGCAGTCGCGCTGTTCCCGCTGCGGTTCTACGTCTCGTCGGTGTTCGTCGGGACCGTGCCGCTGGTCCTGGGGGCGGCGAGTGCGCTCTACCTCGTGACCGACCGCTACGGTTCGGAACACCCGTCGCTCGAGGCGTCGCGAGTCGGCGCCGCGCGCGCTCACCAGCTCCGTGCGGCGACGGTGGTCGGCCTCGCTGGCATGGTGTTCGTCACGACTCTGACGGGCGGCCGCACGGTGGCGTTTTTCGCCGTCGCCGGGCTGGTCGGCGCGCTCCTGTTCGCACAGATCACATTCGTCCGCCGCGAAGCGCTCGACCCGGCCCTCGTGCTCGTCCAGATCGTCGGCTTCACGCTGCTGGTGCGGTGGCTGGCGCTGGCGACGACGCCCGGCCTCATCGGCATTGATGCGTGGGTCCACCTGCCTGACTACGCGGCCTCGGTCCGCGGGTCTGGCGGTCTCGGTGCGATCGCCGACTCGCAGTACTACAGCGCGCCGCTGTATCACTTGCTCGTCGTCGGCGCAGCCGAGGTGTTCGGTTCGTCGCTCCGGACCGGGCTCTACGCCACGCTCGGACTCGTCGTCCCGCTATCGGTCTGTCTGGTCTACTACACGGCGGGGCAGTCGCTCTCGGCGCGGTGGGCGCTGTTCGCCACCGCGACCTTCGCCGTGGCGGACCACGTCGTCCGCTGGGGCCTGCATCTGATCCCGACGAGCATGGGTCTGGTCTTCTTCCTCGGCGTCTTCTACGGCGTTTCGACGGTCTACGCGAGCGAGCGCTCGGGGGCTGCATACGGATTCGTCCTCCTGTTCGCGTTCGCGACCGTCCTGACTCACCAGCTATCGGCGTTCGTCGTGTTGCTCTTTCTCACCGTTGGCACGGTGGTCCAGGGCTATCTCCGCTTCGTCGCGCCGCGGGTCACCCGGTCGCGGGCCGCTGACGTGCCCGCGGGGGTGAACTTCGCCGCCGTGTTGCTCGTCGTCGCGCCGGTCACGCTCGCGGACTGGAGCCTCGGACCGCGCGAGGGTGAGGCGTTCCTTCCGGCGATGGTCGAGTCCGCGACCACGCGTCTCGGCGAGGCCGGCTTTCTCGACCTGGCCAGTGCCTCCGGCGGTTCGACCGCGAGCGTCGCGTCGGTCGTCACGCACGTCCCGCGCTCGGTCCAGCTCGTCGACACCATCGGCTTTCTGGCCCTGTTGCTCGTGACGGTGGTTGGCGTGTTCGCGCTCCTGCGTCACGCCTCCCTCGGTTCACTCCCGCTCGTCTGGATCGCCGCCGCGGCGGTCATGTTGCTCGTGACGCTCGGCATGCCGCTTTTCGGTCTCTACTTCCTTCTCCCGACTCGCTGGTACGCGTTCATGTACGTCCCGATGGTGGTCCTGGCCGCCTACGGGATGTACCACGCCGAGATATCGCTGTCGGCCAGACAGGCCGCCGCCCTGCTGGTGTTGTTCGCGCTCGTCTTCCCGGGCGCGATGCTGGTCAACCACTCGGCGACCCGCGATGCCCCCGTCAACGAGGACGCCTACCACCGCTTTGCCTTCTCGCAGGGCGAACTCGACGCCGCCGAGACCATCGCGACCGTCCACCCAACCGACGTGGCGATAGCCGCCGACGACCCGTACTACCTACTGTTCCGGAATCGCCACGTCATGACCGCGGACCCGCTCGAACTGGCGAGCGACGGGACAGCCACCGGGACGCACGTCGTCTATCGGTCCCACCTCGCCACCGGCGGGACACAGGTCCGCTACGATGACGAGATGGTCCGGGCCCAACTACCCGCCACCAGCGTCTGTCGACCGTCGATGGACGTGGTGTACACGAACGGCGATGTCACCTACTGCACCGCACCGTAGACCCATGACTCGACTCACCTCACCGCTCACGACCGCGCTGTATCGCCCGACTGCAGGCTCGCTCACTGGCGCCAGTGTCTACGCGCTGGCCGCGGGGGCGCTGTTACTGTTCGTCGATGGACTCCCGGCCGCCGTCCGGATCCCGCTGGCGCTCCCGCTGTTGCTCGTGGTCCCCGGCTACGCTGCGGTCACGGTTCTCGTCCCGAAGCCGCGCCCGCCCCGCGACGCCGACGGTACCGAACCCGAGGTCAGACCGGAACCCGGTCTGAGCGCTGGCGAGCGCCTGGTGCTGTCTGTCGTCGCGAGCATCGCCCTCGTCCCGGCCGCCGTGCTCGCGACGCTCCCCGTGACCGGTGTCGGACGCACCCCGACGCTCGTGGCCGTCGTGGCGCTCACGCTGGCGCTCGCAGCCGTCGCAATCCTCCGCCTCCCTGTTCGGACGCGACCCGAGGCCCGCCGGGAGGCTGTCCCCGCCATCGACCGCCTGTCGGTCCCGACTGACGCGGTGTCACTCGTCGCCATCGGTCTCGTCGCTGTCCTCTTGCTCTCGAGTGCCGGCCTCGCGCTGACGAGCGGGAGCGACGCGCTCCGGACAGAGTTCTACGTGGCCGACCAGCCCGCTGACGACGCCGCCGGCACGTACGACCTCCGGGTCGACCACCACGGCGGGAGCGCACAGACGTACACGCTCGCCGTCGCAGTTACCGACGGGAGCGGCGACGAGGTGACCTGGCGCGCGCTCCAGCGCCGGACCGTGACCGTGGGACCCGACGAGACCGGCGCCGCGAGCGTGACGCTCTCGGACGCTGACTTCGAGGATGCCACGGGCATCCGCCTCGCGCTCTACACCGGCGAGCCCGGTGACCTCGCCGACGTGACCCCTCACCGGACGCTCGAACTGAGTGTCGGGGAATCAGCTGACTCCGGGGAGTAACTCTCGGACCGTTCGTTTTCCGTCACCGTCGCCAGATCGTTGTTCTCACTCATTCTGCCGCTGTCGCCAGATCGTTGTTCTCACTCATTTTGCCGCCGTCGCCAGATCGTTGTTCTCACTCATTTTGCCGCCGTCGCTAGATCGCTGTTCTCACTCATTCTGCCGCTGTCGCCAGATCGTTGTTCTCAGCCGCCGACCAGACCACTGTCTGGCGTAATCTCCTGCCCGTCGAGAAAGAGGAAGTACTCCATAGAGTCCACGTCTGCCCACCAGTCCAGAAGCGTCCCCTGGAAGACGTAGGTGTCGTGGGTCCCGCTCTCGACGCGGCCCCAGGCGCGGGCCTGTTCGTTCACCGTCGAACGGCCGTCGGACCGCTCGGTGGACGCGCAGTGGACGAAGGTTCCGTCGACGGTGAAGTCGTACCGGACGGTCGGACCGTGCGTCGGCGAGGCGACGGTTAGAATCGACTCCCGGCGGCTGTCGTCTGGTGTGACCGTCTCGGTAACGACAACACGATAGTTCCGGTGGTCGGCGTCGGCGTCCCACGAGAGCAGCGACCCATCGAAGCGGTAGTCGTCCGTCCCGCCCTGACCGACCATGCCCGTGACTGTCGTTCGGCCGTCGCCGCCGTCGATCTCGTCGCTCGGGTTCGCGTACGCGGCCTTCTCGACCGAACCGTCGACGGTGAACTCGTACTGGATCCACGGCCCGCTGTCGACGCTCTCGACGCGGAGGTGTTTCGTCGTGGTGCTGGCGTTCCCGTTGTCGCCGCCGCTCGCGGCCGCCTCGGGCGTCGTCGGCGCGCCCGTCGGCGGGTCCGTCCGCAGCTCCCTGTCTGCCGACGTTCCCAGTATCGTCCCCGCGTACTCGATGTCCTGACCGGTCGTCTCGTAGACGGTGTTCTCGACGGTGACGGTGGCGTCCTCGCCGCTCTCCCAGTTGTTGGTCCCACAGACGATGTCGCCGTCGGCCGGGTGGTCGGAGCTGCGGCTGAGGTCGGAATCGACGACGCGAGTGTCGCCGAATCGTGCCCAGACACCCCGGTCGCCACCGCGGGCCACGCAGTTTCTCACGAACGAGCCGTCTGTGCCGATCCGGAAGTGAGAGGAGAGACAGTTCGACGCGAAGGAGTCGGTGATCTCGACGGTGCCGCCGCCGCCGGTCGGACGCGTCTTCCCGACCGGGTCGTCGTCGTCGGGGTAGCCGGGCGTACTGGCGTAGACCGCGTTGCCGGCCATGCCCTGGATGTTCACGCGGTCTATCTGCAGCCGTCCGGCGTGGTAGTGCCTGGCGTAGATACCGGTGACGCCAGGATAGGTGTCGTCGACGGCGCCGTCGCCGAAGTAGAAGTTCTCGACGCGCCCGACGGCGCCGGCGTCGACCGCCACCGAGAGCGGCCACGCGTTCTCCAGGCTGTCCCAGACGCCTCTAATACCGAGGTTCCGGACCTGCCAGTCGGCGCCGAGTGCCTCAACCTCCCAGGTCGCACCCGGAGCGGTGATGTCGACGAGCGTGTTTTCGAACCGCCCACCGTCCGCGACGCGGACGGCGAAGTGTCCACCCGGCGGGACTGTGATCGTCTCGTAGTTCGAGTCCGTCGTGGAACCCGGGTCCGCTCTGACCGACCGCCCACAGCCAGCCACGGCCAACCCGAGCGCACCCAGCGCGGACGAGAGGTAGCCCCGCCGCGAGACGTGCCGGTCGGATCCCGTCCACTGCCGGTCGCCGCGTGAATCGCGCATCTGGAAACGCCGTTGGGCCCTCCGCCTCAAAATTATAGTCGCCGTGCCGATACGTAAGCACTCCCTGACCGCTGGTACAGGCACCCTACCGGCCGCAGCCGTCGCGCCGACGGGCTGTGGCCGCGGTCCACACTCCCGACCAGCACCGGGACAGTCGAGTCGGGACCGGCGGCGACCGCCCCGCGGTCGAGCGGTCGCGGCGTACACACCGAATAACAACGGATCGTCGGCTCCCCGGTCGTCACAATGACGACGCCGTGGTGCCGTGCGTGCCGGGAGGCGACCGCACTCGACGGGCTGACCGACGCCGGCAGGGGGTCGGGCCGGACCGGCGGGCGACTCCTGCGGGACTGACATGGACGAGTCGCTCAAGCGCGGGTTCCGCTCGCTCGTCAGCGCCAAGGTCGCGATGTCGGTCATCGGCGCGGTCACGCTGCCGCTGGTCGTCCGCGTTCTCGGCCCCGGGAAGTACGGCGACTACGCGTTCCTCATGTCGACGTTCTCCCTGTTGATGCTCGTCGTGACGCCGGCCGTCACCGAGGGCGTCCAGAAGTTCGTCGCCGAGGACCGCGACCGTTCGGACTGGCAGGCCCACGTGTTCGGCTTCTACCTCCGACTCGCGCTCGTCCTCGCCGTCGCCGGTTCGGTCGCACTCGCCGCGCTGACCTGGGCGGGCGTCGTCGAACGGTTTCTCGACCCGCGGTTCACTTTCTTTTTCTATATCCTGTCGGCCCACGTCGTGTTCACGCAGCTGAAGGTATTCACACGTCACACGCTTCTCGGGCTCGGCCTCGAGCGGTTTTCGGAGGGTTTCTCGGTGCTCGTGAAACTCGTCTCCCGCGGCGTCGGTCTCGCGCTCGCGTTCGTGGGCTTCGGCGTCGTCGGCTTCCTCGCCGCCGACCTGCTTGCGGCCGCCGTCTTCGTTCTCGCTGGCTGGCTCGTCCTCCGGGGCCGGATCTCCTTGCCCGAGGCCGTCCGGACGCGCCCGGAGGTCCCCGTTCGCGAGATGCTCTCGTTCAACGGACTGAACGTCGTGACGGTGCTCCTGATGATGTCGCTGTTGCACGTCGACGTGATGATGGTGCGCCTCATCGAGGGCGACGCTGGCGCGGGCTACTACAAGGCCGCGCTGGTCATCGCCGAGTACGTCCTGCTGGTCTCGCGGTCGCTCCAGTCGCTGATGCTCCACTCCGCGTCGCGGCTCTGGTCGCAGGGGCGCACCGACCGCATCCAGTCGCTCGCCTCGCGGCTGACCCGGTACGTCTTCCTCTCGACGGCCCTGCTGGCCGTCGGCATCTTCGTCCTCGCGGACCGGGTGATGCCCCTCTATTTCGGCCCCGAATTCACCGCGAGCGTCCGTCCACTGACGCTCCTCCTACCCGGCGTCGTCGGGTTCGCGCTCGCCCGTCCGATCTACGGGATCAACAAGGGCAGCGGTCGCCTCGGCCCGCTCGTCTACGCGCTGGCCGCGACGGCGCTGGTCAACGTCGTCGCCAACGCCGTCCTGATCCCGCGGTACGGCCTCACCGGCGCCGCCGTCGCCACGAGCGTCAGTTACGGCCTGATGTTCGTCTTCCAGACGGGCTGTGCCCGTTATCTCGGCTACTCCCCCATCGACGACGCTCGTCCACTGCCCCTCGCCGTCACGGTCGTCTCGACGCTGGCCGCCCTCGTCGTCCTCGACAGCGTGATCGCTTCCGACTACCTCGCGCTCGCCGTGGTCCCGCCCACCGGCTTCGCGCTGTTCACGGCGCTCACGCTGGCCACCGGCGCCGTCGGCCGCGCCGAGTTCGACGAGGCCGTCACGGTGCTTCCCGCCCCTGTCCACCGACACATTCCCCGGCTCTCCGTCGACTGATCCCCGCGAGTCGATTATTACAGAAAAATTAGATAATCTATGTTTAGTCGGTATTCTGACTGTAGTTGCCCGATCGCTGTTTCCGCTTGTCGACTCCGCTGTCTGAGAGCCGGTCTTTCGGTTCGAAGTCGACTTTTGGACGAGTATTGCGGCTTTTGCCTCTCCGATCTGTGGTGATCGCCCGGCGATACGAGGGTCAGCTGATCGGCCGTGTCGCTGCGGACCAGGTCACCGAGTCGCTTCTCTGTATCCGACGAAAGGCCGTCTCAAACCTCGAAATTCGGTGTTCCGATCGGTATTCAGGGTCGTGTACTGCTGGTCGACAGCGAGAGCGCGCCCGAGGAGACGACGGATCGACGGGGCACGCATTTCGGAAATAAATGATATAACGATATACGAAAGGTACGCCTGGACGCGAGCCGGTCCGGCCACTCGCGCGCGGTCGGAGTATGGGCGGCATAACAAACTGATGCCAGTCGGAAAAGCCGGATATGACTGACCGGCCGGACGTGGTCTTCGTCGTTTTGGACTCGCTGCGGACGGACCACGTTTCGACGTACGGATACGACCGCGAGACGACGCCCGCGCTTGACCGCTTCGCCGCGGGTGCGACCCGGTACGACAGCGCCTTCGTCCCCGCCCCGTGGACCCTGCCATCGCACTGTTCGCTCTTTACCGGTCGGGCGCCCTCGGAACACGGCGTCACGAACGGGTTCTCCGACCGTCGTCCGGCCCTGCCCGCCGACGAGCGGACGGTCGCTGAGACGCTCGCCGAGCGGGGCTACCGGACCGCCGCTTTCTCCAACAATCCGTGGGTCGGCCAGCTATCGGGGCTGGACCGCGGGTTCGACCACGTCGTCGAGTGGGACCTGGCGGTGAGTCGCAACGGCGTGGACGAACGCCGCCGCGATGCCCTTTACTCCCGACTGCACTCCGTGCTCGGTCGGGTTACCCGCCAGCCCCTCGTCCTGCTGAAACGTCGGTTCTTCACCGAAAACCTCGTCACACGCGCCCGTCGCTGGCTCGACAACGGCCCCGGTCCCACGTTCACCTTCCTCAATCTGATGGAGGCTCACAGCCCCTACTACCCGCCGGACTGGGCCTTCGAGGACCTGGGCCTCTCGGCGCCGGGTCCGCTCGAAGCGCGCTCGCTGAACACGAAGCTGCTGGCGAACGTCCTCGGCAAACGCGACCTCTCGACCGACGAGCGTCGGCGCGTCCACGACTTCCTCGACGCGAGCGTCCGGTATCAGGACCACGAGTTCGACCGCCTCCTCGACGGGCTCCGCGAACGCGACCGTTTCGAGGGCGCGCTCGTCGTCGCAGCGGCCGACCACGGCAAGACCCTCGGAGAATTCGACCGCGACGCCGCGGTGCCCCACTACCTCCGAGACATCAACGTGCGGGTCCCGCTGCTGGTCAAGCGCCCGGGCCAGACGACCGCCGAGACGGTCACCGACCCCGTGGAACTCGCCGACCTGTTCGACCTGCTCGTCGAGCCCGCGGACGCACACGGTGAGCCTGAACTCCCCACCGACGACGGCTTCGCGCTCGTCGAAGACCACATTCCCCACACCGCAGACGAGGCGACCGAGGTCGAGCGCTGGCGCGCGCTCGCTGACGGGGACCGGACGTACCTCGCCGGCCCTGACGGCGCCGAGCACCTCCTCCGCGGCCGCGGCCCCGACGAGCGACCCGTTCCGCTGCAGTCGGTCGACTCCGCGGTGCTGGAGCGCTTTCGCGACGCGCTCGCCGCGCGCGTCGACGGCCTCGAAACCGAGGAGAGCGGCCCGGGCGGTGGGTCCGGCGAATCGATGGACGACCAGGTGGCCTCACAGCTGCAGGACCTGGGGTATCTCGGCTGACTTGTGGCCGGTCGTGGACCGCCGTCTGCAGGGACCCACCGTCCGGATCACGACGGAAACGCGGCGGGTGCGACCCGCTGGATCCGTCCGTGGCCGCTGGCGGTGTTGAAGGGGCTCCAGTAGAGTCCAGAGTCCGGGTCACTGGCGAGAAAGACGTAGGCGTTCGAGGTGGGGATCCGCGGCGGGTCGCCGGTCCGGTCGGCCAGGGTGGCCCGGCGATCGTAGCTCGCGAGCGTCGTCCACTCGGCGAAGCCGTCGGCCGCCGAGGCGGTGATCACTGTCGCCGACTCGTCGGCCGTCGACCCGTCGCCGGGCGCCGTTCGGTCGGTACCAACCTCACTGGCCGTCGAGCAGACGACGCGTTCGGTTCCCTCGACCTCGACCGTCGTCGCGTAGTAGACGGAGCTGTCGGCCGTCCCCACCCGCTCGGGCGTCGGGTCGGGGCCATCCAGCTCCGACCGCGACAGCGCGAACAGCTGGATCTCCTCGGCGTAGGCACAGTCCATTCCCCAGAGGACGGCGTCGTGGGTAAACGCCAGTTCGACCGCGCGCCATGTTTGGCTCCCGCCGCCGACCACCTCGACAGCGCGACTGCCGACAGCCGCCATCGCGGCGGACTCGGTCGCGGTCGCCGCTGCAGCACTGTCGGAGACACCACCCCCTCCGTCGGGGACCGCACCACTGCTCTCTGGGGTCGCGGCCTTCCCGTCTGCGACCCGGAGGATCCACGACTCGTCGTCGGCGTCGCCGGTCGTCAGCCACAGGTCACCATCGTAGGGATCGACGGCGACTGAGTGGGCGTGTCGGACGCCGGTGAGTTCGAGGAACGCCTCCCACGAGCGGCCGAAGTCGGTCGACCGAAGGACACACGCAGCCGTCTGTCCGTCGAGCGGGTACTCCGCGAGGTAAGTCACACCCTCGTGGTGACAGACCGATGTCGGGAGCACGCCCATCGGCGGCGACGAGGACGGTAGCACGTGGGTTCGCTCCCACGTTTGGCCGCCGTCGGCCGAGGCGAACGCGCTGGTGCCGGCCGTCGCGAGCAGCCGGTCGCCCGAGAGCGCCCAGCAGTTCACCGTCGGATACGCGCCGACGACCGGTTCGACCAGCTCTGTCCACGGTCGGGCAGTCAGCACGCGTTCGCGGAGGCCATCGAGGCCTCGCCGGGCCAGCGGGACGGTGCCGCGCCGCTCGAAGCCGCCGCCGGGGCGCTCGCGATAGAGCGTCCGCCCGGCGGTCGCGTACACTCGCCCGTCGGAGACGTCCTGGAGGCGCATCGGTTGACGCTGTTCGCACATCGCTCACGGTTCCGCACCGACGCCGGTGGCGGATCGGCCGTGACTCTCCTCGCTCCGGGACCGTCGTCGAAGCCCGTCGATCCCGTCGAGGTCGCCCGGGTCGGTCGCGACCGCGACCAGCAACGCCGAAAGGTTCTCTGTGCCGGCGAGATACTCCGCGCGGCGGCGTTGCCAGCGGGCTCCCGCGGTCGGGTCCGCCAAGATCTCGGTCGCTCGGTCGAGGACCGCGTCTGTGTCGCGGACGTTCTCCAGCAGCCCCGCCTCGCCGAGTTCGACGAAGTTGCCCATGTCGTCGTCGCCGACGAAGGAGTTCGATCGGATCGTTGGTGTCCCGAGGAGCGCGGCTTCGGTCGCGATGGTCTGGGTGTCGGCGACGACGAGGGCGGCCGCTGCGAGCGCGTCGTGCATCAGCGCGGGGTGGACGTCGAACGGCCGCGCCGGCAGTGAGTCGAAATCCATCTCGCCGCCCTCGTCGGAGACCAGCACCGTCGCCGACTCGGCCAGCGCGTCGATCAGGCGCTCCCGCTCGGTCGGGGAGAAGCCGCTCTGGCCCACGTCGTGGTGGGACCCGAAGGCGTTGAACCGGCAGATTACGTATGGGTCGTCGCCGACACCGAGCGCGTCGCGGATCCCGGGGTCGGTCTCGACGACCTCGGGGTGGAGGTACGCGGTCTCTTTGAAGCCCGCGAAGACGAAGTGGTTCGCGCCGAGGTCTTTCCGGAACGCGGCGGGCGTGACGAGCGCGTCGGCGAACGGCCGAGAGATCAGGTGGTCGACCGACGTGGGCTCGGAGTCGAGAACGAGAACCGTTCGGGTACGGGTGACCGCGCCCGCGTGGGCGGCGTAGGCGCCCATCCCGAAGATCAGGTCCGGGTCGAACGAGCGCGCGGCCCGGACGATCCGCGCGTAGTGGCCCGGCAGGCGCCGCACCAGCGAGAACTTCGTCGTCTCACACCGGCCGTACACCTCGTGGGGCAGGCCGTAGTACTCCAGCAGGTCGACGGTACAGCCGTAGTCGCGCGCGAGAACCAGCACGTCGTGACCCCGGTCGCACAGCTCGGTGACCGCGTTGCGATACAGGTGAACGTGTGCCGGCGTGTTGGTGAAGACGAGGTATCTCATCGGTGGGTTCCAGTCGGCCAAGCGGGCGACCGGTGTGTCGTCGCCGCTTGGCGCTCCGTGTCGTCCCCACCTTGGCTCGTCGACCGCTTTGTTATGGTCGGCGATCCGATTCGAAGCGACTCCCTACGCCCGCTCGCGGTGATGGCCCGCCCGTCCGCTGCCCCACGATCCGCTCATGGTCTCCCCGCGGTCGGACCGGCCGTAGCGCCCTAGGACGCCGTCGCCACCGCGAACCCGGTCGAGCGACGAGTCGGCGGTCGCTGTCGCCTCGGGGACCGGTAAGCCGAATATTACAACGAGATACTCCGGTCTACACGGCGTATGGGACCGACTCCATCCGAGGACAGCGACTCGAACCGGCTGACGCGACGGGACGTCATCTCCGTCGGCGCTGGGTCGCTGACCGCTGTCGCGGGACTCGGCGCGCTGACCGGCTCGGCCGCTGGCTGGGAACGCGAGATCACCGACTTCAGGGGCTGTAGCGAGGTCTGGCTGGTCGTGGGCGAACACGACCTTCCGAGCGGCGGGGCCTACCCCGACCACTACCCACTGACGGTGACCGTCGTCGTCGACGACGGGAGCGAGGCAGCCTGTCGAACGATCGAGATAACCGACGAGGCGGCAACGACGATCCCCGGACAGTACGGCGACGCTCCCATCGTGAAATACCGCGTCTTCCCGCCCGAAAAGATACTCGGCGTCCTCTGGCGCAACCCCGTCGGCAACCCGCGCTGGCTGGCGGTCAACGACCATCGGTGTGCGCGCACGCCGGGGACGCCGTCGGCCTCCGACGCCCCCTGCGTCCCTGATGGTGTCCCGACCACGCCTCCCTCCGGCACGCAGGACCTTCCGGTGGACCCGCTCGTCCCGTCCTGGGTGCGACGACAGGAACCGTGATCGCCACCCCAAGAGAGACAACGAGGCGGGACACGACGAGTATCGACGCCGAGAGCGACGGTCCGCCGCGTGGTCACTGAACTCTTCCGTCGGTGGTGTCGCGACCCCCGACCGGTCGCCAGTGCCGCGGCCACCGGTATCCGCCGGCTTCCACGACCCATCAGACCACGCGACTCGCCCGTCAGCGCGACCCGTGACGGAGAATAGAGTAATTAACTAACTGGTCCGGGCCGCACAGCTACTGCGTACCGATGAACACACCGACGCTCGTCCGCCGCGGCGCGCTCGCAAGCCTGGTCGGTGGACTGCTATTTTTCCCGTACGCCCTCTCCAAACCGATCGTGACCGCCCGGATCGAAGCCATCGGCTGGCACCTCCCCGGTCTTACCGTCGACGCGACCAACCAGTTGTTCCACGCGTTCGAGGCCGTGCCGGTCCTGCTGATGGCGGTCGGCGTCGTCGCGCTCGCCACCGGCTACGAGGGCTTGCGACACGGGAGCGGCCGCGCCGGCGCCATCGTCGCGCTCGTCGGCTTTGCCTCCATGACCGTCTTCCACTGGGTCGAGCATCTCTTCCCGGACGCCACGGTCTCGCTGGCCGTCGCGTCGGTCAACGTCTTCGAGGCCGGGTATTACGCTGGCTGGGCCACGACCAACCTGGGCCTGTTCGTTTGCGGCGTTGTCCTGTCACGCTCCCTGGGCCGAACGGGAACCGTCGGTCGAGCGCTGGTTCTCCCGCTCCCACTGGCGATGGCCGGCGGCGGCTGGGCAGTCATGACCGGTGCATACACCTTCGCCGGCACCCACAGGCTGGTCGCCGCCGGGACCTGGGTGCTGGTGGGCGCGCTCCTGTTGACTCACTGGCGCCCGGGCCGTGCCGACCCCCACACGGCGCCGACACCCTGGACCCGTACCGACGGTGGCACCCACGACCGCCCCGGTCGCGATGTCTGTGTTCCCGACGGGTCGCCGCCCGACGACGATGACGACGCCGGTCGAGACGAGCGATAGACGGTCCATAACAAACCCCGCGGGCGCGGTACGAGTAGGCGATGCGAACCCTGTTGCTAGGTCTCGATGCGGCGTGTGAGCGTGTGCTCGGGCCGCTCGTCGACGCGGACGAGGTGCCGACGCTTGCGGGGCTGTTCTCGGATGGCGTCTCTGGACCGCTCCGGTCGCAGGTTCCGCCCTGGACGGCAAGCGCCTGGCCGTCGCTGTACACCGGTACCAACCCCGGAAAGCACGGCGTCTTCGGCTTTCTGGCCTTCGACGGCTACGACCACGAGGTCGTCGACGCGACGCGCGTGCGCCAGCCGCCGCTGTGGGAACTGCTCGACCACCACGGGCTGTCGAGCGTCGTCGTCAACGTCCCGGTCACGCACCCCGCACGCCCGTTCGATGGTGCGCTCGTCCCCGGCTACACGGCCCCCGACCCGCCCGACTGTCACCCTCAGGGACTCCTCGACGACCTCCGTGACGAGGTCGGCGAATACCGCGTCTACGCTCCCGACGAGGGCGACGACGTGGCCGACCGCGAGACACAACTCTCGGAGCTCACCGACCTCGCGCGACTTCGTGGCGCGACCTTCGCGGCGCTCGTCGACCGGTTCGACCCCGACTTCGGCTTCCTGCAGTTTCAGGTGACCGACACCGTCTGTCACCAGTTCCCCGGCGACCGCGCCGCGCTCGCCCGGGTGTACGCCGCCGTCGACGAGGCCGTTCAGGGCGCGCTCGCAACGGCCGACCCCGACACCGTCTGCGTCGCGAGCGACCACGGGATCGGCCCCTACGACTACCGCGTCGCGCCAAACGAGGCGCTGCGCGAGGCCGGACTGGTCGAGACGACCAGCGACGGCGTCGGGATGCCGACGTGGGCGACCGCCCGCGACTCGGACCTGCGCGACGACGGCGGTGGCGACGGCACGCTCTCGCGCTCGCTCTCCGGCCTGGCCGCTGGTGCGGCGCGTGCCGGTCTCACCGCCCAGCGCGTCGGCGCGGTCCTCGACCGCCTGGGTGCGACCGAGACCGTGCTCCGGCACACGCCGGACTCGCTCGTCCGTGCCGGCAGTGAGCGCGTCGCGTTCCCCGAGTCGGCGGCCTACGTCCGCTCGCGCGTCGAGTGCGGCGTCCGCCTGAACGTCGCGGGCCGCGACCCCGAAGGGGTCGTCCCGCCGGCCGAGTACGAGGCCGTCCGTCAGCGCGTCATCGATGTCCTCGAAGCGATGGAGGCACCGAGCGGGCGGCCGGTCTTCGGGACCGTCGGCCGGTGCGAGGAGTTCTTCGAGGGGCCGGCCATCGACGAAGCCGTCGACGTGGTCGCGCTCCCACGCGCGCTCGACGGCTCGGTTACGTCCTGGCTCACCGGCACGCAGGTCGAACACGTCCCCGAGACAGCATGGGACCACAAACGCGAGGGCGTCGTCGCTGTCGCGGGCGACGGCGTCGACGACGCGGCGTCGCTCGACGGCGCGCATCTCTTCGACGTGGCACCGACGGTGCTCGCTTCGCTCGGACTGCCCGCCGGCGAGCACATGGACGGCACCGTCCTCCCACCAGTCGATGACACCGGGACGACCTCGTATCCCGACCGCGCGGCGACGGGGCCGGCTGTCGGCGCCGACGCCGACGTCGAGGACAGACTGTCCAGTCTCGGCTATCTGGAATGAGACCCAGGGGGCTGTCGCGCCTGTCCGGGCGGGGGACCGTCGCTCCCGTCGGGGCGGGGGACCGTCACTCCTGTCGGGGCGCGCCACCGCTCCTGTCCGGGCGGACGGCTACTGTCGTGGCGCGCCGCGAGGCGGCCAGCCGCGTTCGACCCGTTCGAGCTCGGCCAGCGCGTAGGCCATCCACGCGACACACCACCGCATCAGGACGACGCGTTTGGTGTGAAAACGGTGTTTTCGGAAGAAGTAGCGGCCGCCGCCGACGTAGAAGGTTTCGAGTGCCCAGTCGAGAATACGCCGGGCGAAGTCAGTTTCGCCGGCGTAGGCGAACACGAGCGCGCCCTGTGTCGCGGCGTGGATGTCCCGCGGATAGGGACCCGTCTCGTCGAAGTTCGCCGCGCCGTCGGCGTCGAACAGCGTGTCGCGGTAGAACGCCAGCCCGTGGCTCAGGGTGTCGTCGAACTCGTCCGACCCGGTCACCGCGCGGTAGCGCTGGAACGCCTCGATGACGAAGCCGTTGTGATGACTGTCCATCGAGAGATGCGACGCCGACGCCGGGTCGCGGTAGTGCCACCCACCCGCCGGTGTCTGCTGGGAAGCGACGTACCGGAGGAGTTCGCTGGCGCCCTCCTGCAGGCGGGACTCGGGGAAGCGGTCGAAGAGGTCGACGAGCGTCCGCGCGCCGAGCGCCACCGCGTTGATCGTGGTGTAGTCGTCGGACTCGCTGGGTTTGTAGTCGATCGTTGCGCCGACGCCCTCCGCGGGTCCGTAGTTCAGATCCTCGAACACGAAGTCGGCGGCGGTACGGACGACCCCGGCGTAGTCGCGGTCGAAGCGCCCGTCGGCGCGCACCAGTGCTTTCACCGCGTAGGCTGTCCCGACGATCCCTGGTGTTCCCACTTCGACCACGCCGTCGAGCGTCTGCAGGTCGTGACTGTGGCCGCCGCAGTAGCCCGCCTGTCCCTCGATGCGGGCGTCGACGAGCCAGTCGGCCAGCGTGCGGGCCTCCGACTCGTAGTCCGGCGGTTCCCTCCCATCGGGTGCGCTCCCGTCATCGGGCGCGTTCCCGCGGTCGGGGGCGCTCCCGTCATCGGGCGAACTCCTGCGGCCGGCGCCGGCCACCCGGGGATCGCCGGCGTCGAGCAGGTCCCCGGCCGTCATGTTCGCCATCACGAAGAGGGCCGTTCCCATGAAGTTGCGTCGCTCGTCGACGCGGAACAGTGGTCGCAGGTCGACCGGCGCGCGCTTTATCACCTCCTGGACGGTGAGGTTGCAATACGTCGACTCGACGGGGAGAACGTCGAGAAGGCGACTGCTCATGCCATCGCCGTAATCAGGGCCGCGGTAGTCTCGGTCGCGGGCGTAGGCGAGCGTTTCGCCGAGCAGCGAGACCGTCTTCGGGACCGCCACCCGCTCGTCGGTCCCGCCGTCGCGACTCTGCTCGTCGTCGAGTCGCTCGCCAGTGCGTGCCATCGTCACTTGATGCTGGTGTACGCGCGCTTGGCGACGGACATGCCGACGCCCGACGACTCGACAGTGTAGTACGGGACGAGGTCTGCGCCGAACTTCGACTTGTACTCGCAGAGCCGCGGGGTGTTGGCGCCGACGAGGTCGTAGCCGGTCACGTCGGCGCCCTCGATGGGTACGTCACCGTCGATCACGTCGGTGATCGCCGCCCAGTGGAGCCGGCTGTTGACGCTGACGCCGTCGTAGGACTTGCCCACGCCGCCCTGCCAGAACGAGGCAGTGTCGTTCGAGTACAGGACGAGGATCCCGCCGAGGTACTCGCCGTCGCCGCCGCGAGCGACGTAGGTTCGAGCCCGATCGCCCAGCGCCGACACGAGGTCGCGGTAGAAGGCGCGGCCGACGGGGAACACCTCGTCTTGTTCGGCGTAGCGGTCGGCCACGTCGTCGTAGACGTTCATGGCTGCGTCGACCCCTTCGACGGAGACCGTCATGTCGGTGTCGTCGGCCCGGCGAACGTTCTTCCGGAGGTCGCGGCTGAACCCGGAGCGCACGTCCTCGGCGTCCCGGTCGGCAAGGTCGAGCACGTAGGTGAACACCTGCCCGACTTCGAGGTCCGCCCACTGGAAGGGGCGCGGGTCCTCGTACGCGACCGGACACTCCATATGCAGGAGCGACCGCGCGGAACTGGTGTCTAGCTCCGCCAGGACCAGTTCGACGAACTCGCGAGTCACGGACTCGCGCTTGCGCTGTTTCGGGCTCGTCGGCATCACGATCGGCCCGAGCCGCGGCACTCCCATCCCGGTCGGCGGGGACGTGACCGTCCGTCCGATCCCGTACGAGGAGACGAATACCGGCAGGAGTCCGACCGCTTCCTGTCCCTTGAACACGCCGTAGAGGCGGCGCTCGGCGCTCGTGTGTTCGTCGAGGACCTCCAGCGCTTCCGGTGTGTGGAACACCTCGAAGCCGGAAGACGGGAGCGCCCTGTCCCACTCGTCGATGTCTATCTCCTCCAGCCGCATTGTCACTCGGCGATCCGGCGACCGATCCATTTGTTAATCGCTTCCTACGGTCCGAACCCGACGACTCGCGCCGTCGCGCTCGCTCGGCAGTCTCGGCTGTCGACCACCGCGTCCGTTCGCGGTCGCCTCCTGTCTCGCCGTCAGTCGCCCGTTCCGTCGAGACCGACGACACGGCCGCAGTCACCGGCCAGAAGCACGAACTCTCCGGATCTTCCGAGCTGTCCGACTCGCGGTCGTCCACCGACGGCGGGGCGTTCAGTGTCAGCGTTCGGACGTAGGAGACGGATTACAATACCCTCGCTCGGGGTAAGCTGACCCACATGATTCGGGGTACGACCGACAGCCCGGGGACGGGTGTCACCTCGCGTTGCCCGCGACCGTGCCGTCGGCCGACCGCAGACGTTCCTTGCACCTTCGGATGACCGGACCCCAACCGCGCAGTCGTCTCAGACCGACCGACCGACCGGGGCCACGGTCCCGCGGGAGGACACAGTAGCATGTACGACGGCCACCGCGTCGGCGTCGTCGTGCCGGTGCACAACGAGGCGGCCTTCGTCGGCGATGTCCTCGACGGGCTCCCATCGTTCGTCGATGTCGCCTACGCCGTCGACGACTGTTCGACCGACGGCTCGTGGGGCGTACTCCTCGAGCGCGCCGTCCGTGCCGGCGCGGACGGGCTGGCACACGAACAGGCACCCGATACGGTCGGCGAGCTCCCCGTCGACGTGCCGGTGTCCGACCCCATCGCGGTGACGCGGCCAGACAGTCAACGGCGAGACAGTCGGGGCGACAGCGACGAGGTCCGCCCGGCCTCCGACGGGGGAACTGCCGCGGACCCGCCGGTCGTCCCGATCCGTCACGAGACGAACCGCGGACGCGGCGGCGCTGTCAAGACCGGATACCGTGCGGCGCTCGACGACGGGATGGACGTCGTCGCTGTCCTCGACGGCGACGGACAGATGGATCCCGGCGAACTCGACCGCCTCCTGGATCCGGTCGTCTCGGGGGCCGCCGATTACGCGAAAGGCGACCGGCTCCGCGACCCAGCCGACCGCGGAGAGATGTCCGGCTGGCGGCTGTTCGGCAACGCACTCCTGACGCTGTTGACCCGCGTCTCCAGCGGGTACTGGGGGATGTCCGACCCGCAGAACGGTTTCACCGCCATCTCTCGCGAGGCCCTCGAAGACCTCGCGTTCGACCGCCTCTACGAGGGCTACGGCTTCCTCAACGACGTTCTGGTCCACCTGAACGTCGCCGACGCCCGCGTCGTCGACGTGTCGATGCGCGCCCGGTACGGCGAGGAGGAAAGCGGCATCCAGTACCGCTCGTTCGTCCCGCGGCTGTCGTGGCTGCTCTGTCGGCGGTTCGTCTGGCGACTCCGTGCGACCGGCGCCTCTCCGCGGCGGCCGACCGCGTCGCTGTACGGCCTGGCTGGGCTGGCCGCCCTCGGCGGACTCGGCGGGTCCGCGCTCTCGCTGAGCGCCGGTGCGGACGGGGTCACACCGCTGGCGCTGACCGCTCTCGTCGGCAGCGTCGCGCTGGCCGCCCTCGCGGTCGCCGCCGACAGGCGCGACAACCGACCGCTCGTCTCCCGACTCGACCTGGAACGGTGATCGCCGTGGTCGAGGAGCCATCGACCACGGCCGGATCGCGTTCACTCATGACCCGATCGCGCCCACCCACGACCCGGTCGCGTTCACTCACGAACGGCGAGCGTCCGACTCAGTCGGACGCGAGGTGGGTGCCTGACAGTCACTCGTTCGCGCTCTGTCTCACCCACGACCTCGACCGCCCGTCAAAGGGGCTGCGTGGACTCTACTACGCCCTCCGCGACCGGCCGGGCTACCATCTCCGGACGCTCGCCGGCGACGAGAACCCCTACTGGCAGTTCGAGTCGGTCATGGCTCTCGAAGCGGACCTCGGGGTGCGCTCGGCGTGGTACGTCCTCGACCAGCCCCACCTGCTCCGGGACCGTCCCGTCAGCGAGTGGGTCGACCCCGAGCGGTGGGTGCAGTTCCTCGGCCGCTACGACGTGACGAGCGACCGGATCGCGACGGCGCTGCGGGACCTCGACGCGGGCGGCTGGGAGGTCGGCCTCCACGGGTCGATCCCCGCTCACGTCGAACCCGAACGGCTCCGAACCGAGAAAGAGCGGATCGAGCGGGTCCTCGGTCACGAGATACGGGGTGTCCGACAGCACTACCTCCGCCTCGACGGCGAGCGGACCTGGCGCTCGCAGACCGACTGCGGACTCGCCTACGACGCCAGCCTCGGCTCGGGCGAGACGGTCGGCTTCGAGTACGGCGACCGACCGTTCCACCCGTTCGACGACGCGTTCGCCGTCTTCCCGCTGACCGCGATGGAGCAGGCGATCCCCGGCGTCGGCGCTGACGGCGACCGGGCCTGGCAGGTCTGTGAGGGACTGCTCCAGGAGGCCGCCGAGCGCGAGGCGGTGATGACCGTCCTCTGGCACCCGCGCTACTTCAACGCCCATGAGTTCCCCGGCTACCGCTCGCTCTACCGACGGCTCGTCGAGCGCGCGCTGGCGATGGGTGCCTGGGTCGGCCCGCCCGGCCGGCTCTACGAGCGCGTCCACGGTGAGACCGGGTCCGACGGTGACGAGAACGATTCCGGAGACGCGAAAAACGGGTCCGACGATGACGAGAACGAGTTCTACGGGGAACGGGTTCGGAGTTAGGCGAGCGTCTCGGCGAGGACGTCGGCTATCCGTCCCGCCGCGTCGCCGTCGCCGTAGGGCTGTGGGTCGTCGTCGGGCAGCGTCGGGTCGGCCAGCGCCGCCGCGATGGCGTCGGCGTCGGCGCCGACGAGTTCGTTCTTCCCGACCGCGACGGTCTCGACCCACTCGGTCTCCGCCCGGAGCGTGACACAGGGCGTATCGAGGAAGTACGCCTCCTTCTGGACGCCGCCGGAGTCGGTCGCGACCGCGCGGGCACCGTCGAGAAGCGCGACGAAATCCAGGTAGCCGACCGGGTCCACGAGGCGGAGCGCCGTCGCCGCCCGGTCGTGGAGGTCGTAGCTTTCGAGGCGGTCGGCGGTGCGCGGATGGAGCGGGACGACGACCGGGCCGTCGATCGCGGCGAGGCCATCGAGGATCGCCGCCAGTCGGTCGGGATCGTCCGTGTTGCGCGCCCGGTGAACTGTCGCGAGGACGTACTCGCCGGGGTCGACTCCGATGTCCTCGTGGACCGACGAGGTCCGGTGGGCGGCGTCGCTCGCCCACCGCATCGCGTCGTACATCACGTCACCGGTCTGGTGTGTCCGCGTGTCGAGCCCCTCCGACCGGAGGTTCCGGACCGCGTCCTCGGTCGGGGCGAAGAGGAGTTCGGAGACGTGGTCGGTGACGATCCGATTTACCTCCTCCGGCATCCGCCGGTCGCCGCTTCGCAGGCCGGCCTCGACGTGCGCGACGGGCACGTTCGCCTTCGCGCCGACGAGCGCCGCCCCGAGCGTCGAGTTCGTGTCGCCGTAGACCAGGAGCGCGTCGGGCTCCTCGCGCTCGACGACGGCTTCGAGCCGAGTCATCACGGCCGCGGTCTGCTCGGCGTGACTCCCGGAGCCGACGCCGAGATTCTCGGTGGGCTCGGGCACGGCGAGCTCGTCGAAGAACACGTCCGAGAGTTCCTCGTCGTAGTGCTGGCCGGTGTGGACGAGCGTCTCGTCGTGCCGACCTGCCAGCGCCCGCGAGACGGGGAAGGCCTTGACGAACTGGGGGCGTGCGCCGACGACCGAGAGCACGCGGAGTCCGCCGTCGGCCCCTGTCTCGTCGGCGGTCACTGTACCACCTCGTAGCGTGCGAGCGCGGTGGCGACCCGGTCGATGTCCCCGTCAGCGAGGCCGGGATGGACTGGCACCGAGAGCACGCGCTCGGCGGCCCGCTCGGCGACCGGACAGTCCGCGTCCACGCCCTCGTAGGCGGGCTGTTCGTGGATCGGCGTCGGGTAGTAGACCCCGGTGTCGACGCCGTGGTCGTCGAGGTGGGCCGCCAGCCGGTCGCGGTCCGGTGCGGTTACGGTGTACTGGTGGTAGGCGTGCGTACGACCGTCGGGGTCGGGCGGCGCCCGGAGCGCCGAGTCCGCGAGCGCGTCGGTCAGGCGCGCGGCGGCGTCGCGACGGGCGCGGAGGAACCGGCCGAGCCGTTTGAGCTGGACGCGACCGATCGCCGCCGCGATGTTGGTCATCCGGAAGTTGTGGCCGAGGTCGACGTGGCGGTAGTCGTCGTCGCGGCCGTGGTTGACGAAGCGGGCGGCGCGCTCGGCCACGCCCGCGCGGTGGGTCACGACCATCCCGCCCTCGCCCGTGGTCATGTTCTTCGTCGGGTAAAAGGAGAAAGCAGCCGCGTCACCGAACTGGCCGACGCGGTCGCCGTCGATCCGGGCGCCGTGGGCCTGTGCCGCGTCTTCGACCAGGACTGCGTCGTGTTCGTCGGCGATGGCCGCGAGTTCGTCCATCCGGGCGGGCAGTCCGTACAGGTGGACCGGGAGGATTGCGTCCACCGTCCCTTCGTCTCGGATCGCATCGCGGACGGCGGCGGGGTCGAGATTGTACGTCTCGGGGTCCACATCGGCGAAGACGGGGCGAGCACCACAGAAGCGGACGGCGTTGGCGGTGGCGACGAACGAAAACGGCGTCGTGACGACGACGTCGCCCTCACCGATCCCACAGGCGACGAGCGCCGCGTGGAGCGCGGTCGTCCCGTTGGACGTCGCGACCGCGTGGTCCGTATGGCAGTAAGTCGCGAACTCGTCCTCGAACGCGCGGACGACCTCCCCGTCGGCCAGCGCGCCGCTGTGGATTACCTCCGCGACGCGTTCGGCCTCGCGCTCGCCCACGGCGGGGTCGGCGATCGGGATCCGCGCGTCCTCGTCGAGCGAACTCATGGGAGGTCGTTCCCCCCGCGGAGGCGTTCGGGCAGCGGTTCGTGACGCGCGGGGACGCCGACGGCGACCGTCTCCGGCGGAACGTCCTCGGCGACGAGCGCGCCCGCGGCGACGAAGGCGTCCTCGCCGACGGTCAGGCCCGGCAACAGGGTCGCGTTCGCCCCGATCGAGGCGCCAGACTCGACGGTGATGCCGTCTATCTCGCTCCCCTCGCGCACCGGATAGGGGTCGTTCGTCACGACCGCGTGCGGGCCGACGAAGACGTCGTCCCTGACGGTGGTGTCCGGCGGGAGGTACGCCCCGGTCTGTAGGCTGACCCGCGAGCCGACGGTCACGTCACCGTCGACGGTTGCGCGGGTCCCGACGAGGACGTCGTCACCGAAGCTGCAGTCCGCGAGGACGACGGCCTGATGGCCGGTGGTGAACCGGTCGCCGGCGGTTACGTTCTCGTAGATCACCGTTCCGGCGCGGACCGTCGCGTCGTCGCCCAGCCGCGTGACCCCGCCGCCCCGGTGTGGCTCGCCGACGGTCGCCGTTTCGGCGATCTCGGGGTCGCGCCCAGTCTCGACCGCTGTGCGTGCGTGCTCGCTCATGTCACGGGCCGGACAACAGCGGCGCTCCCCTTTGTTATGGATCGCCTGCGGTTCCGCGGGGCGACGCGCGTCAGTCAGCGACGTGGCTCCGGCCGGTTCCGGAGTGCGTCCAGGATCGGTCGGATGCGGTGGTCGAGAAACGAGACAGTCGCTCTGCGTAGTCGGGGCTGGCTCTCCGTACCGCGTGCGGTTGGGTTACTCGCGCAGTGACTGCTCCATCGCGAGTTCGAGGTAGGGGACCACGACTTCCGTGGCGTCGGTCGCCGCGACGGTCTGGTCGGTCGCGTCGTAGTCGACGAGTCCCGCGTCGTCGAGTTTCGGCAGGTTCGAGTGGACGAGTCGCGCGGCGACCCGGTTGCGGAACTCACCAGTCGTGAGTCCCGCGGGCGTTCCGCCTTCGTCGACCACGTACTCCACGAGGTCGGCGTAGGGTATCGGTCCGTCACTGCGGATGAGGTAGGTCAGGATGTAGCGGTTCCCCGGCCGCGAGAGTAACTGGAAGAGGTCGTCGATCGGGACCGAATCGGCGGTCGGCCCGTCGGCCGCGGCGTCGCTCTGCTCGGCGTGGTGGTCTCCCCCTGTGTCGCGGTCCGGCACGGACCCGGCATCGTCGGACCCCTCGGCGCGTTCCCTCTCGGGACGGTCGTCGCTCGACAACCGCTCTCCGGAGCGTTCTGGCTCCATGGGACTCTCTTTTCGCTCGACTGTTATATATGTGTGCCTCATTCTCATGCAGGGTGTACTCGTAATCCCTGATTACTGGTGTGAGCGCGGGATTTCGGCCGTGATTTCCAGCAGTAAGACTGGCGAGAAATCGCCGTCCGACACGGAGCGTCGAAACCTCTATACGTGGTACAGGACTCGTAGTGAGTACAGCGGAGATGGGACGCAACTGGGTTCCGAACGTCATCTCCACGTGACCGCGTGGTCCCAGCCTCACGAGTACTCGACGCGCGCTCGTCGCGTACCCCGCAACAGATCCGCACGCAACCATGACCACAGATTGGGACGACGTCAGTTTCGTCATCAGTTCGCGGTATCGGGTCGTAGTCCTCAGACGCCTGGCTGAAGGGCCCTCGACGCCGTCACAGATCGCCTCGGACGCGGATGTCGGGATCGCGCACGTCTCGCGGGCGCTCCAGCGGCTCCGCAAGCGCGAACTCGTCGACCTGCTCGTCTCCGACGACCGGAAGAAAGGCCGCGTCTATGGGCTCACCGAAACCGGCCGCGACGTCTGGGAGAAGATCGAAGCCGAAAACATGATCTGAAGCCCCAGCTGCCACAACGCGGCCACCGCCTCCGTCGCGCTCCCACGCTGGTCCGCAGCGACTCTGACTGGGCCGAGGCCGCGCGAAACACGCCTCGGCGTCTCGAACGTGCCCAGCGCGCCAGGTCCCACAGTCGCGACCGCATCACGCCACCGTCGGTCGGGCCAGTACTTCGCTTCCGGTCCTCCCCCGGTAGGATCAACCAAACCTGGGATAGTGAGGCCTTACCCATTCGACCGTCCGTTTCGACTGGCCACCGCTGGATGGTCGAACCCCCGAATTGCTTTACAGACCTATGTCTGTAATTTACATCTGTTAATCACTCCGTACTGACTGTCGGTCCGGGTCGCGCGGTGGGGGCTGTCCCGGTCGCGGCCAGCCGCTCGATCTCGACCCGAAGCACCCCTCCGGTGGTCGGTTACGGTACACACTGTTTGCCCTTGGTGTAAGTCGTCTATTACAATAGCCGGCGGTTACGGTGTACAGACCGATGACCGAACACCTCTCAGACGAGGACCTCGAACGCATCGCGCAGTTCGCTGCGACGCCGGCGTACGAGCGGGAACCGGAACAGTTGCTCCCGGAACGTGAGCGTCCAGTCGACGACGACGACGAATCGGACCCCGTCGACGCCCCGAGAACGAAGCGGTAGCGACGACCGCCGACTGCCGTCCTCTGTGACTCGGTTCTCGTTCCTCCTGACAGCACGGTCTCGACAGACACGCTCGCGATAGCGAAACCGATGCCGACTCCGACCGTCACAAAAGGTCTTCGCGGTCGCTTACCTGCGCCGGCGGAGGTCTTCGGGCGCCTGCCGCTGATACGTCGCTCGCACGATGAGATGGGCGGCGACGCTGAGAAGGAGGCCGGAGACGATGACGATCCCGAGACCGGTCCCCGAGAGCGAGCCGAACACCCAGACGTCGAAGGTAGTGAGCGCGACGAGCCCGGTCCCGAGAAGGATGAGGGGGAGGTAGAGATACGGCCACGGGAAGCGTGGCTCCTCGGTGTCGAGATACCGGTCGACGCCGGCGGCGGCGGCGGTGAGCTCGACGATTCCGCTGTCCTGCTCGTACGCGACGAGGCCGGCGTCCTCGAGCTTCGGGACGTGGGTCTGGTACAGCGAGACGTAGACCCGCTTTCGCTGCTGTTTGGTCAGCTCTTCGACCGTCGTGTCGTTCTCCCAGGCGGCCACCCGCTCGGCCAGGTCCGTCATCTCGATCGGCTCCTCGCTCGTCCGGAGCAGATAGAGGACGTAGCGCCGTCTCGCACTGCTCAGGATGTCGAAAACGACGTCCTGGGTCAGTGACCCGTCTTCCGTTGCCATCCCCCATCAGCCCCCACACTGAGTTGTATGTGTGGTGATACGACGGGTGGATGCCCCGCTGTCGTGGTTCGACACACCTGGTTTGTCCGATGGGTTTCACTTTGTTACGAACCAGTTACTCCATGGGCGCTACACGCGCACACGCTCGCCACGAATATCGACGTATCGCGACTGAAACGCCGTATATCGGCGACACTGCTGAATCACTCAGATCCGGTAATTCAGCGCTACCCACCAAAAGAAACGAATAACAAAGCCGCAATCGGGCCGTATCGACGGACGAGCCATGAGAAATGGACGGGTACCGGTGCTGACCACAGTCGGCCGACAGGACTGGCGGCGGGACCGTCGAGGTTCCGGCAGTCGCCGCAGGCTGTCCGGCGTGGTCCGGACCGACGGGCGAGGTGGCGTGCGATGACCGAACGAATGCGAGCAGGCGTCGTGGGGGTCGGCAGCATGGGCTCTCACCACGCCCGCGTCTACAGCGAACTCCCCAGCGTCGAACTCGTCGGCGTCGCGGATCTCGACCGCGAGCGCGCCGCTGGCGTGGCCGCGGAGTTCGATACACGGGTTCGCGACCAGGCGGAACTGCTCGCGATGGCCGATGCGGTATCGATCGTCGTCCCCACTCGCCACCACGAGGCAGTCGCGCGAGCGGCCATCGACGCCGGCACGCACCTCCTCGTCGAGAAACCGTTCGTCGACGATATCGGCGCGGGTCGCGGGATCATCGCGGCCGCGCGGGCGAGCGACCTTGTCCTCCAGGTCGGGCACGTCGAGCGGTACAATCCAGCGGTCCGGGCGCTCGACGACGTCGTCGCGGAGGTCGATCCGATCGCCTTCGCTGCGCGTCGGCAGGGGCCGCCCGTCGACCGCGACACCACCGACAGCGTCGTCTTCGACCTGATGATCCACGACATCGACATCGTGTGCTCGCTCGCAGACGCGCCGGTCTCGTCGGTGACGGCGGCGGGGATCCGCGACGGGGGCCACGTCGTCGCACAGCTCACCTTCGACGACGGCACGGCTGCGACGCTGACAGCCAGCCGAGTCACCCAGCGGCGGATCCGCGACCTCTCGGTGACCGCCGAGGACTGCCACGTCGAGGTGGACTACGTCGACCAGTCGGTGCGGATCCACCGCCACTCGCTCCCCGAGTACGTCGCGACCGACGGCGACGTTCGATACCGCCACGAGAGCGTCATCGAGCGCCCGACCGTCGAGACCGGCGAGCCGCTGAAAAACGAACTCGCCGCCTTCGCCGAGGCCGTTCGGACCGGTGAGCGACCGCAGACGACCGGGACGGACGGACTCAGAGCGGTCGAACTCGCAATGGAGGTCGAACGCGCGCTCGGGCAGGACGCTGACCCGGGGACCCCGGCGGTGGTCTACCCGTGAGCGAGCAGCAATCCCGGTCGGTCGCGCTCTACGATGACGAACGCTCCCCGGCTAACCGCCAGCGTGCGTTCCGCACCGGTGAGATTCCCGTCGCGGTCTACGGGCTGGGGAAGATGGGGCTGCCGCTCGCCGCGGTCTACGCGGACGTGTCGGGGAACGTGACGGGCGTCGATGTCGACCCCGAGGTTGTCACGGCCGTGAACGCTGGCGAGTCTCCTGTTAGCGGCGAGCCAGGCCTCCCGGCGGCCGTCTCGGAACTGGTCGCCGAGGGCGCGCTCGATGCCACGACCGACGGTGTGCGCGCCGCGGCCGACGCGCGCGTTCAGGTCCTCATCGTTCCGACTGTCGTCGACGACGGAGAGGTGGACCTCTCGATGCTCGAAGCGGGCGTCCGAACCGTCGGCGCGGGTCTCGACCCGGGGGACCTCGTGGTCGTCGAGTCGACGGTCCCGCCGCGGACCTGTCGGGACCGGGTCGGGCCCTGGCTCGAAGCGGAGAGCGGACTCGACTCCGGCGAGTACGGCCTCGCCTTCTGTCCCGAGCGCACGATGAGCGGCCGGGCGATCGAAGACATCACGGCGGCGTATCCGAAAGTCGTCGGCGGCGTCGACGCGGAGAGTCGACTGGCTGCCGAACTGATTTACGAGGGGATCACTGACAACGAGGTGCTACCGGTGGCCGACGCGACGACCGCCGAGTGCGTGAAGGTGTTCGAGGGGGTCTATCGCGACGTCAATATCGCGCTGGCCAACGAACTCGCGCGGCTGGCCGACGAGCTATGTGTCGACGTCACAGACGCCATCCAGGTGGCAAACACCCAGCCGTTCTGTGACATCCACGACCCCGGGCCCGGCGTCGGCGGTCACTGCATCCCCTACTACCCCTATTTCCTCATCTCGGAGTTCGAGGGGCCGACGCCGCTGTTGCGCACCGCCCGCAGAGTCAACGACGCGATGCCTCGCTTCACCGTCGAGAAGACTGCGACCGAACTCGCGGACGCGGGTCGCGACCTCGGCGAGAGCATCGTGGTCGTACTGGGACTGACCTATCGCCCGGGCGTTGACGAAACCCGGGCCTCACCGGGGATCGATGTCGCGGCGGAACTCCGGGACCGCGGCGCCGACGTGTACGCGGTCGACCCCGTCTGTACGAGTCCGCCGCCCGACGGCGTCGAGCCGCTCGGACTGGACGAGGTCGATACCGTCGACCCGGACGCGCTCGTTCTCGTCACGGCCCACGAGGCCTTCGAGTCGTTGGACTGGACTGCAGTCAGTGACGCGGTAGTGGTCGACGGCCAGCGGACGGGGTCCCCCGACGACCGTGTTCGCTCAGTCTACGCGATCGGCGACGGTTCGGGCACGGACCGATAACGGTCGGCGTCGCCCCTCGCTTTTCAGCGGTCGGACCCGTCGGACCGCGCACGCACGAGGATTTCTCCAGTTGCGTGGACGGTAACTTCGTGGTCGGCGAGTTCGAATGTCACGTGTCCGTCTCCGTCGGTTCGCTCGAACAGTCGGTTGAGCGCGTCCGGGTCGACGACGTCGGCCAGCGGCTGTTGGATATCCACCGGCGCGACGTTCTTCGCTTCGGCCACTGCTTCGACCACGCTGACACTGAGCGACCCGTGGCCCGACTCGACGGTCCGGTGTACCACGACATCTCGGCGCTCGAACCGATCACCTTGCTTACTGCTTGTGGTCTTCTCACGCATTTTCGATCCACCGTTTCCCCGTTTTCCGCGAGATGCTTCGTCCCATCCCGATTGGCATACCCAGTTTCGATCATCATAGTTTCTTCGGTTCGACCTGACACGATTCGGTGATACCTCGCTCTCAACGTATCCGCCATGGCCCGATCAGCACGACCGTTTGTCGTAGTACTGCCATTTTCTCGCTCCGCGATGTAAAATTGTTTTCACTATTCTGCCGCAGTTGTCGGGCCATTGCCGAGATATTAACTCGCTTCTGGAAAAAACTCACTAATGAATGTTTCGAAATCTGATTTTTACAATTCCTAGTGTGACTGTTCAATCAGGAAATATTAAGTGGTGTGGACTTCTGGGGACAAGTGGCGCAATACACTCTGTGGAGGGGTCTCCAGCGCCGGGGTACGGACCGATGACGAGATATCGATCACACCTACCGACCGAGAATCAGGCGATAAGTACAGATTTCCGGCGGTCGAATCCGCCGGCCCGAGGCAGCGATGGCAGCGATGAGTGAATCAGTGATGAGACGGCCGGGGCGTGCACGAAACGGGGAATCAGCGCCCGGCGGGTCGACGCGGCGGCTCGCCGAGTGGGGTAACCGTTGATGTCGTCGAAGTCCCACCAGTCGGTGACGGCGGACGGAATCGCCGGGAACGGATCCGACGCGAACGACGACCCGCAGTCCGAGCCCGCCGTAGACGAGCGGGCTCAGTCGGCCAGGGAGCTGTCGCTCGACCACGTCTTCGAGATACTGAAAAACGAGCGCCGGCGGACGGTCCTGCACTACCTCGCCGACGAGGAGGGGCCGGTTTCACTGGGGGAACTCGCAGAACACGTCGCCGCAGTCGAGAACGACACCACTGTCGCTCGCGTCACGTCCAAAGAGCGAAAGTGCGTCTACGTCGGCCTCTATCAGTGTCACCTGCCGAAGATGGACGACATGGACATCGTCTCGTTCAATCAGAACCGCGGGAAGATCGAGGTCGGGCCGAACGCGGGCGCGCTGTACGCCTACCTCGATGATTCGGACTCGCGCGACCGCTCGTGGCCGCTGTACTACGGGGCGGTCGCAGCTCTGGGGGGCGCGCTGCTCTCGTTGAGTCACGTCGGAGCGAGCACCGTCGGATTGACGCCCACTCTCGTCGCCGTCGTTTCGTTGCTCGGAATCGCGACCTGTGCCGCCCTCGAACTGGACGCACAGGACGACGACTGAGACGGATTGCCGTCACTGCGTCCCGCGACGACCGCCCGATAACGGGCGGTCGATGCGGGAACGACGAACAGCAGTCCGTCCAAGGTGGCCGGTTGTACCGACCGTACGACACACTCTCGTGATTTTTCGCCATCGAGACCGGACCAGAAAACCGTTGACAGGGAGTCGTCGCGGCGGCCGAGACGGCCGGTCAGCGGACGACCGCGAGGTCGACGAACCCGGGCTCCTGGGCGGTGATCCAGACGGCCATCCGCTCGTGGGCGTCCATCTCTTCCGGGTAGATCGTGCACTGATTGGGCGCGTCCTCGTATCGCTCGACGACCGCGCGCAGGGATGGGGAATCGGGTCCGTGGTCCGGTCGCCTGGTACTGTCCATCGACATAGGTGCTGCCACAGCCCGTACCGGCATTGTAATAGGTCGTATACCCGGGCCCGGACAGCGATTGAGGCGGTCAGTGGTCCGTGCGCTCAGCTGCGACGCGCGGCGGTCGATCGACCTTTCGAACTGACCGCCAGCCGTTCCTGCGACGCCGTGTCCACTGTGCGCTCACGACCGATAGCGGTACACTTCCTGCCCCCGGACGAACGCGCGGGTGACCGTCGGTGTCGGCTCTGGGTCCACCACGGCGAGGTCGGCGCGTGCGCCCGGTTCGAGGCGGCCGCGGTCGTCGAGGTCGGCGATCGCGGCCGGCCGGCTCGTCACTCTGGCGACGCGCTCGGAGAGCGGTTCCTCAGTGTCCACGAACACCGATTCGAGCAGCGACTGTGGACGGTAGTCCGAGCAGAGCGCGTCGACGAGTCCTGCCGCGATAGCTTCGCGCCCGCCGAGGTTGTCCCAGAGGCTCCCCCCGCGGACGACGTTCGGCGCCCCCATCGCCGTCGCCACGCCCAGTTCGCGGGCGCGCCGGGCAGCCGCCATCGTGACCGGGTACTCCGCGAGTGCGACCCCGTCCGAGGCGGCCCGCTCGACGGCCGCCCCGTCCGCGTCGTCGTGGGAGGCGAGAACGACTCCTGCGTCCGTGAGTCCGTCCGCGAGCTCGCTGGCGCGCTCGCGTCGCCGCTCGACCGGGACCGCAGCGCGCTCGCTTCCGAGTCGGTCGACCGCGTCCGCGGCCGCACCGCGGCCGTCCGTGTACCGGCGCTCGAAGGCACCCTCGTCGTCGAACTGACCGCTCTCGGGGACGTGGGCCATCAGCGAGACGATATCGACAGCGTCACGCTCGGCGATGTCGCGGACTCTGGCGACTGATTCGGGGTCGGTCACCTCACAGCGGGCGTGGAAGCGGTGGTCCGCGGCAAGGCCGTCGTCGCGCTCGATGGCTCGCAACAGGTCGGTCGCGACGTCGAGCGAACGGTTTTTCTCCGGCGACTCTTCGAAGGCCACGGCGTCGAACTTCGTGGTGACACCGGCACCGATCGTATGCCTGTCGGAGACGCGGAGCGCCGACCGAACGGGGATCCGCTCGCCGGAGCGGGGACTGAGAAAGCGCTCGACGTCGTCGCCGTGAAGGTCGACCAGTCCGGGGATCACGTATCGGCCCTCGACATCGATCTGGTGGTCGAGATCCGAGGGTCGTCCTGGCGTGGCCCGGACCGCCGCCACGCGCTCGCCAGCCAGCACGAGCTCTCCACCCTCCAGCACCCGGTCCGGTGTGACGATGGTTCCGCCGACGATTCCCGTTCGAGTCGTGTCCATATCCCGTGCTCTCGTCGGGTGCGAGGTTTGTTATCCGTCGATTAAACGCTGGGCGAGCGAGCGACATCGACCGTGGTGACTCTCACTGTCGAGGACGGTCGTGGCGGCAAAAGCGGTCGAAACCCGGGTCAACGCAGGGCGAGCGGGCAGGCACGCGACACCGGGCCGACCGTGATACATGTCCGAACGGGACCCTGGAGGCCCCAGTCCGCCGCGCGCTCGCCGGTCTGCCGACCACAGGCAGGTACCCCAGTCCCGCGGTCGGCGACCCCGCTGCCGTTCGGCAGCGGGTGGACCCCGCTGTGGTTCGGTTGCGGGTGAACCGCGCCGCCGTTCGACGACGGTGTGGACCGTACTCCCGTTCCCCGCGTATCGGCTCGGAGTCCGAGGCCTTTGTTAGCCTCCGTCTACGGCTGCGAACCGGTTTCGATGCCGCAATCAGGCACTCGCTTCGCCGTCCGAAGGCACTCGCTATGGCTTCTCTCCGACGATACGGGGCGGTGCCGGTGGGTGGTGTGTGGGCACCGTCGAGCGATAGCCGGTCATTACCGCGCGTTCGCGGAGTGAACGGTAGCGGCGCTTTATAGGGTTTTCACGGGAGCGATCCGATGCCGTCGACCCACAGACCGGCCCACTGATGCGCCCGAACCCCTGTGCATGCGGGCGACGACTCGGTCGTCGTCCGGGTGTGTCGGTCGCCCGATGCGTGGCTCTCCAGCCCGGCCACGCGGGCTGACGGCTGTGCCTGCCGCGGTTTTCCCGGAATTTCCGGCCGCCGTCCGCCGCCCACCGGACGGCGCCCGGGTCCCGAACCACCACCTTTCGGTCTCGCTGTGCCAGTGCTGTCGCCGACCCCCTCACCGACACTGGTATGACCGTGCCGTCCGTTCGCGCGCCTATGGGTTCGGACGCTGACGCCGCGGGCAACTCGGGGAAAGTGACACGCCTGCTCGACCGCTACGACCTCGACGGGACGGGTGACGAGCTGGTCGCCCGCTGGACCGGCGACGGTGTCGAGCGCTCGAGCCTCCGTGATCTGGCCGACTGGTTCAACCGGGAACTGCTGCGCGTCGCGATGGTCCGGGCCGGGATGAACCCGATGGACCGCACCGTCGAGCGTCACTACGACGTCCTCACCGACACAGGCGGCAGCGAGGGTCTTCGGACCGAGGTCCGCAACGAACTTGCCCATGCAGGCGTCGACGTCGACGCGTTGCTCGCGGACTTCGTCTCCCACCAGTCGGTCCACACCTACCTCACCCGGGTCCGCGGGGCGCGCTCGCCGACCGAGAACACCGCCACCGTCGCGAACGACGTGCAGTCGATCCGGCGCCTGCTCGGCCGGACCACCACTGTTGCCGACGACGCCCTCGAACGCCACCGCAACGCCGGCCGCATCTCCCTCGGTGAATTCGACGTCCTCGTCGACCTCCGTGTCATCTGTCGCGACTGCGACACCGACAGCGACGTCGTCACCTTTCTCGAAGACGGCGGCTGTGATTGCGACGCGAGTTAATATAATAGTTCTGTTATTTATATATAATAGTATTATTTCTGATTAAAAGAGCAAAAAATAAATTATCGAGGTGTGCGCAGAGATCCCCGTTTTATCGGCTGCGAAGGACTAATTTGACGGCAGAGTATTCAGTTGAGATCCACCTGATCATTTGAAACTGCACGGTGTTCGGTTTCGGCGGCTCTAAACCACTATATCGCGACCTGCGGACGTCTACGGTCGAGGAAAGAACTAACGGATATATTATTATATGAATTATGTTAGGAGTTCGTCACGGCGCGCCAACGAGGACGAATTTGCTCTCGGTGTCACCGTTGGTGATCTGGCGCTCGCTCTCGGGTGGGAGGCGGATGGCGTCGCCCGCTTCGAGAGACACGTCTTCGCCCTCGACGGAGACAGTCGCGGCACCGTCGACGAGGACGTACACCTCTTCCTGGTCGTCCGCGTCGTGGTCGTGGGGCTTGCCCTCCCAGCCCGGTTCGACCTCGAGGACCGAGACGCCGAGGTTCTCACAGTCCAGCGGTTCGCGCAGGAAGCGCAGGCCGCCGGCGACCGGTTCAACGTCGGAGGTGTCGACTCTCGTGTAGGACATCACGATGTCTTCGGCCGCGCGCGTCAAGTTCGCTTCGGCCCGGCCACCCTGCTCAGTTACGCGTCGGGGATCGTCACGTCGTGGGTGAGCGTGCCGACGCCTTCGACCTCGACCTCGACGGTGTCGCCGTCCGAGAGCGGCCCGACGCCGGCCGGCGTGCCGGTCGAGATGATGTCCCCAGCCTCCAGCGTGAGGTAGGTCGTGATCTCCTCGACCAGTTCCGGGACGGAGAAAATAAACTCCTCGCGCGTCGAGGACTGTTTCGTCTCGCCGTTTACGCGGAGTTCGATGCTCGCGTCTTCGGGAACGGCCTCCGGGGGCGCGATGGCCGGCCCGATGGGTGCGGCGCCGTCGAAGGCCTTCCCGCGGATCCAGTTCTGTTCGACGTCCTGGTCGTCGCGATTCGAGATGTCGTCGAGACAGGTGAACCCGCGGACGACGTCCCAGGCGTCGTCGGCGTCGACGTCCTTGCACTGGCGGTCGATGACGACGCCGAACTCGGCCTCCCAGTCGATGCGCTCCTTGCCGGCCGGGAGGCGCACGTCGGAGTTCGGGGTCGCGACGGCGTTCGGACCCTTCAGAAAGAGCAGTGGACGGTCGGGGATCTCGGCGTTCGACTCGGCGGCGTGGTCGGCGTAGTTGAGACCGACACAGACTATCTTCGAGGGCTCGCAGGGCGCGAGCAGGTCGACCTCGTCGCGGTCGTAGGTCTGATCGCCGAAACTGACTGTGTCGTCCTCGTAGGTGCCTGTTCGGACGGCGCCGGCGGGGTCGCGGAATCGTGCGTGTCGCATACGTCCGCGGGTGGTGGCGCGCGGCGCAAAACCGTTCCGCTCCCCGTGCGACGCTCCGTCTCCAGGAGGGATCTTGGCACATCACGGACGCCTCGGCCGACGCCGCCGCGGGGACGTGTCCGGTCGCCGCGGCGACGGGGGCGAGGCAACCGATGGCGCGACGAGCGCCAGGGCTATCTCGTGGAGTAGGGCGGGTGACGACGAGCGCGTCGGCGAGGAGTTCGGCCTCGTCGGCGACCGCGACCCGACGGCGGTCCGTTCGCTTCTGGCCTCGCTCGCGGACGACGTGGACGACCCGGCCGATCTGGCGCCGTTCGCAGTCGAGCGGCTGAACCACGAGACCTGGCTGCTGGAAACCGAGCGGCCCTGACCACGTCGTCTGGCGCAATATTTCGTGTCGCTCCACGCCCCTTTTACCGGGCCGACGCGAACAGGGATACAATGGGTTCGCAGGGATTCACCGAGGTGACGCGGCTCGCGGCGGCCCGCGAGGAACTCCTCGCGGCCGTCGACCCGCCTGCGGCGAGCGAGTCGGTCGCCGTCGTGGCCGCCACAGGGCGAACGCTCACCCAGGACATCGCAGCGACGCGGGACGTACCGGGCTTCGACCGCGCGGCGATGGACGGCTACGCGGTTCGGGCCGAAGACACCCATGCCGCGACCGAGCGCTCGCCGGTCAGACTCGACGTGGTGGGAGACGGCGCGGACGCTGACGTCACGGTCGACCCTCGACAGGCCCGCTACGTCCACACCGGCAGCCCGATGCCCGACGGGGCGGACGCCGTCGTGAAGGTCGAACGGACCGAGGAACGCGGCGACGCCGTCGAGGTGTCGCTCGCGGTGCCGCCCGGCAACGACGTGGCGCCCGCCGGCGAGGACGTCGCGGATGGCGCCCACCTCTTTTCGGCCGGCCACCGCCTGCGTGTCTCGGATCTCGGCCTGCTGAAAGCCGCCGGTCACCGGACCGTCCCGGTCGCCCCCCGGCCGACCGTGAGTGTGATCCCGACCGGCGAGGAACTCGTGGATTTCGACCCCAGCTACGGCGAGACGACCGAAACGAACGGGCTCACTGTCTCGCGGCTGGCAGAGCGGTGGGGCGCCGAAGCGACGTATCGCGATATCGTCGGCGACGACGCCGACGCGCTGGCCGACGCCATCGCGGGCGACACAGACCACGATATCGTCGTGACGACCGGCGGCTCCTCGGTGGGAGAGCGTGATCTGCTCCCGGACGTAGTCGGCGACCTCGGCGAGGTGCTCGTCCACGGCGTCGCGCTCACGCCCGGCCACCCCGTCGGCTTCGGCGTCGTCGATGGGACCCCGGTCCTCACGCTCCCGGGCTATCCCGTCTCCTGTCTCGTGACCGCCGTCCAGCTGTTGCGCCCAGCGATCGCCCGCGCCGGCGGCTTCGAACTCGAAGATTTCCCGGCATTCGAGGCGACGCTCGACGCCAAGATCGCCGGCGAGGTCGGTACCCGATCGTTCGTCAGAGTCCGCCGGACCAGCGACAAAACTGTGGAACCGGTCCGCGGCGGCGCGGGCGTCCTCTCGTCGGTCGCCGCCGCGGACGGCTGGGTCGTCGTCCCCGAGAACCTGGAGGGCGTCGCCGCCGGCGAACCCGTCACCGTCCAGCGCTGGGAAGCGTTTCACTGACAGTCCGGGTTACGGCGGCTGGAACGCGTGGTCTGTGTCACCCTCGGTCGTGAACAGGAGGTCGTCGGCGACGACGTATCTGATACGGGGGTCGGATCCGTGGTCGGTGTCTGCGCCTGCGACGAGAACCGCCCGCCGAGAGGGTGCCCGTCTCACGTCGGATCGGTTCCCTGTGGCTGCTCAGTGCTTTCTTCGCGAGCCCGGCTGTCGCCCCAGTCAGTGGCCGGGTCGTTCGTGCGACCAGAACGTCTCCTCGACGGTGACCTCCTTCTTGAACAGCGGCACTTCGTCTTTGAGACGGTCGATGCCGTCCTCGACCGTTTCGAAGGCCTCCTCGCGATGACCCGCGAGGACGACCACGAAGACGATGTCCTCACCGGCTTCCACGAGACCGGTCCGGTGGTGGAGGCGCACTTCCTGCACGCCGTCGCGCGCTTCGAGCTCGTCCCGGATCGTCGCCATCCGCTCCTCAGCGACGCCGTCGTACTTCTCGAACTCCAGGCTCTCGGTCGGGTCGTCGTCGGGGTCTTCCTGGACCCGGACACGGCCCGTAAAGGTCGCGATGGCGCCGGCGTAGCGCGCTCGCTCGGATGCTTTCACCTCGGCGACGAGCGAGGACAGTGTCTCGAAGGGCTCGCGTTCGTCGAGGGTGTCTGCGAGCGCGTCGGCGTCGACGGCGTCGGCTTCGGGGGCGTCGAGGACCACCTCGCCCGCGACCTCGCGGTCGCCGAGGACGACGGTGGGGATGTCGGCGCCGCTGTACCCCTCGACGAGCGCGTAGTCGTAGTCTGGCGCCAGGTCGTCGAGCGTTTCGTCCAGGGTGCGATCGGCGCCGGTGGCGAACCAGCCGTCGTCGTCGGTGATCCCGTAGGTGACCGCCGCTCCCGCGGCGCGGTGGCGCGCGGTGTCTTTCCCCTCGGTGTCCACCTCGGGGTTCGTCCGGAGGTGTTTGACCGTCGCGACGCGTCCCCGCTCGGCGAGACGCTCGGCGAGGCGCTCGACGAGCGTCGTCTTCCCCGTGTCCGAGTGGCCGGCGATCCCGAGGAGCTTCATGACCGTCCGTGGGCGCTCCTCGCCCATAGGGGTAGCGACATATGCAATCGTCGCGTACGACCGGGCGATGACCGACTCGCCTTCGACGGACGACTCTCCTTCGGCAGGCGATTCGCCCGCAGTACGCGGCGTTGTCCTTGCCGGCGGCGCGAGCATCCGTTTCGGTGACACCGATAAGGCCCTCGCCGCCCTCGACGGGCGACCGCTGGTCGCGCACGTCCTCGACGCCGTCACCGCTGCGACCGACGACGTACCCGTCGTCGCCGTCGCCAACGGCGAACAGAGCGAGCGCCTCCGCGGCGCACTCGACCAGGTGGCGAGCGACGACCCGTTCGCCTTCGAAACTGTCGTCGACGTTTCCACCCTTTCGGGGCCGCTCGCGGGGATCCTCGCGGCCGCCGAGACGGTCGACACCGACTGGCTGTTCGTCTGCGCCTGCGACATGCCGCTCGTGACGCCCGCGGGCATCGACGCGGTCCGCGACGCGGCCTCCGTGGCGGACTCCGGGCTCGGGACTGACGACGCCGTAGCCATAGACGCGCTGGTCCCCGTCGTCGACGGCTACGACCAGCCGCTCCACGCGCTCTATCGCCGGAGTGCGCTCGAACGCGCTCGCCCGGCGCTCGCAGCGGGCGACGCGACCATGGCCCTGCTCGACGAACTGCGCGTCGAGCGCGTCACGGCCGCGGACCTCGACTGGTCCGACAGCGAGTCGACGCTCGCCGAGGCGACGACGAACGTGAACACTCGCGAGGATCTGGACGCCGTGCGGAACCGCCGGCGCGACTGAGGGGCAGGCCGTCTGCGGTCGGAACGACCGGGGGCCAGACTGCCGGCGGTCTGAGCGACCGAACTCGAATCGGCCGCCCTCAGGCCTGGTCCAGCCGGTGCCCGCAGGCGCACTCGCCGATGCAGTAACTCGTCTCCGCGGGCGAGACATCGACACCCATCGCCGCCAGCGACGATATCGCCGAGCGCTCGCCGTCGACTGCGGGCCTGACCCGCGCCGCCGTCGCGCCGTAGGGCCGCGCGCCCACGTCGATCCGGGCGGTCACCTCGCCCGCGTCGTGGTCGATCACGACCACCTCGTCGTTGCTCCTGACCGGGACGTAGAGCTTCTCGCGGGCCGGGTCCCACGTCCCCGCGTAGGCCGACCCGCCGAGGTCGATCCGGTCGGCGACCCGCTCGCCGGGGATGTCGATGACGGTCACGTCGTTCGACCCCGGCGTGAAGACGTAGCCCGTTGCCGAGTCCGGGCCGATCTCGCTGGTCAGCGGGCGCCGCCCGAGTCCGTCCGCGTTCGTCAGTCGTGTCAGCTCCACCGGCGCGCTGGGGTCGCTCGTGTCCCAGATGCTCTCGGTGCCTGCAGCGCCTTCGTTGTGTTCGACGAGCAGCCGGTCGCCGTCGGGCGCGACCGTCCCCATCCAGGGTGCCGCCGCGCCGTCCGGGTCGGCCGCCACCGGCTCGACTGTACGCTGTTGCTCGATCTCGAAGGCCTCGATGTCGATCACGGTGAGCGTGTCGCCGTAGAGGTCGGGAACGTAGGCGTAGGCGCCGTCCGGATGAATCGTCACGTCGCAGGGGCCGGGCCCCTCGTTGTCGCCGCGGCCTCCCTCGTTCGTCCGGTCGATCTCGCCCGTGACTTCGCCGAAGGTATCGGAGTCCGGGTCGGCGTCCATGCGGAACTGCGTGTGGCTGCCGTCGCGGGCGCTTACGACCAGATGTGTCCCGTTGGGTGTCACCTCCTGCCAGTTGGCCCCAGACCCCGTTTCCTGGCTCGCGACCTGTCGCAGACCGCCAGCAGTCAGCGCCCTGACGCCGCGGCCGACGTTGCACCAGAGCGGGTCGCCGGGGTCGGTCACCACTCCCGGCGTGTACTGGTTCGACGGGAACGAGGACGTGAGGTCGAGGTGACGTGTCCCGACCAGCGAGTCGGTCGCGGGGTCGACCACGCTCACCGTCCCGTCGCCGGTGTTGAACACGAAGACAGCGTCCGCTTCGACGATCTCTGCAGTCGCCGTCGCGGTCGGCGTCGCCGTCTCGCCGTCATCACTGGACCCGCCCGACCCGCCGGAACAACCGGCGGTCAGCGCCGCGCCGGCCGTCGCCGACCCCGCCAGGAGTCTGCGCCGAGACACCGCCCGCCCGCCCCGCTTTCCACCGCGATTCGGGTACAGCGTGTCCTCGTTGCTCCCGCTCTCGCCGACACTCTCGTCGCCGTCGGTCATACCCCTCCTATCCGCCGGGCGAGAAAATAGCTGGCGGCGGTCGTCCGTGAGCGCCGCCAGACCGCTGTCGGTGTCCGTCGCGATATCTCGACGCTCAGTCCGAGATGGAGATACCGCCGAAAGCGACGAAGCGGTGACGATCAGGTTCACCTCGTCGAGGCCGTTCTCGGTTCGGCACGCTCGTCGGTGGCGGCGCCGAGGACCGACAGGACCTCTATGCGGACGCTCTGCTCGCGCGGGACGACGAGTCGCATTCTTCGCCGTGGTCGTCAGGGTTGTCACGGTCGGGCGCACCGCGATGCGACGGTTCGGGTCCGACGGCCACAAAGACGCCGTCGTCGAGACGGACGACGATGAGACGACAGCGACCGACGAACCGCCGGCGCTCTGACTGTCCAGCACCCAAGGATCGAACTTTATCTGCCGGTGTGTCGAACTGTCGGCTATGAACCCCTCCAGGACAGACGGAAACGGTGGTGGGCCCGCGGTGGGCCTCGCCGTCGAGGCGGTCGATCTGACGAAACGCTACGGTGACGTGCTCGCCGTCTCGGAACTGAACCTGACCATCGAGCCCGGGACGGTCTACGGCTTTCTCGGTCCGAACGGCTCCGGGAAGACGACGACGATGCGGATGTTGACGACGCTGACCCGTCCCACGAGCGGGGAAGCGCGCGTCATGGGCGTCGACGTCCGGGACCGCCCGGCACTCATCGAACACGTCGGGTACCTCCCCGAGGAGCCACCGCTGTTCGACGAACTCACCGCCCGAGAGCAACTGCGCCACACCGCCGCGCTCCACGACATCCCCGGTGAGCGGGCCGACGAGCGCATCGCGACCTATCTCGACCGGTTCGACCTCTCGGACGCGGCCGACCGCCGCCTCGAAGGCTTCTCGACCGGGATGCGCAAGAAGGTCGGTCTGATCCAGACCGTCCTCCACGAACCGAGCGTCATTTTCCTCGACGAACCGACCAGCGGACTCGACCCCCGCGCCGCTCGGACGGTCAAGGACCTCATCGCCGAACTGACCGACCGCGAGACGACTATCTTCCTCTCGACGCACATCCTCTCGGTGGTCGACGAACTCGCCGACACCGTCGGGGTGCTGGACGACGGACACCTCGTCGCCGCGGACTCCCCTGACGCGCTCAAACACCGCGCCGAACGCGGTGCCGAGGGGACCCTGGAGGACGTCTTCCTCTCGATCACCGCCGACCACGCGGCGGAGTACGCGGGCGAGGGCGGATCCGACGAGAGCGGCGGGGCCGAAGGTGACACGCCGGTCGCACAGAGCGACGGTGGGACCGACAACGTGAACGACCAATGAGTGCCATCTCACACAGCCTCCGACTCGCCAGGACAGACATCACGCGGACGGTCCGCAAGAGCACCGACTGGCGAAACAGCGCCTCCGCGGCCGTCGGCATCCTGATGTACGTCCTCCTCGTCGGCGCGGCGACGTTCGGCGGCGGCTACCTCGCCTCGCAGGTCGGCGAGACGCTCGCCGAGAGCGGCATCGGCTCGTTCGGCGTCGGGTCGCTCGATGCGATGGGGGTGGTCCGCGGCGTGTTCGCGCTGCTCTGGCTGGTCGTTACGCTGATCTACGGCATCCGCGCGGTCGGTCAGCGCGGCACGCTCGTCCAACCCGAGGGGACCCTGACCGCCGTCCCGACGGTCGAGGCCGTCGTCGGTGTCCTCCTCGCCGAGTACGCCTTCTTCCTGCTGTGGACGCTCCCGCCGACCGTCGGCATGGGGGCCGGCCTCGCGGTCGGAACCGGCCAGGTCTGGCCGGCGCTCGCGCTCCCGCTCGGCGTCGCGGCTGCCGGTGTCGCCGTGGTCGGGATCGGTTATCCGCTCGGCCTGGGGATCCGCCACGTCGCCACCCGCTTCGCCTTCGTCGCGCGCAACAAGACTGCCATCGTGCTCGCCGTCTTCGTCGTCTACTTCGCGGTGCTCACGACGGGTGCGATCGACCAGATCGTCGTCCAGTTGTTCGAACCGATGGGGCGGTCCCCGGTCGGCTGGTACGCCGACCTCGTGCTCCTGGGAACGCCCGGGATCGGAGCGACGACGGTCCGAGCGGCTGGCGCCGGTGCGGTGACGCTTTCGCTCGCCGTGGTCTCCGTGGCGGCGAGCACGGCGCTCGCGCAGAGGCACTGGTTCTCCGACTCCGCGCTCGTGGGCACCGAGGAACCGGTCGCCGAGAGCGACGCCGATCCGGGGATCGAGCGCCGGCTGGCACCGCTCCTGGGCACGGCGACCGCCTCGCTCGTCGCGCTGTCCTGGCGCCGTGCGGTCCGAAGCCCGCTCAAACTCCTCTACGCGTTCTACCCGATGCTCGTTCTCGTCGGGGTCTTCGCGGACGTCGTCCAGACCGGCGAGATCCCCACGTATCTCCCCTACGCGATGATGCTCTTCGTCGCCTGGGCCGCCGGCGTGATCTTCACGTTGAACCCCCTCGGCGACCAGGGTGCCGCGCTGTCCTCGACCCTGTTGAGTCCAGTCGACGGTCGCACGTTCGTCCGCGCGCTCCTGATCGCGGGCCTCGTCGTCGCGGTCCCAGTCGGGACGCTCGCGACGGCTGTCGTCGCCTTCCCGAGCCCGATCGAGCGGACGACGGCGGTCGGACTGACGGTCGCCGCGCCGGTCGTGATGGTCGTCTCTGCGAGCCTCTCGGTCGGCATCGGGATGGCGTTCCCGAAGTTCGAGGCGACGAACGTCACCCGCTCGATGAAGACGGTCATTCCGAGCCTGTGGGCCTTCGCCCTCTTCACGCTTCACCTCCTCGCGACGACCTTCTCGGCGCTGTTCGTCACGAAGTCGGTCGCCCGACAGTTCGCCGCGGGACTGCTCACCTGGATGCTCCCCTTCGGACTCGGTGTCTCACCACAGGAGCTCTACTGGGCAGGCGCCGTCGCGATCGGCCCGCTCCTCGTTGCCCCGGTCGTGGCGTATCGGTACGCTGTCCGCCGGTTCGACAGGTATACGATATCTTGAACGCATCGCGACGAGCGGTCGCCGCTACTCCTTCTCCTCGCCACTGACCCCGGGTGGGAGGCCGGTGTTTCTGATGCCGACCTGTTCCTCGGCCGAGAGCCGGTAGATCCGGAACTCGCCAGCCAGTTCGGTGTCAGAGAAGACCGCCGGGCGCCAGGCCGAGCCGAGGGCGTCCGTGACCTCCTCCACGTCGTCGTCTGGGACGCGCTCCAGCGGCCCGGTCAGGCGAACGCTCTGCCAGGCGAACGGTGACGACGCGGTGTAGACCAGGAAGGCGGCGACCGACGCGCGCTCGGTGAGTTCGGTCTTCCGGCTGGTCTCGCCGACGAGATACGAGAAATACAGCGACCGGTCGCCGTCGTAACCGAACGACATCGGCAGCAGGTACGGCGCGCCACCGGTCGGAAGGCCGAGCACGCCCTCCCCGTGGCTCGCCAGGAAGTCTCGGACTTCCGCCTCGGTCATCCGCTCGACCCCCAACCGCTCGAGTTCGTCCAGAGCCATCTCTAGCAGAGCCTACCGCCGACGCCGAGATAAGTAGTCGGTCGATTATCACGTGACAGGAATCCCCACAGTCCGGTATCGACCGGCCCGGACAGGGTGAGTCACGGGCGAGCCGGCGTGGCCCGGTCACTCGCGGGTCGTCACTCGCACTGCCGTCCCGCGCTCCGCGCTGACCGACACGGACACGTCCGCGAGAACCTTCCTGTACTCGGTCGCGTGCGTGCCGCTCCCGTCGAGTCGCGGGCCGCCGTCGACGAACCCCACGTCGGCCAGTTCCTCCAGTTTCCGGTAGGCCGTCGACAGTGGCAGGTCCAGCGCGTCCGACAGTTCGCTCGCAGTCATCGGCTCCTCGTCCGTCGCTTCGAGTATCGCTCGGCAGTCGCCGTCGTCGAGAACCGCGAGAACGGCCTGCACGTCGTCCGGATCGGTGACCATCGACCGATCGGGCGAACGCTCTCTGAGCGGTCCCATGACTGGCATCGGTCGACTCATGCTTCAACAGTCGCTCGGCGGCCGAACGTACGACCACCCATCATATTGTGGGTGGTTCACAAGGGGGTGGGCAGGTTCACCCGTTCCGCACCGCGACCGAGCCCCTACGGATCGTCTTCGAGGACGTCGCCGAGAACCTTTCCCTGCGCCGCCGCGAGATGTTCGGCGAAGGTCGACCGGGTGATGCCGATCTCGGCGGCCACCTCGGTCGCGTTGGCGCGTTTGGGGTGTTCGAAATACCCCATCCGGTAGGCCGTTTCGAGCACCTGGAGCTGTCGGTCGGTGAGCCTGCTCCGGTCGACGAACACCTGCCTCGGTGCCGGCCGGTCGGCGGGCGACCTGACGAGTCGGACGACTTCCAGGCCCGAAAACTCTTCGCGGAGGTCCGCGACGACCGTTTCGAGCTGGTCGTAGTCGGTCGCGTGAAAGACGATCCGGAGGTCCCCGTGACTCGCGACGAACCGCTCGACCGGACACCCGTGCTGGCCCAGGCGCGCGCAGGGACATCCCGATTCGTTCCCGTGTCGGAGTCGATACACGTCCGATCGCTCGTAAGAGATGACGTGGGTCAGGTCCGCACGCTCTATGGCCTGGTCGGCGTCGAGCCGAAAGTCGGTGACCGTTCCCCGGTCTCCCGGCGGCACGACGCTCGTCGCAGTCGTGTCGATCGTCTCACCGGTCTCTGCCGAGACGGTCGCCAGGGTGCAGACCGACGGAGACGCGAACTCGACGGTCGTGCGGATCCCCTCGCCCATGGTTCACGCTCACGGTTCGATTCCACCCTTCTTCAGTCTATGCCTCCACCGTTTCGCGGTCTGGAATCCGACTAACGGGCCGGGTTCGGACGATGGACCAGTTCGTCCGCAATCCACGAGCGCTCGGACGCCCACGCGGGTTTTTTGCATTGGCCGGTCGTCGCTGCAGCCATGCCGAGAGAGATACTGGTCCCCGTCGACGGGTCGCGGAAGGCGACCGAAGGGCTCGAACACGCCCTTTCGACGTACGGGGACGAGTCGATTACAGTACTGCATGTCGTCCCCGCTCACCGAGTGACGGATGCAGTCGGCGAGAACGAACCCGGTCACGATGCCGACAACGCATCTCTCTCCGAGATATCTGCGGACCGACACGAGCGCGCTCGGGCGGAGGCGGACGACGTGCTGTCGGCGGGGTCGGAGCTGGCGGCCGACCACGACGTGTCCGTCTCGACGGCCGTCGAGGTGGGCGAGCCGTGGCGGACGATCGTTGCCTACGCCGCGGACCACGATGTCGACCACATCATCATGGGTAGTCACGGCCGAAGGGACGACTCCCCCGTCCCGCTCGGTAGCGTCGCGCAGGCGGTCATGCGTCGTTCTCCGGTGCTCGTCTCTATCGTCAGGTGAGTTCGGTCGCTGTATGGCCGATCGTCTCGACGCGGCGCGCGCTCGCTTTGGGGCGCTCCGCGCCCGGTTTCGCGCCCTGCACGAGCGGCTCGGTGACATGCAGGTGTTCCGGTCGGACCGCGCTCGTCGACGGTTCCTGGTCCACGCGGCCGTCGCCCTCGGAGTCATCGTGGGCTTTCTCTCTCTCGTTCGTCCGCACCTCCCGCTTCTGACCGATGCCGAGCGGTTGCGCAGCTTCATTCGGCAGTTCGGAATCGCCGGTCCGCTGGTCCTGATCGCACTTCAGGCGCTCCAGGTCGTCGCCGCGCCGGTCCCCGGGCAGGTGCTGGCGGTCGCCGCCGGCTACCTCTACGGTGCGTGGGCCGGGACGCTGTACAACATGGTCGGTATCACCATCGGGAGCACGGTCGCGTTCTGGCTCTCGCGGCGCTACGGCCGCTCGTACGTCGAATCGATCGTCCACGAGGACGCGCTGGCGCGCTTCGACGGGATCGACGACGACCACGCTCGCCTCGCCCTGCTCGTCGTCTTCCTCGTCCCCGGCTTGCCGGACGACGTGATCTGCTTTTTCGGCGGGCTCACACGCCTGCCGCTCTGGCAACTGGTCGCGCTTGCGGTGGTCGGCCGCGCGCCCGCTTTCTTCCTCGTCAACGTTATCGGCGACCTGATCAGCGCTGGTCGCTTCGAGGCCGCGACGATCCTCGCACTTGCCATCACCGCCGTCTCCGCGTTCGCTTTCCATTACCGGGAGCGACTGCTCGGGCTGTTCTCGGACTGACCCTCCTGTCGGCCGCGAGCGTCGAACCCGAGTCGCCCACCCCCCATCCGGGGCTTCGGCAAACGTCTATCCGACGGCCCGCCGTAGCCGGACGCATGCACGGTGAGTCCGCCGTCGCTCGCCAACTCGGCGACGCGCTGCGGGAACGGGACGAGACCATCGCGGTCGCGGAGTCCTGTACCGGCGGCCGCCTCGGATCGACGATCGCCGGGGTCCCTGGAGCGAGTGACTACTTCGTCGGCGGGATCATCTCCTACACGAACCGCACGAAGCGACGCTTTCTGGCCGTCTCGCGGGAACAGCTGGAACGGTACGGCGCGGTGAGCGAACAGGTCGCGACGGCGATGGCCCGACACGTCCGAGACGAGGCCGGTGCCGACTGGGGCGTCTCGACCACCGGCTACGCGGGGTCGGCCCCCGATTCGGCGACGGTCCCATCAGGGACTGTCTTCGTGGGCGTCGCTGGCGCCGGGCGCGGCCCCGACCGTGAACCGTTCGCGGTGGTCGAACGCAACCGCTTCGACGGCACCAGACACGAGGTCATGGACCAGACTGTGACTTGGACGCTCCGGACGACACTCGCGCACGTCACCAATGATTCCCGGTAGCCCGACCGGACGAGACTCGAACCGACCGGACGTGACTCGGATCACCCGCGCTCGCGGGGCTCGCGCGCTCCGTCGATCGGCACGGTGAGAACTGGCACGGCCAGCGTCCGGACCGCGCGCTCGGTGAGACTGCCAAGCAGCGTGTGTTCCAGTCCCGTCCGACCGTGTGTCCCCATCACAACGAGGTCGACGTTGTGGTCCGCGACGTACTGCTGGATCTTTTCGTACGGCACGCCGATCTCGACCGACTCGACCGCCGCGACGCCCGCTGTCTCGGCGCGCTCGACGACCCGCGTCGTCGGCTTTCCGCCCCCCGCATCCAGAAGGTCGAGGACGTCCTCGCGGTCCATGCCGGAACTGACCGGACTCATCCGCGTGTCGGCGACGAACAGTGCGTGGACCGTCGCCCCGTAGCGATCGGCGATGTCGACGGCGTGGTCGACGGCATCGAGCGCCCCCTCGCTCCCGTCGGTCGGCACCAGAATCGTCTCGTACATCTCTGCGTCAACTACGAGCACCCGCCCTCTTCAGCGTGGTCCCGACGCGGTGCCCACGGGACCAGCGCGCGAGCGGTCCCGCTCGCACTCCCTATCAAGACCCGGTGGCAGCCCCCGCTCGCGCTCCCTATCAAGACCCGGTGGCGGCTCCCGCTCGCGCTCCCGGTTCAGACCCGGTGGTCGTCACCGACGACGCCCGCCATCGCGTCCCAGCCCAGGTACGGCTCTCCCGGTGCCTCCTCCTGCATCTCCCAGGCGTCCTCGTGGAAGAAGCGCTTGATCTGCGCCATCCGGACGTTGCCGGGGCGAAGGTTGATCCCGCCCTCGTGTTCGAGGCGGCCGTGCCAGAGGACCACGGTCCCGGGGTCGCCGGTCAGTTCCAGTGGGTCGAACACCTCGTCGCGCAGCCGCTCGTCGTCCCAGCCACCCTCGCCGTCCGGGGCCGGGATGCCGCCCTTGACCGACTGGATTGGGTGGTCTTCGACGTAGCGACAGACTTCACGGTGTGAACCCGGCCACGCGGTGAATCCCCCGCCGTAAGGCTGGACGCGGTCGAGATACGCCACACCGTTTATCGTGTGTGGCACCACGTCGCCCTCGCCGTCTTCCACGTCGAGCGTCCCGTCGACGTGGCTCTCCACGTCGCTCAACTGCGGCGCGTCCGGGTCGGTGAGTTCTTCCTCGCGCGGGAACCGCAGCGCGAGCTGCGCGCCCGGGCCACTCTCGTAGGGGAGCCGTTCCTCGCCGACCATCGCCTCGGCGTACTCGAACAGCCGGTCGTTGATCGCCGCGAAAGCCTCTTGATCCGAGATGTCCTCCGGTGAGACGCTGCGATTGTCTCCGCTCCAGGTCGATTTGTCGCCCTCCTCCTCCTCGATGCCAGCCCAGACGGCCTCGCGAGCTCGTTCGATCACCGACTCGTCGATCCCGCTCTCGACCACCAGAAACCCGTTCCGGTGGAACTCCCGGCGCTGTGAATCTGTCAGCATTATCCGATCGGTTCGTGGCCGGTACATTAGCACTTCGCTCCCCGGAAGGTTTGCAGGGATCTTCCCTGCCCGCTGTTCGCTGCCGAGAACCTTCCCCCCGTCCGTCGACGGGCGCGGCCGGAATGCCTCCCGAAACATCACTCAAATTATCATTATATAGAAGTGTAGGGAAAAAATATATTTCTTCTTTTGTATCGGTATCGTAGCACCTCACTGTCTTACTTGACTCGCCTCGCGCGATTCATCTCAGGCGGCTCGATTCACTCTCGATGAAACCCCAGTTCCGCGACAGTCGACCTTTCCGTTGACGGTAGCTGATCCGCCTCGGCAGCGCTCTCCGCGGTGAAGTCTCGACAGGGATCCACGCTGGCTGGGTGATCTGGCTTCGACAGGCCGTTGAGAGGGCCCTCGGCATCACTGTGGAAGTCAATTTTTGGGCACAAATCGTTCAGCTGCTGTGATCTGGTCACCGTAGACAGATCTCCGTGCACGACGCCTCGACGACGTTCGATCCGGGACCTTCGCCAGCCGACCATCTCCTCCAGGTGCTCTCCGCGTGGCCGGAAAGGTATGATTCTGAATATTACTTTACTATGTCATAAATTACTGTAGACAGGTTAAAATTATGACGGGAAATCGGATTTCAATCGGCTTGCCGTCTGGGTGCGGCCGTCGTCGCAGTCGGGCCTGGGTCACGGGCTCGGTTCGACCTCGACCGGTCGACCGGTCTCGGCCGAGCGATAGATGGCGTCGACAGTCCGCTGGACGGCGAGTCCCTCCGAAGTGGTGTTCAGTTCCACGGGTGACCCGTCGTGGACGCGGTCCAGGACCCCCACCATCTGGACGACGAACTGGTCGACTGGTTCGACGGTGACGATGCTGTCGACGTAGTGGTCGGTTTCGAAGTCCCTCGTCTCGCAGAGCCTGTCCGACTCGTCGTCGCCCGGTCTGTCGACCCGCAAGGCGCCGTTCTCGTCGCGTTGTCCACCGGCAGCCTCTGCGAAGTCACGGTAGGAACCACCGCCGGGGCCGGTGATGTCGTGCTCTTGGCCCAGACCGACGATTCCGACCGCGAGCGCGCCATTCGTCCTGTCTCGGTGATACCTGTGTACACAAACGACTGCTTCAGTGCGCCCCGGGTTGCTTCCCGCTTCGATCCGCGACGTATCCCGTCTCGAATTACAGAGATATAGCGCAATGCAGAGTGGGTTGCTCGATCGTTTCGTAGAAGGACACTGTTTGTTCCTATCTGTCGCTGTTTGCGAGAGCAAACCACTCTGGCCGGCGACCGAGGCACGCTCGCCACGGGGTTCGCGTCTATGGTCGGGATTCCCTCTGCGAAACATCACACATGGCGGGGACATCAGACCGGCCCGTTTCGCAGACCATGACAAATATCGACTCTTGTGACCGCAATTTTCTTCCCCAGAACGATGTCCTCGGTCCATCCGATTATACAGCCTCCCCTGTGGTTCGGATGGCGAGAGTGGGCCAGATACCTGGCTTGCCAGAGCCTCAATCGCCGAGGCCCAGCCGTTCGTACTGTTCGGACGGGGCGCTACGCGCGTCGAGCGCGTCGACGAGGAGGTCCCGCATACGCTCGACTTCGCCGGGACGTTCGTCGGCCAGGTTGCGCTCCTGTTCGGGGTCCTCGTGGGTGTCGAACAGCAGCGGTTCGTCGGCCTGGCGGTGACCCCCACCGCTGGGGTAGCGCCACACCGCCTCGTCGGTGTACGGGAGACTCGCGACGTCGGCGTCGCCGGCCTTCCCGCGCATCTGCATCGTCGAGTAAATCGGTGCGTCGCCGTCAGCGTCACCGGGGTGGAGGTAGGTGTATCGGCCGTCGGTGACACAGGCGTCGCCGCCGAAGTAGCCGTAAAGTGCGCAGTCGCGGTGGTCCTCTGTATCGCCGCGGACCAGCGGGAGGAGGCTCCGGCTGTGGGTTCCCGGTGGCACCTCGGCGCCGAGACTCTCCAGAAGCGTGGCGTAGACATCCACGGCGGATGTGACGGCGTCGACGCGCCCGCTGTGGCCGTCGGGGTGGTGGACCAGAAGCGGAGTCTTTGCGACGGCGTCGTAGGTCGGCATGTAGTTTTTCATGATGTAGCCGTGCTCGCCGAGCATCTCGCCGTGGTCGGTAGTGACGACGACGACGGTGTCCTCCCAGGCGCCCATCCTGTCGAGGCAGTCGAGGACGCGGCCGAACCAGCGGTCGACCATCGTCACTTTACCGGCGAACTGGGAGATGACGAAGTCGAGCTGGCGTTCGGTCAGGCCCTGGTCGTCGACCGGCGCGTAGTCGGGCCAGTGGACCATCTCGGGGTCGGCTGGGTCTTCGTCGGTGTACATTGAGGCGTATGGTTCGGGGCAGTGAAACGGCTCGTGGACGTCGAAGGAGTCGACGTAACAGAACCACTGGTCCCAGTCGGCGTTGTCCGCGAGCCACCGCGCTGTCTCGGAGAACACTTTCGGCGCGAAAAAGTCACGCTCGTTCAGGTCGTCGAAACTGGCGACGTTCCGGGGGTACTGCCACGCGCTGCCAGGGCCGGGGTTGGAGGGGTCTGTGCCGTGTCGGTTATCCTGCTCGAGGAGTCGCTCGTCGGGGTAGCGCGGCGCCGTCTGCCAGTGGTCGTATTCGTGGCCGCGGACGAACTCGAAGCCGTCGTAGTCCTCGTAGTAGCCGTGGCCGCCGTGTTCGAAGTAGTGGTAGTGGTCGGTGATCAGCTTCGTGATTGCGCCCGCCTCGCCGGCGAGTGCGGGGACGGTCTGGTCGTACGGCTCGACCGGTCCCCAGGGGCGCCAGAGGAACTCCTGAATACCGCACATGAACTCCCGGCGCTGGGGCATACAGGGGAGGCTCCCGGCGTAGTGGGTGTCGAAGACCGCCGCGCGCTCGGCGAAGCGGTCGAGGTTCGGCGTCGCGACGTCGTAGTCGGTGACCCGGGGTCGGTCGCGGTACGCGCCGAGGAAGTCCCGGCGGAGACTGTCGATCGTCACCAGGAGGACATCGCAATCGGACACGACCCTTCGTTCACGCCACGTCTGTAAAAATATACGCGCCTCGTCGGGTGTCCGGGCTGGCGTCCCGGGACCCGGCGATCGGTGCTCACTCCGGGTTCGTGCGCGTCTCTACGCCAGCGTAGGTCAGCGCCGTCGGTCCACGACCGGCTCGTGGCCGACACTCCGGTCCTCATTGACGAGAGTCACGGTCACCGGGCGGCGTCCGACGAGTTCCGGAAACTGCCCATGGTGCTTCTCGATGGTGAACGTTCCGTCGGCTACGTCCCACGCGAGGGTCACCTAGGAACGTGCTGTCCTCGTAGCCGTCGCCGCCGTCCTCGCACACATCGACTACCAGGCCGTCTCGACCAGTGCGTTCACCACCGCTCGGGGCAACACGTTTTACGCCCTGTCCTGATCTATTCCGGACTCATCCGAAACAAGTACACCGATGACTTCCCCGAACTGTAACGCTATTTCGGTCACGCTCGGAGTCCATCGCGTCGACAGACTGGTCAGATACACTGCGTCGGAAGCTCAGTATTACAGACTTATTATATGTATACTTTTTTGATTGTTATTGCGTCACAGCACAGACTCACTGGGAGACCGACCCGGTCGGGCCACGAGCCGATCCGCGAGTCACAAAATCGGACGATAGCTGTAGAGAAATAACTGAACGTGTGGCGGTACGAAGATAACATTGGTATATTTTATTACTGACCTTCTATATCAGAACTCTTTGTTATAGCCACTTCCGCTCGGAGAAACAGTCTGTTCTATCGCTGTCGGGAGAACTATTCGACAAATCCGTACTGAAAACTCCATAAACCAGGTTACCGGGGATTGTTCCGGATAGTACACGATCTACAGACAGACTTGTCGGGAGGCCGAACTTCGTCGGTAGTACCACTACAGTCGGACGCCGACAGCTTGTTTATCATGCGAGATTGCGGCAATCAATAACATACGCAAACATAAGAGTGTCAAAAACCACCAGAATAATTACTAGGTCGGATATTGAGACGCGCTCGACTACCGACCTGACTAACTCGTTCGCCATCCACCTTCTTGAAGCGCGATGGGTCTCCGCCTCGGGGGGCAGGCTGAATCTACCCAAACCTCTGGGCAGCGACATCGCTGGACCGGCGATCGAATGCACCAGTGGTGCGCTCGAATGGCGGATCATACATCAGTGCCAGCGAATAATTCCTCGAAAACTAAATGGGCGCTGCAGGCTCCGGTCCGACTGTCGAACGAATCGACCTTTCAGACGTGAGGCGGCCGAGTTCGGAGGTCTGAAATACGCAGATTTGATCCGATTCCGGGGTGGTCCATGACAAAGACTACACCGGGTCGGTGTCGATGAACGAGTGAATGGGAGACTCGTTGTGGTATCCGTCGGTCGAGGATGTCCTTGCCCTCCACGACGATATCGTCTCGGAGTACCCCAACACGCACTCCGGCGTGGCGAACCGCGGGGACATCGAGTTCGCACTGAGCTACATCGAAGAAGGGAGTTTCGATACCGTACCCGAGACGATCCACGAGAAGGCGTTTCACCTCCTCCGGCTCCTCGTTGCCAATCATCCGTTCGTCGACGCGAACAAGCGCACTGCACTCAATACGATGGTCGTGTTCTACTTCCTCAACGGTTACCAGTTCGGGTACGACGACGAAATGAGGTCGATACTGAAACGATTCGGAACCGACGAAGCGACTGTGGACGAGAGAGAATCTGTCGAGTATTTCCGGTCCCATACCGAAGAGTTGGACCTGAGAGGGGAGATAGAAGACTGGCGTGAGGACCTGATTCAATACGGACTAGAAGAGCTAACTGACGATTCCGCCGACCCGAACGATTAACGGCGTTCAGGACATCCGGTCGGACATGGCTACCGAGGAAGAGACGGAGTCCGCCTCTGCACTCGACGAAGTGATGGAAGATATTCGTCGGGAGTTAGTTCGGCGCGTCGCGGCGGCCGACCGAGAGTCGAACCGAGACATCTACGACGCACTGGAAAACGAGTAACTCGGACTCACCGGTCTGCGCCCCTATCGTCGCATATCGATTCAGCCCGCGTGTTTTCATCGGCTCAGTAGTCGGCACGACGAGTCTCAATCGGTGATTGATTTTCCCGATACTTGTACTGGCTGTAGGTACGCGATCACCGTTGGAAACTACCCCCACGTTCGACTATCGAACGAAAACACACAATTCCGGTCGTCCGACCGGTAATCACCGCGCTATCTAGCGATTATTTCACTGCAAATGCATGGGCGCTGCACCCATTGCTAACAAAGGGTTCAATACCTTTTGCTCTCTGACGTGCCATACTGTATCATGCCGGCCGTCGACTTCGAAGCGCGGGTCGAAACGACGATGGAAAGTATTCGATCGAACGACGACATTCACCCGGATAACAAGGAACGTATTCGGGAATTCAAGCGGGATTTGAAGTTAGCCGATATGTCCGACGCGTGGTTACAGAAACTAACCGCGCACCTGAAAGTAATCGCCGAACACGTCGGCGACACCCGCTTCGAAGACATGGACGAAGACGACGGGACGTCGTCGGGGAAACCGCACGACGACGGGCGGGAAGAAGCCGTCGCGTTGTGACGCGGCGGCGGAAGGGGTCGCGTACCCTACTCTTGTACGGTTCCATTTTGGATAGTTGTAGTAGTAGTACGACCCGAAACTATCCATCTTGGAACCACGCCGTCGACGGTGGTGGTTCGGCGTGATGGGTCGGGTGAAGGTCGGTTGGCACGTCCCGACCGACGAATGGGATAGCTTCACCGATTACGTGGTCGATCGACACGGCCAAATCGCGGGATACGCCGGTGACGAAGTCGAACTCGCTATGCGGGAATGGGTTGACGCCGACGATTACGCGTCGGTCGAAGACCTTGTCGATCGGCTTGTCGAAGCGGCGGGGCGAACTCCGGCGAACCTTTCGCAGAAAAAATCCGCGACGACCACGCCGCCGACCGACGGTGACACGACGAAAATTCAAACCCGCGTCGACGCCGAGCTAAAGGACAACTTCGCGGCACACGCGAAGCGTGATGCTGACGAACGACCGGGAGTTGTCCTTGCCCGCGCACTTCGGGCACGCCGTCACGGGGGCCGTACGCGGCGTCTACGGGACAAGCTGGAACGAGTCGGCGACGACGCCGAAGTCCTATTAGCCGAAGTCGCGGGAGAAGACGGTGCGTCGCTTCAAGAAAAGCGAACGGTAGCGATTTGGCACCGCTTGGGGAACCAATTCACCCGCGACGATTTAGAAGCCGCTATCGAAGCCGTCGCGGGTGGTTCCGAACCGACGATTCTGGAATATACCGACCGCGTCTTCGACCGATTGGATTACGTCGAACACCCGAATGCCGACGACCTATTCATTCCCGAAGCGGAAGCGCGGGATTACGGGACAAACCCCGACGCCTCCGGTATCGACCGCTTCCATGACGGCGGGTTAGCTTACGACGGCCTATCCCGCGACGATCGGGTGCGGGGGCTTCGTATCATCGTCGCCCGACCTGCGACGTCAAACGGGGGCCGGGCGGCAATCGACGCCGCGACGGTCGAACACGACGTCTTCGACGGGCACCCGTCGCCGGGATATGCCAGCAAGTGTGTGTATTTGGCCGCCGACGCCGACGGGTTCGACGTCGATACCCGGCGGGGCAAGAAGCGGCTTCGGGTCGACCTTCGTAACGTCACCGACGACGCGGTGTTAGACGCGGTCGACGGCGGTGATTCGGGGTGGTCGACACCGTTTTCCGACACGGAACCCCCTGCTTCGATGGACGAAGACGACGGGAACGGAAGCGACGTCGACGCGGTCGACGATCCCCACGATATCGACGACCGGATGAATCGGTTGATGAACGCGACGGCAGTGGCTGACGGGGGCGTGCCGGACGAATGACGGCCCCGTTCGCGTCGTGGTCGTCGGTACTCCATTCGTGCTGGGCACGAACCGTCTACTTCGACGACGCCGTCACGCACGTCGTGACGCCGGCACACGGCCTGCGTGCGACACCGCTATGCGACTTCGACGTCGTCGGCGTCGGGCACCTTCCGTCGGTGATTAGCGGGTGTTCGTTCGACGGCCCCGGCGGACGGCACCTGTTTCTTCGGCGGTCGTAGCGGCCCGACTTGCCAATACAGACAGAAGGTATCACAGAACGACTCACACAATGTTGTTTGAACCCGAAATTCGGTAAATTAGCTGTCAGAAGGGACCTACTTATCTAGTGTATTGCCAGACCCGTGACCCTTCATAGATATCTATCGCATGCATTTCGCCGTCGTGGGATGCAGTGTATGCACGTCCACGATCTGAACTGATTGATAGCCCCTCAATATTGTCTGAATGACCGTTGTAGACCCATTTTTCATTACCATCGAAAACATCGATACTTCTCACGGTGTCGTCCCATGACCCAGTAATGACAAATGGTTTATTATCAAAGTTGCTGGCTGCCATTCCAATAACATGCGCATCATGACCTTCGAATTGCCATATCCTCTCACCATTCTGAACGTTAATCGCGTGTGTTTCCGATGAAGACGAACCCGCGAATAACAATTTCCTCGTACTGTTCGGAATAGCAAGCGACTTAACTGTATTTGAGTGACCGTCGTATTGCCATATTCTATTCTGGCTTTCTGGATTGATTGCGTGAACAGAATGGTCGGGCCGAGCAGATGATGAAAAAAGAACTTCACTCCCAAGAAGCCCAACAGCAACGTCTTGCACTCCCCCTTCGTGACCCTCGTACTGCCATCTTATAGAACCATCAGTCGCGTCAAGATTGTACACTGTTCCCTCTTTTGCGGCAGCATACACTGTCGGCTCTGAAATCGTTGATGTAGCCAGCCCAATAATTGATTGCCCACTCACATTCATTTCCCAATAATCGTCGCCAGTAAGTGTAAATGCTTCAACCACTCCGCCTTTGTCTGCGGATACGACTATCTCAGTGTCGGCAGTCACTACTGACAAATCATTAACTGAATCAGGCCCCGCCCGTCGCCAGCGTTGCTCTCTATCATCGCAGTCAATTGCGTGAACCTCTCCGTCGTCATACCCAGCAAAGACAAGATCCCCATGATAGGCAGTATCCTGAATAGGTGTTTCTTCTTCATTCTCATCTGCAGTATCCTGAATAGGTGTTTCTTCTTCATTCTCATCTGCAGTATCCTGAATAGGTGTT